>ENA-ORCM01000034-ORCM01000034.1-human-gut-metagenome-genome-assembly--contig:-NODE-34-length-101983-cov-6.279140_pt1 | contig 101983 bp, 95 predicted proteins | sample MGYA00242906_ERZ507928 | MGnify/ENA primary metagenome ERZ507928 (study PRJEB26167, sample SAMN06115497) | human gut metagenome | host: Homo sapiens | place: China:Shanxi | collected 2015-05-07...
TCTTGCGGAGGGACGATTCCTCAGCTACATCGACGTGGATCGGCATCAGAATGTCTGCGTCATCGGCAGCTATCTGGCCCAGACCGCATTCCGGGGCGACGCACTGGGTAAGACCATCTCGTTGAGCGGCGTGCCTTACACCGTCATCGGCGTGTTGAGTAAAAGCGGCGACAGCAGCGAGGGCAGCGCCGACGACGTGATCTACATCCCCTATGAAAACGCCCAGCGGATGGGCGCCGGCACCATGATGATGGGTACCGGCGAAATGTTCCTGCTGACCACCACCAGCCGGGATACGGCGGCTGCCGCCAAGGGCATCGTGGAAAACCGGCTGTATAAAACCTATCAGTCCTCGGACTATTACATGGTCATGACCTCCGCCGAAATGATGGACGCCATGAACACCATGATGAACACCATGATGATCGTGCTGGTGGCCATTGCGGCCATTTCCCTGCTGGTAGGCGGCATCGGCATTATGAATATCATGCTGGTGTCCGTCACGGAGCGGACGCGGGAGATCGGTATTCGGAAATCTCTGGGCGCGAAGCAGAAGAACATCCGGGGTCAGTTTGTCATTGAGGCCGGCACCACCTCCGCCGTAGGCGGCGTGCTGGGTATTGCTTTCGGACTGCTGCTGGCCAGAGCTGCCACCATTGCGGTGGGGGCCATCATGTCCAGCTCCATGAACGGCGTCACCTTCAGCGCGGTGCCGACCCTTTCCGACATTGCCGTCAGCTTCGGTGTCAGCGTGGGCATCGGCATCCTGTTCGGATACCTGCCTGCCAACAAGGCCGCGAAGCTGAACCCCATCGACGCATTGCGGTATGACTAAGCGGAGCCAGACAACAACGCCGGGGACGGTGCTTTCAGCACTGCCCCCGGCGCAGTTCTGCTGTCCGGCGCGAAAAAATAGGGCCGCAAAAATAGGGTAAAGAATTCTCTTGAAAAAAAAGAGAATATACTATATATTATATTGATAGCTGTGGGAGAAGCCCCGGATTTACTGCCTGCAAGGCGGCTTTCGCCGGAACTCCCACACTGAATCGATCATTCCGAAAGACCGGAATCAGGATAGTACAGGATGGGAAAGGAGCCGCTGAAAGATGGAAAAGATCACCAGCCGTCAGAATCCGCTGTGTACCCATCTTCGGAAGCTGGCGTCCTCTGCGTCCTACCGCCGCCAGCGAGGGGAATTCCTCTGCGACAGTCCCAAGCTGCTGCGGGAAGCCCTGCTGTGGGGGGCGGAGATCCGCACCGTTGTGGCAACAGAGGGCGTTGAGCTGCCGGAACTGCCCTTGGGCGTGCGGCAGGTGGAGGTTCCGGCGGATGTGATGAAGTCCCTGTCTCCCATGGAGACGCCGCAGGGAACTCTGTTCGTATGCGCCATGCGACCGGCCGCCCTGCCGGAAACGCTGACAGGCCGCCGGTATGTGGTGCTGGACACCCTTCAGGATCCCGGCAACGTGGGAACCATCCTCCGCACGGCGGACGCCTTCCATGCAGACGGGATGTTTCTGGTGAACGGCTGCGCGGATCTCTATAATCCCAAGACCCTCCGGGCCACCATGGGCGCGGTGTTCCGCTGTCCGGTGTGGACGGCGGCGGCGGACGAGCTGTCCGCCCTGCTGAAGCGGAGCGGCATTCCCCTTTACGGCGCGGCTCTCCGGGATGACACGCTGGATGCCCGGACGGTGGATTACCGCCGCTGCGCCATTGCCATCGGCAGCGAGGGACGGGGGCTGACAGAGGGCGTGCTGGCCCTCTGTGATCGGACGATCAGGATCCCTATGAGCGAGCATTGCGAATCGCTGAACGCGGCGGCGGCAGCCACGGTGCTGCTGTGGGAAGCTGCCCGAAACGACTGAACAGGGAGGCGTCGGATATGCTGAAATACTGGGTGTGGCTGTCGGAGCTGAAGGGCCTGCGGAATCAGACCCGTCTGGCGCTGCTGCGCCGTTTCGGTGACCCGGAGAGCATTTTCTATGCCGACGCTGACGAACTGCTGCTGACGGATGGCGTGGAGCGCAGCCAGCTGAAGCTGCTGGAAAACCACGATCTGGCTCCGGCGGACAGGATCCTTGCTGACTGCCAGCGGCTGGACATCCGGCTGCTGACCCTTTCTGACGCCGCCTATCCCGGACGGCTGAAAAACATTTATGATCCGCCTGCGCTGCTTTACTGTAAAGGCAGACTGCCCCTGCTGGACGATCTCCTCTGTGTGGCAGTGGTGGGAACGCGGGACTGCACGCCCTACGGCGTTGCCTGCGCGGAAAAGCTGGGCTTCGGCCTTGCATCCGGCGGAGCCGCGGTGGTGAGCGGACTGGCAAAGGGCATTGATGCCGCGGCGATCCGGGGCGCCCTGCGGGCCGGCGGCGTGACCGTGGGCGTGGTGGGCAACGGGCTGGACGTCTATTACCCCTATGAAAGCCGCTATCTTTATGAGGATGTGGCGTCAGCCGGCATCCTCCTTTCCGAATACCCGCCGGGAACGGAGCCTGCATCCGGGCATTTTCCCGTGAGAAACCGAATCATCTCCGGGCTGTCTCTGGCGGCTTTGGTGGTGGAAGCGCCGGAGAAAAGCGGTGCGCTGATTACTGCGGCCACGGCGCTGGAGCAGGGGCGGGACGTATTCGCCGTCCCCGGCCCCATTGACGCGCCTGCCAGCGTGGGCTGCAACTGTCTCATCCGGGACGGCGCGGGGCTGGTCAGCGATGCCTCCGACATCCTCCGGGAGTATGAGGGGCGGTTTGTCCTGAACCTGAAGGAGAGCCGGGAACAGCCGGAAACCCTGGGTTATCAGGCCCGGATGGCGCCGGAACCGAAGCCGGTGGCGCCGACGCTCAGCCTGCGGCACAGCGATGCGGAGCTGACGGACGATCAGATCGCTGTTTTGAAAGCGCTGTCCGATACAGAGCTGATGCAAGTGGATGACCTGACGGAGTTGGTTGAGATTCCCACCCGCCGGGTGCTGTCCGCCCTGACGGTTCTTGAAATTGACCAATATGTGGCGCAGCATCCGGGAAAACGCTATACCCGGACTGTGACCGTGATAGAATGACCCCATGGGGGGACTGTTGGAATAATAAACGCGGCTTCCTGTACGGAGCCGCCGGAGGTAACTATGGCAAAGCATGATCTGGTCATTGTGGAGTCTCCCGCGAAGGCCAAAACCATCGGCAAATATCTGGGCAAGGACTATGAGGTAAAGGCTTGTATGGGCCACCTGCGGGACTTGCAGAAAAGCAATCTCAGCGTGGACGTGGACAACGATTTTGAGCCGGTCTACAAGCCCATCAAAGGCAAGGAAGCCATCATTTCCGATCTGAAAAAATCCGCCAAGGCGGCGGATACCGTGTACCTCGCAACCGACCCGGACCGCGAGGGAGAGGCCATCAGCTGGCATCTGAAAAGCCTGCTGAATCTGCCGGATGACAAGACAAAGCGGGTCACATTCAACGAGATCACCAAAAACGTGGTGCGCCAGAGCATTGAAAGCCCGCGGGACATCGACCAGAATCTGGTGGACGCCCAGCAGGCGCGGCGGATTCTGGATCGTCTGGTTGGCTACCAGCTCAGTCCGCTGCTGTGGAAGAAGATCAAGCGGGGCCTGTCCGCAGGCCGCGTCCAGTCCGTGGCCACCCGGATGGTGGACGACCGGGACCGGGAGATCGAGAACTTCAAGCCGGAGGAGTACTGGACGCTGGACGCCAACCTCACCGGCGACAACGACGTGAAAAAGCTGCCCTTTTCCGCCCGGTATCACGGGAAGAACGGCAAAAAGGCGGAATTGAAGTCCGCCGCCGAGGTGGAGGAAGTGGTGGAGGAGACGAAAAACGCCGCCTTCACCGTGAAGTCCGTGAAGCGGACGGATAAGAACCGCTCTCCGTCCCCGCCGTTCACCACCTCCACCATGCAGCAGGAGGCGTCCCGGAAGCTCAGCATGACCCCCCGCCGCACCATGGCCATTGCCCAGCAGCTCTATGAGGGCGTGGACATTGAGGGCGAGGGGACCGTGGGCCTGATTACCTATATGCGTACCGACTCTCTCCGCATCAGCGAGGAGGCCATTGCCGCGGCGAAGAATTTCATTGTGGGCCGCTACGGCCAGCAGTATTATCCCGCCAGGGGCGCCAACCACTACAAGGCCAAGGCCAACGCCCAGGACGCCCACGAGGCCATCCGCCCCAGCAATGTGAACTGGACGCCGGAGGATCTGAAAAAGAGCCTGACCAGTGAACAGTACCGGCTCTACAAGCTGGTGTGGAGCCGCTTCGTGGCCTGCCAGATGGCCAATGCCGTGTATGACAGCGTGTCCGTGGAGATCGACGCCGCGGGACACAGCTTCCGCACCAGCTCCTCCAGCCTGAAGTTTGCCGGCTATACCGCCGTGTACGAGGAGGGCAAGGATGATGAGAAGGAGGAGAAGGAGCCGGCCCTGCCGCCGCTGACGGAGGGCGAGTCCCTGACTCTGCGGGATTTCAGCCGGGATCAGCACTTTACCCAGCCCCCGGCCCACTATACCGACGCCACGCTGATCCGTGCCATGGAGGAGCAGGGTATCGGACGGCCCTCCACCTATGCCCCCACCGTGTCCACCATTCTGGATCGGGAATATGTGATCAAGGAGGGCAAGTACCTCCATATCACCAATCTGGGCCGGGTCGTTACCCAGCTGATGGAGGAACGCTTCAGCGACATTGCCGACCTGAAATTCACCGCCAACATGGAGAAAAAGCTGGACGGCGTGGAAGAGGGAACGGTGAACTGGAAATCCGTGCTCCGGGACTTTTACGGCGACTTTGCCGAGAATCTCAAAAAGGCGGAGAAGGATCTGGAGGGCGTCTATATCAAGGTGCCTGACGAGGTGTCCGAGGAGATCTGCCCCGTCTGCGGGCGGAATCTGGTGGTAAAATCCGGCCGGTTCGGGCGGTTCCTTGCCTGCCCCGGCTTCCCGGAATGCAATTTCACCATGCCGCTGGTGGTGGAGATGCCGGGCCGCTGCCCCAAATGCGGCGGACGGCTGTTCAAACGCACTGGCACCAGCCGGAAGTCCGGCAAGCAGTACACCTATTACTGCTGTGAGCATACCAACAACCGGGCAGTCGGCGGCGCGACCTGCGATTTCATGACGTGGGATGTGCCGGTGAAGGACGACTGTCCCCTCTGCGGCAAGACCCTGTTCAAGCGGGCAGGCAGAGGCTACAAGCGGCCCTACTGCATCAACCCGGAGTGCGCCAACTTCCTGCCGGAAGACAAGCGTGGCTATCCCAAGAAGCCTGCGGAGGCGTCTGCCAATGCGGAGGAGGCCCCCGGCGAAAGCGACGTGCCTGCCGAAGAGAAAGCCCCTGTCAAAAAGACAGCGGCGAAGAAAACGGTGGCCGTCGGGAAAAAGACAGCTTCCAAAGCGGCTGAAAGGAAAACCACCGCCAAAAAGGCAGACGGCGAAGCCGCGGAGAAGAAGCCCGCAGTCAAAAAAGCGGCAGCGAAGAAGTCCGCCGCGAAAAAGACGGCGGCTGGGACGGCAAAAAAGACCGCCGCCAAAAAGACAGTGAAAAAAGCTGCGGAAGCGGAAGAATAACCCCCTTTCGGCAGCATACGGATAAAGGACATTGAGCATGAACGTAACAGTCATCGGGGCGGGACTTGCCGGCAGCGAATGTGCCTGGCAGCTGGCCCAGCGGGGGATTCAGGTGGAGCTTCACGAAATGAAGCCGGAGAAGATGACCCCCGCCCATACAACGGAATACTTTGCGGAGCTGTGCTGCTCCAATTCCCTGCGGGGAGCGGGACTGGAAAACGCCGTGGGGCTTCTGAAAGAGGAACTGCGGCGGCTGGACAGCCTGATTCTCCAGTGTGCCGACGCCACCCGCGTGGAGGCCGGCGGCGCGCTGGCGGTGGATCGTCACGGCTTTGCCCGGCTGGTCACGGAGAAGGTCCGCAGCCATCCCAACATCACCGTGATCCCCGGCGAGGTGACGGAGATCCCGGCAGGGGAGGTCGTCATCGCCTCCGGCCCCCTGACCTCCGACGCGCTGGCGGAGAAGCTCCAGTCCCTGCTGGGGGAGCACAGCGACCTCCATTTCTTCGACGCGGCGGCGCCGCTGGTGTCCGCCGAGAGCGTGGATATGGACTATGCGTGGATGGGGTCCCGGTATGACAAGGGGACGGATGATTATGTAAACTGCCCCATGAATCAGGAGGAGTACGACGCCTTCTGGCAGGAGCTGACCCACGCACAGGAGGCGGAGGTTCACGGTTTCGAGGACAATATGGTGTTTGAGGGCTGTATGCCGGTGGAGGTCATGGCCCGCCGGGGACATGATACCCTGCTGTACGGCCCTCTGAAATCCCGCGGGCTGGACGATCCCCGGACGGGACGCTGGCCCTACGCCGTGGTGCAGCTGCGGCGGGACAACGCCGAGGGGACGGTCTACAATCTGGTGGGCTTCCAGACCCATCTGAAATTCCCGGAGCAGCGGCGGGTGTTCTCCATGATCCCCGCTCTGCACAACGCGGAATTCCTGCGGTACGGCGTGATGCACCGCAATACCTTTCTGGATTCGCCCCGGCTGCTGGATCGCTACTACCGTCTGAAAAAGGAGCCCCGTATTGCCTTTGCCGGGCAGATGACCGGCGTAGAGGGATATGTGGAATCCGCTGCCAGCGGCTTTCTGGTGGGCGTTGAAACGGCTCGCCGTCTGAAAGGGCAGCCTCCGGCGGACTTCCCGCGGGAAATGGCCATCGGCGCGCTGGCACTGTATATTTCCAATGAGTCTGTCACTCAGTTCCAGCCTATGAACATCAATTTCGGCATCATTCCGCCGCTGGATCACTTTGTCAAGGGCAAGCGGGCGAAAAACGCCGAGATCTCCCAGCGTGCGCTGGCCATTTTAGAGGAGAAGAAGGCGGACATTCTGGCCTGACCCGCTTGACCTGGCGAGCAGCGCGAGCCCGCCGCGTCAGCGGCGCACAAGCGTTTCGCGCAGCGAAATCTTGGCGAGGGCGGATTCACTTCGCCTGAGCAAAATGAAATCCCAGGGCCCCCATGAAACATGGTTTCATGGGGAGCAAGCGGGCGAAAAACGCCGAGACCTCCCAGCGTGCGCTGGCAATTCTGGAGGAACGGAAAGCAGATCTGTTAGCCTGATCGCGATTGAATTGACTCCGGCGATGGGCCGGAGCTGTCCCCTGAAAGGAGAAAGCCTGTTATGAAAATCATTCTGGATGCCATGGGCGGCGACAATGCGCCTCAGGCGGTGGTACAGGGCGCTTTGGAGGCCCACGCCCAGTGCGGCGCGGACATCGTGCTGGTGGGCCGTGAGGAGGCCATCCGGGCCTGTCTGACCGGCCCGCTGCCGGAGGGCGTGGAGATCGTCAACGCCACAGAGGTGGTGGAGATGTGCGACGACCCGGCCACTGCGTTCAAGCGCAAAAAGGACTCCTCCCTGACGGTGGGGCTGACCATGCTGAAAAACGGGGAGGGGGACGCATTCATCTCCGCAGGCTCCACCGGGGCGCTGCTGGCGGGGGCTACCCTGCTGGTCAAGCGGATCCGGGGCGTCCGCCGGGCGGCCATGGGGCCGGTGATCCCCACGGCCACAGGTCATGCCATCCTCTGCGACTGCGGCGCCAACGCCGACTGTACGCCGGAGTACCTGCTGCAATTTGCCTATCTGGGCAATTTCTATGCCCGGCGGCTCATGGGGGTAGAGCGTCCCAGAGTGGGATTGCTGAATATCGGCGCAGAACCGTCCAAGGGCGACGCGCTGCGGCATGAGACCTATGCCCTGCTGGAAGAGGCGGGGCGGGAAGGCCGGCTGAACTTCGTCGGCAATGTGGAAGCCAATACTGCCCTGCTGGGCGGAGCCGACGTCATCGTGGCGGACGGCTATTCCGGCAATATCCTGCTGAAAAGCGTGGAAGGCACTGCAAAGCTGCTGCTGGGGGAGATGAAGAAAGCATTCCTCTCCAGCACAAAGGGCAAGCTGGGGGCGCTGCTGGTGAAAAGCAGCCTCGGCGATGTGAAAAAGCTGCTGGATCCCAGCGAGGTGGGCGGTACGCCGTTTCTGGGCATCAGCAGGCCGGTGCTGAAGGCCCACGGCTCCTCCGATGCCAGAGCCATCCGCAACGCCGTGTTCCGGGCGGTGGAATACGCCCAGAGCGGCATCATCGCCGATGTGGAAGCGCACATCGATGTGATGAAGGTGGACAAGACGGAAAAGAACGGGTAAAATTTAGAAATGTCCTCTTGACAGCGCTATGGGATTGCCGTATGATTGCTTCATGCTGAACAGCAGGTGATTTTTTGAATATCTCATAGGAGTGAATTTGTATGTCAGTTGAAGAAATCTTTCAGACTATGCGGGATCTGGTGTCCGAACAGTTTGCGCTGGAACCCTCCGAAGTGACCATGGATACCTCTTTTGAAGAGGATCTGGGCGCTGATTCTGTGGATCTGGTGGAGCTGGTCATGGCCATGGAAGAGGAATTTGACATGGGCGAGGCCAATGAGGATGAGCTGGCCGGACTCAAAACCGTGGGCGACGCGGTGAATTTCGTCGCTTCCAAGCTGAAATATTGAAAGGACGGCCCCGCCATGTGCGGGGCTTCCTTATGAGGTGAAGTGGGATGCAGGAACTGGAGAAAAAACTGAATTATACCTTCCGAAACCAGCAGCTGCTGCGGGAGGCCCTGAACCACAGCTCATATGCCAATGAGCATCGCACGCAGGGGCTGGGCAGCAATGAGCGGCTGGAATTTCTGGGGGACAGCGTGCTGGGCTTTGTGACGGCGGAATACCTTTTCGCACGGCACCCGGATCTGCCGGAGGGCGATCTGACCCGGATCCGGGCGGCGCTGGTGTGCGAGCAGAGCTTGCATGAGGTGGCGCAGAAGCTGGATCTCGGCAGCTATCTGAAGCTGGGCAAAGGCGAAGAGGCAGGCGGCGGCCGTCATCGGCCCTCAATTCTGGCGGATGCCACAGAAGCCGTGTTTGCAGCAGTCTATCTGGACGGCGGCATTACCGCTGCGTCGGAGTTGATCCACCGCGTCTTGCTGGACGTAGAGCGGGAAGAAGTGGTGGAGGAACGCCGCCGGGACTATAAGACCATTTTGCAGGAGCGGGTCCAGCGGCAGGCAGGTCAGGATCTGACCTACTGCATGGTGCGGGAGGAAGGCCCCGATCACGCCAAGACCTTCGTCACCGAGGTGCGGCTCAATGGCGCGCCCATCGGCGAGGGCAGCGGCCACAGCAAAAAGGAGTCGGAGCAGATGGCTGCCAAAGCTGCGCTGGAAAAGCTGGGCGGACAATAACAGCAAATCGTTTGAAACCCCTCCGGCGGGACGCGCCTTTGACGCGTCCCGCCGGAGGGGTTTTATTATGAAGCAGAGAAGAGCGGCGTGCCTTTCGCTTATTCGCATCGAACCGGGATGCAGATCTCTGTTACAAATTTTTCGGTGTCATTGGTAATGCCGTAATCGATCAGGGTGATCTCGCGGGAGAAACCGATCATCTGCATTTGGTGCTTTTCGATATAGTCCAGCAGCTTTCGGTATTGCGCGTGGGCTTCTGCGTGACTGCCGCGGAAGCGCAGCCGCGCGCAGAGCGTTTCCGGCAGATCGAGTGTTTCGCCCGTGTAAAGATCCTCCTGATCCAGAATCAGGAAAATTCCGTCATACTGCGTTGCTTCCACTTTTTTGCAGGTGTTCCACGGAGATGCCGAGACCCACCTTTCCCAGAAATACTACGGCTTCTGCGCCGGATTGATCCAGCTTCCTGATGGGCGCTTCCATATCGGCAGAACCATCAATTTTCAGCGGAGCATCCATCCAGACGATCCGGCAGGCAGGCTGCTGACGCTGATGTGGAACAGTCTGGAGACTTCTCCAATGGGGAAAAGATTGCTTCGTTCCATGTTTATCCCTCCGGCTGAACAAGGGGTGATTTACGGCGAATGATGACGAATGCAATCAGGCAGATGATTACCGACAGCAGAGAGCCGGTGGCCGTAGCCAATCCCATGGGGAACAGGGGCGTGGGGAAGAGCCGCGAGGTCAGGTAAACGCCCGGCACACGCACCAGCGCAATGGCCGCAATATTATGCAGGAAGGACAGACCGGATTTTCCGCAGGCGCAGAAATAGCCGCTGAAGCTGAAATGAATTCCGGCAAAAATGCAGTCAAAAATGTACCCGCGGAGATACTGCCCGCCAAAGCGGACGACCTCTGCGCCGTTCGCCGTGCTGGGGTCTGTGAACAGAGCGACAATCGGCTCGGCGATGAACTGAACTGTGACCGTGGCCAGAACACCGAAGCCCGCGGCAAGCATGATGGCGTACCGCAGCGTCTGGACTGCCCGGCCGGGTTTCCCGGCACCGATATTCTGCGCGCCCAGCGCTGAAACGGTGGACAGCATGGAGGAGGGAACCAGGAACAGGAAGCTGATGACCTTTTCGACAATGCCGACTGCCGCCGCATCATTCAGCCCTCTCTGATTGGCGATGATCGTAATGACGATAAAGGCAATCTGGATCAGGCCGTCCTGAAAGGCAACGGGAATACCGATCTTCAGAATTTTTCCCATGATCGGGGCGGCAGGGACGGAAATCGCTCTTTTCCAGAACAATGCTTTTCCTTTTGAGGATCACAGCCAGCGAAACGGCTACGCTGACCGCCTGAGAAAGCGTTGTGCCAAGCGCCGCGCCCGCAGGTCCCAGTCCCAGAGCGCCCATAAAAAGATAGTCCAGAGCGATATTCGCGGCGCAGGCCACGGCGATGAAGTACATCGGGCTTTTGCTGTCGCCCAGACCGCGGAAAATGGAACTGATGATATTGTACGCCGTGATAAACGGGATCCCGATCAAGCAGATGATGAGATAGGCGGCTGTGCCGTCCGATGCTTCTGCCGGGGTGGACATCACGGAAACGATGGGGCGAACCAGTACAAGCAGAATTACCATCAGCGTGACGGAAACCGCCATAAACAGCGTCACGGTGTTTCCGATGTCCTGCGCGGCCTGCTTTCGGTTTCCTGCGCCAACGGCTTGCCCGATGCTGACGGTGGTTCCCATGGCAAGCCCTACGATCATGACGGTGAGCATATGCATGACCTGTGAGCCGACGGATACGGCCGTTGTACTGGCAACGCCCTCAAACTGACCGATCATGAACAGGTCGGCCATGCCGTAGAGCGTTTGCAGAAAGTAGGAGAGCAGGTATGGCAGCGAGAAATAGATTACATTTTTGAACACGCTGCCGGTGGTCAGATTTTTTCCATAAACAGTTGGCCTTTCTTTTCAATCGAACTGAATTCTATAAAAGCAGCCCAGCGGGGCCGTTTTTATAGAATTGCGCGGTCGCTGCCGCGCGGATAAACCACACTGCGGTTTATCCGGCAGATATTATTATAAACTCTATAATAGTTATAGAGTCAAGGAGCTTTTTCACTGCGATGAAAAATAAAGCTTGACTTATATCCGAAATCGTACTAATATGCACAAGTACGATTTCGGATATACTGCACGAGGAGTTTTTTCATGAATATTCAAATTTCCGAGCATTTTACATATGGAAAGCTGCTGCGCTTTACCCTCCCATCCATTGTCATGATGGTCTTTTCCTCCATCTATGGCGTTGTGGACGGCGTATTCGTTTCCAACTTTGTGGGGGCTGAGGCGTTTGCCGCCGTCAATCTCATCATGCCGTTTCTGATGATCTTGGGAGCGGTCGGCTTTATGATCGGCACCGGCGGCAGCGCGCTGGTTTCCTTCACACTGGGGACGGGCGATGAACGGCGGGCCAACGAGATCTTCTCCATGCTGATCTATGTTCTGCTTGCGATCGGCGCGGTATTCACCATTGGCGGGATCCTGCTGATGGAGCCGGTGGCCCGTTTTTTAGGGGCGGATGAGCAGATGGCGCCGATCTGCGTCACCTATGGCCGGATCGTTCTGGCGGCGCTGATCCCTTTCATGCTGCAAAATACCTTTCAAAGCTTTCTGGTCACGGCGGAGCGGCCCAATTTCGGCCTGTATATCACCGTTGCCGCCGGTGTGTCCAATATGGTTCTGGACGCGCTGTTTATTGCCGTTTTCCACTGGGGAGTCGTGGGCGCGGCGCTGGCGACCAGCATCAGCCAGATGATCGGCGGCATGATTCCACTGGTGTATTTTATTGTTCCTAACCGAAGCAAGCTGCATCTGTGCCGCGCGGCGCTGGATATTCGGACGCTGGGAAAAGCCTGCGCCAACGGATCCTCCGAGTTTATGACCAATGTTTCCATGTCTCTGGTCAATATGCTGTATAACTGGCAGCTCATGCGCCTGATGGGGGCGGACGGCGTAGCGGTATTCGGGGTCATCATGTATGTGAACTTCATTTTTGTGTCTGTTTTTCTGGGCTATTCCATTGGCAGCGCCCCCATTGTCAGCTTTCACTACGGGGCAGGGAATCAGGGAGAGCTGCGGGGACTGCTGCGGAAAAGCGTGCTGCTGACGGCCATCACAAGCATACTCCTGACAGCGGCCGCGCTGCTGCTGGCGCGTCCGCTGTCCGTGATCTTCATGTCCTACGATGCGGCGCTCCTGTCAACCACCATCCGGGCATTTTCCATTTATGCCCTGTCCTTCCTGATCGTCGGCTTCAACATCTATGCCTCCTCGTTCTTTACGGCGCTGAACGACGGCCTGACTTCCGCCCTGATCTCCTTTGCGCGGACGCTGGCCTTTCAGATTGCGGCCATTCTGATCCTGCCGGTGATCTGGGGCATCGACGGCGTGTGGGGCGCGGTGATCGCGGCGGAGGCGCTGGCACTGCTCCTGTCCATTGCCTGTCTGATGCGGAACAGGAAGAAATACGGCTACGCTTGAGAGGAGACATGACGATGAAAAGCGCCTTTCAGGAATTCAATCGGATCGACGGGCAGATCCAGCGCAGCTATCATGAGGCGGCGGTGAAAATGGGGCTGCCGGACAGTGAATTCTGGATCCTGTATGTGCTGGCGACCAACGAGCCTGAAATGCTCCAGACGGAGCTGACTGCCATTACAGGCGTCAGCAAAACCACCATCAATTCCGCTCTGAAAAAGATGGAGCGGGCGGGGCTGCTGGAGCTGACGCCGGGCGGCGGACGCAACACCTGCGCGCGGCTCACGGAGATCGGACATCAGCTGGCGGAGAAAACGGTCTGCCGGCTGGTTGCTCTGGAAAACCGAATCTATGAGAGCTGGTCGCCGGAGGAGCAGGCCATGCTGATTCAGCTGAACCGGGACTATTCCGAAAAGCTGGCCGCCATGATCGGCGAATTATAAAATCACGCCCCTGTGCTTTTATGCACAGGGGCGTTCTGATTACCTATTGCGTTGCGATACAGCCGGCCTGCAAAGCTCTGCGGATCGCAGGCACAGAAAAACGGGTCACAGCCCCCGCCAGCTTTCAGGCCGCAGGCAGCTGAGATCCTGCTCTGCCCGGTGAATGGCCGCCAGCAGGGCGTCCTGATCCTGATTCAGCGTCCCCCGGAGATCCAGATAGTTGCTGGCATGGTTCATGCGGAACACGCTGCCGGGGCTGTCAAAGTGCTGCACAAGCAGCTCCGTTTCCTTCAGCACCTGATGTTGATCCAGCAGGCGGAAGCTGCCGTCATGCACCCAGTCGTACAGCGGCGTACCCGGCTCCACCATCAGCGTCAGCATCCCGATGTATTCCGGGTTCATGGCGTTGAACGCCTCGGCGGTCTTGACGGCGTGTTCTTCCAGCAGATCCGGCCCGCCCAGACCGGTGATGGCGGTGACGGACAGCGCCATGCCATTCCGCCGGACCTTCTGTCCCATTTCGATGATCTCCGCTGCGGGATGGCCCTTACGCATCAGGGTCAGCACCTTGTCGCTGCCGGACTCCAACCCCATGTAGACCATGGTAAGCCCCTTGGCCCGGAGGGTTTGCAGCTCTTCATCCGTCCGCAGGCGGATGCTGCTGGGGGAAGCGTAGCTGGTGACCCGCTCACATTCCGGGAACAGCTCCCGGATGGTGTCCAGAATTGTGTAGAGTTCGCTGGCCCTCCGAATCAACGCATCGCCGTCCGCCAGAAAAATGCGGCGGACGCTGCGGTACTGCCGGCGCGCCATCTGAAAATCCTCCAGCACCTCGTTCAGCGGCCGCAGGGCAAAGCGCTTTTCCTTGTACATACTGCAAAAGGCGCAGGTATTATGGCTGCACCCGTAAGTCACCTGAACGATCAGACTGTAGGCCTCGGAGGGAGGCCGGTAAACCATGCCCTGATATCTCATAGACCCAGCTTCTCCAGTGCGGACATTTTAACGCAGGTGCAGAACACCGTGATAGCCTTTTCCACGTCCTCTACCGGCGGGAAGGAGGGGGCGATTCGGATATTGCTGTCGTTGGGGTCGATGCCGTAGGGGAAAGTGGCGCCGGCGGCGGTCATGGCCACGCCCGCCTCTTTGCACAGCGCCAGCGTCCGCTTGGCGGTGCCGGGCATGGCGTCAAAGGAGACGAAGTAGCCGCCCTTGGGGTGGCTCCAGTTGGCAATCCCCAGCGGTGTGATCTCCCGGTCCAGAATGGAGAGAACTGCCTCAAACTTGGGGGCCATGACGGCGGCGTGCTTCTTCATCAGCTTCAGGGTGTGCGCCCGGTTCTGAAGATAGAGCACATGGCGCTGCTGATTCACCTTATCGTAGGAGATGGTCTGGATGCCGATCCATTTCTCGAAATCCTCCAGATTGGCCTCGGAGGTGGCCATGCAGGCCACGCCGTCGCCGGGGAAGGTGATCTTGGAGGTGGAGGCGAACTCGTAAACCATGTCGTAGTTGCCGTATTTCTTGCACTGGTGCAGGATGTCCGGGAACTCCACATAGTCGCCGTCGAATTCGTGGACGCAGTAGGCGTTATCCCACATGATGGTGAAGTCCGGCGCAGCGGGCTTCATGGAGGCCATGCGGATGATGGTCTCCCTGGAATAGATGATGCCTTCGGGGTTAGAGTACTTGGGGACGCACCAGATACCCTTGACCGCCGGATCCTTGATGGCCTCCTCCACGGCGTCCATATCCGGGCCTTCTTCCGTCATGGGAATGGTGATCAGCTCGAAGCCGAAGGATTCCGTCAGCTTGAAGTGGCGGTCATAGCCGGGGGCGGGGCACAGCCACTTGACGATGGGCTCCTTGCACCAGGGGCGGGGGCTGTGGAGGCGGCCATGGATAAAGGCGCTGTCGATGACGCCGTACATCAGCTGTAAGCTGGCGTTGCCGCCTACGAACACCTGTTTGGGCTTGCAGTCCAGAAGGTTGGCGAACAGGCGCTTGGCCTCCGGCAGACCGGACAGTGCGCCGTAGTTACGGATATCGATGCCGTCCACAATAAAATCTTCCGGCTTGTTAAGGGTATCGAAAATATCGGACACCATGTCCAGCTGATCCTTGCAGGGCTTGCCGCGGGTCATATCCAGCTTCAGCCCCTGAGCCTTCAGATTCTCAAACACTGTCTCCAGTGCTGCATATTCCGCCCTCCGTTGATCCAATGTCATATCTTTATATGCAGTCATCTGTCTCATCCTCTCCGGGTATTCCCTGAAATTTCATAAGGGTTTTTACCTCAAACAATAATCTGTTATATTATACTCATTTCCCGGCAAGGATTCAAGCTTTTTACCGGGCGAAATCAAGAAAATAAGCGTGAAATTGGGGGGAAGGGTTTCCAGCCCGTTAAAAATGTGCTATGATATACAAAATTGACAGATTTGTTTTTGTAGGAGGGATACCCTTGGACGAACAGCAGATGAAAAAGTACCGGCAGATGACGGAAACGCCGGTGGGGCCTCTGATCCTGCGGCTGGCCCTGCCCTGCATTGTGAGTATGCTGGTGACTGCCTTTTACAACATGGCAGACACCTTTTTTGTGGGGATGCTGAAAAGCAATGCCGCCACCGGTGCGGTGGGCGTGGTGTTTGCCCTGATGGCGATCATTCAGGCCATCGGTTTCTTTTTCGGTCAGGGCAGCGGCAACTTCATCTCCCGCGCCATCGGACATAAGAACTACGAGGAAGCCTCGGAAATGGCCTCCACGGGATTTTTCAGCGCGCTGGCCACCGGCGTGCTGATCTGTGTGCTGGGGCTGCTGTTTCTGGAGCCGCTGGCCTATCTGCTGGGTTCCACGGACACCATCCTGCCCTATACCAAGGCATACCTCAGCGTGATCCTGCTGGGCGCGCCGTGGATGACGGCGTCGCTGGTGCTGAACAACCAGCTGCGCTTTCAGGGCAGCGCCGCCTATGCCATGGTGGGCATCACCAGCGGCGCAGTGCTGAACATCGGGCTGGATCCGCTGCTGATTTTCACGTTCCATCTGGGAATTGCCGGCGCGGCATGGGCGACGATCATCAGCCAGCTTGTCAGCTTCTGTTTGCTGCTGCTGGGCTGCCGCCGGGGCGGCAATCTCCGGCTGGGGATCTCCCATGTGCGGCTGAAGCCCTATTACTTCCTCTGGATCTTCAAGGGCGGTTTGCCCTCTCTGGCCCGGCAGGGCCTTGCCAGCGTGGCCACCATCTGCCTGAACCACGCCGCCGCGCCCTACGGGGACGCCGCCATTGCCGCCATGGGCGTGGTGCAGCGGATCATGATGTTCGGCGGGTCGGCCATGATCGGCTTCGGGCAGGGCTTCCAGCCGGTGTGCGGCTTTAACTACGGCGCAGGGCTTTACCGCCGGGTGCGGGAGGGGTTCTGGTTCAGCGTCAAGGTCACGTTTACGCTTTTGCTGGCAGTCAGCGTGGTTGGCTTTGCGCTGGCTCCCCGGCTGGTGGCCATCTTCCGGGACGACCCGGAGGTGATTGTCATCGGCGCTGCGGCGCTGCGGTACCAGTGCGCCACCTTCTGTCTGCAAAGCTGGGTGGTGATGGGCAATATGTGCCAGCAGACCATGGGACTGACGGTTCCGGCCACCTTTATGGCGGTATCCCGACAGGGGCTGTTCTTCATCCCCATTGTGTGGATTCTTGCGTGGACGCTAAAGCTGCCGGGGATCCAGATGGCGCAGATGGTGGCGGATCTTCTGACCTTTGTCTGCTCGGTTCCCATCCAGCTGCACGTGCTGGACCGGCTGAAAATGCTGGAACGGGGCGAAATCGACCACTACTGAAAAACCTGAAAACAGCAGCGCCTGTGCCGTCGGCACAGGCGCTGCTGTTTCTCAGATAAGATCTCCCTGCGAAGCGGAGCGCAGGGGGCAGGAGGCCAGAATTTCAGCCTGGATCCGTTCGTATTCCGCCGGGGTGCGGAACCGGCGCAGCTGCTTGTTCAGCTTTTCTGCATCGTCAAAGAGGTGGATCAGGTAAAACCAGACCTCCCGCATCCGCTGGGCGGCGGTAGGCACCTGTCCCTGATAGAAGTCCGTGTAGCCCTGATACAGCGCCGCCAGAAACTCCGACAGTTCTTTCCGGGTGACACCTGCGCCCCCCCGCAGCTTTCGGGCCAGCGCAGGATCGGCCACCAGTCCCCGGCCGATCATCACATGGGAAACGGCGGGGAAGCGGCTTTCCAATGTGCGGACTTCCTCCACCGTCCGCAGGTCGCCATTGTAGCACACCGGGTTGCGGCTGGCGGCCAGCGCATCGGCAAAGGCGTCCAGATGAACCGGGCCGCGGTACTTTTCCTTCCGTACCCGCGGGTGGATGGTCAGGCAGGCGATGGGATAGCGGTTGTAGATCTCCAGCAGAGTGCGGAATTCCTCCGGCGTCTCATAGCCCAGCCGGGTCTTGACGGACACCGGCAGGGGATTGCGGGCGAATACTGCATCGAAAAAGGCGGCCAGCTCCTCAGGATGGGCCAGAAAGCCGGAGCCTTTGCCCTTGGCAGTAACGGTGCCGGAGGGACAGCCCAGATTCAGATTGACCTCGGTATAGCCCATATCCCGCAGCACCTCGCAGGCCCAGAGGAAGTCATCGGCGTTTTTCGTCATCACCTGCGGCACGGAGGGGAGGCTGGCGTTGTGTGCGAAATCCACCTCCCGGAGATCCCGCGGGGTCATGGTGTGGTGGGGCGTGGGGGAAAAGAAGGGGATGAAATAGCGGTCCACGCCGCCGAAATATCGGCTCCACACCTGTCGGAACACCACCTTGGTGATGCCGTCCAGCGGCGCAAAATCAATGGTCTGGATCATTGCAGCGCCGCTTCCCAGTCCGCCGGACGGAACCCGGCAAGGACAAATGCATCGCCGATCAGCAGCGGGCGCTTTACCAGCATCCCGTCTGTTGCCAGCAGGGCGATCTGTTCCGCCTCGCTCATGGCGGGCAGCTTGTCCTTCAGCCCCAGCGCCTTGTATTGCAGGCCGCTGGTGTTGAAGAACTTTTTCAGCGGCAGGCCGCTTTTCCGATACCAGTCGGTAAGTTCCCCGGCAGTGGGATGATTCAGCTTGATGTCCCGGAGTTCGTAGGAAATGCCGTGACCGTCCAGCCAGCTCTGAGCCTTCCGGCAGGTGGAACACTTGGGATAGCATAAAAACAGCATGAAAGTCTCCTTCCTGAAAAAACCGGAGCGGTTCAGCCGCCCCGGTTTTCCGTCTTATTCAAACGAGATAATGTAGTAATACACAGGCTGCCCGCCGGGGAGCACGCTGATCTCCGCGTTGGGGCAGACCGTCTGGAACCGGGCGCCTGCGGCCTGCGCGTCCTCCTCGGAGACGTCCTCACCGTAATACAGGGCGATGAAGGAGGCGTCCCTGCCATCCTCCGCCAGCTTTTCCAGCAGAGCGTCCAGCTGGGTATCGGTGCCGAAGAGTTTTCCCTCTTTCAGCGCCAGATAGTCGCCCTGATGGATCTCGAAGCCGTCAAAATCGGAATCACGGGCGGCATAGGTGATCTGGGAAGTGGTCACGGTGGACAGAGCGTCCGTCATGGCGGCGGTGATGGCTTCCACTTCGGCCTCCGGGTCTACGTTCATCATGGCGGTGATCCCCTGCGGAACGGTTTTGCTGGGAATGACCACCACGTTTTTCTCCGTCAGCCCCTGACACTGCTGGGCGGCCATGATGATGTTGCCGTTATTGGGCAGGACAAACACGGTTTCGGCAGGCACCTGATCGATGCCCTCCAGAATACTCTCCGTAGAGGGGTTCATAGTCTGCCCGCCGGAAACCACGGCGTCGCAGCCCAGATCCCGGAACACGGCGGCAAGGCCGTCTCCGGCACAGATGGCAAGGAACCCCACGGCTTTTTCGGCGGGGGCGACCTTGTGGCCGTTCTCGCCGTTTTCCAGCGCTTCCTCAATGGCGTCCAGATCGTCGGTACTCTGGGCCTGCCGTCCGGCAGCCAGCGCATCGGCCTGAGAGCGCATATTTTCGATCTTGGCCAGCTCCAGCGTGCCGTACTTCTGGGATTCCGTCAGAGCCACGCCGGGAATATCGGTGTGGACGTGAACCTTGAAGGTCTCGTCGTCCTCGCCAATCACCAGACTGTCGCCGATGCTGCTGAGGTAAGCCCGCAGGGGCATGAGGTCGATATCCTCACGAGCCTTCCGTACCACGTACACGGTGTCGAAAGTGAAGGTGATCTCCTCCTGCGCCATGGCGTTGAAATCGGCCTTCTCCCTGTGCTCCGCAGGCTCCTCTGCGCTTTCGGGAATGGGTTCGCCCCGCAGTTCTGCCAGCATTCCCTCCAGAATCAGCAGGTAGCCCTTGCCGCCGGCGTCCACCACGCCGGCCTTTTTCAGAACCGGGTTCATGTCGGTGGTCTGGGCGAGGGCGTCGTAGCCCTCCTCAATGGCGGCGGCCAGCATGGCTTCCGCATCGGCTCCCTCGGCGGCAGCTTCCACCGCCCGCTTGGCAGCCAGACGGGAAACCGTCAGCACCGTGCCTTCGGCGGGCTTCATCACCGCCTTGTAGGCGGCGGCCACGCCCTCCTGCATGGCGGCGGCAAAGGCGGCGGCGTCTGCCGTCTCCATGCCCTTCAGGGACTTGGAAAGCCCCCGGAACAGCAGGGAGAGGATCACGCCGGAGTTGCCGCGGGCGCCCTGAAGCAGGGCGGAGGCGGTGACGGAGGACGCCTGCCCCACAGAAGCGGGGGAGGATTTCCGCAGCGCCTCGGCGGCGGTAGCGATGGTCATGGACATATTGGTGCCCGTGTCGCCGTCCGGCACGGGGAACACATTGAGATCGTTGATGGCCTGCTTCTGGGCCGTGATGGCGGCGGCGCCGTGCAGGACCATCTGCTTGAAAAGCGCGCCGGTGATTTCGTTACTCATTCTTCAGCCGTCCTCCTCACAGGATCATGGAATCTACGAACACGTCCACAGCGCGGACCTCCGCGCCGGTGTTCTTATTCACCACGTAGCGTACCTCATTCATAATGGAGCGGCACACTGCGGGAATATTGACGCCGTTTTCCACGATGATGTGGAGTTCAATGGAAATGGACTCGTCCTCGTTGTAGATCACGTTGACGCCCTTGCTCATGGCTTCCCGCCGCAGCAGGTGAACCAGACCGTCCGTCATGGAGCGGTAGGCCATGCCCTTCACGCCGAAGCAGTTGGTGGCGGCCATGCCGGTGATGTTGGAAAAAACAGCGCTGGAGACGGAAATCTCGCCCTGTTCTGAATGAAATTTCAGCATAGGATAACCTTCCTTTCCGTGCTGCCGGGGCAGAACCACGCTGCCGGGGCATAGTTATCAGGCTATTATTATAAACGATTTCTCTCAAAAGCACAAGACAAAAAAAGAAAGTGGGCTGAATCCGGAAAAAACCGCACAACTCCCGCCGGAAACGGCGAAAATTGTGCGGTATCCGCGCTTATTTCAGCGTGTCGCTGTTGTTGAGCACCGGCGCGCTGTAGAGAAACAGCACGTCCTGATCGGTAAACGTCAGGTATTTGCCGATCTGGCTGCTGGGCAGGTAGCGGATGTCCGCCAGTGTGACTTTGGCGTAGCCGGGGACCAGCAGGGGGGCCAGAGAGCTGCCGAAGGAGTCCCGGAAGATCACCAGCTCCCGGTCCGTTTCCGCCTGGGGGTTTTCGATGGTCAGCAGGGAAACGGAGCCGGAGAGAAACAGTTCATAGGGGTCTTTGCCGTCCCCTTTGGCCAGATCGTAAACGGAGCCGGTTTTGCCGGCTTCGTAGTTGTACACCGTGCAGCCGTCCAGAATGTCGTTGGTAAGATAGGTCAGGCGGTCCGGCTCCATGGGCAGGGCGGCGTAGCCGTAATACACGCCGTAATAGGGACGTTCCAGCGTCTCCTCCCGCCATGAGATGTCCGGCAGGGAAACACCCATGGCGGTGGTCAGCGTGTCCGCAATGGGCAGCAGCCGCTCCTGCCGCCAGTGGGAGTCGGTGCGGTAGTAGTTGTCGATGGTCAGCGTGCCGAAGAGGTCGATATACGCCGCGAACTCCGTCTGCGCCCGGAGGGCGTCCGTCAGCGCGGAATAGTCCAGCGCAGGATAGCCGTTGGCATCCGCCAGAAAATAATTCTTGTCAGGAATGACGGAGAGGTAGACCTTGGCGTTCGTTCCGGCCATAAGGTTCTCGTAGAGGGCCCGGAAGCGGTCGGCGGCATGGGCAATGGAGTCCTGATCCAGCGGGTATTCCAGCTTGGCGGCATAGCCGTCCGCAAGGTAGACCCCGTTGTTGTCCTTCTGACCGAAGAGATACAGCCCCGTCAGCGCTTTCAGGGTGCGGAACTGCTCCCGCAGGGGGAACTGGTCGGTGGCGTAGTCCTCATAGCCGGACATGAATTTGCCGGAGAGAACGGAGCTGACGGACAGCTCCGGCAGCTGCGCCAGCGGACGGCGCTCGCTGAGGGAGAGATCATCGGCGGGCTTTGCCGCCGCCCATGCGCCGAAGCCCAGCAGAAAGGCGGACAGGAGACTCAGGGTGATGATGTTTTTCCATTTTTCAGACATGGCAGAGCCTCCTTAGAAGCGGAAATACAGGAAGGGGTTGAAGGAACCGTCCACCAGATAGGCGGTGACTGCGGCCAGCAGAGCCAGCAGCGCCGCCGGTTCCAGAACCGACAGGAGCTTCCCGCCGAGTTTGCTTTCGGACAGCTGCCGGACGATTGCGGCAGGCAGGGGCGTCGCCCCCACGGCAGCGATCAGGAACACGCCGGAATAGCTGTCCAGATAGTAGCGGGACAGGGGATCGGTCAGGGGCAGCCCATCCAGACCAAACAGGGCGGCGATGGTGCGGAGCGCGTCCTGCACGCTGGCAGCGTCAAAGAGCACGAAGCTGACGACGATGAGCAGCAGGACATACAGGTGCTTGAAGATGCGGGTTTCCGCCAGCGCCCTGCCGTACCAGAGCTTTTCTGCCGTCAGGAACACGGCAAAGAACAGCCCCCACAGGATAAACGTCCATGCCGCGCCGTGCCACAGACCCGTCAGCAGCCAGACGATGAAAATGTTCCGAAACCATTTGGATCTGGAGACCCGGTTGCCGCCCAGCGGGATGTATACATAGTCCCGGAACCAGCTGCCAAGGCTCATGTGCCACCGCCGCCAGAACTCCGTGACACTGGCGGAGATATAGGGATAGTCGAAGTTTTCCGGGAAATGGAACCCGAAGATGCGGCCCAGGCCGATGGCCATATCGCTGTAGCCGGAAAAATCGAAATAGAGGTGCAGCACATAGGCCGCCGCGTACAGCCAGACGAACAGCACGGAAGTCTCTGTGCTGCTTTTATAAGTGGAGATCAGCTCGTAGAGGACATTGGCCAGCAGCACCTTTTTGGAAAGGCCGAGGATGAAGCGGCGTGCGCCGCAGGCGGCGTCACGCAGGGTATGAGTGCGGCTTTTCAGCTGGGGGGCAATGTCGGCGTACCGGACGATGGGACCGGCGATGAGCTGGGGGAACATGGCCACATAAGCGGCAAGGTCGATAAAGTTCCGCTGGGCGGTCACGTCGCCCCGGTACACGTCAATGACGTAGCTTAAAATCTGGAAGGTGTAGAAGCTGATGCCGATGGGCAGCGCCACATGGAGCAGCGGGACGGACAGGCCGGTGAGACGGTTGAAGCCGCTGATGAAAAAGTCCGCGTACTTGCAGTAGCCCAGCAGCCCCAGACTGATGACCGCAGAGGCCCACAGGCAGAGCTTCGCCCCTGCGGGGCGGCTGCGGTATTTCTCCGCCAGCAGGCCAAACACGTAGCCCTGCACAATGGCAATGACCATAAAGACCACAAAGCGCGGCTCGCCCCATGCGTAGAAAAACAGGCTGCTGAGGAGCAGAACGGTATTTTTCAGCTGCCGGGGCGCCAGAAAGTAGAGAACCAGCACACAGGGCAGGAAGGTATAGAGAAACGGAATACTGGAAAACAGCATAGGGTACTCCCAATGTGAATTTCACAGCGTCTGCACCCGGAGGTGCAGACGCTGTGAGAGAAGATCGGAACCGGGTCAGGCGATAGCCTCGTCGTAGGCAACAACGCTGTCGGAATAGGCGGCGGTGAACTTGTCGCGGAAGGTGTTCACCAGCTCCTCGTCACCGTACAGGGACACCACATACTGATCATAGGTGAAGATCACCAGCTTGTCGGGGAAACCGCACATCCACTGCTTGGACTGGATGGCGTCCCGCAGGTCCTGCGCCACGGTGTCCACATCGTCCTTGCTGGTGATGTGGAACGCGCCGCAGGTGAAGGTGTTGGCGTTCATCATGTGGCTCAGAGCGGCGGCGCCGTCGATCTTGGAGGCATCCTCCACCGGCAGGGTCAGCATATAGTTCAGATTGTCGGCGTCGGAAATGTCCACAGCGCCGGGGGCGTCCTCCACGGGAGTGGTATAGTCGCCGCCGGAAGCGGGGAACTTTTCATCGTCGGTATAGCTGTCCCACACGGTGGTCAGCAGGGTATTGGCGTCAGCAGGGACGTCGGCGGAGCTGTCGGTATTGCCGTTCTTGCCGCAGGCGGCGAGGGACAGGGCCAGCACCAGAGCCAGTGTCAGAGAGATGGTTTTCTTCATTGATATTCTCCTTATGAAAACGTTTTTCCGGCCACGTTTTGAACGTGACAGCTTATAGGACGCAGAAAAAACGAAAAAGTTCCCCCTGCTGCGAAAAAATTTTTTGACGGGGACGCCCAAGGGCAGGTTGCCCCGGCGGCGGGCTGCCTATTCAAAATTTATGTAAACCACCAAATAGTGCTGGAATTTTCCGGCGGGGTGTGTTAAGATACAATCGGTTCATAAGGCGCATGGCGCTTGTTTAATTCCGTGTAAGGAGTGATGGTATGTCCCTGTTCCATTCCATTCTGCTGGGGCTGATTCAAGGCGTGGCGGAGTTTCTGCCAATTTCCAGTTCCGGCCATCTGGCCATTGCGGAGCAACTGCTGGGCGTGGAGGGAGCCTCGGAAATTCCGGGCTTTTTTGATGTCCTGCTGCATCTTGGCACGCTGGTGGCCGTGTTTGTAGCCTACTGGCCGGAGATCCGGGATATGATCCTGGAGTTCTTCCGGGGGATCGGTGACCTGATCCACGGCACCACCCCCACGCCGGTGCCGCCTGCCCGGCGGATGATCCTGCTGGTGATTGTGGGTACGCTGCCGCTGTTCGTGATCCTGCCCTTCAAGGACTGGATCGAGGGGCTGAGCAGCAACCTGTATGTGGTGGGCCTCGCCCTGCTGGCTACCGGCTGCCTGCTGTTTGCCTCGGACCGGGTGCGTAAGGGCCGCAAGACCGAACGCAGCACCCGCATGACGGACGCGCTGCTGGTGGGCGCGGCACAGGCGCTGGCCACCTGCCCCGGCCTGTCCCGTTCCGGCACCACCATTACTGCCGGGTGCTTCCTCGGCTTTGAACGGAAATTTGCCGTGCGGTATTCCTTCATCCTGTCTATCCCCGCCGTTCTGGGCGCCAATATCCTGAGTCTGAAGGACGCGCTGGAGGGGACGGTGATCTGGAGCGAGGCGCCGGTGTATCTGGCGGGCGTCATTGTGGCCGCCGTGGTGGGCTATGCCTGCATCCGGCTGCTGAAAATGATCGCCGACAAGGGGAAGTTCGGCGCGTTTGCCTATTACTGCTGGGCGGCGGGCCTGCTGACGGTGATCCTGAAGTTCGTCAAGGGCTGAAACGCTGCGGCAGTTTGGCCTGTGTTTGCATGATTTTGTACATCCGGAGGGTTTGATCGTGGCTTCCACATCACAAAAGAAAACGACAACCAGAACCACAGCGAAAAAGGGCGGTTCGTCCGGGAGCCGGACGTCTGCGAAGAAGCCTCAGCCCCGCCCCGTCCGCCGGGAAGTGGGGGGCGTGGTGTGTCTGGTGCTGGCGCTGTGCGTGTTCGTCAGCTACTTTGGCATCCGTGCCATTTTTATCGACTGGTTCGCCGTCCTGATCAAAGGTCTGCTGGGGTATGGCTATTGGCTCTTCGGCCCGGCGCTGGTGCTGGCGGCCTGCATTCTCCTGTTTCATCACGGCCGGCCCGTTACCCTGCGGGTGACCAGCGCCCTGCTGCTGCCGGTGCTGCTGGGCAGCCTGTGCCATATGCTGCTGGTGAAGGAGGCATACGCCTCCTCCATCGGGATCATCCCGGCGCTGTGGAAGGACGGCACGGCCCTGCACTGCGGCGGCGTGATTTCCGGCGCGTTGGCGCAGGGGTCTGTGGCGGTTTTTTCCAAGATCGCTTCTGTCATTATCTTTACCGTGCTGTTTGTGGTGCTGCTGATGGTGGCGCTGCGGCTGACGGTGGGAGCGCTGATCGAAAAGCACCGGGAGCGGCCCCAGTATGAACATGAGGAGGAGCCGGAGCGGCCTGCCCGGCCGGCAAGGCGCGGGCGGGAAACGGCCGCGATCCCGGCAGAGCATTCCCACGCACAGATCGACATCCCGGTGGACGACCCGGTGAGCGCACCGGCAAGACCCGCCAAGGCGGACAAGCCGGGCTTTACCAGCTTTTTCCGGCATCGTTCCGACGCCCAGAAGACCCCGGCACAGGTGATTTCGGCGCAGACTCCGGCGGAGCCGTATGACGAGGGAGATCCCTTTGCCGTCAAAAAGCCGGTGCCCCCGGTGCCCAGACCCATCGGCGGGCCGGAGCCTGCCAGAGCGATTCCCACCATGGAGCCGGTGGTGATCTCCGCGCCGCCGGAACCGGCTCAGGAAGCTGCGCCGGTGCAGAGCGCAGCGGTATCCCAGCCTGCCATCCCGGCGCAGGCACCGGCTTCTAAGAAAGCGGCGGCACAGGCGGTGGCGGAGCAGACGGCGGCGGTGACGGCGGAAATCGCGGAAAACATGGCCGCCGGAGAGACGGAATACCGTTATCCCCCGATCAGCCTGCTGCATGAAAGCCAGGGCGAAAACCACATGGCCGCCGGGGCAGAGCTGCGGAACAACTCCCGCCGTCTGGCGGAGACCCTGTCCAGCTTCGGCGTGGATGCCAAGGCCGGGGACGTGATCCACGGCCCCTCCGTCACCCGGTACGAATTTACGCTGGATCAGGGGGTCAAGCTCTCCAAAATCACCAATTTGCAGGATGATATTGCGCTGGCGCTGGGAGCCAGCGGCGTCCGCATTGCCGCCGTGCCCAATAAAATCTCCGTGGTGGGCATTGAGGTTCCCAACAAAACGGTGACGTCGGTGCTGATCCGGGACGTTATCGAATCCAGAGAATTTATGGAGCATCCCTCTAAAACGGCCTTTGCGGTGGGGCGGGATATCAGCGGTCGCAATATCATCGGCAACATCGAAAAACTGCCCCATGTACTCATTGCCGGTACCACCGGCTCCGGTAAGTCCGTGTGTACCAACTCCCTGATTATCAGCCTGCTTTACAAGTCCACCCCGGAGGAGGTTCGCTTCATCATGGTGGACCCCAAAATGGTGGAGCTGGCGCCCTACAATGGGATTCCCCACCTGCTGATCCCGGTGGTGACGGATCCGAAGAAAGCGGCTGGTGCTTTGCAGTGGGCTGTGTTCGAGATGATGAAGCGGTACAAGACCTTCTCGGAAAACGGCGTGAAGAAGCTGGAGGAATTCAACAAGCTGGCGGCAGTCCGGGAGGATCTGGAGAAGCTGCCCAGCGTGGTGGTGGTCATCGACGAGCTGGCCGACCTGATGCTGGTAGCGGCCAAGGAGGTGGAGGAATCCATCTGCCGGGTGGCTCAGATGGGCCGTGCCGCCGGTGTGCATCTGGTGATCGCCACCCAGCGTCCCTCTGCGGACGTGATTACCGGTCTGATGAAGGCCAACATCCCCAGCCGGATCGCCTTTGCAGTGGCGTCCTCGCTGGAATCCCGCATCATTCTGGATACCACCGGCGCGGAAAAGCTGGTGGGCAAGGGCGATATGCTCTACGCCCCGCTGGGGGAGGGCAAGCCCACCCGTGTGCAGGGCTGCTTTATCTCACCGGAGGAGATCGAGGACGTGGTGTCCTATGTGAAGGAAAGCGGCGAGGCCAACTATTCTCAGGAGGTCATCGCCCAGATCGAGCAGTCCGTTCAGGAGAAGGAGAACAAGGGCGGCAAGGGCGCGTCAGCTGCCGCTGCGGATACGGAGAGCAGCGACGAGGACGAGCTGCTGCCTGCCGCCGTGGACGTGGTGCTGGAAACGGGACAGGCTTCCGTTTCCATGCTCCAGCGGCGGCTGAAACTGGGCTATTCCCGCGCTGCCCGGCTGGTGGATCAGATGGAGGAGCGGGGCATTGTGGGGCCGTTTGAAGGCTCCAAGCCCCGGCAGCTGCTGATTACCCGCGCCCAGTGGGACGAGATGCAGATGGGCGGCAATCCCGCTGCCGCCGCTGACGAACCACCCTTTGAAGCGGACGGAGAATAAGACGAACGGCGGCAGATTCCTGCCGCCGTTCAACGCGTCAAAATGGGTATTTCATGAGGCTGAAACCCTTGAAAACGTTCTGAAAACTTGATGAGCGGGGAAATGCGTTACAAAATTAACTTTCATTTCCTCTTGACAAATGCCGGAAAGCGGATATAATTAACTTCAAATCGACAAAAGCTATGACAAAGTCAGCCGTATCACACCGGCCCTCAGCGAGAGGGGACAGTGCAAGCCCTCGGTTCAGGAGAGGCGGCGCGCCGCTTTGGAGCAGCCCGCGAGGAGCGGGACGGTTCATTTCCGTTACAGAATGACATGAGATATCCGGGATCGCGCGTGCCGGATAGATCAGGGTGGTACCGTGAAATACTATTTCGCCCCTGACAGTGGTCAGGGGCGATTCTTTTTTTACTTTGAAGGAGGAGTATTCCCATGAAATTTTCCAGTAAGGTTCAGAAATGCCAGCTGTCCCCTGTGCGCCAGTTCAATCCCTGCGCGGCGGAGGCAGAGGCCAAGGGCCGTACCATTTATCATCTGAATATCGGCCAGCCGGACATCAAAACACCGGACGCGTTCTTTGAAGCGGTTCGGAACTTCAAGAAGCCGGTGCTGGAATATGCCCCCACGCCGGGCCTGCCGGAATATCTGGATGCCGTCCGCGGCTATTACGCAAAGATCGGCATCAAGCTGGACCGGAGCGACATTCTGGTGACCTCCGGTGCCGGCGAAGCGCTGGAATTCGTGCTGGCCACCATTCTGGACGACGGCGACGAGCTGCTGGTGCCGGAGCCTTTCTACGCCAACTACAATACCTTCGCCTACATGACCGGCGGCTCCATCCGGCCCATTCCCACCTCCCCGGAGGAGGGCTACCGCTATGCGGACAAGGCCCGCATTGAGTCTCTGATCAACGAGCATACCCGCGGCATCATGGTGACCAACCCCGGCAACCCCACCGGTGTGGTGCTGACCCATGAGGAGATGCAGACCATTGTGGACGTTGTCAAGGAGCACAACCTGTTCCTTGTGGCGGACGAGGTGTACCGCGAGTTCTTCTATGAGGGGCAGGGCCTGACCACCTTCGCTTCCTTTGAGGACGCCAAGGAGAACCTCATCGTTGTGGATTCCATCTCCAAGCGGTTCTCCGCCTGCGGCGCCCGTATCGGCGCCATGATTTCCCGGAATAAGGAGTTCATGGCACAGGCCATGAAGCTGTGCCAGGGCCGTCTCTGCCCTGCCACCATCGATCAGCTGGGCGCGGCAGCCATGTACCGTTCCGTGGAACCCAGCTACTTTGAAAACGTCCGCACGGAGTACAAAAAGCGGCGGGACGCCGTGGTGGAGGAGCTGGCCAAGATCCCCGGAGTTACCTTCAGCGTGCCGGATGGCGCGTTCTATATCATGGCCACCCTGCCGGTGGATGACGCGGAAAAGCTTCAGTACTTCCTGCTGGAAGAGTTTGAGGACAACGGCGACACGGTGATGTACGCTCCCGGCAGCGGCTTCTATGCCGATCCTGCCAAGGGCCGCAGCGAGATCCGCATTGCCTATGTGAAGAACTGCGACTATCTGCGCCGTGCTATCCAGCTGGTGGGCAAGGGCGTGGCCGCATACAACGCCAAGCGGGGCGTGTGAGATGCTGCGGCATATTGTCATGTGGAAGTTCCGTCCGGGAACGGAAACGGAACGGGAGCTGTTTCTCACCGGCCTGCAGGGCCTGTACGGCGAAATACCGGAGCTGAAGCGCTGCGAGGTGCTTCGCGGCACGGAGCGCAGCGACTATGACGCGGTTCTGATCTCAGAATTTGCGGATCAGGCGGCGCTGGAACGCTACAAGGCGGATCCCCGGCATCAGGCGGTATCCGCCCTGTGCAAGTCCATCCGGACAGACCGGGCGGCGGTGGACTGCCCGCTGCCGGACGGGGAAAACTGAATTCGCTGTAATATTGCGATAAAGCGGACAAACGCCGGCATCTGCCGGCGTTTGTATGTAAAAAGGAACAATCAATACAATTTGCCGTCCCACAGGCAGGCGGTGAGATCCACCCGGCCGTCCGGGGTGAAGGGAACGCCCTCTGCTTCCAGCAGGGCGCGCTGGGTGCCGGGGGCGTAGACGTCGAAGCAGCGTTTGGTACCGCCGAAGCGGTCTATCACCCGGTGGCAGGGAACCGACGGATCCTGACAGGCAGCCATGGCGTAGCCAACGATCCTTGCACAGCGGGGCATCCCCGCCAGACGGGCGATCTGACCGTAGGTGGCCACCTTTCCAGCGGGGATTCGCCGGGTGATATCGTAAAAAGCACCGAAAATATAACCGCTCATGGGAAAACCTCCTGCCTGAAAATGCGATTCCGCATCTGACAGGATAGCACAAAATAAGAATCGGAACAAGAGAGGAGCACCGGTATGGCAGTTTACACGGAAACCAGAACCTATCACACCAAAGCGCATATGGGGATGATCGACGTAACGGAGGACTTCCGGCACGCGGTGGAAGCCGCCTGCCGGGAAAAGGGGATCTCCGCCGGAACCATTACCGGCTTTACCACCGGCGGCGTGGCGGCGCTGACTACGCTGGAATATGAGCCGGGACTGGTGGGACATGATCTCAAGGCGGCGCTGGATGTGTTCTCTCCCTATCAGGACGAAAAGGGGCGGGTGATCCCTTACCGGCACCATGATACATGGCACGATGACAACGGCTCGTCCCACATCAAGGCGCTGTTGCTGTCACCGTTCATTACGGTGCCGTTTGTGCAGGGACGCCTGACCCTTGGCCCGTGGCAGAATCTGACGCTGGTGGAGTGTGACACCCGTGACCGGGTGCGGGACATCGTGTTTCAGGTGATGGGCGAATAATGGAAGCGGCAGCGTGTTGAAAAAGCCTTTCGACACGCTGCCGTAAGTTTTTCCGCCGCCGCACAGCATTTTCGAGTTGATGGCCAGTCTCAGGCAGCCCATGTGATATGGGCTGCCTGAGTATTTTCAGCGGAACGATTCCCCTGCCTCACCGGGGAATACCAGCGTATTCTGGAACCCGTCGGCCCCGGTGCAGACCACATCCCCGGCTACCGGCAGATCCTCGCAGACGTACAGGTTCAGCTGCACCCCGTCAGGCCGCTGCGGGTAGTTGGTGACGGTATAGGTATACCGGGTCACCTGCTTGCCGCAGCACGGCTCCAGATCGAAACCCTGACTTTTTTGCAGCGCGTTGTAGGCTACATAGTCCCCCTTCAGCTGGGGCGGCAGCAGGAATTGCAGGGTGGTGACAGGCTCCTCCTCCACCTGCCAGCCCATTTCCTGCAAGTAGGCCACCCGCTCCGCGTTGCCGGTCAGCTGGGGGCGGGACGGTTCCTCTCCGCTGCCGCCGCGGCCCAGAATCAGGATCAGCGCAGCCAGAACCGTACCGGCTGCAATCACGGCCAGCGCCGCTTTTTTTCGTGTCAGTCGAACCGTCTGGATCATCATAGTCATCCCTCCTGCTTGTTTCTATTCCATTTGCCTGCGGAGTATGATAAAATCGGCTTACAAATCCAAAAGAAAACAGGGGAGGAACGGCTATGGCAGCCCAGCGTCTGGATAAAATCATTGCCTCCACCGGGCGGTGGTCCCGGCGGGAGGTCAAGGAGCTTGTGCGGCAGGGACGGGTAACGGTGAACGGCGCGGCGGCCCGCTCCGCAGAGGAAAAGACCGATCCGGAGACGGCCGAGATCACCGTCAACGGGGAAGCGCTGCCGTGGCGGCAGTATACATGGGTGATGCTGAACAAGCCCGCAGGATATCTCTCTGCTACGGAGGATGGCCGCGGCGCTACGGTGCTGGATCTGCTGCCGCAGGAGCTTCAGCGGCAGCATCTCTTCCCGGTGGGGCGGCTGGACAAGGATACGGAGGGGCTGCTTCTGCTGACCAATCAGGGAGATCTGGCCCATGACCTGCTGTCCCCGAAGAAGCACGTGGATAAGGAGTATGGCGTCCGTGTGGAGGGGCGCCTGACCGCGGCGGACTGCGCGGCGGTGAAAGCGGGGCTGCATCTGGACGACGGGCTGGACTGCCAGCCCGCAGAGCTGGCGATCCTGCCGAACACCGGCGGCAGGGAGGCCCACATCACCATCCGGGAGGGAAAGTTCCACCAGATCAAGCGGATGATGGCGTACCTTGGGAAGCCGGTTCTCTATCTGGAACGGGTCCGCATGGGCAATTTGACATTGGATTCGGCGCTTCCGCGGGGAAGCTGGCGCTTTTTAACAGAGAATGAAGTGCGCGGTCTGGAAATAGCTGTTGGAGAAGCAGAAAAAAATCGAAACTTCAACAAAAAATAAAGCGTTTTTTTGTTGAAAAAAGAAAAAACAACTTGCATTTCCCTGAAAGAGCCGCTATAATAACAGTATTGACACATTGCACAAAGCTGATTGCGAGGGTCGTTTCCACGTGATTTTGAGTGGTTGAGGAGGAACAGTCATGTCCGGGAGAATCTTTCAGAACATCGTACTGCAATTAAAGGAAAACACGGATCGCACTGTCGGCGTCATTGACGGCGAGGGCGTGGTCATTGCCTGCAGCGAGCTTTCCATGATCGGTCAGCGTTGGAGCGAGTATGTGGCTGCCGTCAACGGTGCGGCAGGCAGCATGGTATGCTTTGACGGCAAGACCTTCAAGGCGCTCAGCGGCTGGGGCAATCAGTTTGATTACGCAGCCTTTGCTTTTGGGGACAATGAGATCAGCAAGACCATCTGCTCCATGGCGACGGTGGCGCTGAACGCGGCCAAGAGCTATTATGAGGAGAAACACGACCGCGGCTCCTTTGTCAAGGACATCATCTCCGACAACATCATGCTGGGCGACATCTATATGCGGGCCAAGGAGCTGCGGGTGGCTACGGATGTCAGCCGGGGCGTGTTTACCGTCCGGGCGCTCCAGAAGGGCGAATCCGTTCCCACGGAGACGATTCAGGCCATGTTCCCCGACCGGCAGAACGATTTTGTCCTCAGCGTGGGCGAGGGCGATGTGGTGCTGATCCGCCAGCTGCCGGACGGCGCCGGCGCCAAGGAACTGAACAAGATCGCCGCTCAGATCGAGGAGGCCCTCCGGGTCAACGGCGAAAGTACCGTGGTAGTGGGCATGGGTACGGTTGCCACGCACCTGCGGGATCTGGCCAAGAGCTATAAGGAAGCGCAGATCGCCATTGAGGTGGGCAAGGTCTTTGACACGGAGAAGTACATTATCAATTATGAAAATCTGGGGATCGGCCGCCTGATCTATCAGCTGCCCACCACCCTGTGCGAGATGTTCCTGCAGGAAGTCTTTAAGAAGAACCCCATTGATGCGCTGGACAAGGAGACGCTGTTCACTATCCACAAGTTCTTTGAAAACAATCTGAACGTGTCCGAAACGGCCCGCAAGCTGTTTGTCCACCGCAATACGCTGGTATACCGTCTGGAGAAGATCAAGAAGCTCACCGGGCTGGATCTCCGGGAATTTGACGACGCCATTACCTTCAAGGTGGCGCTGATGGTGAAGAAGTACCTCACCAGCCGGGGCATCGACTCCTGAAAACTGAAAGATGAACCCCTGTAATGGGGACGATCCCGGCAGGCGCATTTGCGTCTGCCGGAATTTTTTTGCCGCTGCTGGCGGACGCTTCCGCGGCACAGTTCTGATTTTTCGGCGCAGGATCCGTGAGGGAACGCTTTTCAATCGGCCGTTCCTTTGCGTAAAATGTACAATATTTTTCTGCTTTAAACGGGGAAATATTGTAGAACTGCCTGTTTTCTGCTTGCTAAACGGACTTTTTGAAATAAATAGTGCCGCTTATGGCGGGAAAATCCAGGAAAAACCAAACTTTTTGACGGAAAATTGTTTCATGTGCCAAATATGGAAGTGATTTCCATGGGTATTTTGTGAAGTTATGGGAGTTGACAAAAAGTAAAATTGCTCTTATGATAGACGCAACACAAAGGCGTGTGACCGGAAGTTCCGGACACACGCCTTTGTGCTATTTTCAGACCAGAAGGAGGAATTCCGATGAAAAAGAAGAATATGTTATCCCTGATGCTGGCGGGCTGTCTGGCCCTCAGCCTGACTGCCTGCGGCGGCCAGTCCGAAAGCGGCGCAGGCGATGCTGACAGCAGCGCCCCCTCCGGCGACGGCACCATTACGCTGGGCATGATCGGCCCCCTCACCGGCAGCGTGGCTGTTTACGGCACCCACATTGAAAACGGCGTGAAGCTGGCCATTGAGGAGATCAACGCCGCCGGCGGCGTGACCCTCAGCGACGGCGCACACCAGCTGGCCGTGGAGACCAAGGACGATCAGGGAGACGCCACCGAATGCGTCAACGCCATGAACGCGCTGATCTCGGACGGCATCCAGCTGGTTGTCGGTTCCGCCACCTCCGGCTGCACTTCTGCCATCACCTCCATTGCAAACTCCGAGGGCGTGGTGATGATCACCCCCTCCGGCACGGCGGATTCCCTGACCACCGCCATGGACTATGTGTTCCGTACCTGCTTCCGGGATTCCTTCCAGGGCGAGCTGGCTGCCCAGTATGCGCTGGATGAGGGCTACACCAAGGTGGGCGTGGTCTATTGCTCCGCCGATACCTACTCCGCCGGCCTGCGGGACGCATTCATTGCCGCCTGTGCCGACAGAGGTCTGGATGTAGTCGCTGAGGAATCCGTGGCGACCATGACCGAGGTGGACTACACCAACCAGTTCAACAAGATGGTGGCTGCCGGCGCAGAGCTGGTGTTTACGCCCTTCTACTACGATGTCATGGGTCCCTATCTGGTGCCGCAGGCCCGCAGCGCAGGCTTCACCGGCGTCCTGCTGGGCGGCGACGGCGTGGACAGCACGGAGACCACCATTCCCGACGGCGCGGATCTGTCGGTCTACAACGATGTGTACTTCGTGAACCACTATTCCACCGAGCTGGCGACCAGCGACGTTTCCAAGAACTTTATTGAAAGCTACGAAGCCAAGTACGGCGAGACCCCCAACAACTTTGACGCACTGGCCTACGACGCCGTGTACGTCTACAAAGCCGCCATGGAGGCCTGCGGCGCTTCGGACGCCGCCAGCGTGCAGGCGGCTCTGGCGGATACCAGCGCCGCTTACGACAGCACCTGCGGCACCTTCTCCTTCGATGAGACAGGCACCCCCATCAAGAACGGCGTTCTGATGGGCTATTCCTACAAGGACGGCGATTCCGCCGTCAGCAAGATCACAGTTAAGGCGCTGAGCCTCAGCTGATCGCAGCAGCCATTCCGCAGCGAAGCGGCGGGAGACCCTGCGTCTCCCGCCGCTGCTGTTTTCTCCGGCCTCTGTCCATGGGGGCAGGCTTTATCGCACCATGCCGGTTCCGTGCCGGTGCAGGGTGTACTCTTTCATCCGCTTCCAGGAGGGGATTTTCCAATGATCACATTCATTCAATTCCTGATTACCGGGCTGCGCCTCGGCAGCGTATACGCCCTGATCGCTCTGGGCTATACCATGGTCTACGGGATCATCAAGCTCATTAACTTTGCCCACGGCGATTTCATTATGGTGGGCGGCTACTCGCTGTTTTTCATTATTCCCGTCATGATGGCGGCGGGGATTCCCGGCTGGCTGGCCGTGGTGCCTGCCGTTCTCATCTGCGCCTGTGTGGGAATGCTGGTGGAACTGCTGGCCTACCGGCCTGTCCGGAAAACCGGCAACAACCTGACCTGCCTCATCACCGCCATTGCCATGAGCTTTGTGCTGGAGAATCTGGCGCAGGCCATTCCCGCCATCGGGCCTGATCCCAAGGTCCCCTATACGCTGTTTGCCAAGACCTTCACCGTCGGCGGTGTGTCCGTCAGCCACGCCACCGTCATCACCGTGGCGGTGTCCGCCGCGATTATGGTAGCGCTCTACCTCTTTACCCAGAAAGCAAAGGTCGGCTGCGCCATGCGATGCGTTTCCGAGGATAAGGAGGCTGCCACGCTGATGGGCATCAATGTGAACCATACGATTCTGGTGACCTTTGCCATCGGCGCGGGACTTGCCGCCGTGGCGGCGCTGATGTACATCGCCCAGTACCCCAAGGTCTACACCACCATGGGCGCGACCCTTGGCATTTACGCCTTTGTGGCGGCGGTGCTGGGCGGCATCGGTTCCCTGCCCGGCGCCATGCTGGGGGGCCTGTTGATCGGCATCGTCCAGTCCGGGGCCAATACCTATATCAACTCCTCCATGTCCGATACCTTCGTGTATCTGATCCTGATCGTGGTGCTGATGATCCGGCCTGCCGGTATTCTGGGAAAGAATGTGGGTGAGAAAGTATGAAAAACACCAAACTGCGTTATCTGGTCAACTTCGCGGTGCTGGCTCTGCTGTTTGCCGCGGTGGCCGTCATGGGCCTGCTGGGCGGCAATACCGTCAAGCTCAAGATCACGCCCTCCATCTGGCAGTGCAGCTATCTCATCATCATGGCGGCGTCGCTGAATCTGGTTCTGGGTTTTCTGGGGCAGCTGTCTCTGGGGCACTGCGGCTTTATGGCCGTCGGCGCGTATACGGCGGCACTGATCTCTCTGGCATTTCAGCGGGCGGGGGTCTACACGGAAAAATCCGGCCCGGCCTTCCTGCTGGTTCTGCTCCTGAGTATTCTGGCCGCAGGCGCTGCTGCCGCTCTGCTGGGACTGCTGGTGGGGATTCCCGCCCTGCGGCTGAAGGGCGACTATCTGGCCATCATCACGCTGGGCTTCGGCATGATCATCGTGAACCTCATCAACAACCTGCCCTTCTGCGGGCAGCAGGGGCTTTCTCAGGGGGCAGCCTCCTCGTCCCTGTACGCCACGGGCCTCGGCTTTTCCAACGATGAAAAGATGAAGTACCTGTGGGTGGCGGCGCTGAGCATCATCATCTGCATGACCTGTATGTTCATGTTCGTCCGCTCCAAGTACGGCCGCTGCATCCGGGCCATCCGGGACAACGAGATCGCCGCCTCCGCCTCCGGCATCAACGTCAGCTACTACAAGATGCTGACCTTCACCATTTCCGCATTTTTTGCCGGGATCACCGGCGCACTCTACGCCTGCAGCAACGCGGCCCTCTCCACCACCTCCTTTGCCTTCACCAACGGCTCCATCCTCAACTCCGTGTTCATTGTGGTCATGGTGGTAGTGGGCGGCATGGGATCGCTCACCGGCTCCGTCATCGCCGCTGTGGTGCTGTTCCTGCTGAACTATACCATTAAAAACGGGGCATGGGTCCATACACTGCCTGCCTTTTTGCAAAACGTGTTTACCTATCCCATGCTGGTGTATTCCATTGCATTGATCGTTGTCATCATGTTCCGCCCGCGGGGCATCATGGGCAGCAGGGAATTCGCCCTGTGCGACGTTCCTCAGTGGCCCGCAAAGCTCCGCGCAGGGCGCATGGCCCGCAAATCCTTGCGGAAGGAGGCCGGACATCATGTCTGAAACACTGAAAAAGCCGGTGCTGGAGACAAAGCATCTGGGCATTTCCTTCGGCGGTCTGCACGCCGTGCAGGATTTCAACCTTTCCATCTGCTCCGGGGAGCTGGTGGGCCTCATCGGCCCCAACGGCGCCGGGAAAACCACCGTGTTCAACCTGCTCACCGGCGTGTATGTCCCCACGGAGGGAACCGTCCTGCTGGACGGCGTCCCTCTGAACGGCAAAAAGGTTCACCAGTTCGTGGAGGCCGGCGTTGCCCGCACCTTCCAGAATATCCGCCTGTTCACGGATATGACCGTTATCGAAAACGTCAAGGTGGCCTTCAGCAAGGATCTGCACTACAATCTGCTGGATGCTATGTTCCGCACGCCGAAATTCTGGAAGGCGGAGCAGAAGATCACGGAAAAGGCGCTGGATCTGCTGGAGATCTGCGGCCTGCGGGAGCAGGCGGACGTTGCCGCCGCCAGCCTGCCCTATGGGCAGCAGCGCAAGCTGGAGATCGCCCGCGCACTGGCTACCAACATGAAGGTGCTGCTGCTGGACGAGCCTGCGGCCGGTATGAACCCCACAGAAACCGCAGAGCTGCTCTCCTGCATCAATACCATCCGGGACCGGTTCGGCATTGCCATTCTGCTGATCGAGCATGATATGTCGCTGGTGATGAACGTGTGCCAGCGGATTCAGGTCATCGACTACGGCCAGACCATTGCCTGCGGTCTGCCGGAGGAAATCGCCGCCAACCCCCGTGTCATTACCGCGTATCTCGGCGAATAAGGGAGGGAACAGATATGCTGGAAATCAAGGATCTGCACGTCTATTACGGCGCGATTCACGCCCTGAAGGGCATCTCCCTCACCGTGGGAGACGGGGAGCTGGTCTCTCTGATCGGCGCCAACGGCGCCGGGAAAACCACCACGCTGCATACCATCTCCGGCCTGCTGCGGGCCTCCTCCGGCTCCGTCACGCTGGACGGGAAGGATCTTCAGGCGGTGCCTGCCAATACCATCATCCGTCTGGGCTTGTCCCATGTGCCGGAGGGCCGTCATGTCTTTGCCCAGATGACGGTGGAGGAAAATCTGAAAATGGGAGCCTATACCATTTCGGACGCCAGACGGATGGCGGAAAACATGGAGCGGGTCTACGGACACTTCCCCCGCCTGAAGGAGCGCCGCCGTCAGCTGGCCGGCACCCTTTCCGGCGGCGAACAGCAGATGCTGGCCACTGGCCGGGCGCTGATGACCAATCCCCGCATCGTGCTGATGGACGAGCCGTCCATGGGATTAAGCCCTCTGCTGGTCAAGGAAATTTTTGCCATGATCCAGGAGCTGCATGAGAGCGGCATCACCATCCTGCTGGTGGAGCAGAACGCCAAAATGGCGCTGGCCGTCAGCGACCGGGCCTATGTGCTGGAAACAGGAACCATCTCCATGGAAGGCGCGGCGGCGGATCTGGCGGAGGACGACCGGGTTCGCAAGGCCTATCTGGGCGCGTAAGGGAGGCACGGAATATGAAACATTATGTTATTACCGTTGCGCGGGAGACCGGCAGCGGCGGTCACGATATCACCCGCAGACTGTCTGAGGAGTTGAACATTCCCTACTATGACCGGGATCTGCTGCGGAAGGCTTCGGAGGTCAGCGGGATCCATGAGCGGCTTTTCGGCGCGGCCGATGAACGCGTCGGCTGGAAGGAGATGCTCTCCGCCGCCGAAAAGGTCTATACCGGCGAGATCCTGCCGCCGGACAGCGACGACTACATTTCCACGCGGAACCTGTTCAGCTTTCAGGCGAAGATCATCAAGGAACTGGCCGCCACGGAAAACTGCATTATTCTGGGACGCTGCGCCAACTACCTGCTGATGGAGCAGCCCGACGTCAGGCTGCTGCGGCTGTTTATCCACGCGCCGCTGGAGACCCGTATGGCGCGGGTGGCCTCCTATTCCCTGGCGTGGAGCACGCATGAGGTTGCCCGCTACATCCGCAGAGAGGACAAGCGCCGGGCGGCCTATTACCATTACTATACCGGAGAGGAATGGCGGGACGCCGCGGGGTATGATCTCTCGCTGGATTCCCAGCAGCTGGGCGAGGACGGCTGCGTGGAATTGATCCGAAACGCGCTGCCGCTGTTTACCTGAACGGGGAGGTTCATTGTTATGCATTTCGCAAAGAGAATTTTACAGATGGACACGGAAATCCTGCGCCAGACGCTGGCTCTGGCCGCCCAGAAAGAGGTCATCTCCTTTGCGGGCGGTCTGCCTGCGCCGGAATCTTTCCCGGTGGAGGCCATGCGGCAGGCGACCGACGAGGTTTATCGCACGCAGGGCCGCGCGGCCCTGCAATACGGCCCCTCCTCCGGCTATCTGCCCCTGCGGGAGAAGCTGGCACAGCGCCTGACAGGGCAGGGGATTTCCTGCACGGCGGAGAATATCCTGATCGTCAGCGGTTCCCAGCAGGGACTGGATCTGGCGGGCAAGGTTTTTCTGGAACCTGGGGATCTGGTGGTCTGCGAGAACCCCACCTATCTGGCGGCCCTGACGGTGTTCCGCTCCTATGAATGCGGCCTGCTGCCCATTGAAACCGATGACGACGGCATGGTGCCGGAGGATCTGGAGCGCCAGCTGGCAGCCCATCCCAAAGCGCGGCTGATGTATATCATCCCCTCTTTCCAGAATCCCACCGGCCGGACGTGGTCGCTGGAACGCCGGAAGCAGATTCTGGAAATTGCCCGGCGGTACGAGCTGCCCATTCTGGAGGACAACCCCTACGGCGAGCTGCGCTATGAGGGGGAGACGGTCCCCACCCTGAAGTCCATGGACGCCACCGGCATTGTCACCTACATGGGGTCGTTTTCCAAGGTGCTCAGCCCCGGCATCCGGCTGGGCTGGCTGCTGGCGGAGCGGGGACTGATCGAAAAGTATGAAAGCGCCAAGGAATGCGCCGATTTACAGGCCAGTACCCTGACGCAGATGGTGGTGGACACCTATCTGGAACACAATGATCTGGACGCAAACATCCGCCGTCTGAATGACCTGTACCGGGGACGCCGGGACAGGATGCTGGCGCTGCTGGCCTCTGAATTCCCGGAGGGATCCCGGTGGACGCATCCCTGCGGCGGCTTGTTCCTGTGGGTCACCATGCCGGAGGGGATCGACACGGACGCTTTGCTGCCCACCATGGCGGCGCATAAGGCGGCGTACATTCCGGGACGCACCTTCTTCGCAGACGGCAATGAGCGCCGCTGCCTGCGGCTGAACTACTCCAATGCGTCGGAGGAGGACATGACGCGGGGCATGACCATTATGGGACAGGTCTTTCGGGACGCACTGGCAAAGGGGTAAAAGGGCATGGAACTTACCGAGGTCAGTATTCTGGGCTTGGGCGCGGAGGGCAGCATTGCCTTCCGGGCGCTGATGGGAAAGCCCTGCCGGGTGCGGATTCTGGCAAGAGGGCAGCGGGCGCAGCGGCTGAAAGCGGAGGGCATCTGGATCAACGGCGTCCACTATGATCTGCACGTCGCCGAGCCGGGGGCGGAGGCGCCGCCCCGGTTGCTGATCGTTGCGGTGAAAGGGTATCAGCTGGAGGATGCGCTGGACGATGCGGCCACCGAGACCGGCCCGGACACCGTGGTGATGAGCCTGATGAACGGCCTGACCAGCGAGGAGGTGCTGGCGCGGCGGATCGGGGCAGATCGCCTGATCTACTGCATGAGCCGTCTTAACGCCAGAAAGTGCGGTTCCCATGTGGAGTTCCAGCCGGTTGGCGACATCTGCATCGGGGAGCGGGACGGCTCTGTTACGGACAGGATTCAGGAGATTCACGACCTGCTGGACGGGGTGGTTTCCTGCCGCATCAGCCGGGAGATCCTGCTGGATATCTGGCGGAAATATATGTTCAACGCCGCATTCAACACGGAGGAATCCATTCTGCGCTGCCGCCACCGGTGGTTCCAGCAGCTGCCGGAAACCGGCGCGGCGCTGGAATGTATCATGGAGGAGATCGTTCGGCTGGCAAACGCCTGCGGCGTTGCCCTGTCGGAAGCGGACATCCGGGCGCTGGACGGATATTTTGATCCCTATCCCGGCGACGGCCTTTGCAGTATGGCGCAGGACTTGCAGGCCGGGCGGCCTACGGAGATCGATATGCTGATCGGAGAAGCGCTGGAGCTGGGACGCAGCCGCGGCGTAGAGCTGCCGGTATGCCGGTTTGTCTATCATCTGGTCAAAGCCATGGAGCAGGCAAACGCCTGCGGTCTGGAGACATGGTAAGCTGCCCGTCTGAAAATGTCCGGGCGGTATTCGCTGTTAGGAAAAGCGGCGGCACGGCGGAGGCTGTGCCGCCGCTTTTCCGCGTTCGCCGGCGGATCCCGCCGGAAAAAGTTTGGAAAGAATCTGCGGCGGGATTGTTGCAAAGTCCCGAAAAGCCGTATATAATGCTATCAGGTACGGAATTATGTCGACCTGATCCCCGGCGGGTCAGGCCGCTTGAACAATAGATAAGGAGAGTACTGATGATCCGCCTGAAAGACGTGGAAATGGAATATCCAAATGGTACCAAGGCCATCCGGGGTATCAGCACGACCATTGAGGATGGGGAATTTGTGTTTCTGGTGGGGCCTTCCGGCTCCGGAAAGTCCACCTTTATAAAAATGCTTACCGGGGAAGAGGTTCCCACGGCGGGCCGCATCATGATCAACGGCTTCTCGGTCAGCAACATTTCCGAGCGGCAGATCCCCATGATGCGCCGGACGCTGGGGGTCATTTTTCAGGATTTCCGCCTGATCGAGAAGAAAACCGTGTATGAAAATCTGGAATTTGTCATGCGGGCCGTGGGAATGCCCATGAAGGAGATCAAGACCCGCATTGCCTATGTGCTGCTGCTGGTGGGGCTGGAAAAAAAGGCGCAGAACTACCCCAGCGAGCTGTCCGGCGGCGAACAGCAGCGGGTGGCCATTGCCCGTGCGCTGGTGAACAATCCCAGCACCATCATTGCCGACGAGCCTACCGGCAATCTGGACCCGGAGCGGTCCATGGAGATCATGACCCTGCTGGTGAAGATCAATCAGCTGGGGACGACGGTGCTGGTGGTCACCCATGAGAAGGATCTGGTGAACAAATTTGAAAAGCGGGTCATCACCATCGATCAGGGCCGCATTGTCAACGACAGCGTGGGCGGCTATGTAGGAGGGCATATCCATGGGTAAGCACAATTTCAGCTACTTTCTCCATGAGGGCCTTTCCAATATGTTCAGCCACGGCTTCATGTCCTTTGCCGCCATCGGCATCACCGTGGCCTGCCTGCTGATTATGGGAACCTTCACGCTGGTGGCGGTCAATGCCAACGCCAATCTCAAGCAGGTGGAGAGCGAAAACGAAATTCTGGCCTTTATCGACGACACCTATACGGAGGAGCAGGCCAAAGCCTTGCAGAGCAAGCTGGAAGCGGTGGACAACGTGGCCTCTGCCACCTTTATCTCGCGGGAAGAGGCTATGGAGAATTTTATCTCCGAGCACCCGGACGAGGAGTATTTTCAGGATCTGGACCCCAATATCCTCCGGGACCGCTTTGCCATCAAGGTAAAGGATCTGCGGCTGCAAAGCGAGACGGTGGAGAAGATCCGAAATGTGGAGGGCGTGGGCGGCATCAGCGCCTATGCGGAGCTGACCAACGGCTTTATCACCGTCCGCAACATCGCCACCGTGATCTGCGTGGCGCTGATCGCGGTGCTGTTTGTGGTGTCGGTATTCATCATTTCCAACACCATCAAGCTGACCACCTTTGACCGGCGGGAGGAGATCGCCATTATGAAAATGGTGGGCGCTACCAACGGCTTTATCCGCTGGCCCTTTGTGTATGAGGGCTTTATGCTGGGACTGACCGGCGCGGTGCTGGCGTTCCTGCTGCAATGGGGGCTGTACGAGGCCATCGCCAAAGGCGTGGCCAACAATGATACGTTACAGCTGCTTTCCATTGTGCCGTTCCGGCAGCTGTGGAAGCCGGTGGGCGGCGTATTTCTGGGGGCAGGCGTCCTGATCGGCGTAGGCGGCAGCCTTTCCGCCATCCGGCGGTTCCTTCAGGTATAAGGGAGGCGCGCTATGAAGAAACATCAACGCTTCCTGCGGGGCTGCGCGGCGCTGCTGTGCGCCGTCCTGCTGCTGACGGGAAATACCGCCCCTGCTATGGCCGCCAAGGTCACACAGGCGGATATCGACGCATTGAAAAACGACGCCTCCAATCTGGATAAGCAGCAGAAAGAGATCCAGAGTAAGCTCAGCGATCTGAAGGACGATAAGGCGGCGGCCGTCCAGAAAAAGAGCCTGCTGGATGACCAGATCGCCAATACCGCCGCCAAGATCAACAACACGGAATCCCAGATCTCCAACTACAACACCCTGATTACGCAGGCGGAAGCGGAACTGGCGGACGCCCAGCAGCGGGAGGAAGCCCAGTATGAGCTGTTCTGCAAGCGGGTGCGGGAGATGGAGGAGCAGGGGACGGTGAGCTACTGGTCGGTGCTGTTCAAGGCCGCCAGCTTTTCCGACCTGCTGGGCCGGCTGGATATCGTAAACGAGATCATGGACTATGACCGGCAGGTGATTCAGGATCTTCAGGCTCTTCAGGCGGAGATCGAGGAGAAGAAAACCGGGCTGGAAGCCAGTAAGGCGGATCTGGTCAGCGTCAAGGCGGAGCTTGAAACGCAGAAAAAGCAGCTCAGCGCCCAGCGGGAGGAAGCCAACAAGCTGGTCAAGGAGATCGACGACAACGCCGCAGAATATCAGGCGACGCTGGACGAGCTGGAAGCCGATGAGGCCCGTATCCGGCGGCAGGCGCAGCAGCTGCAAAAGCAGCTGGAAGAACAGATGAAAGCCCAGGGGAAGAACTACAACACCAACCCCGGCGGCTATATCTGGCCGGTGGACAGCCGGTACATCACCTCCACGGTGGGCGGACGGACGTCTCCCGGCGGCATTGGTTCTACAAACCATAAGGGAACCGACATCGCGCGGGTGGGCTACACCAGCCCGGTGTACGCCGCCAAGGCCGGTACGGTGATCGTGGCCAGGCGTTCCAGTTCCTACGGCAACTATGTGGTCATCTCCCACGGCACCGGCAATACCACCCTGTACGCCCATATGAGCAGCATCAAGGTCAGCGTGGGCACCTATGTCCAGCAGGGACAGACCATCGGAATCACCGGCTCCACCGGCCACTCCACCGGCCCCCATCTGCACTTTGAGGTGGTGGAAAACGGCGTGCTGGTGAATCCCCTGAGTCACGGCGCGAAGCCGAGAAAGGGCTATCTCAGCGGATACACCCTTTCCGGCACATCCGTTGGCACATAAGGAAAGGAGCAGAGATCGTGTATCTGAAAGCGGTTGTATCCACGCTGGCGGCGTGGTTTGTGGGACTGGTTGCGGATGCGAATATTCACCTTGGCGATCCCCAAGGCTTCCCGTGCCTGCGGGTGCTTTTCCCGGTGCTGGCCATGGGGCTTTGCATCCTCAGCGAGCTGAAAAAGAAATAAGGCGTTCTGAAAGATCCTCCTGCCCCATACCATGGGGCAGGAGGATGATTTTATGGTCGGATTGCTGCGCTGGAATCAGGAGGGGCGTTTTCTGCGTCCCATTCCACTCAGGGAAGTCAATATTCTGCACGTCCGTTTTCTCTGCGCGGACATGAGCCGGGGAGAGCGGATGTCTGCCGCCGCGGAACGGCGGAAGCTCCGCAGCGCCGGAAAGAAGCTGCTGCGGCAGGGGATCGAACGGGCGGTGCTGCCGTCCGATGTTCCGGCGGACGCGCTGCCGGAGGGCCTGCGTCCGGCGGGGACGCTGCCCCTGCGGCGGGCCATTGCTGCGGACTGGTGCGGGGCGCTGCTGCGCCTCCGGGGAGAGAACCCTGCCGCGGCGCGGGTGCTGGTGACGGCCAACGCCCTCTCCGGCGAGGTGGTGCGGACGGTGACGGAGCTGGCCCTCCGGCATCGGTATCTGCTGATGGAGGTGCCGTATGGCGGGGAGGAGTTGTGCCGTCGCCTGCGGCGGGAATACGGCGTGTCGCTGCTGCTGCATCCCGGCGCCGGGGAGACGGCGGATATTCAGCTGGCCTTTGACGTGGCGGAACGCCGGGGGGAGAGCTTCCTGCCGCTGTACGATGAGACGTTCCCCATGCCCCACCTGACACTGCCGCCGGAGATCGAAGCCCGCCTGCCGGAGCAGGCAAACCGGGGACAGCTGCTGTCCGTCCTATGGGAAACGGGGGTTTTGCGGCCGGGACAGGTATCCGTGCAGCTGAAAAGCGCCGCAGATCCTGCGGAACCGGCGTGATCCCGGCACGTTTAGCCCTTGACAATCCGGGAGACACCTATTATAATACAAAACCATGGTAAATTAGGCGTATTATGTGCAGGGAACAGCGCAGAATACGCCAAACGAATGAAAGGAAACAGCCGACATGGAAAAAGAATACAAGATGAGTCAGGCTCGTAAAGACGAGCTGGAGCAGGAACTCAACTACCTCAAAACCACCCGCAGCGACGAGGTGGCCGAGCAGATCAAGATCGCCCGCGGGTTCGGCGACCTCAGCGAGAACAGCGAATATGACGAGGCAAAGAACGAGCAGGGCAAGCTCTACTCCCGGATCGCCGAGCTGGAAGTGATCCTGCAGCACGTGGTCATCGTGGATGAGTCCGCTCCCTCGGATGCCATCACCATTGGCTGCACGGTCACGGTGAAAGGGACGGACGGCAAGGAGGCCAGCTACAAGATCGTCGGCTCTCAGGAGTCCGATCCCATGCACGGCATCATCTCTGAGGAGTCCCCCTTCGGTAAGGCCTTTCTGGGCGCGAAAGAGGGACAGGACGTTGTGGTGGAGGCACCCTTCGGCAATATCCATTACACCGTTGTGAAGATCGAACACTAAGGAGAAGGATTATGGCTGAACAGAAGAATCAGCAGGCCCAACCGGAGCTGAGCCTGTCCGAGCAGACCCGCATCCGCCGGGAAAAGCTGGCAACACTTCAGGCGGAGGGGGAGAACCCCTTTGCCGTCACCCGCTTTGACTGGGACGCTACTTCCCAGCAGATCAAGGACAACTTTGACGCCATGGAGGGCAAGGCCGTCAAGGTGGCCGGCCGCCTCATGAGCAAGCGGGGCATGGGCAAGGTGTCCTTCTGCGACCTTCAGGACCGGGACGGCCGCATCCAGCTCTATGCCCGGCAGGACGAGATGGACGAAGCCGTTTACAAGAAGTTCAAGAAGTACGACATCGGCGATATTGTTGGTGTTGAGGGCGAGGTATTCCGCACCCAGCGGGGCGAGATGAGCGTCCGGGCCAAGAACGTCATCCTGCTCTCCAAATCCCTGCTGCCCCTGCCGGAGAAGTTCCACGGCCTTCAGGACAAGGAGCTGCGGTTCCGGCAGCGCTATGTGGATCTGATGGTGAACCCGGAGGTCAAGAAGAACTTTGTCATTCGCTCCCAGTTCATCAAGCACCTGCGGGATTATCTGGACAATATGGGCTACATCGAGGTGGAGACCCCGGTACTGAACACCATCGCCGGCGGCGCTGCTGCCCGTCCCTTTGTCACCCACCACAACACGCTGGACATCGATATGTATATGCGGATCGCCACGGAGCTGCCCCTGAAGCGGCTGATCGTAGGCGGTATGGACCGGGTGTATGAGATCGGCCGTATTTTCCGCAACGAGGGCATGGATCCCAAGCATAACCCTGAGTTCACCACGGTGGAGCTGTATCAGGCCTATGCGGACTTCCACACCATGATGGACATCGCCGAGGGCGTGTATACCACCTTTGCCCAGAAATATTTGGGAACCTATGAGCTGGAATGGATGGGTGAGAAGATCAATCTGGCCCCCGGCTGGCCCCGCATGACCATGGTGGAAGCGGTCAGAAAATATGTGGGCATCGACTTTGACGCCATCACCGACGACGCCGAGGCTGTGGCCGCCGCCAAGGCCAAGGGCATCGAACTGGCAGACGCCGCGGAAAAAACCTGGGGCAACGCCCTGTACGCCTGCTTCGACCAGAAGGTGGAGGAGCATCTGGTGCAGCCCACCTTTATCACCATGTACCCGGTGGAGGTCAGTCCCCTGACCAAGCGCAGCCCTGCCGATCCCCGGCTGACGGAGCGCTTTGAGTTCTTCATCTGCCGCAGCGAGATGGGCAACGCCTATTCCGAGCTGAACGACCCTATTGACCAGCGGGAGCGCTTTGAAAAGCAGGTGGAGCAGCGGGAGCGCGGCGACGATGAGACGGAGATGCTGGATGACGATTTCCTCACCGCCATGGAGTACGGTATGCCCCCCACGGGCGGCATGGGCATGGGCATCGACCGCGCTGTTATGCTCTTTACCGGCACCGACACCATCCGGGAGGTCATCCTGTTCCCGACAATGAAGCCGTTGGACTCTGACAAGAAGGGTTCCAAGGAAGTTTCGGCTCCTGCGGCGGCTGCTCAGGCGGCTCCGGTTGTGGAGGAAAAAATCGATTTTTCCAATGTTCAGATCGAGCCGCTGTTCCAGGATCAGGTGGATTTTGACACCTTCTCCAAGAGCGATTTCCGTGCCGTGAAGGTCAAGGAATGCGAAGCTGTGAAGAAGTCCAAAAAGCTCTTAAAGTTCGTTTTGGACGACGGAACTGGCGTAGATAGGGTCATTTTGAGTGGTATTCACGAGTATTATGAGCCGGAGGAGCTGGTGGGCAAGACCTGCATCGCCATTACGAACCTCCCACCCCGCCCGATGATGGGTATCGATTCCTGTGGTATGCTCATCTCTGCCGTGCATCACGAAAACGGCGAGGAAAGATTGCATCTGCTAATGGTAGATCCCCACATCCCCGCCGGCGCGAAGCTGTATTGATGGAGCAGACGGCCAGAGGAATTGTACTCAACTGTTTCTAAATAAAAATGAGGGGGATGGAAGGAATGATTCCATTCCCCTCATTTTTATAGAAGATATGTGGAGTTAATAAGTGCTAAGAGAGAAGAATTCCGGCAATCGGTTCTATTGATTGACGGATTCTCCGGGGACTTTGTGTAATTTAAGCTTGAAAAAATTCTCTTTGACAGAGGACTTTGGATAGTTTGTCCATTGCAAATCACACAGAAAAGTCTAAAATAAGTAGCTCTGTAAGAGCGTTGTGTGATTTGCGCGGCAGGGCCGTGCGGAGAGGAATGAGTTTATGTCTTATCATTATTTACTGGACCTTGCGCTGATCCTGCTGACTACCAAGCTGCTGGGACTTTTGACCCAGCGTTTCCAGATGCCGCAGGTGGTGGGCGCTTTGCTGGCTGGCCTGATCCTTGGTCCTGCCGGTCTGAATATCCTGACGGAAACGGAGTTCATATCGCAGCTCAGCGAACTGGGCGTCATTGTCCTGATGTTTTCCGCCGGTATGGGAACCGATATCAACGAATTGAAGCACAGCGGAAAGGCCGGTTTTCTGGTGGCGCTGCTGGGCGTCATCGTGCCGTTGGTCATGGGCGCGGCTTTGGCCTGCGGCGCTGCTGCGGCGGGACTGATTGAAAGCACCGGGATGCTGGAAAACGTGTTCATCGGTACGATCCTCACCGCAACTTCCGTCAGCATTACCGTGGAAACGCTGAAAGAGATGCACAAATTGGAGACCAAGGTAGGCAATACGATTCTGGCGGCCGCCCTGATCGACGATGTGCTGGGCATGATCGCCCTGACGCTGGTCAGCAGTCTGGCAGGCGGCGACGAGAGCATTGCCGTGGTGCTGCTGAAAATCGTGGGATTCTTCGTGTTTGCTCTGGCGCTGGGCTATGGCGCAAACCGCCTGTTCTGCTGGATGCTGAAGCGGCAGGGCGGCTGGGCGACCCACCGCAATTCCGTGCTGGCGTTTGTGCTGTGCCTGGTGATGGCCTACTGCGCGGAGGAGTTCTTCGGCGTGGCGGATATCACCGGCGCCTATGCCGCCGGCCTTGCTGTGGCCTGCACGCCCAAGGGAACGTACATCCAGTCCAAGTATAACCCGCTGGGGTATCTGCTGCTGACGCCGGTGTTTTTCGCCGCCATCGGCATCAATGTAAAGCTGGACGGCGTCAGCAGCGGGATGCTGATTTTTTCCATTCTGCTGCTGGTGATCTCCGTTATTTCCAAGCTGGTGGGCTGCGGCTTGGGCGCAAAAGCCTGCGGCTTTACCGGCCGGGAGAGTATGCAGGTGGGCATGGGCATGGTCTGCCGCGGCGAAGTGGCGCTGATTGTAGCCAACCGCGGCCTTGCCATGGGCGTACTCAGCGCGGCGATGATGACCCCGGTGGTCATCACGGTGGTCGGCGGTACGATCCTGACGCCGATTCTGCTGAAGCTTGCCTTCCACGGCGATTCTCAGGGGAACCTCATGGAGAGCAGTCTGACCGACCGCTACGAAAAGACGGAGCAGTTGGAGGACGCTTCCCAGCAGCTGCTGGATGCAGACGCAGCTCTGCGGCAGGAGCATAAGTAAATCGAACGCCGCCCGGAATCCCAATCGGATTCCGGGCAGCGTTTTTGTGCAGAGGCGGGAGCCAAATCGATAATGTACAATAACTTGAATACCGCAGCTTCATCAAAGATACGGATAGAAGTCAATTTCGTTCATATCTCCGTTTAGATACTTCCGCACCATACGCAGGACTGCGTTAATGTTCGTTCGTCTCATTAGGCTGTGTCTCCTTGGGGATTTTGTATGTTTCCGGTGCATTGGCTGGCGTCAGCATCCCGGCCCAGGCATCGCCTTCCAGTGCCATAGCAGGTGCGCTTTCCAAAACTCACAGCAGGTACCGGTAGGGATCCGAAGAGTTCTCCTTAGCTGTTTCAATCAGGCTGTAGATCACAGCACTGGCCGGTGTATTGGAAAACAGCCAACCCTTACGTCCCACAACAAAAGGCTTTATGCTGCGCTCAGCACGGCTGTTGCTCAGTTCCAGACGGCCATCTTCCAGATATCGAACGAGATATGGCCCTTGTTCTTTCAGGTAGTGCAGTGCTTTGCCAAGTGCGGATTTCGGCGCTGTCCGGGGGATCAGATCATTTGCCCATGCCAATAAAGCGTCTAAAACAGGCTTAGCCTGCTCCAGCCGCTTAGTATAGCGTTCTTCCGGTTTCAATTCCGCAAATGACTGTTCCAACCGGAACAGCGTCGCAAAATAGCACAGTGCCTCTGCTGCCTTGGAGGTTTGCTGCTGTTCCTTGGGCAATGCGGTCAGTGCCTCATCAAATTTACGTCGGGCATGAGCTGCGCAGCCCACCACTCGGATGCGTTCCGGTGGCTTGTGGTATCCTTGGTATTCTCTCATTTTCGCGGGAAACCTTCAATCCGCCGCTACACTTGACGCTTACTTTGCAGAACGGCAAATCGTTTTAATCCCTCCGTTTATTCCTTGAAGCGGCGCGCACCCAGCCGCCAGATCAAGCAGACTTGGATCGGAGTGGAGAAAATGGAGTGCTGCAAAGCATTCCTTGCAGTTTACGTGAGAATCCGCTATGATAAAGAGAATATTTGCGGAGTGGGAGTGTTTCTCACTTCAGGAGATCCGGGGGTAAATAACATGAAGTGGTATATGATCGGTAATACGCTGGAGCCGCTTGACCATACGCCGGAGCAGGCTGGAGCAGCGGTGGTTCTGCTCAACTCAGAGGAGCTGGTACATGAAACGGCGCTGCCAGGGCTTGACAATGTGCTGTGCCATACGCCCAGCGGCAGAGATGCCCATGTCTGCAAAGCCGAGACCCGTTCCGGCTGTCTGAGTGGAACGTTGGCTCTGCCGCTTGTCCGCAGGGACGGCGCTCGTCTCCGCTGCGGCTATCTTGTGACACAGGAACGGGTGGTGCTGGTGGATGACGGCGAGATGATTGAGCCGTATATCAGGCATATTGTGAAAGAAAAGCGTCTGATGGAACACAGCGTGGGGCGATTTCTCTACAATTTCTTTGAACTGCTGATTGGCAAGGATCTGCACCGGCTGGAGGAAATCGAGGATCATGCCGAAGCGCTGGAGGAACGGGTGCTGGCAGGTACTCTTGATGATTTCAGCGCGCCTATGAGTGCGTTACGCAAAGAAACAATGGCGTGGTATCGCTACTATTCCCAGCTTGACGACGTAGCCTGTGAATTGCGGGAAAATGAAAATGGTTTCTTCACCGAGGAGGAGTGCGGACTTTTCCATCTTTTTGAAGAGCGCGTGATCCGGCTGCGGGAGGAGTCCCAGCTTTTGCGTGAATACTGTACGCAAATCCAATCGCTTTTTCAGTCGGAAATTGATATCCGTCAGAATCGCATTATGCAGATTTTGACGATCGTAACGACGATTTTTCTGCCTTTGTCGCTGATTGCCGGCTGGTACGGGATGAACTTTTCGGGGATGCCTGAACTGCATTGGCGATATGGATACCCGGCGATCATTGCGGTGAGCGCTGCAATCGTTGCGCTGAGTCTGTGGATCTGCAAGAAGAAAAAATTCTGGTAGCGGTTGTTCCTGTAGAACAGAGATATCCATGCCCGCCTGTGCTTCCATCTATACAAAAGACTATGTCCCTCCGTAAGAGACAGGTTTACTGCCACTCATGGAGGGAACATAGCATAAATGTGCATCAGACGTTTATTTTTACAATGACATTTCCAGCGTGGTCAACATCGCCCACTGTGCGGATGGCCTGTTCTCATTCAACCAGCGGAAACTCATGGGTGATGATGCACTCCAAATCCCACTTGCCGCAGGACGTGATCTCCTGCACATCCCGCACATCCTCCGGCATATAGCCGCCGGAGCCGATCATGCTCTGCTGGGCGTAGGTCATGTGGAGTAAATCAATGGTGCGGGGCTTGTTGTTGACCGCCACGGAGACAAAGCGGCTCTCAATTTTTCCGAGACGCAGAAAATCGTTCAGAATACTCTCCGCTCCGGCGGCGTCCAGCCAGCAGTCGATATCTGCCGTCGGCCCGCTCAGGGACGGCGCTGTTCCGAAATAGGCAGCTGCTCTGGCAGCAAAGTCCTCTGCCGCCGGATTGCAGACAGCAAAGCCCAGCTCCTCCGTCAGCTTCAGCCGGAAATCGGAATGGTCACAGAGCATGACCTTCTCCATGCCGAAGTGTTTGAGGGCAACTGAAGCAGCAATGCCGATGGTTCCGACACGCTTCGGATCGTCTTTCACGCAGCGGGGATATGATCGAGTAAAACGTATAGAGTGCCGAAAGATAGATGATATAGCCTGGATAGGAAAAAACGGAGTCCGTTCGCACCATCAGCACGATCATGCCGCCCATGGGGATATTCAGCAGAAACAGCAGCCATGCCGTTGTATGATAGCATCGGCGTTCCAATTCCGGAGTGCGACGGCGATAGCAAACGATCAGATATGCCCGCAGACCTCCCAGTACCAGATAATAGACCGCCATGGAGAGAAACCGCACCGAGGCATAGCGGATGGCAATGACGCGGAACACCACATAGAAAAGGTTGACCGCAATCCCCTGATAGATGCTGATGCTTCCGCGAAAAGCAAGGCCTTTGAAGTAGTGTCCCGTAATAGGAGATGCAGCAGCTTTTGCAGGAGCTTCCTTGCCCGTCCCACGGCTTACTGTTCGCTGATCTCTTTGGCCAGCTCCATGATCTCATAGGCATATTTCTGCTTGCCCTGCGCCAGCAGCTTTTTGCAGATGGGATCGTTGACGCCCATGCCCAGCAGTCCAATAATGCCCGCGATGACGCCGAGAACGAACATGGCTGTCGCTCCGCTGCCGATGACCTTCATGGAAAGGCACATCCCCTCGCCTGCCACCAGTGCGGTAATGATGCCGAAGGTGTAGGTGAAAATCGTGGCGGGGAGCTTGGCTTTGTTATCCAGCTTGCGGAGGGCCACCACCTTTGAGGTGTCCTTGGGTGCATACTCGTTGGCAAGCTGTTCTGCGTAAATCTTATCGGTATTCATGGCTTGCTGCCTCCTTCATTTGATGGCTTTATGATACCAGTCGGGGAGCAAAAGCGGAACAACACGGAGGGCGGTTCGTGTCGAGTTCGGATGAGGATCGCATCTTTGAAGCGGGGCAGAAAATTCGGCTCTTTCTGGAGATTTTTAAGGCCACGCAAAATGTGCGGACTTAATTGCGGACATCCTTTTCCGATGCGGGCTATATCAAAACCTCCGCCGACTTCGGCACAGGCGGCGTTTTTATGCAGAGGTGGGAGGCATCTTGAAAACAAAACAGCGGAGCCGTTCGGCTCCGCTGCTGCTTGCTGTATGGCTTTGGGCGGTGTTCTCTGCTGCTTCGTTTACAGCAGCTCTGCCAGATCCAGAATCAGGCGCTCCGTCTTTTCCCAGCCAAGGCAGGCGTCGGTAATGCTCTTGCCGTAAGTGCCTTCCGAGATCTTCTGGTTGCCGTCCTCAATGTAGCTTTCGATCATCAGACCCTTTACCAGACGGTCGATATCTGCGGAATGACGCTTGGAGTGGAGAACCTCCTTGGCAATACGGATCTGCTCCAGATACTGCTTTCCGGAATTGGCGTGGTTGCAGTCCACAATGCAGGCGGGGTTTTTGATGCCCTTTTCCTCATACAGCTTGTGAAGCTGGATCAGATCCTCATAGTGGTAGTTGGGACGGCTGTCGCCCTTTTCGTTGACATAGCCCCGCATGATGGCGTGGGCATAGGGGTTGCCGTCGGTCTCTACTTCCCAGCCGCGATAGAGGAAAGTGTGGTCGCCCATGGCGGCGTAGATGGAGTTCATCATGACGCTCAGATCGCCGCCGGTGGGATTTTTCATGCCCACGGGGACATCGATACCGCTGGCCACCAGACGATGCTGCTGGTTTTCCACGGAGCGGGCGCCCACGGCCACATAGCCCAGAATATCGGAGAGATACCGATAATTTTCAGGATACAGCATTTCATCTGCACACGCAAATCCGGTCTCCTCCACGGCGCGGGTATGCAGACGGCGGATGGCAATGATGCCCTCCAGCATATCCGGCTTCTTGCTGGGATCCGGCTGATGCAGCATCCCCTTGTAGCCGGCACCGTTGGTGCGGGGTTTGTTGGTATAGATGCGGGGGACGATCAGGATCTTATCCTTTACCTGTTCCTGCAAAGGGACCAGACGGCAGATATAATCCATTACGCTGTCCTCGCGGTCGGCAGAACAGGGGCCGACAATCACCATCAGCCGATGATCGCGTCCGTCGAGAATGGCGCGCATTTCCTCCACCCGTGCTGCTCTCACAGCGGAAACCTTTTCGGAGAGAGGAAATTCCTTTTTAATGTCCATGGGAATGGGCAACTTCCGAATGAATCTGGCATTTTGCTGCATAGCTTGTACTCCTTGCTTGTACTCCTTGCTCGTCAATGGTGCTTCCTATTTTACTGCGTTCCGTACCATACCACAAGTGCTATTTTTGCAGGAATTTCCCGAAAAACGGCGTAGAATTCTGTCTACAAAAGAAGAAAAGCCGGGCCTTGGGGCAGATCAAAGACGTTTTTCGGGAGCGCGGCGGCTGCTCAGCAGCCCAGCAGCGCCATTGCGGCCAGCAGGATGGCAAGCAGGGCGAAACTGACGGCAGAGAAGCGCAGCAGAAACCGCCCGCTCTCCTGGGGGAGACGCTTTGTGTACTCGCAGAAGGTGATCAGGCTTGCGAGGGATGCGACCAGCGTTCCCGCGCCGCCGACATTGACGCCCACCAGCAGACCACGGTAATCGTCGGTAAAGCGGCTGAGGAGAATGGCGGCCGGGACATTGCTGATAATCTGGCTGGTAAGGGCGGAGACCAGCATGGCGCTGTGGGCGAGGAGCTGCTGAAAAAATACCCGGACGGTTTCAATGCGGGCCATATTGCCGGAAAAGGTGAAAAACGCCGCGAACGTGGCAAGCAGGCCCCAATCCACGGTTTTGAGGGCGTGCCGGTCAAGGATCAGAAGCGACGCCACGATGATAAGCAGCCCCGTCTGATATGGCACGGCCCGCAGCACCATGGCGACCGCCAGACAAAAGAGCAGGCCATACGCGGCGGCCCGCCTCGGCTCCAGCGTGACGACGGCTTCCGGTACACAGAGCGCTTCCTTCGGGAAGGTAAGGCAGCAGAGCAGGATCAGCGCGGTGGACAAGAGAAAGGGCGGCAGCATGATAGCAATAAACGTGCCGATGGGAATGTTGAAGAAGCTGAACAGATACAGGTTCTGAGGATTTCCGAAGGGCGTGATCATACCGCAGAGGTTTGCGGCGCAGTTTTGCAGAATAAAGAGCATGGCGGCGTGCTTTTCCTGCCCGGTGGCTTGCAGGACAAACCAGCTCAGAGGCAGAAACGTCAGCAGCGCCGTGTCGTTGGTGAGCAGCATGGAGCCGAACATCGTTACGATCACCAGCGCGGTGCAGACGCTGCGGACGGTGCGGAACGTGCGTACCATACGCTGCGACAGCGCGGCAAATACCTGCATATCCCGCAGCGCGCCGACGACGGCCAGCACGCTGAAAAGACACACCAGCGTTTTGATATCGTAATAGCCTGCATAATCCCGGTCCGGGGGGACGATGCAGGCGGTGATGAGCGCGGCAAGCAGCGAAATGGAAAGGACGGCATTCGCCTTGCACCATGACAGAATACGCATAAGGATTCCCTCTTTCTTTACGGATCGACGCCCTGTTACCATACCACAAAACGGTGTGCCGGACAACCTCTTTCCGGCAGCGAGACGGGCAATTTTACGGAAAATGCCGGACGGCGCAGAAAACCGTTGCATCTTAGCTGCATTTATGCTATACTGTCTCTTCGACAGGTGCCATCTCCCTGTCCAAGCGCCTTTGACCGGGCGTTCGTTCGGACTTCAGGATAGAAGTTCCGTTCTTTAAACAAAAAAATGGAGGTTTTTTTATGTCCAAATGGTCTCCCCGGCAGCTGGCAACCGCTGCCATCATCGCCGCACTGTACACGGTGATGTCCCTGATGTCCTCGGTATTCGGCCTGACCTACGGCCCGATCCAGTGCCGGTTCTCCGAAGCATTGACGGTGCTGCCGTTCTTCCTGCCGGAAGCAGTTCCCGGCCTGTTTGTGGGGTGCCTTGTCACCAATCTCATGAGCACGGTCGGCCCGCTGGATATCGTCATCGGCTCCATGGCCACCCTGCTGGCGGCTCTGTGGACGGCCAAAATGCCCAACAAATGGTTGGCGCCCCTGCCGCCTGTACTCTGCAATGCCGTACTCATCGGCGCCATGATCGCGTGGTATGAGACGGGGTTCAGCGCACAGTTCCCGGCGCTGTTTGCCTACAATGCCGTGACAGTCGGCATTGGCGAGGCCGTGGCCTGCTATGTGCTGGGGCTTCTGCTGCTGACGATCCTGCCCCGGATCCCTGCCCTGCGGGGGCGGCTGACCCTCCGGGCGTGATCCAAAATAAAGAAACACCGTGCGGATTTGTTCCGCACGGTGTTCTTTTATGCGCTTTTCAAATCAGAAAAACCGCCTGTTACTTAATGGTCAGCAGCAGCTGTCCGCCCTTAACGGTGTCGCCCTCGGAAATGAGGATCTTTTCCACCGTGCCGCTCATGCGGGCGGAGATGGCGGTTTCCATCTTCATGGCCTCAATGGTCATCAGGGTCTGATTTTCCTCCACATGGTCGCCCTCCTTCACGGAGACCTTGCTCACCGCGCCGGGGATGGAGGAACCTACCTGGCTCTTGTCGGTAGGATCGGCCATAGGCACCTTGACGATGTGCTTCTGCGCGGCTTCGTCCGGCACCTGCACGTCCCGGCGGATGCCGTTAAGCTCAAAGCTGACGGTACGCATACCGTCCTTATCCACCTCGCCCAGACCAAGGTACTTGATGACCAGCGTCTTGCCGTCGGCAATGTTGACCTTGTTGGTTTCGCCCACGGCCAGACCGTGGAAGAACACGTGGCTGCCCAGACGCATGATGTAGCCATACTCCTTCTGCTGGCGGACGTAATCCTCCAGCACCTTGGGATACAGGCAGTAGCTCAGCACGCCCCGCCAGGTAGGCGTATCCGTGAAGGCCAGCATTTCCATTTCCTTTTCCTCAAAGTCCACCGGCGGCAGCAGCTCGCCGGGACGGCAGGTGATCGGCTCCTTGCCCTTGAGGACTACCTTTTGCAGACCCTTGGGGAAGCCGCCTGCGGGCTGGCCCATCATGCCGGAGAAGTAGCTGACGGCGCTATCCGGGAAGGCCAGAGCCGCGCCCTTTTCCACGATGTTTTCCGGGGTCAGGTTGTTCTGGGTCATGAAGATGGCCAGATCGCCCACCATCTTGCTGGAAGGCGTTACCTTCACAATATCGCCCAGCATTTCGTTGACCTTGTGGTAGTTTTCCTTGACCTCGTTGAACCGGCTGCCCAGCCCCAGAGAGACCACCTGCGGCTTCAGGTTGGTGTACTGGCCGCCGGGGATCTCATAGCGGTAGATATCCGTGCTGTTGCACTTGATGCCGCCCTCGAAGGAATCATAGCGCTTGCGGATGTCCTCCCAGTAGTCGGTGAGGTACTGGAGACGATCCAGATCCAGACCGGTGTCCCGCTCGGTTCCCTGCAATGCCGCCACAACGGCGTTGAGGGAGGGCTGGCTGGTCATGCCGGCCATGGAGGAGATGGCACAGTCCACCACGTCCACACCGGCCTCGGCAGCCAGCAGGCAGGCGGCCACCTGGTTGCCGGAGGTGTCGTGGGTGTGGAGCTGGATGGGGATGCCGATCTCCTGCTTCAGCGTGGAGACCAGCTTCTTGGCGGCGTAGGGCTTCAGAATACCGGACATATCCTTGATGGCCAGCATATGAGCGCCGCGATGCTCCAACTCCTTGGCCATCTTCACATAGTAGTCCAGCGTGTATTTGTCTCGCTTGGAATCCAGAATGTCGCCGGTGTAGCAGATGGTAGCCTGACAGATCTTGCCCTGATTGAGCACCTCGTCCATGGCGACTTCCATGCCGGGGATCCAGTTCAGGGAGTCGAACACCCGGAACACATCGATGCCGGAACGTGCGGCTTCCTTGATGAATTCCCGGATAACGTTATCGGGATAGTTGGTATAGCCCACGGCGTTGGCGCCCCGCAGCAACATTTGCAGCAGAAGATTGGGCGCTTTTTCCCGGATTAAATCCAGACGCTCCCAGGGAGATTCGTGGAGGAAACGGTAGGCCACGTCGAAGGTGGCGCCGCCCCAGCACTCCAGAGAGAAGGCGTCTGCCAGAATTTCGCTGGTACCCTCCATGCCCTTGACGATATCGCGGGTACGGACGCGGGTGGCCAGCAGGGACTGGTGAGCGTCCCGGCAGGTGGTGTCGCAGATCAGCAGCTTCTTCTGATCCAGCACCCAGTCGGCCACGGCCTTGGGGCCTTTGGCGTCCAGCAGCTGCTTGAGGCCGTCAGGACGGTGGCCGGTGACCGGCGGGAAACGGGGGGGATCATACAGCTTCTGATTCCGCTCCTTTACCACGATGTTGCCGATGTATTTAAGCATCTTGGTGGCGCGGTCCTGACTGTCCTTCAGGTTGAACAGCTCAGGGGCCTCGTCGATGAACTTGGTGTGGCACTTGCCCGCAAGGAAGGTGGGGTTGCTGAGAATGTTCAGAATGAACGCAATGTTGGTCTTGACGCCACGGATGTGAATTTCCCGGATGGCGCGGGCCGCCTTGTAGCACACGCTCTGGAAAGTGGTGTCCCAGGTGGTGACCTTCAGCAGCAGGGAGTCGTAATAGGGAGAGATCTCGCTGCCCACGCCGGCCGTGGCCGCGTCCAGACGGACGCCGAAGCCGCCGGGGGAGCGGTAAGAGGTGATCTTGCCGGTGTCCGGGGCAAAATTGTTGGCGGGATCCTCGGTGGTGACACGGCACTGGATGGCATAGCCGTTCTGATGCACGTCCGCCTGACTGGCGATGCCGATGCGGGGATCGCTGAGGGGATAGCCCTCGGCAATCAGAATCTGGGAACGCACCAGATCGATGCCGGTGACCATTTCCGTGACGGTATGCTCCACCTGAATCCGGGGGTTCATCTCAATGAAATAGTGGTGGCCCTCTTTATCCACCAGAAATTCCAGCGTACCGGCGTTGACGTAGCCGACGTATTTGGCGATCTTCACGGCGTCCCGGTACAGCGCCTCCCGGATCTCAGGAGCTACGGAGAAAGCGGGGGTGAATTCCACCACCTTTTGGTAGCGGCGCTGGAGGGAGCAGTCCCGTTCGTAGAGGTGAACCACGTTGCCGTGTTCATCGCCCAGAATCTGCACTTCGATGTGCTTCGGCTCCACGAGGAACTTCTCCATAAAGATGTCGTCGTTGCCGAAGGCCTTCTTGGCCTCAGCCTTCACCATGTCGAAGTTGGTGCCGACTTCCTCCACAGTGTCGCAGCGGCGCATACCGCGTCCGCCGCCGCCTGCGGCAGCCTTCAGGATCACCGGGAAGCCGAACTCCATAGCCAGCTTCTGGGCGGCCTCGCGGCTTTCCAGAGGCTTGGTGGTGCCGGGGGTGGTGGGAACGTCGCAGGCCAGAGCGATCTGCTTGGCAGACAGCTTGTCACCCATCATATCCAGCACGCGGGAGCTGGGGCCGATGAATTTAATGCCGTTTTCCTCGCAGGCACGGGCAAAATCGCCGTTTTCACTGAGGAAGCCGTAGCCGGGGTGGATGGCGTCCGCGCCGTGCTTCTTGGCCAGTTCAATGATCCGGGGGATATCCAGATAAGCGCCCAGAGGGCTGAGATTCTCGCCGATCAGGTAGGACTCGTCCGCCGCCGTGCGGAACATACTGTAGGTATCCTCGTTGGAATAGATGGCGATGGTCTGCAAGTCCAGGTCATGGCAGGCCCGGAATACGCGCATGGCGATCTCGCCGCGGTTTGCTACCAGTACTTTTTTGAAATCCTGGCTCATGTTGCTGTTCCTCCTTATTCTGCAAGCGCCGGGGGCGGCCGTCCTGTTTTCGGATTGGACGGACAGAGCGCTCCTTCATGCTTTTCCATTCTGAGTATACGCCTGAAAAGCAGTCGGTTGCAACGTTTTCTCGCCTTATTTATATAAATTAGGAGCGTCCCACATACATTTGCGTAAAATTACTTATGCGATTTGTTGATTTTAACAGTGCAGATATCAGCCATAACCTGAGCGAAAGGCAGAAGATCCGACCGGCAGGAGAACTTCTGAGAACTCCCTCTTGACAAATACCCGGTGGGGGTATATAGTGACAGACGAAATAGGAAGCGTGAAATTTGGGAAAGTTGACAGAAAAGCATTTTTACCGACAAAAGGAGGTCCCCTATGCGGGAAGAAGTATATGACATTTCCGGGATGCACTGCGCGGCGTGCAGCGCGTCCGTGGAAAAAGTGACCCGGCGGCTGCCGGGGGTGGAGCGCAGCGATGTGAATCTGGTGGCGGAACGGATGACCATCGTCTATGATGAGAATCGGGTGACGCAGGAGCAGATCATTGCCAAGGTGGAAAAGGCGGGCTTCGGCGCGAAGCTCCATCAGGAAAAGCAGGAGGCCGCTCCGGTGCAGACCGGCGAGGATCCGGAGGAGCAGGAGCTGCGGCGGAAAAAGCGGGAGCTGATCGTTTCCGCCGTGTTCTCGGCGCTGCTGTTGTATGTGTCCATGGGGCAGATGCTGCCCTTCGGACTGCCCAGCCTGCCCCTGCCGGATCTGTTCTCCATGCACACCCATCCCATGAACTTTGCGGTTTTGCAGCTGCTGCTGGCCATCCCGGTGCTGTACTGCGGCCGAAATTTCTTCATCAACGGCTTCAAGGCACTGTTCCACGGCAACCCTAACATGGATTCACTGGTGGCCATCGGCTCCGCCTGTTCGTTTATTTCCAGCGTGGTGATGACCTTCCTCATTACCGACGATGTTCACGGTCATGTCCACAACCTGTACTATGAATCCGCCGCCGTGGTGCTGACGCTGGTCTCTCTGGGCAAGTTCATGGAGAGCCGGAATATGAAAAAGACCAAGAGCGCCATTACGTCCCTGATGCGTCTGGCGCCGGACACCGCCATTCTGGCGGACAGCGGCAGAGAGGTTCCCACCGCCTCCGTGAAAGCCGGAGACGTGCTGCTGGTAAAGCCTGGCGCCCGGATTCCGCTGGACGGCGTGGTGACGAAAGGCGAGAGCAGCGTCAACGAGGCCATGCTCACCGGCGAGAGCCTGCCGGTGGAAAAGACGGCGGGCAGCGAGGTCATCGGCGGCAGCGTCAATGAAAACGGCGTGCTGTATGTACAGGTCACCCGTGTGGGAGAGGACACCACCCTGTCCCGGATCATCCGCTTTGTGGAGGACGCGCAGGGAAAAAAGGCCCCTATTTCCCGGACGGCGGACAAGGTTGCCGGTATTTTCGTTCCCACGGTCATCGGCCTTGCTGTGCTGGCGGCGGTGATCTGGGCCGTGGCGGGGAAGGACTTCTCCTTTGTCCTGCGGGTGTTCACGTCTGTGCTGGTGATCGCCTGCCCCTGCGCGCTGGGACTGGCCACCCCCACGGCCATTATGGTAGGCACGGGGTTGGGAGCCAGACACGGCATCCTCATCCGCTCCGGCGAAATTCTGGAAGTGACCCACTCTGTAGATACCGTGGTACTGGATAAGACCGGCACCGTGACCAAGGGCGAGCCTGCGGTGACGGAGGTCTGTCCCGTAGGCGGCACTGCCGACGGCCTGCTGACCATCGCGGCGGCGGTGGAGTCCGTGTCCCAGCATCCGCTGGCGGCGGCCATCGTACAGGCGGCGCAGAACAGAGGACTGGATCTTTCCGGCAAGCCGGATGAATTTGAAAACCTCTCCGGCCGGGGAATCCGGGCCGTCCGCTCCGGCGTGACGGTGCTGGCGGGCAACCGCCGGCTTATGGAGGAAAACGGCGTGGATATTTCCGCGCTGACGGAAAAGGCAGACACGCTGGCCGCTCATGGGGAGACGCCCATGTACTTTGCCGCCGGAGGCAAAGTGCTGGGGCTGATCTCCGTGGCCGACCCTGTTAAGGAAACCAGCGCTGACGCCATTGCTGCGCTGCACCGGCAGGGCATCCGGGTGGTGATGCTCACCGGCGACAGCAAAGCCGCCGCAGAGCATATCGGCTCCGTTGTGGGGGTGGACGAGGTGATCCCCGAAGTGCTGCCGGAGGAGAAAGCCCTCCATGTCCAGAAGCTGGAAGCCGAGGGACGCAGGGTGATGATGGTGGGCGACGGCATCAACGACGCCCCGGCCCTCACCGCCGCCACCGTGGGCTGCGCTATCGGCAGCGGCAGCGACATTGCCATCGAGTCTGCGGATATTGTGCTGATGCGGTCCGATTTGGAGGACGTCCCCCGCGCCCTGCGGCTGTCGGCCCTGACCCTGCGGGACATCAAACAGAACCTGTTCTGGGCTTTCTGCTACAACACGGTGGGCATCCCCATTGCCGCCGGTCTACTGTACGCCTTCGGCGGGCCGCTGCTCAGCCCCATGTTTGCGGGCGCGGCCATGTCCCTGAGTTCCGTGTGCGTGGTGGGCAACGCCCTGCGCCTTGGTACGGTGAAGCTGTAAAAGGAGGAGACTCATGGCAGAGGAAAAGAAAGAATGCTGCTGTTCCCAGCGGCGGAAGGTCCGGGAACGGACGGAGGAGGAAGCCCTTCTGCAGCGGCTCAGCCGCATTGAGGGGCAGGTGCGGGGCGTCCGGGGCATGGTGGAAAATTCCGCCTACTGCACGGATATTCTGACGCAGGTATCCGCCATCCAGTCGGCGCTGAACGCCTTTAACCGGGAGTTGCTGGCCCGCCATATCCGCACCTGCGTGGTGACGGACATTGAAAAGGGTGATCTGACGGTGGTGGACGATCTGGTTGCCACCATCCAGAAGCTGATGAAATAAGAAACCATTTTTATGAGGAGGAACTTACCATGACAACGATCAAAGTACCCGACATGATGTGCGAGAACTGCGTCAAGCGCATCACCAACGCCCTCACTGCCGCCGAGCTGAAGTTTCAGGTGGATCTGGCAGAGAAGAAGGTCACCATTGACGGCTGCGAAAACTGCGTGAAAACCGCCGTCGGCGAGCTGGAGGATCTGGGCTTTACCCCGGAGGTTCAGGGCTGAAAACCGGTCATACTGCGAGGAAACACCCCGGCATCCATATGGATGCCGGGGTATTTCTGTATGCTTGCGGTGAGCAGAATGGCACAAAAAACGGGCGGAAAATTTGGTTACAAATTGTAATTTCTTTGTTAGAACTTGCAGAAAATGGGAGCCGATTTTTATAGAAAAAATCGAAATGTGGGAGTGAGAAATAGCAGCGTGGCTGAAAACTTGACAAAAGTGGGAGATGGAGGTATACTTAGACCCGGTTTTGTATAGATTACAAAAGTAACAAAACAGTAACGGCGCTTTCGGGCGCTGTCAGGAGGTCTTGTATTTTGCGACATTTACACACCCACAAAAAGGTATGGCTGTGCCGCTGCCTGACCCTGATGCTGCTGCTGACGGTCACGGTGGCCGGGGCCACAGGCTGGGCGCAGGCACTGTATCTTTTCAGCGACGGCGACGGCTCTGCCGCCGTGCTGGATGAAACCCATTCCGGCATTGATTCCGTCCTTCTGAATCTGGAAACGGGCAAAAGCGGCGAGAACGCCATGCTGACGGCCGGTACGCTGGTGACGGTGCGGCACGGCGGCGAGACTATCACCGCCACGGCCAGACAGGAAACGGTCAAGGCGTTTCTGGAACGCATGGACATTCTTCCCGGTTCCCGTGAGATGGTGGGCATCGAGCTGATGGAAAACAGCGTGACCCTGACGATTTCCGACCATCTGACGGTCTATGAGCGGGTGACGGAAACGGCACCTTACAAAACGGTTTACCGGGAGACCACGTCTCTGCCGGAAGGGCAGGAGCGGGTGGCCCGTCCCGGCCGGAACGGCCAGCGGACGGCGATCTACGAGCAGACCTGGGTCAGCGGTCAGCTGGTTACCAGCCAGTATGTGGAGGAGATCTCCTCCACTGCCGTGGATGAGGTTGTTGAGCGGGGAACTGCCATGACCTCTGTGGCGGAAGGCGACACCGTGGTGAAGGTCACCACCAATGCCGACGGTTCCGGCTGCCTCACCTTTGCCTCCGGCGGAACCATGAAGTTCAAGAAGGCCGTCACCGTGACAGCTACCGCCTATACGGCGGGCCATGATGGCGTGGGAACCCGGACTGCCAGCGGCACCGCCGTCCATGAAGGCGTGGCCGCCGTGGATAAGAAGGTATTTCCCCTGGGTTCCAAGCTGTATGTCATGGCCAAGGGCATGGAATACGGCTATACCAGCGCCGAGGACACCGGCATGAAGGGCCAGAAGATCGATTTGTATATGGACACCTACCGGGAATGTATTCAGTTCGGCCGCCGTTCGGCTACGGTCTACCTGCTGGAAAACTGAGTGAACTGGCAAAAGCAGAATGTATTTGAAAAAGCATCCCGCCTGCATCAGCAGGCGGGATGCTTCTTATAGATAGCCCCATGGCGGCTGGAGACTGCCGATCAGCGCAGGAGCCTTGTGCCGGCAGGGAGAAAGTTACGAAAGAAACCAAGGGGGCTTTCGCTTGGAATGATAAGTTTTCTGAATCCTTTTGGTTCAGAAAACTTGCGGCAGCGTGTCAAAAAAATCCTTGATGTGCAGCAATGGCCATATCCCGTTTCCGGGATATGGCCATTGGTAAAATCGAAGCGCAGGAATGGGGTTACAGGCTGTTGGCCTGTTCCACCACATTGCGGATGGCCTCTGCGGCGTCGTCCGGCAGAGCGTTGAAGCCGCCCTCGGCTTCCTTCAGGCTTTCCACGTAGTTCAGGCGATCCTGCATCCGCGCCTGCATCTGGGCGACGTAGGCCTTGTCAGTGAGGTCGGGCACAAAGCCGTCCCATTCCATGATCTCAATGTCGGAGAAGGGCCCCCAGGGCTTAAACTGTGCGCGGCCTTCCACCACGGCTTCCAGAATACCGAGGGTATCCTCTTTCTGAACCTTCTTACCCATGAAGTCGCCGGTGTTGATGATATAGCAGGCCACATTCTTTTCCGCCACCAGCTTCTTGAACTTTTCGTAGTCGTTCACCAGCGGGTAGGTGCGGAAGGGGTTAGCGTAAGGCTCCACCACCAGCGCGTTGGGGTCAACGCCCTCCTTGAGCCGCTCGGCGGAGGAACGCTTGGTGGCCAGTGTAGCGCCCATGACGGAAGCCAGAGACGCGCCCTTCAGCTTCACGATGGGGGGGATGGTGGGATCCTTCATGATCCAGAAAATAGCGTTGACGGGGGATTCAATCTTATCCACCCGGTTGGGGGACCACAGCTTGCTCTTGATAGCCCGGCCGTTGCCGTTACGGACGTCCTCCGTCACCAGCACCACCTTGCCGTCCTCGTCCAGCGTGGCGGAGCAGTTCTGCGCCGTCAGCAGATACTTGTTGTCCGGGGAATCCACCGGATAGTCGGCAGTCTTGTCGAAATAGGTGGGCTCCAGAGCGATGGAAGCGCAGGTATCGGAGTTGATGATGAAGGCATCGTCATGGAGTACCTTGATGGAGGGGTACTTGCCGCCATGCTTGGCGTGGGTCAGGGTGGATTTGCCGGAGCCGGACAGACCGAACACGGCAGAGACGAACTTGCGGCCGTCCGCCAGCGTGTATTCCTTCTGGCCGCCGTGGCAGCTGGCGTAGCCATTGCGGTTGGCAATGGCCCAGGCCAGGGTCAGGGTACCCTTCTTGTGCTCGCCGAAGTAGCGCATACCCAGAATGGCGGCGCAGTTGGTCTCCGTGTTGAAGTAGCACAGGCACTTGGGGTCGCAGACCTTTTCCTGACCGGGTGCGCCGGTCCACTGGGGATCGGAGAAGATGTAGATGTCAGGCTCTTTGCCATCCCCCACGGGCTTGGAACTCTTGTACATCTTCACATATTCCGTGGACATATACTGGAAGTTCAGCATCCAGTTGTAGAGGATGTTTTCCTCGCCCTCTGGAATCAGCAGATGGGCCTTGACCATGAATTCCGGATCCAGACCGATGAATACTTCGGCGTGGTACAGCGTTTTCCAGCGGGTATCGTATACTGCGTCCATGACGATTTTATCCAGCGCGGCGGTATCCACGCCGGGCTTGCCGGTGATGCGGCGGGCAGGGGCGTAGCGGCCGGTGATGGAGCCGTCATTGAACAGGAGAACCTTGGCGTCCGGCTCCAGACCGAACTCCTCGCCCCGGTAAACGGGCATATCGGTGACGACCGTGCCGGGAGAGTTTTTGGCCAGCTCATAGGCTTCCTTCAGCGTGTTGACCTTGATGACGTTGTTGCCGTAAAACGGTGCTTCAATAATGGAGCGGGTTTTGGAAAAGCCGACTTTGCCGGGGCCGATCTCCCCGCGGGAATAATATGCCTTTGTGGACATGGAAGTTACCTCCTTGATGAATCAATGGCTTCTGACAGATAGTATCATACTGGAAAAATCCCGGAAAAACAAGGCGCGAACTGGCTAACTTCCCTGAGGAAGCGGCGCTGAATTTGTGGAAATCATCGGGTAAACGATTGAAAACAGATCAGCTTTTCTGCATTTTTGCCAGCGCATCGCTCAGCGCCGCAAAATCCGCCAGCGTCAATGCCTCGCCCCGGACGGCGGGGGGCAGGCCGCAGGCTGCGATGGCGTCTGCGATCCCGGCTTTTTCCATACCGGGCAGGGCGGAGGACAGGGAGTTGACCAGCGTTTTCCGCCGCAGTAGGAAAGCACCCTTGATGACTTTGAAAAAGAACGCCTCGTCCGCCACCTCCACGGCGGGCTTTTCCCGCCGGACGCACCGCAGCACGGCGGAAGTGACCTTGGGAGAGGGGAGAAATTTCTCGCGGGGTACGTCAAAGAGACAGCTGGTTTCCATATAATACTGAAGATACAGGGAAAACGCGCCGCCGTCCGCGCTGCCCTGTGGGGCTGCCAGCCGCTGCGCCACTTCCTTCTGGATCAGGACGGTGACGGTCTCAATGGCGGGGGTCTCCACGAATTTCGTCAGCACCGGGGTGGTGATGTTGTAGGGGAGGTTGGCGCAGACAATGGGGCGCAGGCCCTGAAATTTTTCGGCGATCAGAGCGCTGAGATCCAGCCGCATCACATCGCCGGGAACGATCTCCACGTTGGGATGCGCTGCCATGGTCTCGGCCAGTATCGGCAGCAGGGAGCGATCCAGCTCCACGGAGACCACCTTGCCCGCCCGCTGGGCCAGTTCCGCCGTCAGCGGGCCGATGCCGGGGCCGATTTCCAGCACGCCGCAGTGTTCATCCGCCTCGGAGGACGCCGCAATCCGGGCGGGGATCTCCGGGTCGATCAGGAAATTCTGCCCCATGGATTTGGAAAAATGGAAGCCGTGGCGCTCCAGCAGCGCCCGGATGGTGAATTCGTCGCAGAGATTCATGGCTCTACCGCCTTTATCGGAGATTCCGGATATAGTCCGGGCAGAAAACAGGGAGTGGTTCTCAGTATACCCGGTTTCCGGCAGGATTGCAAGCCAAGCCGGAACAGGGGGCAGAAAAGCGGCTGAAAGTTGGAATTTGTGCTTGTATTTGATCCGCAACTGTGGTAAGGTAAGCGTTGGTTACGGAATGCGGTGCGAAGGGGAGCGCCTTGGCGCCGCGCTCAACATTGATGACGAAACCAGATTGCGAGGGAGCCCGTGTTCCGGGTTGAGAGGATTCCAGTAAGAATCGACCGTCCCCTGTTTTTCCCGATCATACGGGAGAACTGTCAGCATCTGCTTGAGGTCAAATTCGGTATGTGCTGCAAGGCACATACTTTTTTGCTTTTCAGGCAGAAAATCAAATCTGGAGGTACTCTTATGAAAAAAATCCTTGCAAGCATCCTGACCCTGACTCTGTGTCTGGGATTGACTGCCGGCTGCGGCAGCCAGAGCGCGGCGGCGCCTGCCGAAAGCAATTCTGCGGACGGCAGCGGCGTTACCGAAATCCCCTCCCTGAAAATTGCCTTCTCTCCCTATGCGGATGCCGACCAGATCACCACGGCCACGGAGCCGCTGGAACAGCTCCTTCAGGCAAAGCTTCTGGAAAAAGGCTATGACGTCAAGGAGATCGATATGACCGTCGGCACCAGCTACACGGCTGTGGGTGAAGCCCTCAGCGCCGGCAGCGCCGACATCGGCTTTATTTCCGGCGGCAACTACGTCCTGTTCTCTGAGGACTGCGATGTGCTGCTTACGGCTTTGCGCTACGCCATCAACAAGGACTCCGAAAATCCCGCCGACTGGAACGACGGCACCATCGAAGAAAATACCGAAGATATGAGTACCTATTATCGGTGCATTATTCTGGCAGGCCCCAGCGAAAAGGGACAGGAGCTGCTGGCCAAGGTCAACAACGGCGAGGAGCTGACGTGGGACGACCTGAACAGCGCCACATGGTCTGTCCTCGGCCCCACCTCCGCATCCGGCTATATCTATCCCTGCCTGTGGCTTCAGGATCATTACGGCAAGGGCATCAGCGACCTGGAACACGTGGTGCAGTCTGACTCCCATACCACCTCTGTGGCCCGGCTGGCTTCCGGCCAGGTGGACGTTATGGTTTCCTACGGCCATATCCGCATCAAGAACGCCCCCATCTGGGAGAGCGACTTCGGCGGCACGGCGCCCATGGTGGAGCAGACCGGCGTGATCGGCGTCACCGACGGCATCTACAACGACATGATCGCCTACAGCAAGAACTCTGACACCATGGCGGACGAGGCGTTCCGGCAGGCGCTGGGCGAGGCGTTTATCGAGATCGCGGAAACCGACGAGGGCCGGGACATCATCAGCGTGTTCAGTCAGGTGGGCTATACCTGGGGCAAGGACTCCGACTATGACGGCGAGCGGGCCGCACAGGAGCTGCTGAAGTCCGTGGAGGGCTGATCCGTTTCAAAATAATTTGCCCCGCAGTTCCGAAAGAGCTGCGGGGCTGAAAGGTTTTCTATGCTGCTGGAAGTCCAACGCGTCTGTAAGACGTTTCAAAATCATACCCGCGCCCTGACCGACGTGAGCTTTTCTGTTGGAGAGGGGGAATTTGTGTCGGTCATCGGGCCGTCCGGCGCGGGAAAAACCACCCTGTTCCGCATCCTTAACGGCTCTGACCGCTGCGACAGCGGAGCGATCGTGATCAACGGCGTCCATTTTGAAGCGGCCGGACGCCGGATCCGCCGTTCCATCCAAACCGCCATCGGTACGATCTATCAGGATTTTGCGCTGGTGGAAAATGCCGACTGCCGGCAGAATGTACTCAATGCCTGCCTGCCGGATATGGCTTTCCTCCCGGCGGCGCTGGGCCTGTTCGGAAAGGAACGTGCTGCGGAAGCGGACGCGCTGCTGGAACGGGTGGGACTGGCGGACAAGGTGGATGAGCCGGTCAAAAATCTCTCCGGCGGGCAGAAGCAGCGGGTGGCTATCGCGCGGGCGCTGATGCGGCATCCGGCGCTCCTGCTGGCGGATGAGCCGGTGGCCTCGCTGGACCCGGTCACCGGTCGGCAGATTCTGGAGCTGCTGCGGGACATTCAGCAGGATCGGAAATTGACCATCCTGATGAACAGCCACAATCTGGAGCTGTCCAGAGAATTTTCCAACCGGCTGATCGGGCTGAATCAGGGCCGCGTGGTTTTCGACGGCCCGGCGGATACGCCTGCGCCGGAGATCCTTTCCGCCGTGTATCAAAGTCAGGAGCAGAGCGTATGACCCGCCGTGCCGGAAAGCGCTGGCTGTGGGCGCTGGCTCTGCTTCTGCTGTTTCTGGCGGCGGCATGGTTCACGGAGTGCTCGCCCGCCCGGTTCTGGGCGCGCCGCGGCCATCTGACGGATCTGATCTCCGCCATGTTCCCGCCGGACTGGGGCTATACATCCCGGATCCTGACGCCCCTGCTGGCTACGGTGCAGATGTCTGTGACCGGCACGGCGCTGGGGGCGTTCCTTGCGCTGCTGGCAGCGCCGCTGTGCGCGGAAAACCTTCAGGCGTTCGGGCCTGTCCGATTCCTGCTGCGGCTGCTTATTCAGATTCTCCGTTCTTTCCCTGCCCTTATTCTGGCGCTGCTTGCAACCTTTGTGTTTGGACTGGGGACGTTTTCCGGGACGGCGGCCATCACCGTGTACACCTTTGCTATTTTGACCCGGCTGACTTATGAGGACATCGAGGCTGCGCCGCTGGCCCCCTATCAGGCGCTGTGCGCCATGGGAGCCGCCCCGGCCGGAGCCTACTGGCGGGCCGTTGTGCCGGGGATCGCGCCGTCCTATTTTTCCAACGTTCTGTATCTGCTGGAAACCAATGTGCGCCACAGCGCTATTTTGGGCTATGTAGGCGCAGGCGGCATCGGCCTGCTGCTGAACGAGAAGGTCTCATGGCTGGAATACAGCAGGGTGGGTATGATCCTGCTGCTGCTGTTTCTCACCGTCTGCATCATCGAGGGGATCAGCAGCCTGCTCTCGCAAATGATCCAGGAGGAGCGGCGGCTGTCCCGCAGGGAAAAACGCGCCCTGACCGGCGCAGCTGTTTTCCTGCTGCTGGTCTGCACCCTGTCCCTCCAGCCGCCGGATTTTTCCCACACCAGCCTGCGGACTGTGCAGGCCATGGTTTCCGGCCTGCTGCACCCCGACTGGGCCTTCTTTTTTGAGACGGACGCCAGCGGACTGGGATATCTGCTGCTGGAAACCGTCTGCATCGCGCTGGCAGGCACCTGCCTGGGAACGGTGCTGGCGGTGCCGCTGTCCTTTCTCGGCACCGGCCGCCTGATGCCGAAGCCGGTGGCGCTGGGCTTCCGTCTGGTCATCATGGCGATCCGCTCCGTACCGTTTATGATCTATGGCCTGATCTTTATCCGGGTCACCGGTCCCGGCCCCTTTGCGGGCGTGCTGACGCTGGCTGTTTGCAGTGTGGGGCTTTTGAGCAAGCGGTTTACGGAAGCCATTGAAGCTATGGATTTCCGCGCCTTTCATGCGCTGGAAGCCATGGGCGTTTCAAGGCTTCTCCGCATCCGATATGCCGTGCTGCCGCAGTTTCTTCCCGCTTTGGCGTCGGCGGTGCTGTACCGCTTTGACGTCAATATCCGGGAGGCGTCGGTTCTGGGACTGGTGGGCGCGGGCGGCATCGGTGCGCCGCTGATTTTTGCCATGAATCACTATGCGTGGAACGAGGCCGGAGCCATTGCGCTGGGACTGATCCTCCTTGTCTGGGTCATTGACCGGCTGTCTGCGGCGCTGCGGCGTTGAGCCGTTCGGCGCAGCGCCGGGGGCGGTTTCCCGGATTGGGCAGCCTTTCAGCTTTTGCCCCGCTATTCCCCATAAAATCAGTGCAGCTTTCAAAGCCGGAATGGGTTTTGGGAGCTGCACTGCTGAAAAGGCGGACGAAAAACAGAATTTCTGTTGCATTTCTGCTGGAAGCCCTGCTATAGTGGAGAGGAGAAAATCTGCCCCTTGGCATGAAACGGAGGAATCCTATGAAAATTGTAGTACTGGATGGATATACGGAAAACCCCGGCGATCTGAGCTGGGCGCCGCTGGAGACGCTGGGGGACGTGACCATTTATGATCGGGTCGCTCTGGATGACGAGGATGAGGTGATCCGCCGGCTGGACGGCGTAGAGATCGCCGTCGTCAATAAGGCCCCGGTGACCCGGCGGGTTCTGGAGAGCTGCCCGAACCTGAAGCTGATTACCGTGATGGCCACCGGCTACAACGTGGTGGACATTGCCTGCGCCAAAGAAAAGGGGATCCCTGTGTGCAACGTCCCCAATTACGGCGGGTACTCCGTCAGCCAGTTTGCCATTGCCCTGATGCTGGAAGCCTGCCTCCATATTGGACACCATGACCGAACGGTTCATGAGGGCAGGTGGCAGAACAGCCAGGACTGGTGCTACTGGGACTATCCGCTCATTGAGCTGGCCGGTAAAACCTACGGCCTGCTTGGCTGCGGCCGCATCGGGATCCACACCGCCGAGGCCGCCAAAGGGCTGGGGATGCACGTGATCGCGTACAACCGTTCCCAGTCTCAGGCCGCAAAGGATCTGGGCGTGGAATTTGTGGAGCTGGACGAGCTGTTTGCCCGTTCCGACGTGCTGGGTCTTCAGATGCCCCTGATGCCCTTCAACACCGGGATCATCAACAAGGAAAACATTGCAAAAATGAAGGACGGCGTGATCATCATCAATAACAGCCGCGGCCAGATGGTGGTGGAGCAGGATCTGGCGGACGCTCTAAACAGCGGCAAGGTGGCCTTTGCCGGTCTGGACGTGGTGGCTACCGAGCCGATCCGCGCGGACAACCCGTTGCTGAAAGCCAAAAACTGCATCATTACGCCGCATATGTCCTGGGGATCCCGCGACAGCCGTCAGCGGATCATGGACTGCACGGTGGGCAATGTGCGGGCATTCTTGAACGGCAAGCCCGAAAATGTGGTCAATTTGTAGTCGTATGAAGAAATGTGTGGTGATATCAGACTCCTTCAAAGGCTCTTTGAGCAGTGAGGAGATCTGTGAGATTGCAAAGCAGAGCTTTGGAAAGATTTTTCCTGCGTGCCAGCTGACGGCCATCCCCGTAGCGGATGGCGGCGAGGGGACGGTGGCCTGCTTCCATGAGGTTTGCGGCGGGCGGGAAGTCCGCGTCACGGTTCAGGGACCTTACGGACAGGATATGGAAACCGCCTATTTGCAGCTGGACGGCGGCCGGGCCGTCATTGAAATGGCGTCCTGCGCCGGACTGCCGCTGGTAAGCGGCTGCAAGGATCCCTGTGCTGCCAGCACCTACGGCGTGGGCCAGCAGATTCGCCACGCGGTGCAGCAGGGGAACCGGCAGATCCTGCTGGGACTGGGCGGAAGCTGCACCAACGACGGCGGCTGCGGCTGCGCGGCGGCTCTGGGCGTCCGCTTTCTGGATGGGGAGGGGCGCTCCTTCATCCCGGTGGGCGGCACGCTGGAGCGGATCGAACACATTGACGTCAGCGGCGCTGAGGAACTGCTGCGCGGCGTGCATATTACCGCGATGTGCGATATTGACAACCCCATGCACGGCCCTGCCGGCGCGGCCTGCATCTTCGGCCCCCAGAAGGGCGCAGATCCTGCTATGGTGGAATTTCTGGATCATCAGCTGAAGGCTCTGGACGAGACGATCCGGCGGGAACTGCATCAATCCGTGGCGGACGTTCCCGGCTCCGGCGCTGCCGGCGCATTCGGCGCGGGGATTCTCGCGTTTCTGGGCGGGACGCTTTGCCCCGGCATAGAAGCGGTTTTGGATTTGGTGGATTTTGACGCAAGGCTGAAGGACTGCGACCTCGTGATCACCGGCGAGGGACGCTTTGACAGCCAGAGCATCCGGGGAAAGGTGATCAGCGGCGTGAGCAGACGGGCCAAAGCGCAGAACGTGCCGGTAATGGTGGTGGCGGGAAGCGTGCTGGAGGAGATGGAATCCGTCAGCAGCGACCCGGACTCCGGGATCACAGCGGTATTCTCCATCAACCGTCAGGCTATGGATTACAGCGAGTCCAAAAAGTTCAGCAGGCAGAATTATCAGTATACGCTGGAAAATATTCTGCGCCTGCTGCAATGCGCCGAGCGCAAAAACGCTGCCGCCTGCCCTGACGGCGGGCAGCGCTGACCGCGGACGCGCGGTTTGACCTGAATCATGCAAAAGGCCGGATACGGGATTCCCGTATCCGGCCTTTCCGGCCGCGCCATGAGAGAATGGGCGCTGCCGGAAACATATTTTTAAATGGGAAGATGAAACAAGCAGGGGATGGGTACCGTCTTATACGGTGAAGCCGCCAGTGAGCGATACCAAGTGAGGAGATATGAAAATGCGGAATAATTGGATGAAACGGATTTTAACGGCTGCCTGTATCATGGCGCTGCTGACCGGCTGCGGCGCAAAGACCCCGGCGGATACGCAGCAGCCGGGAGAGGAGCCTGCGCCGGAGACTCCGGCAGAGGAGACGAAGCCGGATATGACGCTGGATCAGGTGATGGAAGCCAATAAAATCGAGAATCTGCTGAAAAACCACAGCGCCGTGAAGATCAAAACGGAACTGTATGAGCAGGAGGGCGACGAAACGCCTGTCAGCTCCACTCTGAGCAGTTATACCATGGAGAACGGCTTTTTGCAGTCCTTCCGGGAGTTTACCGACCGTGACGGCGGCAAGTATTATGAGGAAGGCCATGCGGATCAGGTGTATTCCGGCGCACTGTATGCCATGGACGGGGATGGCGGCAATCTCTATATGACCGTCTGCCCGGCGGACGAGTATGACGGCATCATCACGGTGGGAGACGATCCGGCGATGCAGGACGGCACGGAAGCGGTGCTGATGGATGCCTCGTGGCAGGACGGCGCGGCGATCCTGATGGTCAGGGTCACATACCGGGATGTATCGGACAGCTACGATTTGATCTACTACTATGCAGACCCGGATACCTGCGAGCTGTATGCGATGGATGTTTACAGCTACGGCACGGCGGACGATTCTCCCATGGGTGTGACGCAGATCCAGTACACCTATGATGATCCGAATTCCCCGGCGGCCTCCCCGTTTCAGGCCGTTACCGGCGGCACGGATTATTGCGAGCTGAGCGTGATCGTGGACTATATGGGCGAGAATCAGGCGGTGTACTGGTATCCTGTAGCCCATGATACGCAAGTCTATTTCCAGACCGTGCGGGAGGGCGTCCGCTTGTATAAGGACGAGGATATGACTGAATCCGCAGAACAGTACGACGCGATCGACGTTTCCGGCGACGTGTCCAACCTGTTTGTGGTATTCGGGGAGCAGACAGGCGCAGAACAGCAGTAAACGGGGAATCCGGGAAGTACGCCCTGCATCATTCAAATCAGGCGTGATTCAAAATGCCCGCAACATTTGAAAACCTGCTTGGCGGGGCGAAAAAGCTTTTTCGACACACTGACGGCGTGACTTTGGTCACGCCGTTTTCTATTATGAGATGCCATTCGGAAACGGGGCATATCCTTACGGCGGGGAGAAATCCTGCATTGCTGAAAAAGCGGGTTTCTCGTCGGAAAAAGTGGTAGCAGCCATAAGAAGAACTAATATATATGCAAAATTGTAAAAAAATCAGTAATGGAAGCGGCGGGATTCTCCGTCCTGCTGAATGGACAAATAGGTAATACCATGCTATATTTTTAATGCAAAGCCGCTGCCGCGTTCCGGGGCGGCCAAACTGATTGGAGCAGGAGGCGCTACCATGAATAAGGTTGCAGTTGTGATGGGCAGCAAAAGCGATCTGCCGGTTGTGGAAAAGGCAATCAATGTGCTGAAAGACTATCATATCCAGACGGAAGTACGCGTGCTGTCCGCCCACCGGTGTCCGAATGAGGCAAGAGAATTTGCCGCCTCGGCACGGGAGGGCGGTTTTTCTGTGATCATTGCGGCGGCAGGAATGGCGGCCCATCTGGCCGGGGCCATGGCGGCCAATACCACGCTGCCGGTGATCGGAATCCCGTGCAGCGGCGCCAAGCTGGACGGCATGGACGCCCTGCTGGCAACCGTCCAGATGCCCGGCGGCATCCCGGTGGCCACGGTGGCCATCGACGGGGCGAAGAATGCCGCCCTGCTGGCGATCCAGATTCTGGCGGTGTCCGACCCGGAGCTGGCCCGGCTGCTGGACGAGGCCCGCGCCAGAGAGAAGGCCGCCGTTCTGGAAGCAGATGCGGAATTACAGGCGCGGTTTCAATAAAAAATAGGAAGTACCTTTCGAACTGACAAATCAATTTTACATAAGGAGAATGTATGATGGAAAAGAAAGAGCAGCTGTACGAAGGAAAGGCCAAGAAGGTTTATGCAACGGAGGATCCCACCCTGGTGATCGTATCCTACAAGGATGACGCTACCGCGCTGGACGGCCTGAAAAAAGGCACCATTGTGGGCAAGGGCGTTATCAACAACCAGATGACCAACCGCCTGATGGCGAAGATGGAAAAGGCCGGGATCCCCACCCATTTTGTCAAGGAGCTTTCTGAGCGGGACACCGTGGTGAAGAAGGTTTCCATCGTGCCGCTGGAGGTCATTGTCCGCAATATTTCCGCCGGTCACTTTGCCTCCCGCTACGGCGTGGAGGAGGGCATCGTGTTCGATCAGCCCACCATCGAGTTTTCCTACAAGAACGACGATCTCCATGATCCCCTGCTGAATGCCTACCATGCCGTGGCGCTGAAGCTGGCTACCTGGGAGGAGATCGAGCTGATCAAGAAGTACGCCTTCGCCGTCAATGAGACCCTGAAGGCTTTCTGGGCTGAATGCGGCGTGACGCTGGTGGACTTCAAGCTGGAATTCGGCAAGACCGCCGACGGCCAGATCGTTCTGGCGGACGAGATCAGCCCCGACACCTGCCGCCTGTGGGACGCCAAGACCCACGAAAAGCTGGACAAGGACCGCTTCCGCCGGGATATGGGCGGCGTGGAGGACGCTTACGCCGAAGTTATGAAGCGCCTGCTGGATCACGATGCGGACTGAGCGTACCGCCGCCCCGGACGGCGTGATCCGGGAGCGCCACATCCATGAGGAATGCGGCGTGTTCGGCGTCTTTGCAAGGGAAACCACGGATGTGGCATCCCTTGCATACTACGCGCTGTATGCCCTTCAGCACCGGGGGCAGGAGAGCGCCGGCATCGCCGTGAACGACGACGGCGTTTTTACAGCCTACCGGGATGTGGGGCTGGTCAGCGAGGTATTCCCCAAGGAGCGGCTTCAGGCGCTGGGAACCGGCAGCATCGCTGTGGGCCATGTGCGCTACGGCACCACCGGCAGCGACAACAAGCGGAACGTCCAGCCCATTCTGGTGAACCATTTCAAGGGCCGGATGGCGCTGGCCCACAACGGCAACCTCACCAACTCTCAGGAGCTGCGGCAGAAGCTGGAGAGCAGCGGCTCCATTTTCCACACCACCACGGATTCCGAGGTCATTGCCTATATCATTGTGCAGGAACGGCTGAAAACCTCCTCCATCGAGGCAGCCGTTTCCGCCGCCATGGGACACATCGAGGGGGCCTATTCACTGGTGATCTCCTCGCCCACCAAGCTGATCGCCGTCCGGGACCCCCACGGGTTCCGCCCGCTGTGCATGGGACATCTGAAGGACGGCAGCGTGGTGTTTGCCTCCGAATCCTGTGCGCTGGACGCCATCGGCGCGGAGTTTGACCGGGATATTCTTCCCGGCGAGATCGTGGTCGCCGACAAAAACGGCGTTCGCTCCGACACCTCCCACTGCGGTAAGGCCGAGAAGCGGCTGTGCGTGTTTGAGTTCATCTATTTTGCCCGGCCCGATTCCGTGATCGACGGCAGCAGCGTTCACATCGCCCGCCAGCGGGCCGGCGCATTTCTGGCGCTGGAGCATCCCGTGCAGGCGGATATCGTCATCGGCGTGCCGGATTCCGGGCTGGATGCCGCCATGGGCTATGCCCGGCAGTCCGGCATCCCCTACGGCATGGGCTTCATCAAAAACAAATACATCGGCCGCACCTTTATCTCCCCCACGCAGGATATGCGGGAAAACGAGGTCAATATCAAGCTCAACCCCATCCGCTCCGTGGTGGAGGGCAAGCGGGTGGTTCTGATCGACGATTCTATCGTTCGGGGTACCACCTGCCGCCGCACCATCGATCTGCTGCGAAAGGCCGGGGCCAAGGAGATCCATATGCGGGTCAGCGCGCCGCCCTTCGTGTCGGAGTGCTACTACGGCACGGACATCGACGACAAGAACAAGCTCATCGCCAACCACCACACCGTGGAGGAGATCGCCGAGATCATCGGCGTGGATTCTCTGGGGTATCTCAGCATTGAGGACGTGGTGAAGCTGGCGGACAACACGCAGGGCGGCTTCTGCACCGCCTGCTTCGGCGGCGGATATCCCACAGCCATTCCGCAGGACAGCGGCAAGGACCGTTTTGAATGCAAAATCAGTGAAAGGAAAGCGTGATATGCGTAGTTTTTCTGACAGCTACCGGGAGGCCGGAGTCAATATTGAAGCGGGCTACGAGGGCGTCAAGCTGATGCGCCGTCATGTGGCGCGAACCATGATCCCCGGCGTGGTGTCCGACATCGGCGGTTTCGGCGGTCTGTTTGCCCCTGATATCAAGGGCATGGCGGAGCCTGTTCTGGTGTCCGGCACCGACGGCGTCGGCACCAAGATCCGCATTGCCCAGCTGCTGGACAAGCATGATACCATCGGCATTGACTGCGTGGCCATGTGCGTCAACGATATTATCTGCTGCGGCGCGAAGCCCCTGTTCTTTCTGGACTACATCGCCATCGGCAAAAACGAGCCGGAGAAGGTGGCGTCCATCGTCTCCGGCGTGGCAGAGGGCTGCGTGCAGTCCGGCTGCGCCCTCATCGGCGGCGAAACGGCGGAGCATCCCGGCATGATGGCCGCCGGCGACTATGATCTGGCCGGTTTCTCCGTGGGCATCGTGGACAAGCCCAAGGTCATCGACAGCAGCCGCATGGCCCCCGGCGACGTGATCCTTGCACTGCCCTCCAGCGGCATCCACTCCAACGGCTTCTCTCTGGTCCGCAAGGTCTTTGACGTGGAGCACGCCGCATTGGATCGGCACGTTCCCGAACTGGGACGCACGCTGGGCGAGGCGCTGCTGGAGCCCACCGTGATCTATGTCAAGCCGGTTCTCCGCTGCATGGAGGCGGCGGACGTCAAGGGCGTCAGCCACATTACCGGCGGCGGCTTCTTTGAAAACATTCCCCGCTGCATCCCGGAGGGACTGGGGGCCAAGATCGACAAGGCCGCTGTCCGCACCCCTGCCATTTTCAAAATGCTTCAGGAGCAGGGCGATATTTCCGAACATGATATGTTCAACACCTTCAATATGGGCGTGGGTATGACCGTGGTGGTGTCTAAAGAGGACGCCGACCGGGCCATTGCTGCACTGGACTGCGGCGCTTATGTCGTCGGCGAGATCGTCTCCGGCGGCGAAAAGGTGACGCTGTGCTGAGACGCGCCGCGCTGCTTTCCCTGCCGGCGGGGGTATTCATCGGCATCGGCGGCACGGTGTTTCTCTCCTGTGAGAACCGCTATGTGGGGGCGGTCCTGTTTTCCGTGGGACTGCTTGCCATCTGCTGCATGGGACTGTTTCTCTTTACGGGCCGGGTCGGCTATCTGGCGGAGGAGCGCAGCGGCGCATACGCGCTGTCGCTGCTGGCCACGCTGGCGGGAAATCTGGCCGGCACGCTGCTGACGGGCCGCCTGATCGCCTGTGCGCGGCCGGAGCTTGCGGAGAAGGCCGCGGCACTCTGGGAAAAGAAGCTGTCCATGGCGCCGCTGCCGGCACTGATTGCGGCTTTTTTCTGCGGCGTCTTGATGTATACCGCCGTGGCGGTGTATAAAGAGAAGGGAACCCTGCTGGGCGTGATCCTCTGCGTGCCGGTATTCATCCTCAGCGGATTTGAACATTCCGTAGCGGATCTGTTCTACTGGTTCCTTGCGGGGAAGTTCACGGCCGGGGGGACTGTTTTTCTGGCTCTGGTGATTCTGGGGAATACGCTGGGCGGTCTGTTCGTCCCGGCGCTCCGGCTGCTGGCAAAGGAGGCATAAAACATGAAGAAAGCGAATATTGCCGTGCTGGTTTCCGGCGGCGGCACCAATTTGCAGGCTCTGCTGGACGCGCAGGCGGCAGGGAAACTGCCCCACGGCGAGATCGCGCTGGTGGTCTCATCCAATCCGGGGGCTTATGCGCTGGAACGGGCGGCGAAGGCCGGCGTTCCGGCCTGCACGGTTTCCAAGAAAGCCTGCGGCAGTCAGGAAGCCTTTGAGGTCCGGCTCTCCGAAGAGCTGGCCGCGCATCAGATCGACCTTATCGTTCTGGCGGGCTTCCTCACCATCCTCAGCGCGGCGTTTACCGCGCAGTGGCCGGAACGGATTCTGAATATCCATCCCTCCCTGATCCCTGCGTTCTGCGGCAAGGGGATGTACGGCCTGAAGGTACACGAGGCCGCCCTGCGCCGGGGCGTAAAGGTCACGGGGGCGACGGTGCATTTTGTCAACGAAATCCCGGACGGCGGAAAGATCCTGCTGCAAAAGGCGGTGGAGATCGAGCCGGACGACACGCCGGAGACCCTGCAGCGCCGGGTCATGGAGCAGGCGGAATGGAAGCTGCTGCCGCAGGCGGCGGAAATGATCTCGGAACAAATTGGAAAGGAGCAGGACAATGCTTGATTTTCTTACCTTCCTGCGGGAAAATCCTTACCCCGGCCGGGGCATTCTGGTGGGGAAGGGCCGCGTGTATTATTTCATCATGGGCCGCAGCGCCAACAGCCGCAACCGGGTGTTTGTAAAAACGGAGGACGGCATCCGCACGGAAGCCTATGATCCCGCTCTGCTGACGGACCCCAGCCTCATTATTTACCACCCCGTCCGCAGGATGGGAGACGCGCTGGTGGTCACCAACGGCGACCAGACGGACACCATCTGCCAGTACGGCGATTTCCGCAAGGGCCTGATGACCCGGAAGTATGAGCCGGACGAGCCGAACTGGACGCCCCGCATTTCCGCCCTGATCAACGGCGACGGCTCCTTTGAACTGTCCATCCTGAAGCATAACCACGGCCGCTGCCTGCGGGAATTCTTCTGCTATGAGGGCTGCGATGAGCAGACCGGCTATTTTATCAGCACCTATCAGGGAGACGGCAGCCCGCTGCCCACCTTTGCCGGTGAGCCGCTGGAGGTCACCGTCCCGGAGCCGGAGGAGGTCTGGGCGGCCCTGAATGCGGACAATAAGGTGTCTCTCTATACCAATGTGAACGGCGACGTCAGACTGTTCAACAAGAATTCCGGGGATTGAGGAGTGTGTGATATGAACGAACTGGAACTGAAATACGGCTGCAACCCCAACCAGAAGCCCGCCCGCATTTTCATGAAGGACGGCAGCGACCTGCCTATTCAGGTTCTGAACGGCAAACCCGGCTATATCAATCTGCTGGACGCTTTCAACTCCTGGCAGCTGGTAAAGGAACTGAAGGAGGCCACCGGCCTGCCCTCTGCCGCCAGCTTCAAGCACGTCTCTCCCGCCGGCGCCGCCGTGGGTCTGCCCCTCAGCGATACCGACCGGAAGATCTACTTTGTGGAGGACGATGCGGATCTCAGTCCCATTGCCTGCGCCTATATCCGCGCCAGAGGTGCCGACCGGCTCTGCTCCTACGGAGACTGGGCGGCGCTGTCCGATGTCTGCGATGCCGACACCGCCCGGTATCTCAAAGCGGAGGTGTCTGACGGCATCATTGCGCCAGGTTATACGCCGGAAGCGCTGGAGATCTTGAAAACCAAGAAAAAAGGCTGCTATAATGTGATCCAGATCGACCCGGCCTACATCCCCGCGCCGCAGGAGTGCAAGGATGTGTTCGGCGTCACCTTTGAGCAGGGACACAACAATTTCAAAATCGATGAGAGCCTGCTGACCAACCTTGTTACAAAGAATAAGGAACTGCCGGAGCAGGCGAAGATCGACATGGTCGTGTCCCTCATTACGCTGAAATATACCCAGTCCAATTCCGTCTGCTATGTGAAGAACGGACAGGCCATCGGCGTGGGCGCCGGGCAGCAGAGCCGCATCCACTGCACCCGTCTGGCCGGCCAGAAGGCGGATAACTGGTATCTGCGCCAGCATCCCAAGGTGCTGGGCCTGCAGTTTGTGGATAACATCCGCCGCCCGGACCGGGACAACGCCATTGACATCTATACCTCCGACGAATATGAGGATCTGCTGGCTGATGGTGTGTGGCAGAACACCTTCAAGGTGAAGCCTGAGATCCTGTCGGCGGAGGAGAAGAAGGCGTGGATTGCCACCCAGTCCGGCGTCACCGTGGGCAGCGACGCATTTTTCCCCTTCGGCGACAATGTGGAGCGGGCGCGGAAGTCCGGCGTTGCGTATATCGCCGAGCCGGGCGGCTCCATCCGGGATGATCACGTCATCGCCACCGCCGATAAATACGGCATAGTGATGGCCTTTACCGGGATGCGGCTGTTCCACCATTAACGCACCGTAAGTTTCGGATTCTTCGCGTCCGGACAAACCCGGACGCTGATTCATTTCGCTGCGCCTCGTTCTGCGCCGGTTTGCGCCGGAGTGAGAACAGGCAATCTAATTCAAGGAGGCCGACCATGGATATTCTTGTGATTGGCGGCGGCGGGCGGGAGCACGCCATCGTAAAAAAACTGAAGGAAAATCCCGGCGTAGGGACGATTTATGCACTGCCCGGAAACGGCGGTATGACCGCCGACGCCGTCTGTGTGCCGGAAATCGGCACCAAGGATATTTCCGCGCAGGTGGAGTTTGCCAAGGCGCATCAGATCGGCTTTGCCGTGGTAGCGCCGGACGATCCGCTGGTGCTGGGCGCGGTGGATGCGCTGGAAGATGCAGGTATTCCCTGCTTCGGCCCCGAAGCAAAGGCTGCCGTTATTGAAGGCAGCAAGGTTTTTTCCAAAAACCTGATGAAAAAATACGGGATTCCCACCGCACAGTATGAGGTGTTCGAGGATGCCGCTGCAGCGCAGGACTATGTAAAGACCTGCCGCCTGCCCATTGTTATCAAGGCCGACGGCCTTGCGCTGGGCAAGGGCGTCCTGATTGCGGAGACCCGCGAGGACGCGCTCCGGGCAGTGGAGACCATCATGCTGGACAAGGCCTTCGGCGACAGCGGCAATCAGGTGGTGATCGAGGAATTCCTCACCGGCCCGGAGGTCTCTGTCCTCAGCTTTACCGACGGCAAGACCGTTGTCCCCATGGTTTCTTCCATGGATCACAAGCGGGCTCACGACGGCGATAAGGGACTCAACACCGGCGGTATGGGGACGATCGCCCCCAACCCCTATTACACGGACGAGATTGCACAGACGTGCATGGAGACCATTTTCCTGCCGACCCTGCGGGCCATGAACGCGGAGGGACGCACCTTCCGGGGCTGTCTTTACTTCGGACTGATGCTCACGCCTGACGGCCCCAAGGTCATTGAGTACAACTGCCGCTTCGGCGACCCGGAGACGCAGGTGGTCCTCCCGCTGCTGGAAAGCGACCTGCTGACGATCATGCAGGCCTGCCGGAACGGCACGCTGGCGGAGACGGAGGTGCGCTTCTCCAAGGGAGCCGCCTGCTGCGTGATCATGGCCTCCGAGGGCTACCCGGAACACTACGAAAAGGGCTTTGAGATTACCATCCCCGCCGAAGCCGCGCCGTATGTATATGTGGCGGGCGCAAAAACCGAAAATGGCCACCTGCTGACCAGCGGAGGCCGGGTTTTGGGCGTGACCGCCACGGCGGCAGATCTGAAAAGCGCTGTGGCGCAGGCCTATGGGCGGGTGGAGACCATTCACTTCGGAAATGTATTCTACCGGCATGATATCGGCCAGCGGGCTTTGAAAGCGCTGGGACACTGAAGGGAGACACCACCCATGGTTTACAGAGTTTATGTAGAGAAAAAAGCGGAGCTGGCCAACGAGGCCCGCGCTTTGCAGCATGATCTGCGGGCGTTCCTCGGCATCCGTTCCCTGACAGGTCTGCGGCTGTACAACCGCTACGATCTGGAGGGGATCAGCCGGGAGCTGTTTGATTACGCCGTGAAAACGGTGCTCTCCGAGCCGCAGCTGGATCTCGTGACCGATCAGGTCCCTCAGGGTGACGCGGTGTTTGCGGTGGAGTATCTGCCGGGTCAATTTGACCAGCGGGCGGATTCCGCCGCCCAGTGCATCCAGATTCTCTCTCAGGGGGAGCGCCCCGCTGTGCGGACGGCCAGAGTCTACGCGCTGGAGGGGACGCTGACCCCGCAGGAGCTGGAAGCTGTCAAGCAGTATGTCATCAACCCGGTGGAGAGCCGGGAGGCGTCTCTGGATCTGCCGGAAACCCTGCGGATGGAGTACACGGTTCCCACCTCCGTCCGCACCATCACTGGCTTTACCGCCATGGACGCCGCCGGACTGGACGCCCTGCGGGAAGATCTGGGCCTTGCCATGGATCTGGACGATCTGAAGTTTTTGCAGGCCTATTTCCGGGATGAGGAGCGGCGGGATCCCACCATTACCGAGATCCGGGTGGTGGATACCTACTGGTCCGACCACTGCCGCCACACCACTTTCTCCACCCATCTTGACCGGGTGGAGATCCACGACGAGGCCATTGAGGCCGCCTACCGGCGCTATCTGGATGCCCGCGTGGAGGTCTACGGCGCGGAAAAGGCGGCAAAACGTCCCCAGACCTTGATGGATCTGGCCACCATTGGCGCAAAAGTCCTGAAAAAGCGGGGGATGCTGCCGGAACTGGACGAGAGCGAGGAGATCAACGCCTGCTCCATCCATGTGAAAGCGGATGTCAACGGCCAGACACAGGACTGGCTGCTGATGTTCAAAAATGAGACCCATAACCATCCCACAGAGATCGAACCCTTCGGAGGCGCGGCCACCTGCATCGGCGGCTGCATCCGTGATCCTCTGTCCGGCCGGGCTTATGTGCATCAGGCCATGAGGGTCACGGGAGCGGGAGACCCCCGCGCACCGCTGGATCAGACCCTGCCCGGCAAGCTGCCACAGCGGAAGCTGTGCCAGACTGCGGCGGCGGGCTATTCTTCCTACGGCAATCAGATCGGCCTTGCCACCGGCCATGTGGCGGAGCTGTATCACCCTGGCTATGTTGCCAAGCGGCTGGAATGCGGCGCGGTGGTAGCCGCCGCACCGGCCTGCAACGTCCGGCGGGAAGCCCCTGTCCCCGGCGATGTGGTGATCCTGCTGGGCGGCCGCACCGGCCGGGACGGCATCGGCGGCGCAACCGGCTCCTCCAAGAGCCACAACCTGAAATCCCTCAGCACCATGGCTTCCGAGGTGCAGAAGGGCAACGCCCCGGAGGAGCGGAAGATCCAGCGCCTGTTCCGCAACGGGGATGTCACCCGGCTCATCAAGCGCTGCAACGATTTTGGCGCAGGCGGCGTGTCCGTGGCCATCGGCGAGCTGGCAGACGGTCTGAAGATCAATCTGGATGCCGTCCGCAAGAAGTACGATGGTCTGGACGGCACGGAGCTGGCTATTTCCGAATCTCAGGAGCGGATGGCTGTGGTGGTGGCCCCAGAGGACGCGGCAAAGTTCATTGCAGCCGCCGAAGCGGAAAATCTGGAGGCTTATCAGGTGGCCGTGGTCACGGAAAGCCCCCGGATGGTCATGGAGTGGAACGGCACCGTCATTGCCGACCTCTCCCGCGCGTTCCTGAACACCAACGGCGCTGTGAAGCACGCGGAGGTACGCGTGGCTCGGAAAGACCGCACCCCTCTGGAAAAAGCGCAGTTTACCTCTCTGCGGGAGATGGCAGGCAGCCTGAAGAGCGCCTCCCGCCGGGGACTGACGGAGCGGTTTGACAGTACCATCGGCGCAGGCTCCATCCTGATGCCTTTCGGCGGAAAAAACCAGCGCACGCCTGCTCAGGCCATGGCTGCGGTGTTCCCGGTGCTGCCCGGCGAAGAAACCGATCAGGCCAGCGTGATGGCGTGGGGCTGCGACCCGGAGCAGACCTGCACAGACCCCTATACCGGCGCATACAACGCCGTTTATACCTCCATGGCAAAGCTGGCTGCTGCCGGCGCTGATTATCGGAAAGCCTACCTGACGTTCCAGGAGTTCTTTGAAAAGCTCCGCAGCGAGCCGGAGCGCTGGGGCAAGCCCTTTGCGGCCCTTCTGGGTACGGTGGACGCACAGCTGGAGCTGGGCGCTGCCGCCATCGGCGGCAAGGACTCCATGTCCGGCACCTTTTTGGATCTGGACGTGCCGCCCACGCTGATCTCCTTTGCCATTGCCCCCCTGAAAACCGGCGAGGTGCTGTCTCCCGAATTCAAGGAGGCTGGACACCCTGTTTACCTCTTTGCCGGTACGGATGCCGAAAGCACAAAGCGCGCGTGGGAGGAGCTTCACGCGCTGGCGCTGAACGGCCGGGTGAAGGCCGCGTGGGCCGTGGAAAACGGCCTTGCGGAAGCGGTCATGAAGATGTCCTTCGGCAATGAGATCGGCTTCACCGCGGAAACTGCCGCCCTTGACTGGAATACCCTGCGTCCCGGCGCCATTGTGGCGGAACTGACGGAGGATGTGGACTGCGCTGTGAAGCTGGGTGTTACCACTGCGGAGCCGGTCATCACCATCGGGGAGGACACGGCCTCCATTGCCGAACTGCTGCGGCTGAACGAAGAAGTTCTGGAAACCGTCTATCCCACCCGTACCGCGGCAGATGAAACGCCGGTCCCGGTTCTCTCCGCCCCGGCGGTGTCCCGCGTGACCCCCAAGGTGGGGGCGGCGGTTCCCAGAGTCCTGATCCCCGTGTTCCCCGGCACCAACTGCGAATATGATTCTGCGCGGGCTGTCCGGCGGGCCGGACTGGCCCCTGAGATCCTTGTGATGAACAACCAGTCTCCGCAGGGCGTGGCCGATTCGGTCAGCCGGTTTGCACAGGCGGCCCGGAAGAGCCAGATCATCTTCGTCCCCGGCGGCTTCTCCGGCGGCGATGAGCCGGACGGCTCCGCCAAATTCATTACCGCCTTTTTCCGCAACCCGGAGGTGCGGGACGCCACCATGGATCTGCTGAAAAACAGAGACGGCCTGATGCTCGGCATCTGCAACGGTTTTCAGGCGCTCATCAAGCTGGGTCTGGTTCCCTTCGGCGAGATCATCGACACGGATGACGCCTGCCCCACGCTGACGTTCAACACCATCAGCCGCCACCAGTCCCGTCTGGTGCGTACCCGGATCGCCTCCAACAAGTCCCCGTGGCTGGCAGGCACCGAGGTGGGCGACGTCTATACGGTTCCTATTTCCCATGGCGAGGGCCGGTTCCTGTGCCGCCCGGAGCTGCTGGAAAAACTGGCGGCCAACGGCCAGATCGTCACGCAGTATGTGGATCTGAACGGTGTTCCCGGCATGGATGTGGACGTGAACCCCAACGGTTCCGTCTGGGCCGTAGAGGGCATAACCTCCCCGGATGGCCGCGTTCTGGGAAAAATGGGCCATTCCGAGCGCATTGCCGACGGTATTTACAGAAATATCAGCGGCGTGTATGATATGAAGCTGTTTGCTTCCGCAAAGAAGTATTTTGACTGATCTGAGATGTAAGGGAGGATTCTGAGAAGATGACTGATATTGAAATTGCCCAGCAGTGCCGGATGCGGCCCATCACGGAGATCGCCGCGCTGGCCGGGGTTGAGGAGCAGTATCTGGAGTGCTATGGCCGCTATAAGGCCAAGGTGGATTACCGCCTGCTACGGGACAGCAAGCGCCCGGACGGCAAGCTGATTTTGGTGACGGCCATCAATCCCACGCCCGCAGGCGAGGGCAAGACCACCACCACCGTCGGTCTGACCGACGGCCTGCGGCGGCTGGGCAAAAACGCCATTGCCGCCCTCCGGGAACCCTCTCTGGGGCCGGTGTTCGGCGTCAAGGGCGGCGCAGCCGGCGGCGGCTACGCGCAGGTGGTGCCTATGGAGGACATCAACCTCCACTTCACCGGCGATTTCCACGCCATCGGCGCGGCCAACAACCTGCTGGCCGCCATGCTGGATAATCACATTCAGCAGGGCAACGCGCTGGGCATTGACCCCAAGCAGATCACATGGAAGCGGGCGGTGGACATGAACGACCGCCAGCTCCGCCACATTGTGGACGGTCTGGGAGGCCGGATGCAGGGCGTTCCGCGGGAGGACGGCTTTGATATCACCGTGGCCAGCGAGGTCATGGCGGTGCTGTGCCTTGCGTCGGACATCCCCGACCTGAAAGCCCGGCTGGGACGGATGGTGGTGGCCTACACCTATGACGGGAAGCCCGTCACCGCTCACGACCTGAAGGCGGAGGGCGCCATGACCGCTCTTTTGAAGGACGCCCTGAAGCCCAATCTGGTTCAGACGCTGGAGGGAACCCCTGCCTTCGTCCACGGCGGTCCCTTTGCCAACATCGCCCACGGCTGCAATTCAGTTACCGCCACCCGGATGGCTCTGCGTCTGGGAGACTATGCCGTGACCGAGGCCGGATTCGGCGCAGATCTGGGCGCGGAGAAATTCCTGGACATCAAGTGCCGTCTGGCAGGACTGAAGCCCAGCGCCGTGGTGGTTGTGGCCACCGTCCGGGCCTTGAAGCACCACGGCGGCGCAGCCAAGGCGGAGCTGAACACGGAAAATCTGGACGCGCTGGAAAAGGGCCTGCCCAATCTGCTCCATCATGTGGATACCATTCAGAACACCTTCCATCTGCCCTGCGTGGTGGCTGTCAACGCATTCCCCACCGATACGGAAGCCGAACTTCAGCTGGTGGAGGACAAATGCCGGGAGCTGAGCGTCAACGCCGTGCGGTCCGAGGTGTGGGCCAAGGGCGGCGAGGGCGGCATGGCGCTGGCAGAGGAAGTGGTGCGGCTGTGCGAAGCGTCCCGGCCGGAGGCATTTTCCTTCGCTTATCCGGATGACGTGCCCCTGACGGAAAAGCTCAACGCCATTGTGCGCCGGGTTTACGGCGGCGCACAGGCGGTGCTGACGCCCAATGCCCGGAAGCAGGCGCAGCAGCTTGCGGAGCTGGGCTTTGGAGATCTGCCTATCTGCATGGCCAAGACCCAGTATTCCCTGTCGGACGATCCCACGCTGCTGGGCGCACCTGAGAATTTCACCGTCACGGTGCGGAATCTGAAGGTCAGCGCCGGTGCCGGCTTCATCGTGGCTCTCACCGGCGACATCATGACCATGCCGGGCCTGCCCAAAGTTCCTGCCGCCGAGAAAATCGACGTGGACGAGAACGGGGTCATCACCGGCCTGTTCTGATCCGGTCTGCCATATGTAAGGCGGTTTCCGGCGGCCAATCAGGCAGATTCTGCGCTGCGGCAGGCGTTTTGCCGCGCAGCAGACAGGCCCGGACTTTTGTCCGGGCCTGTTTGCAAAGAAGCGTTTACTTGCGGTCGTTCTTCTGGTTCTTCTGCTCGCTGGGATCCTTCTGGGCATTTTTCTGATTGGTTTCCCGATTTTTCTCCTGCATGGAACGAACCTCCTTTCACAGTCTGCGTACAGAGCATAGTTTTTCCAGACTTCTGATGGGATATTCCTCCAAAAATGCAAAAAAACAAATTATTTTTTGACGAAAACCGTTGACAAGCAGACTGTCCGCAGATATAATAATAGAGCCGCTTTGAATGGGTCTGTAAGTGCGCCCCGTGCGCCGCCCCCGACAGCGAGCCCGTAATGAAGGAGTTGAAACAAATGAACGCAATTATCGTGACTGGCGGCAAGCAGTACAAGGTGTCCGAGGGTGATGTAATCTACATCGAGAAGCTGGACAACGAGGCTGGCGATACCGTGAAGTTCGAGCAGGTCCTGGCCATCATCGACGGTGAGAAGGCTACCTTCGGCACCCCCGTTGTGGAGGGCGCTTCCGTGGAGGCCAAGATCGTGAAGAACGGCAAGGGCAAGAAGATCCGCATCTTCAAGTATAATCCCAAGAAGGGTTACCGCAAGCGTCAGGGCCATCGTCAGCCTTACACCAAGGTTGAGATCGGCAAGATCTCCGTCTGAGCATGACCACCATCACCTTCTATAGTCAGGGCAGCCGCGTGACCGGCTTTGAAGTCAAGGGCCACAGCGGATATGCCGAAGCCGGTGCGGATATTGTCTGCGCGGCGATTACCAGTGCCGTTCGTCTGGCGGAAGCCACGGTGAACGATGTGCTGGGACTGGCAGCCACCGTGAAGGTGCGGGAGAGTGACGCATCCATTTCCCTCCATCTGCCAGGAAGCCTCGGCCAGACGGCGGAGAGTACCTGTCAGGCGCTATTGACGGGCATGATGGTCTACTTCACCCAGCTCCATGACGAGTATCCTGAAAACGTCGAAGTTCTGGAGGAGGAGTAAATCCTCCCTGAAATCTCTAAGAAAGGATGGTCCTTTATCATGATGATGATCGGTTTGCAGTTCTTCGCCCATAAGAAGGGCGGCGGCTCCACCAAGAACGGTCGTGACTCCAACTCCAAGCGTCTGGGCGCCAAGCGTGCAGACGGCCAGTTCGTCAAGGCCGGCAACATTCTGGTTCGCCAGCGCGGCACCAAGATCCATCCCGGCACCAACGTGGGCATCGGCACCGATGACACCCTGTTTGCCAAGGTGGACGGCACCCTGCGCTTTGAGCGTCTGGGCAAGGATCGGAAGCAGGCTTCCGTCTATGCCGCAGAATAATCTGCAAGGATAAAAAACTCCGGCCCATGGGCCGGAGTTTTTTTGCGCAGAAACGGCCTGCGGCGCTGGCAGGAGCGCTTTGGGATCGATGCGCCGTGCGCCGCGCAGGCATGAACCGGCGGCGCGATTGCTGAAAATCCCATTAAGCAGGTGGGAATTGTACAGTTTTCCTGTTGCGCTGCCGCAGGCGGCTATGCTACAATAGCCGCAGTATAAAAAACGATTGCGAGGAAAACCATGTTTACCGGATTTACCGATGCTACGGTGGACTTCATGTGGGGGATTCGCTTCAACAACGAGCGCCCATGGTTTGAAGCCCACAAGGAGATTTATCAGAAAGAATTTTACAACCCCATGAAGGAGCTGGGCGGGGAAATTTATGAATTCCTTTCGGAAAAGCGACCGGATGACCCCATGGTGTGCAAAGTGACCCGGATTTACCGGGACGCCCGGCGGCTCCATGGCCGCGGCCCCTACAAGGATCACCTGTGGTTCTGCGTGGAACGCCCTGCGGAGGACTGGACTACCCGGCCTACCTTCTGGTTTGAGCTGGGGCCGGACTACTGGGGGTACGGCATGGGCTGCTGGATGGCCCGCCCTATGGATATGGCCAAGCTCCGCGCCCGGATCCAGCGGGACCCCAAGCCCATAGAAAAGCTGACCCGCGCCCTGCACGACCAGACGGAATTCACTCTGAGCGGCAATACCTACAAGCGGCCCAAGGCCGGTGCGCCGTCAGAACTGCTGGAGCCGTGGTTTCAGCTGAAGTCCATCGGCATCACCCATGAGGACAAGCTGACGGACGAGCTGTTCTGCCGGGATGTGGTAGATCGGATCAAGAGGGGCTATGAGTTCCTGCTGCCCTATTACGACTATTTCCTGACACTGCCCTCCGACCCGGAGCCGGAGACATTGAAATAAGCGGACGATCAAAGGAGAACTATGAAATGAAAGCCTGCCCTGCCAGAGAAGAAGCCCTGGCGCTTCTGAAAAAGTACAACAAGGAACCCTTCCACATCCAGCACGGATTGACAGTGGAGGGTACCATGCGGTGGTATGCCAACGAACTGGGGTACGGAGAGGACGCCGATTTCTGGGCCACCGTGGGACTGCTCCACGATGTAGACTTTGAAAAATGGCCGGAGGAACACTGCATCAAGGCCCCGGAGCTTCTGCGGGAGATCGGCTGCTCCGAAGAACTGATCCACGCCGTCTGCTCCCATGGCTACGGTATCTGCTGCGATGTGGAGCCGGAGCATGAGATGGAGAAGGTGCTTTTTGCCGCCGATGAGCTGACGGGCCTGATCGGTGCCGCTGCCCGGATGCGCCCCAGCAAGTCCGTGCAGGATATGGAGGTCAGCTCTCTGAAAAAGAAGTACAAGGACAAGAAGTTTGCCGCAGGTTGCTCACGGGATGTCATCAACACCGGCGCAGAGCGTCTTGGCTGGCCTGTGGAGAAGCTGATGGAAAAGACCATTCTGGCCATGCGCTCCTGTGAGAACAGCGTCAACGCGGCCATGGCGGCGCTGTAAGGCGGGAGAGAACGGGAAAGATTTGCCGATCGACAAGGTTGCGCCAGCATTTGCAGCGTAGAAAAGGGGAAGCGTACCACTATGGAGAAGCTATGAAGCGGAAATATGGCTCTCTATGGCGGGAAGGCCGAAAGAGTGGAGCGGAATCAACACACGGTTACTTTTAAAAGACTTGCTCAAAAGCAAAGAGCCGGTCTGACGACGGTGCAGGACGTTGAATGATACTGCCTAAGCATGATATACTGATCCTTTCACGTTATCTATTGCGCCCCATGATGCAGGATGATTCCTGCATCATGGGGCGCTTTGCTGCTTGCTCGGCCTGACTTGAAACTGTCTGCCGGGACTTTGCTTTTCTTATGGCGGGGAACAGGAAGATCAGGCATTCCGCCCGGTCAGGCTGCGGATCACAAACAGAGCGCCGATCAGCAGCACGAAGCTGACGGCCCATGTGATAAATACGTTCTGGACGAAACCTGCCACGACGAAGCCGACAATGCAGACACAGGCTACGGTCAACACATAGGGAAGCTGTGTAGCCACGTGTTCCAGATGGTTGCACTGGGCGCCTGCGGAGGCCATGATAGAGGTGTCGGAAATGGGGGAGCAGTGGTCGCCCATAACAGCGCCGGCGCAGCAGGCGGAGATGCCGATGATGAGCAGCTCACTGGAAGCGGGGAAAATGGCGGTGACAATGGGGATCAGAATACCGAAGGTACCCCATGAGGTACCGGAGGCAAAGGCCAGAACGCAGGCCACGATGAAAATAACGGCCGGCAGCATGGAATACAGAGCGGCGGCAGCGCCCTCCATCAGATCATGGACATAGACGCTGGCGCCCAGAGAGGTAATGGTGGCTTTCAGGGATACAGCTAAAGTCAGGATCAGGATGGGGGAGATCATGGCGTTGAAGCCCTTGGGGATGCAGGCCATGGCCTCCTTGAAGCTCACCACCCGGCGGGCCACCAGATAAATGACCGTGAACAGCAATGCGATGATGCCGCCCCAGGGCAGACCGATGAAGGCGTCCGTATTGCCGAAGGCACCGATGAAGTCCCCGGCGCAGTCTGTGCCGCCCCATGCGTCTGTGCCGAAGAAACCGCCTACATAGATCATACCGATGGTGCAGACCGCGATCAGCACCAGAACGGGGAGCAGCAGGTCAATGACCTTGCCCTTGGGGCTGCCGCTTTCCGTTTCGCTGTTTTCCAGAATACTGAGATCGCCGGTTTCCCGCGCCTTGCGCTCGCAGGCTTTCATGGGGCCGTAATCAAACTGCATGACAGACAGGGCAATGATAAACACAAAGGTCATCAGGGAATACAGGTTATAGGGAATGGCCTTGATGAACAGCTGGATGCCGCTGATGCCGGTGTCCAGACCTTCCGCCGTGGAGGACACAGCGGCGGCCCAGGAGGAGATGGGCGCGATCATGCAAACCGGCGCGGCGGTGGCGTCAATGAGATAGGCCAGCTTGGGACGGGAGATCCGATGGCTGTCCGTAACCGGCCGCATGACAGTGCCGACGGTCAGGCAGTTGAAATAGTCGTCAATGAAAATGAGGATTCCCAGAACGAAGGTGGCCAAAGAAGCGCCCACCTTGGTCTTGATGTTTCTGGCTGCCCAGCGGCCAAATGCGGCGGAACCGCCGGCAGCGTTTACCAGAGCCACGATGATGCCCAGCAGCACAAGGAACAGGAAGATGCCGGCATTGTCGGAAATGGCGGCCACCAGACCGTCGTTAACGATCATGTCCAGTGCGCCGATGGGGGAGAAATTCTGTGCGAACAGTGCGCCGACGGTGATGCCGATAAACAGGGAGCTGTAGGCTTCCTTGGTGATCAGGGCCAGCGTAATGGCAATGACAGGGGGGATCAACGCCCAGAAAGTGCCGTACATATTGTTGACGGCAGTTTCGTCCCCGGCGGCCAGAGCGCTGACGCTCAGCAGGGCGGCGGCCATCATAACCAGAATGGCTGTCCGCAGAAGGGGGTGCTTTTTCATGGAAGTTCTCCTTTCGTTTCGGGCCACAGCCCGGTCAACCAGATCCTGCACAATGACTCACGGACATGGCGGAAGCCAGTTCCGCCGTTCTGCTGTATAAAAAATGGAGTCATGACGAACATCATGACTCCATTTGAGGGGGTGTTCAAACAGATCCATGACAGCGCCCCGTCCGTTCCCGGACGACAGGCCGCCGGATCTTTTCCGGCGACCCAGGCATCGGTTCGCCAGGCAGCGTTCCGACCCTTCGGCGGCGGATCCTTTCCCCATCCGCAATGCCTGTCTGCCGGATGGTTACTTTTATCAGCCGCACCTCTATCATGCGTTATCCAGTTGTTTCGTGTCTTATTATATGGGATTTTTGCGGCTTGTCAACGGTTTGCTCACAAAATACCGCAAAATGTGCCGAAAGAAAAGGAACGCCGTGAAAACGGCGTTCCTCCATTTAATAAGGAAAGGGGAAGCTTAGTAGCTGCCCAGATCGGCGGACTTGTCGCCCTGCACAGAAGCGCCGAACACATAGTCATTGCCGGGCAGGATAGCATTGAGGATCACGCCGCACAGCGCCGCGATGGCAAGGCCGGACAGGGTAACGGCTGCGCCGCCTACGGTGAAGGTGATGCCGCCCACGGAGCTGAAGCCCAAGCCACTGACAAACATGACAGCGGCGATGATGAGGTTCCGGGACTTGGTGAGATCCACCTGATTTTCCACGATGTTCCGCACGCCCACGGCGGAGATCATACCGTAGAGAATGAAGCTGACGCCGCCCACGATGGCGGAGGGGATGGAGTTCACCAGTGCGTCAAACTTGGGGGAGAAGCTGAGGATGATGGCATAAATAGCGGCCAGACGGATCACGCGGGGATCGTAAACCTTGGAGAGAGCCAGCACGCCGGTGTTTTCGCCGTAGGTGGTGTTGGCGGGGCCGCCGAACAGGCCGGCGAAAGCGGTGGCCAGACCGTCGCCCAGCAGGGTGCGGTGCAGGCCGGGATCGGCAATGAAGTTGTTGCCGGTGGTGGAGGAAATGGCGGAAATATCGCCGATGTGCTCCATCATGGCGGCGATGGCGATGGGGGCCATCACCAGAATGGCGGAGATGTCAAACTTGGCGAGGATGAACTTCTGGAGACCGATCAGATGCGCCTCGCTGACGGTGGTGAAGTTCACCAGCGGCTGCATGACGCCGTTGGCGTCCGGCAACTGTGCGCCGCAGGCAGTGGCAATGACGGCCACAATGTAGGAGCCGACCACGCCCAGCAGGATGGGGATGATCTTGATCATGCCCTTGCCCCAGATGTTGGCCACCACAATGATGGCCATGGCCACCAGAGCCAGCCACCAGCAGGTCTTGGCGTTATTGATGGCAGAGCCGGAGAGGTTCAGTCCGATCATGATGATCATGGGGCCGGTGACAATGGGGGGGAAGTAGCGCATGACGGTCTTGGCTCCCAGCACCTTGAACAGCAGAGCGAGGATCAGGTACAGCAGACCGGCGATCACGATGCCGCCCAGAGCGTAAGCCAGCTTCAGTTCAGGATCCAGCCCCTCATAGGCGGGCATGGAAGCCACGGTGGAAAAGCCGCCCAGATAGGCGAAGGAAGACCCAAGGAAGGCAGGCACCTTGAACTTGGTGCATACATGGAACAGCAGGGTTCCCAGACCTGCCATCAGCAAAGTGGTCTGGATGCTCAGGGGCAGGCCGTAGTTCTGCACCAGAATGGGAACCAGAACCGTTGCGCCGAACATGGCGAACAGGTGCTGCAAGCCCAGAATCAGCATCCGGGGCACGCCCAGCGTGCGTGCGTCAGTGACGGCCTCCTGACCAAGGACGGGTTTCTTTTTCTCGTTCATGTTTTACTCCTCTCGTACACACAAAACTTCTATCTAAACTATTAAATAGACAAACAGAATAGGGAAATGGGCAAAAAAAATACCGGCTCCAATAGCCGGTCAAAAAAGGGAAACGGAAATAACGGGATGCTCCATCCCGGAAATAAAGGAGACGGCACGCAGCTTTTTCGTGCAGAACAGCGTCATGGTGCTACCTCCTCAAAAATTCATTGGGCTTATTATACAGAAGCGATCTTCGGATTGCAAGTCCCAATTTTTATGATTGCTGTCAAAAAATAGAGGCGAAAATTGTCAAATTTAGCAGAAATGGCAGGCCGGAGCGGAAGATAGGCAGGGATGCAAAAGGCAGGAGCGCCGTCGGATTTGTCCGGCAGCGCTCCGCGGCTGCATCACGCCTGTAGGCCAACGGTCCGCATGACCTCCTCCACCAGATGGGCGGTATCGTCCTCCCCGTCCCGGCTGGCCACGATCAGGTCGGCATATTTGGCATACAGATCCCGGCGGTCCTCGTAGATTTCCCGCAGGGATTCCCCCTTGGGGGCGGCGATCCCACGGTCATAGAGGTCGGCGGGCATCCGCTCCTGAATCTGGGTAAAAGGGGTCTGAAGCCAGACCACCACGCTGTCCTGCTTCAGATGTGCCATGGCTTCAGGGTAGAGCACCATACTGCCGCCGGTGGCGATGACCGTGTGCTGCCGGTTCAGATCGCACCCCACCTGCCCCTCGATTTTATAAAAGGCTTCCAATCCGTCCTGCCGCAGAATCTCCGGCAGGGTTTTTCCGGCCCGTTCCACGATCAGATCGTCCACATCTACAAATTCATAGCCCAGCCGGGACGCCAATGCCTGCCCCACCACGCTCTTGCCGGTGCCGGGCATCCCGATCAGCACAATATTTTTCATTTTCAGGCCCTCCTTTTCAGAGCTTGCTCTATCATATAATTTCTGCGGACACTTGTCCACCGTTAAAGTACACAAAGAATAGCTGCCGCAGAGGTCAACCTTTCATGACGGGACGGACAATACACTTTGAAAAACAGGCTTGAAATCTGTGACATCTGTCCATTGCCAAACGGACGACAATCCAGTAAAATACAGTCACCAATGGTATTACCTATTTTGGAGGCATGAAATGAATCCAAAGCCAACACAGTCCAAGAGTATCCGCGCCCAGCTGCTTTCTGCCATGCGGGACGGGGAATATGCACACTGTGACCGCCTGCCGCGGGAGAGCGTCCTGTCGGAAAAGCTGGGCATCAGCCGCACACAGCTGCGGGATATTCTGGCTTCTCTGGATCGGGAGGGCTTTATCACCCGGCGGCATGGCGTGGGAACGATCATCAACCGCCACGTTCTGGGGGCGCAGGCCCGGATGGACATTGAGGTGGAATTTATGGATATGATCCGCCAGAGTGGCCGGACACCCGGCGTGGCCTTTGTCCGTGCGGCGGACGGCGTGGCGGACGAAAAAGCGGCGCGGCAGCTGGGGATCCCCGTGGGAACGGCCATGCTGCGGATCTCCCGGCTCTGCACGGCGGATGGCCGGCCTGCGATTTACTGCGAGGATCTGGTGGAGAAATCCAAGCTCCAGCGGCCTTATACGGATGCGGAGCTGCGGCAGCCCATTTTTGATTTTCTTCAGAATGTGTGCGGCCTGTCCTCCTATCTGGATCTGACAGACCTGCGGGCTGTGGCCGCGGATCCGTTCCTTGCGGGTGTCTTTCAGGTGCCGGAGGGGACGCCCCTGCTGAGCATGGACGAGGTGGATTATGATATCGACGGCGCGCCGGTGTTTGTTTCCCGCGAGTATTTTGCCGACGGGATCTTCCGGCATACGGTTCTGCGTAAAAAGCTGTAAAGAGTTCGGATGCGGCCGCGTCTGGATCTTATTTCGGGGCTTGACCCGGCGGATGTTTTGATATATTATTAGCAAAATATATACTTACAATAAGTAAAAATAATCAGAAAGAGGTAGAAACGATGGCTTATTTCTTTCAGGAACCTTCTCACACCTTCAGCGAGTATCTGCTGGTGCCGGGGTATTCTTCCGAACACTGCATTCCGGCCAATGTCTCCTTAAAAACGCCGGTGGTGCGGTTCAAAAAGGGCGAGGAATGTCCCTTGACGATGAACGTACCCATGGTTTCCGCCGTGATGCAGGCTGTGTCCGGCGAGCAGATGGGCATTGCACTGGCTAAAGAGGGCGGCATCGCTTTTATCTATGTGTCCCAGTCCATTGAGTCTCAGGCGGCCATGGTTCGGAAGGTGAAGAATTACAAAGCCGGGTTCGTGGTCAGCGATTCCAACCTCCGGGTAACGGATACGCTGGCGGATGTGCTGGCCCTGAAGAAGAAAACCGGCCATTCCACCATGGCTGTCACGGAGGACGGCACCGGCACCGGGAAGCTGCTGGGCCTGGTCACCAGCCGTGACTACCGGGTTAGCCGTATGGATCCCTCCACCTGCGTGGCGAAGTTCATGACCCCGGTGGAGAAGATTATCTCCGCGCCGGAGGGAACCAGCCTGAAAGCGGCTAACGATATCATCTGGGATCACAAGCTGAACGCCCTGCCCATCGTTTCCACAGAGGGGCGGCTGGTGAGCTTTGTGTTCCGCAAGGACTATGATTCTCACAAGGGCAACCCTCTGGAACTGTTGGACAGCCAGAAGCGCTATGTGGTAGGTGCGGGCATCAACACCCGCGACTATGAGGAGCGGGTACCCGCGCTGGTGGAAGCCGGCGTGGATGTGCTGGTTATGGACTCCTCCGAGGGCTATTCCTACTGGCAGAAGCACTGCCTGGGGTGGATCCGCGCCCGGTACGGCAACACGGTCAAGGTGGGTGCAGGCAATGTGGTGGACGGCGAGGGCTTCCGCTTCCTTGCAGACGCAGGAGCCGACTTCGTGAAGATCGGCATCGGCGGCGGCTCCATCTGCATTACGCGGGAAACCAAGGGCATCGGCCGGGGACAGGCGACGGCGGTGATCGACGTAGCGGCCGAGCGGGATAAGTACTTTGAGGAGACCGGTATCTATGTACCGATCTGCGCTGACGGCGGTATCGTGCAGGACTACCATATCACGCTGGCGCTGGCCATGGGCGCTGATTTCTGTATGCTGGGCCGCTATTTCTCCCGGTTTGATGAGTCCCCCACCAACAAGATTCTTGTGGGCGGCAGCTATATGAAAGAATACTGGGGCGAGGGCAGCGCCCGCGCCCGGAACTGGCAGCGCTACGATTTGGGCGGCGCGGCCAAGCTGAGCTTTGAAGAGGGCGTGGACTCTTATGTTCCCTATGCCGGCGCACTGTCCGACGGCATGGCCACCACGCTGGCAAAGGTGCGTTCCACCATGTGCAACTGCGGCGCACTGACCATCCCGGAGCTGCGTGAAAAGGCCAAGCTGACGCTGGTTTCCGCCACCTCCATTGTAGAGGGCGGCGCCCACGACGTGCTGCTGAAAGATACCACTAACGGCAACCAGCGGAGCTGACCGCGGCGGTGACCGGAGCCGCCCTCCACACCGCGCATCATCGGCGCTGCACACCATATAGTAAAACAGGATCTCTGTATGCTGCCATACAGAGATCCTGTTTTATGCCGTGAGGAATGGCTTTCGTACAGCGCGCTTTACGCGTGCTGCGCCTCGTATTGCTTCAAAAACTCCACCAGCGCTTCCACGCCCTCCTTGGGCATGGCATTGTAGATGGATGCCCGGAGACCGCCGACGCTCTTGTGGCCTTTCAGGTTGTCGAAACCGGCGGCTTTGGTAGCGGCCACCACCTCGGCGTCCTGCTCCTTGGAGGGGGAGACGAAGGGAACATTCATATAGGAGCGATCCTCTTTCCGAACAGCGCCGGTGAAGAACTTGCTCTGGTCCAGAAAATCGTACAGGATCGCAGCCTTTTCCGCGTTCCGCTTCGCCATGGCCTCCAGACCGCCGTTGGCCAGCAGATACTTGAACACCTTGCCGCAGCAGTAGATGGCCCAGCAGTTGGGGGTGTTGTACAGGGAATCGGCGTCGGCATGGGTCTTGTAGCGGAGGTAGGTGGGCACGAACTCCGGCACATCCTCCCGGATCAGGTCCTCCCGGATGATGACGATGGCCATGCCGGCGGGACCCACATTCTTCTGGACGCCGGCCCAGATGAGGCCGTACTTGCTGACGTCGCAGGGGCGGGAGAGGAACAGGGAGGACTGGTCCGCCACCAGAACCTTGCCCTTGGTGTCGGGCAGCGTGTGGTAGGCGGTGCCGTTGATGGTCTCATTTTCGCAGATGTAGACGTAATCGGCGTTGTCCGGGATGTCCAGATCGGAGCAGTCGGGGAGATAGGAGAAGTTCTTATCGGCGGAGGAGGCAACGATCTTAACTTCACCGTATCGCTTGGCTTCGGCAATGGCCTTTTTGCTCCAAGCGCCGGTCTCCACATAGCAGGCCACGCCGTTTTTCATCAGGTTCATGGGAACCATGGCAAACTGCACCGTACCGCCGCCCTGAACAAAGAGCACCTTATAGTTATCAGGAATGTGCATCAGCGTCCGCAGATCGGCTTCTGCCTGAGACAGGATCTCCTGGAACACAGGGGAGCGGTGGCTCATCTCCATGACGCTCATACCGCTGCCGTGATAGTTCAGCACTTCGGCGGCGATCTCCTCCAGAACGGACTCCGGCATCATAGCAGGTCCGGCGGAAAAATTATAAACACGGTCATATCTCATGGGCGCTTCCTCGCAATCTGAAAATTTTCTCTCATTATAATGCGGACCCCGCCGGGAATCAACGGAAAAAGCGGCAAAATCTGACGGATAAAATCCGCAGCTTTCCAGTAAAATCGCCTGCAAAGGAAAAAATCGGTATTTCTACAATTTTTCGCAAAAAAGGATTGACGGCGGGGAGGTTCTGTGCTAAAATCAGCATTACCTGTGAAAAAGGGCTTTTTTGTTGTGCGTTTTTTCGCTTTACGCACAGAGGAAGGCCGCTTTCAAAACCGCAGGGAGGCAGTCGGTATCCCCGGCACGCCGGGAACGATACCAATAATAAGGAGGTGCCGTTAATGCGCGTAAAAGTCACTTTGAGATGCAATGAGTGCAAGCAGAGAAACTACAATACGATGAAGAACAAGAAGAATACCCCGGACAAGCTTGAACTGAACAAGTATTGCCGTTTCTGCAAGAAGCACACGCTCCACAGCGAGACCAAGTAAAAGCGGATCACACTGAGAAAGGGCGTGTAGAATTATGGCAGAAGAAGCGAAGAAGAGCCGCGGAGCCTGGTTCCGCGAAATGAAAAGCGAATTGAAAAAAGTCACCTGGCCCAATCAGAAGACCGTGGTCAAGAACACCGGTACCGTGCTGCTGTGCTCCCTGCTCATCGGCGCGTGCATCTGGATCTTTGACGGCGTGGCCTACTCTTTGATCCAGGCGATCCTGAGCCTGTTTCAGGGTTAAGGAGTGCCGCAATGTCGGAAAACGCGAAGTGGTATGTGATCCATACCTATTCCGGTTATGAAAACGCCGTTAAGACCAGCATTGAGAAATTCGTCAACGGACGGGGCATGGAGGATATGATCCTGCGGATGGAGATCCCCGTGGAGACCGTAAAAGAGGTCAGCGAGTCCGGCGAGGCGAAAGAAGTCGAGCGCAAGGTGTTCCCCGGTTATGTGCTTATCAAAATGGTCATGACGGATGACACCTGGCATCTGGTGCGGAATGTCCGCGGCGTCACCGGTTTTGTCGGTACTGCCAACAAGCCCATCCCCCTGACGGAGGAAGAGGTGCTTGCCATGGGCATGGAAAAGCACGAGATCGTCGTGGGCTACAACGTCGGCGACCATGTTCGTATCGTGGATGGCCCCTTGGCCAGCTTCACTGGCGTTGTGGAAGACATCGAACCCGAAAAGAATCAGGTCAGCGTCATGGTTTCCATGTTCGGTCGCGAGACCCCCGTGGAACTGGAGCTGGATCAGGTGGAAGTCCTGAACTGATTTTTCCCGCCGGGATTCCCGGCAAACAGTGGGAGGGGCCATTGGCCCCGCCAAAGACGGACATCGTCCGCCACCACATCTATGATTTAGGAGGTGCTACTCCGTGGCACAGAAGATTACTGGTTATGTAAAACTGCAGATCCCCGCAGGCAAGGCGACTCCTGCTCCCCCGGTCGGCCCCGCTCTGGGCCAGCACGGCGTCAACATTGCCGCTTTCACCAAGGAATTCAACGAGCGCACCAAGAATGACAT
>ENA-ORCM01000057-ORCM01000057.1-human-gut-metagenome-genome-assembly--contig:-NODE-57-length-87367-cov-14.833440_pt1 | contig 87367 bp, 64 predicted proteins | sample MGYA00242906_ERZ507928 | MGnify/ENA primary metagenome ERZ507928 (study PRJEB26167, sample SAMN06115497) | human gut metagenome | host: Homo sapiens | place: China:Shanxi | collected 2015-05-07...
TCGGATTGATATATTTCAGATAAATATCATTCACGATATAAGCCGGTGCGGCATTGACAGTGGACGCAAAAGTCGACTTATTATACATAATACAAATCTATTTACATTTTATTCAAGTCCAGACAATAACTTACCAAAACAATTATGTATTTCTATTTTTTGTATAGTAAAATATATCCTTAAAAGAAGAAACTAAATCTATGCTATCGGTTATTCTATTTGATTTTTTTCTTGCCATTCTTCTACATTCTCCAGATATAATAAAGAAAACATATGCAAATTTCTTACAGATTGTTTTACTTATCTCCGCAATAAGAGCAGAAGTCAAAACCGGTATAACATATGGTCTAAATATCATAACCGCTTGCAATACGCCATTCATAATTGCTTTTTTTATTATTTCTTCCCAATTTATCATATCGTTTTCCCTTTTCTAACTCTTAAATCCTGTTATTTCATAAAAAATAGTTGTCCTGCTTTCAAAAACACTTTCTTTAAATATACACACTAATATTATAAATCGCACCACTAACAGCTAAAACCAATCTAACTGTTTATTATTATAAAATCTGACTTCCATTAATTGATCTGTAAAAAAAGATTTCTTCCTATATGAATTATTAAAAATTTTAATTTTATAAAATTCAAACGGAATACGATTCGTATTAATCAATGCTAAATCTGTATAATTGTTATATATATTTACATTTTTTAAAACTAATACATCAGAACTATAAATCAAATCCAACGAACGACTTATACAGTCATGTATATTAGTATCTACTACTTCTACCTCGCTATCCTCAGACCATATTGCCCCCTTAGTACATTGTCGTATTTCAGAGTTTACAAAACTATATTCACAGTTACTTGTATATATCCCCACTGCACCCGGTCCACATATCTCAACATTTTCAATAATAATTCCATAACTATCTCTTATGGTAATTACATTTCCAGTACATTTTTCATTAGCTATTTTATGACCAAATCTAAAACCATGAATTTTAACATTATAGCATTCTTCTAAAACTATCACATCAGCCTTTTTAAAAGAAGAATATAAATAACTACCATTTCCATTTATTTCAACATTATTTAAATCCTTAAGCACAAGTTCCCAACCATTTTTCACTCTATTTATATATATATGATCACTTTCCTCGACATCCTTCAGTATATTTGTTTTAATTTTGTTTAAATTAATATTACAATTATCCTGCAATTTTTCACACATGTCTTTAATTGTTGAACAATTCCATTGACTAATTTCAGTTATTTCTCTAACCAAATCAAAACAAAATTCTTTCTGATATTTTTCATTTTTCTTGATAATTTCCAGTAGACGACTGTAAATATAAGCAATAGACTCACCGTATTTTTCACCTTGATTATATTTTTTAGCTATCTCCTCCACATCATCCTCTGATAGTTCATTTCCCATACAATTTTCGCCGTACTGAACAATCAATTCATAGGCCTTGATAACACTTTGTTTATCGGAAATAATATGGTTTGATTTAATCTGCATAATCCCCACTGTAGCTTTATGCACTGCTCTTACTTTAATATTTTCAAATAATCTTATTATTGATCCTCTATTAAAATTTTCAAATATCATGATTGCAAATAATGTTATACACAAATATGAATTTTGACTATTTATGCTTAATAATTCTCCATATTTTTCATAAAAAACATCAAACTTTTTTTCTATATAGTTGTATAATTGTTGTTCTGTCAATACATCATCCGCTTGACCTTCATGTCCAATATATTTTTTATTGTTTCATAAATCACCAAAATAATTGCAAACCAAAGTTCCTCTCTTAACTCTGAAACTGAAATGAATAAATTATTTTCCTTTCGTAAAAAAAAGATATTTAACAGAATTCCAAGCAATATTCCAACCAGTGCCATTGACAATTCATATTTTCTATTATAATGGCTCAGTTGTCAAGACAAAAATTTAATATTTTTATAATGAACTGATATGTTGACGGGTTACATGAGAGAATGCAATGTAGCGTCTCCCGGACTTTTTATATTATGCGGCTGCTCTGGCTTCATCCAAAAGCATTGCCGGATAGTACATCTCTGCAGGACGCTTATTATCGATTGCCTGATGGCATCGCTCAAAGTTATAATTGTAGATATATCTTCCGATGGTTTCTCTTGCTTCCTTGAGATTAGCATACTCCGTGAGATATGCTTCCTCATACTTGAAGCTTCGGAACCAGCGCTCAATCATGATATTATCTGCCCAGCGGCTTTTACCATCCATGCTCTTGCGAATACCGTTATCACGAATGAAAGCAATATATTTATCACTGGTAAACTGGCTGCCCTGATCCGAGTTGATGATTAACGGTTTTGCTACTTTAAATGCCTTTTTACATGCATTGATAACCATAGTGGTATCCAGAGTGTCATCAACATCCCAGCCAACGATACAACGACTGTACCAGTCGATAATGGCTGTCAGATAAAGAAATCCATGCTTCATTGGAATATATGTAATGTCAATCGACCATGCCTGATTTGGGCGGTCTATGACTGCATTACGAAGCAGATATGGACAGACTTTTGCCTGTTTCATGCGCTTAGACAGATTTATTTTGGGATAAATCGGTGTAATGTCCATTTCGCGCATATATCTTCCTACTTTACGGCGACCAACCTGGTATCCGCGCAGCTTAAGCTGCGCAGACATCTGACGGGCTCCCCAAGTAGGATTATCAGTATGCAGATGGTCAATGATCGCTTTGCATTCCAAATCTTCCTCTGAAACCGGGGTGCCACTATAATATACGCTGGTGCGGTTGATTCCGAGTAGTTTGGCTCCTGTAGAAACCGACAGCTCCTTAGTCGTCAAAAGGTTTCGGACTAAATTTACTCTCGTAGTCAGGTCCGACAATTTCTTCAGATTTTTTTTTGAGCCAGTCAACCTGCATGGTAAGTTGACCGACCTTTTTAGCGTATTCAGCTTTTTCCTTGCGTTCTTCGGCAAGTTTTTCCCGGAGATTGTCTTCTCGCTTATTATCGAAAGCAAGAGAAGCATTAGCAAGGAATTCTTTCTTCCAGTTACGAAGGAGATTTGGTTGAATATCGTTTTCAACAGCAAGAACATTGAGTTCTTTCTCGCCCTTAAGCAGTTGGAGGACAAGATTGGTTTTAAATTCAGCACTGAAATTTCTTCTTGATCTGGACATAATAAGTACCTTCTTTCTTTTGGTGATTATAGTATATCAGATTCATTAAGAAATGTCGCTTTCAGTGTCTTAATTTATGAGGCCATTATATGCAGATAATCCATCAATCTTTTTCTCACTGTACCTCTTATTTTTCTCTCCTCCTTGCTCCACCCGACTTGTAACTACATTTAGTATAGTTTCGAGCCGCTTTGTCGTTCAACCTATTTGTTTCGCACGAAATCGTATGATTTATCGTACGATACATTTTTCATCAAGGGGGATTATACGGATTGAAATTTCCATTATTTTGGAATTTTCGGAGAATTATGTGATTTTATTTGTTTTCTGATAATTTTCTATAATACACTGTGCCTTTTGACACAACTGATCAATGATAGTCGGATCTGATGTCGTTTCGATCTTGATATGTTCACTCAGGTTTATGATCCAATTACAGATTGCCGTCTTGGTGGATATGATCCGTATCCGAAAAAGATGCTCCTGTGTCTTTATCTTAGAAGTGATCCGAAATTCCGTTTCCACTGCTTCAACAAGGTATTCCTCTACCATAAGTGTGGCACTCACCGGCTTTTCATAGGACATTCGCGGATGTTCCTCCATATATCGTGAGATTTCAAAGGAAGGATCGATACCATCCAATCGATTCATGCACTTTCCATGCTCCATCGGGTGCATTGCCACCTGCTGCATTCGATCAATGCGATAATGAGACAGATTGTCTTTTCCATCCGTATTACAGATAAGATAATACCAGCCGCCACTAATAACCAGGAAATATGGTGTTACTGTATATACTCTGTCCGATAGTTTCCCGTTTTTCTGATACCGGAATGTTATTTTTCTCATTTTCTTGATTGCTTTTCCAATTTCCATCAAATATTGAAAAAGCCGCTCACACTGGCATCGCTTGAATGTCTCCCGGTATTTCACATATTCAAACCAGCTTCCAAAATATTTGCTTGCACAACGTTTTAATTTGTCCAGAATCCGACTGGCACATCCATCGTCCACGCCGGGTGAAAATAATATGCTGTCATGCAACATGCGTATCTCCGTATCCGAAAACAATCTGTTGTTCAGACAATATACCTTGATGTATCCGCCGGGCTGCTCCGGATTGGCAATCGCTTTTTCACAGATCTGAAGTTCCTCTCCCTCATTCAAGCACCACTGTGTTTCATGGAAAAATAGATTGAGCTGACGAATGTTAGAGGATACCAGTTTCCGCAATGCCGGTCTCCCCATCCTTCTTTCCGATTCAAATTCATCCTCCAATCTGTCACATATATATTCCATTGAGATCATATGATCCTTATCTGCATGGATCCATAGTATCCTAAGCAACAATAACGGAATCATCTTTTTACTGGTCGTTCGCCCCATCTGTGTTCTTCTCCCTTCTCTCCACCAGAACACAGCCGCCTCTTTTCTTTTGTGCAAAAAGAAAAGAGGAATCATGTTCCTGACATGTTCCTCTTAATTCTTTACTAATGATTCATATTCATTTACTTTCCAGGTTTGGCGGTATGTACTCTGTCAATTCTCCTAAGTCTACCTTCAAGTACAAACACAATTTACATAAAAACTTCAAGTCCCATCGTGTCTGCTTGTTCTGACTATATCTGTTGAAATTTGTACGTGGAATGTCCAGTTCTTTGCAGACCTTCGTCTTGCTTATTCCACTGTCTTTCAAAATTTCTTCAATGCGTAAATGAAGATGACCAAAATCGGTAACATACTCATTCGTACTTTGCATGTGAAACATCTCCTATAAAAGTATATTTTTATTTTATAGGATTAGTCACATTTATGTAATTCCCACTTGTGTCACTCACAGATGTGTTATGTCCTTTGTTTATAAAAGCAAATATTGATTCTCGCTGATGAAGAGTGATGAAGTGGTTAATATCCTCAAACATATCAACAATTTTAGTTTGTTCCTCTACAGTTTTTGGTATTTTAATCCTTCCCTCAAGGAATTATCCGATCTGGAACACTCATTTTTAATCCTTTGAATAGACCGAAGTCCTTTTGCTATAAGCATCGGAATATGTAAATCTATACAAGGCGTCTTCACTACGATATCTCTCCTTATAGAAAACTCTTCCTTTTGAATCCTTTAATTATAATAAACAAAAAAGAATCTATAGGGGTTTACAACAATGCAATCATCTTCTCGACTTCTAATCGCAATGTTTGTGCAAGTGTTTGATTATGACGCTTGGCATATTTTTTATCTGGCGTACTCATATTCCATCAGGCGTACATCCAGTTTCTTTGTTTTTGGATTTTCCACTTTCGGTCTTCTTGGCCTTGCCATTTTTATATATCTCCGTCACATCCTAACCACAGTATGCTTTTTGTCCTCCAAAAAATCAAGCACTTTCTCCATAATTTTCTCATTCATCCTTTTCCACATCGGCATGGATATACTACCATACTTTTATTATTTCCTGCTTATCTATAATATCCTCATTGTAATGTATTTCTCTTTCCTGAAACTTTACATATCCTTCTAAGATTGTAAGTCCAATTTCCCCATTGTAATCATATAATTTTTCTTCTTTATCTGATCCTAATTTTGTATAATAAACACCGTCTAATTTATGATACAGACAATTATATTCATCTTCATATATAAGTTCAATGTTGTCATACTCATTTACCTTATATAATTTATCTTCTTTTTCATCATAAGAAAAAGAAAAACTATAATCCAAATCATCCGTACAAAAAGTTAATAGTTCACCACATTGACTATATACATTACAAACGCCGTATATTTTGTCATTGATTTGGAAACAATAAATTAGAAAATTCTCCTCCTCTTTTTTCATCATACTATATATTTGATTTAAACGGGAACGGATTTCTTTATCCGACTCCTCGGAAGCTATTTTCCCATCACAATATTTCACATAATCTATTTGACCAAAAACAGACAAAGGTTTTTGATTACTATAATAGTCTGTTTTATGACAATAATCCGATGAACAGTGATACAATTGTTGTTCACCAACATTTGCTATTTCGTCCCCGCTTATTTCGTTCCAATCTTCAATACTGTCAGGAAATTTTTCTAAAAATTTTCTCTCACTAATATAATGGGTTGCCTCAATATGATTATTCGAGATATTAGAACTCCATCCATAAAAATCAGCCGTTGCATCGTAATATCCATACACAATTCCATTGCTGACACTAACTCTGCTGAACGGTAATGATATTTCTTTTATTAACTCTCCTTTCTTGTCAAAAACATTTAAAAAACCAGCTGTTTCATCTTCGTTGGAACAATACACATAAAAGTAATCATTTCCTGCAGTAATCTCTAAAGATTGACGATTCTCAGATAATTCAACAGAGCGTCTGTTTTTCTGTTTTTCATCCAAAAATACAACTTCTTTTGGATCTATAGTAAGAAAAGCAATCTCCCCTGTTCCTAATACAGCAAATGAAAAATCTGATGAGATTGTCCCAATGGAAGAAGGTAAATCCTGATTTTCCTCCTCTAACATCATTTCACTTAAACCTTTAAACGAACAGCCACTTAAAATATTTATTATAATAAATAACATAAAACATTTTAATATTTGTTTCATACTAATCCTCATTTCTGAGCGACTTATTGCGAAGAAGCGACGAAAATGTCAAATTTTCGTCTGCCATCAGAGCTATTTGCTTTCGCTCAGAAACAAATAGCTCTGTGAAAAATAAGATATCGAGCTTATTTTTTCACACTAGTCTCCATTCCGCTACTTTGGGCTGACAGTGGAAATTTACCTTCCTATTCTGTCAAGCCTAAATCTATTGATTTTACTGGCTTTAACGATTTTTATTTACCTCAAACAAAAGCCGAGCGTGATGGATATCATTGTATCATGTACCGAATAGTTGATAAATGGGTATAGCTAATAAAACATCCTCTTTTTGCAATATATGTTTTTTACTATCTCTTAACATCACACTTCTGAATCTGAATGTGAATTGCTACTTGAATAAATCCATTCAAATATAACTGGAATTATTATTGCACTTGCCAAAAACTCAGTAATAGTCAAAAATGTATCTTCGGTTGAATATAATACTTCTGTTCTATTAATAATTACCATAATAAAAAGTGCAATTATTCCAGATAACCTAAAAGCATTTCTAGCCACCATATAGCCAGGAATTTCTGTAATTGATATTAGTGCCCGTAAAATTCCTTTCCCTATCATACGAGCGAAAGTTATTACCGAGCCTAAACATGAACAAACAATAGAAGAATATAGCAAAAAGGCCAAATTATATATAGCATCTATAATAAAAGTAAGCATTCCGACAATAGATAGAATAATTTTCAAACCAATTTTTGATTTCTTTACATAATCAATTATTATATCAGTCAATCTCGCCTTTATCAAAAGATTATCCCATGTTGTCCAGAAATACAATGATAAACGCTTACTTTTACTCCCTATTTTTCTCGCTATAAATTCAAATAATTTCCGTAAATGTCGAAGTGGATCTATCAGCTCCACAAAACTAATAAATGAAACAAAAAAAGCAAATACTAAAACATATATCGATAAAATTATTTGAGAAAAATTTACGCTATTTGCATTATTTTCTACCATTGTTATAAATTTTGCCATAGGCAGAAACTGATAAACTATAAGTAATCCACTTACAAAAATATCAAACTGCATTTTTTCTGCTATTGTTATTTCCTTATTGTTCTTATCATCCATAACTATAAATTTTATGGAATCCGCCGCTTTTATTGTCCCAACAATAAACTGCAATATGGTTGGTATTGTTATTATTATCACAACAATAATTCTAGGAACCAATCGATTAAATTCCACAAAAAGAATTAAGGCAATAAACATTATTAATACAAGAGGCATAACTGCTTTATCAGCAATAGTCCTACTATTTCTGCTTTTAGAATCCTTGAATTCGCTATGTCCACTCTGCTTTAATGTTAAAATTATATCATAAAGCATATTATAGATAAGCAATATCATAAATAGTAAGCGTATCCATTTATCCATCAGTATCTCCATCCCTTTATTTGTATTTTTTTACCATTCAGTATCTCATCCTCATCTAGCATTTGCTCAAACAGCTTCACATATTATATCCGCTGCCACCCACTTCTATTATTCTCAAACACTATCTATTCCGCATGAATGTTTTCGTCTTACAGCCATCTATGTCTGATATATTCCATATCAAAAAACATTCTTGTGAGTTTTCCTGTCATTTGCCAATCTCCATGGTATATGGGATAGGTTCTTTTATTAACCCTACAAACTTATCACACCATCTTTCACTTCGAAAGTATCGCATCATTCCGTGAAAGCAGATAAACACAATACTGGTTCATGCTTATCCCCTCTCTCTTAGAATGCTCTGCAAGAGATCGGTGCAAACTGCGAGGTATCCTTAACTTAAACTGTCCGGAATATTCTTCCAAACTGTCCGGCTCATGAATCTCGATTCCTTCCTCCAATGCTGCCTGCAGCCAGGATTTCTTTGCATCCTGAGCATTTGTAATGGCTGATTCCATTGTTTCTCCACAGGTAATGCATCCCGGAAGTTCCGGATAAGAAACCACAAAACCGCCTTCCTCTTTGTCTTCAACAATCTCCATACGATAATTCATATTCATGTAATCATCAATCGTTCTCATCATTCATCGCCTCACTTTCCACAATCTGCTTTACCATCTCAACATATACCTTTTTAATTGGCTCATGTTTTGGTATCGTAATCGGCTGACAGCCGCTTTTTCGAAATGTATAATGACTGCTTCCGCCTTTGGGAGCATTCATTTCATAGCCATAACTTTCCAATACTTTCCGCAACTCATCAAAGCGTAAATCCTTTGATAAAGTGCATATTTTTCTTAATAGTTTATCCCATTTTGACATTCATAATTCCTCCTACTTATAGTATATATGGTGTCGTATTTGGTGTCAATCTTTTTTCTTCTATTTTATCCCTTGCCTCCTGTATCACCAATGCCACATCCTGTTTTCCATACTTATCCTGATAACAAATACACTCCGCCAATTCCCTTGTTTTACACTCATCTTTCATCTGCAAACCATAATCCCGGATCAAACTTTTCTCTTCTTCTGAAAAAAGATTCTTTCCCGGATCCAGTTCCCGAAGAAGCAGCTCCGTCGATATTCTCTCCGGCACTTTCCCGATTACCCCGACTTCCGGCAGATTTTCGATCAGTTCACATATTTTTTCAATGGCAGCCTCTTCTTTACAGATCACCGGATAGTACTGCATCATATCCAGATAGATCTTTTGTCCGGATAACAGATCTAACTGCTCATCATCCAAATCTGTTTGTCCTGGCGTATGCACTAGAATTCCGATAGATACAGTCTATAAGAATGTAGTCATAGAACTCCCGCATACTTTCGACATAAGTTTTCAAAACAAACTCCCTACTCATGGCATTCACAAGCGATACATCCACACCGGATAGATTGATGTTGCCTGGCATAAGGTCAAGTCCCTCTTCGTGTTGAACAATCCCCTCTGTCACATCCACATCCTTATCCATAATGATCTGCTCCATAATGTCAGGCAGTGCCACGTCCAGTTCATCCGGATTCATAATGCCAAGACTCTGTGACAGATTTCCCTGTGGATCTGCATCGATCACAAGCACCTTCTTCCCTTCTCTGACTAAGCCAACTCCAAGATTCACTGTTGTGGTGGTTTTGGACACACCACCTTTTTGATTGCATATAGCGATTACTTTACACATAATTCTGACCCTCCGTATTTTTTTAATTTGTTATTACTGCTTTTTACCGATCCGCCGATACTGAATACACGCATGACAGTACTTTGGATTTTTTTGATTCGACTTGATATCAGACACCTCAATAATCTCATATTGCTTGTCCTTTTCTAATCTCTTGATCATGTGTCGAACTTCTTTTCTCGTATCTGAGATATTCAAAAATCCTATCTTCATCACCTCCAGATTTGCATATTGTATATAATAAAAAATGGGAACAAATCCTAACCGTTTTAACAATTAAGACTTATTCCCAAATTTTGCTTTCTTTTATCGCAAAACAAGGGAAAGCATTGTGTAATACTTTCCCTTGCTGATAGTATGCATGTCAGATAAATACTTTAACGGTAATATCCTTAAATCTGTTGGCTTTCGTGTACTCATCACGCTGTGCCATAAAGGCTTTCACATCATCACGAGTAACCGTTATATCGCAACAGTGAACATACTGCTTCTTATTTACTCTTGTCGGCGATAGCAGCCTGTGCTGCTGCAAGACGTGCGATTGGCACACGGAATGGAGAACATGATACATAATCCAGACCAATCTTGTGGCAGAACTCAACAGATGAAGGATCTCCACCGTGCTCACCACAGATACCGCAGTGAAGTGTAGGACGAACCTTCTTACCTTTCTCTACAGCCATCTCCATCAGCTGGCCAACACCTGTCTGATCAAGCTTAGCAAATGGATCGCTCTCGTAGATCTTAGCATCATAGTAAGCATCCAGGAACTTACCGGCATCATCACGGGAGAAACCGAATGTCATCTGAGTCAGGTCGTTTGTACCGAAGCAGAAGAACTCAGCCTCTGTTGCAATCTGATCAGCTGTCAGTGCTGCACGAGGAATCTCGATCATAGTACCAACTTCGTACTTCATCTCAACGCCTGCTGCTGCGATCTCAGCATCAGCTGTTGCTACAACGACATCCTTAACATTCTTAAGCTCTTTTACATCACCAACGAGTGGGATCATGATCTCTGGCTCAACTGTCCAATCAGGATGATTCTTCTTTACGTTGATTGCTGCACGGATAACAGCGCTTGTCTGCATCTTAGCAATCTCAGGATATGTTACAGCAAGACGACATCCACGATGACCCATCATTGGGTTGAACTCGTGAAGTGAATCGATGATTGCCTTAATCTCCTCTACGCTCTTGCCCTTAGCTTCTGCAAGCTTCTTGATGTCAGCTTCCTCAGTAGGAACGAACTCATGAAGTGGAGGATCCAGGAAACGAATGGTAACCGGGTTACCCTCAAGTGCCTCATAAAGAGCCTCGAAATCTCCCTGCTGATATGGAAGGATCTTAGCAAGTGCTTCTTCTCTCTCTTCTACTGTATCAGAACAAATCATCTCACGGAAAGCAGCGATTCTGTCTTCCTCGAAGAACATATGCTCTGTACGGCAAAGACCAATACCCTCTGCACCAAGCTCACGAGCTTTCTTAGCATCTGCAGGTGTATCAGCGTTTGTACGAACTTTAAGTTTTCTATACTTGTCAGCCCAAGCCATTACACGGCCGAACTCACCAGCGATTGTAGCATCAACAGTTGGAATAAGACCATCATAGATGTTACCTGTTGTACCATCGATAGAGATCTCAGAACCCTCTGTATAAGTCTTACCTGCGAGCTCGAACTTCTTGTTCTCCTCGTCCATAACAATGTCGCCACAACCAGATACACAGCATGTACCCATACCACGGGCAACTACGGCTGCATGTGATGTCATACCACCACGAACAGTCAGGATACCCTGTGCACTCTTCATACCTGTGATATCCTCTGGAGAAGTCTCAAGACGAACAAGTACAACCTTCTCACCGCGCTCAGCCCACTCTACAGCGTCCTCTGCTGTAAATACGACCTTACCACAAGCAGCTCCCGGAGAAGCACCAAGACCCTTTCCGATCGGAGTAGCTTTCTTAAGCTCAGCAGCATCGAACTGTGGATGAAGAAGCGTATCCAGGTTACGAGGATCGATCATTGCTACTGCCTCTTCCTCTGTCTTATGTCCCTCATCTACAAGGTCACAAGCAATCTTTAATGCAGCTGGAGCTGTTCTCTTACCGTTACGGCACTGAAGCATGTACAGCTTCTTGTTCTCAACAGTAAACTCCATATCCTGCATATCATGGTAGTGATTCTCAAGAGTATCACAAACCTTAACGAACTCAGCATATGCCTCTGGGAACTCCTGCTCCATCTGAGCGATTGGCATTGGTGTACGAACACCGGCTACTACGTCCTCGCCCTGTGCGTTGATCAGGAACTCACCCATCAGCTTGTTCTCACCTGTTGCAGGGTCACGGGTAAATGCAACACCTGTACCGGACTCATTATTCAGGTTACCGAATACCATAGGCATTACGTTAACTGCTGTACCCCATGAATAAGGGATATCATTGTCACGACGGTATACATTTGCACGAGGGTTGTCCCATGAACGGAATACAGCCTCTACAGCCAGCTTCATCTGCTCTACAGGATCAGATGGGAAGTCTGTACCTAACTGATTCTTGTACTCAGCCTTGAACTGCTCTGCCAGAGTCTTAAGATCCTGAGCTGTCAGATCAACGTCATACTTAACACCCTTCTCCTCTTTCATCTTGTCGATGAGCTGCTCGAAATATTTCTTACCAACTTCCATAACGACATCAGAGAACATCTGGATGAAACGTCTGTATGAATCATATACGAAACGCTCGAATGTTGGATCCGGGTTACCCTTGATCATAGTAGCTACTACGTCATCGTTAAGACCAAGGTTCAGGATTGTATCCATCATACCAGGCATAGATGCGCGGGCACCGGAACGAACAGAAACGAGAAGTGGATTCTCAGAGTCACCGAACTTCTTGCCGTTGATCTCCTCCATCTTCTTTACGCCGTCCATGATCTGAGCCATGATCTCGTCATTGATCTGACGGCCATCCTCATAATACTGTGTACAAGCCTCTGTAGTTACTGTAAAACCCTGTGGTACAGGAAGACCGATGTTGGTCATCTCTGCAAGGTTCGCACCCTTACCACCAAGTAAGTTACGCATGGTCATGTCGCCTTCGCTAAACATATACACCCATTTGTTTGCCATTGTAAAGTTACCTCCTATATTTATAATTGTATTGTTGATATCGACAGACGGACGCACTTCGCCCACGGACTGCCACATCGCTGTTTCTAGTATAACACACTCCTCCCACGTATGAAAAGAGTTTTTTGACATTTTTTATGCGGGAATCATTTCTACCGGTCATCATCATCGCCAAAATCGGCATCCTCTCCCATAAACTCGCGGTTTGTCACGCGCTTTTTGTCACGGTTTTCCTCTACCAGCTTGGATAACTGCTCCTTGACATCTCTTGGCTTCTTGATATTTTTTATCTCGAAGTCTCTCATACTCTTATCCGCTGAGGAAACCAGAATGGTTCCGATTCCAAAAATCTTCTGGGACAGTGTCTGGCTCAGGGACAGATCCATAATCCGGTACAGACGCACCTCGTCTTCCACAGTCTTTAACAGACCGCTTGTGATAAAGAGCCTGTCATCCGTCAGGGCATACTTCGTGAATGTCCATGGCAGACCCAACGCATTTCTTTTTCTTTCTTTCCAGATAAAATTTGTTTCCATATCATCCTCCGTTCTACACATCATGTGATTTAAACTTACTTTGTACTTTCTTTTGCAAACCTCCATCGGCAGATCTTTAGATCTCCCTGACAGCGAAGTCGTAAAGTTACAGGTTCCTTTTCTGCTTCCAGATTCTCTACCGGTATCATAAGCTGGCGGAATATTCTGCCGTGAGGTGCATTCTTTGCTGTCGCTGCCGCCGCCCATCCGGGATTATCTCCGGCACCGGAAAGCTCCTCAAAATCCGGCACAATATATGCTGCATTATGCGCCCCATTGATAAATACATCCACCGTGCTCTCCGGCACGGCATCTGCATCCAAAACAAGATATGCCGTCTCCATAGGCAGACAGACGCGGTCATACTCCAGGATCAGGCAGTCATCAAGCCGTTCTCCGGCCTTCTCCTCTCTGGTCACCTCATTTATATTTTGCCACATGCCGCCTACTTTTTCAAATAAATCTTCCGGTGCATGTGCATCCGCTGTATGTGCAACACTGTCATACCCCATGTGACCTTCCCACAAAAATCCATTCTGTGACCGGTCATAGTGGTCTGCCGGCTGCCAGCTTCCGCCATCCCGGGATCCTCTCTCCTGCCCTTTCAGTTCAACCGTAACCACAGCGTCTATATCATTAGAAGAATGGCCTGCCTGAATCTCATAAATTCCCGGTTCCAAAAGCTTCTTTCGCCGGATCGTATCGTAATACATCAGATCCTCAACCGGAATCCGGAATGAAACTCTCCTCTCTTCCCCTGCTTCCATCCGCTTCACTCTTTCAAATGCAGCCAGAGTCCGGATCGGACGTTTCACAACCGGCTCCTTCTTCGTATAATATATCTGAACCACTTCATCCTGTGCCGGAAGTGCATTGCCCGTCTGTCCCAAATTCCGTACAGTGCATGCGACATCAATATATTTTTCATCCTCAGAAGCCTTTGCTGTAAGTGCTGTTATCTCTGTCGGTGCATATGTCAGGCCATAACCAAAAGGATAAAGCACATCTCCCTTAAAATACTGATATGTTCTTTCCTTCTGAATAATGTCATAATCATCCATATCCGGAAGCTGCTCTGTATCACAGTACCATGTCATATTTAACCGCCCGGCCGGCGCTTCCTTTCCAAACAGAATATCTGCCAGACCATTTCCCAGCTCCATACCGCCACCTGCCATCGTAAGGATTGCCGGCAGATGCTGCTTTTCCCAGCCAATGGCATAAGGCACACTGGTAACAAGCGCTGCGATGACCCTGTGATTTTCCCGGTACACCGCCTGCAGAAGCTGTCTCTGATACACCGGAAAATCGATATCCTTCCGATCCACTTCTTCCTTACAGGTGATCAACGGATGCGCTCCACCTACATAAACCACCGTTTCTGCCTGAGCTGCTGCCTTTTGCGCTTCTTTGACACCATTTTTGACCAGAACCGGACAAAGTGCCGGAAGAGTACGGTACTTTCTTCCTGTCACCGTCTCATAGATGCCGCCCCTTCTGTCCATTTTTAAATCCCCTGCAAATACCTGGTGCCCCTGGATATCTGTACAGCTGACAATACGACGCACTTCTCCATCCTCTACAAAGCCCTGTTCGTCCATAACCCGGATCCGGTTCTGCTCGTCCACATAAAGACCTGCTCCATTCCATGCCTTAAGCAGAAATTCTTCTTCATTTTCCAGAAGCTCTGCAAACCGGCTTCCAACAGCCAGAGACATTCCCTTTTCCTCTGACTCCTTTAAATCCGTAATATTTATCTGTGCATGGAATACCTCTTTGACAAACCATCCAAATGCTCTGTCCGCTGAAGCCTTAAAAATACCACCACGATATATCTCATCTTCATCACAGCCATCCAGAGCCGTCAGATATCGTCCATTACTTTCTGCCTTTAATGTCAACTGTTCCTTGTCCCATAAAACGGACTCAAAGATTTCGGCCTCCTCTTCTTCTACCAGTCCAAGAGTCTCTCCATCCTCCAAAAGCCCCAGATATTTATCTCCGCAGGCGATCTTTAACTTTGGCACACCAGACTCAAAGATTACATTTTCCGGATCATTGACAGCATCACGGATGCCCTGCAGCGGCGTCACGGCATATGGCGGAATGCCGGAGTACCAGTCCAGAAACCACTCTTCGGCGGAAGGTCCGATCACTGCGAGCTTATGATGGGATGTCACCTGCTTGCAGTCCAATGGCAACAGCTTTTGTCCGTCGATTTCGTCATTCTTAAGCAGCACAATGGATTCCCCGGTGACCTGTCTCGCCAGCTTCTGAAACTCCGGGAGATTCAGTCCGTAATTTGAGTTAGTCTCCTGTGGATCAAACAGGCCAAGCCGGAGCAAAGTGCTAAAGTGACACCGCAAAGCACGGTCAATATCTGTCATATCGATCATCCCCAGCTCATAAGCTTCTCTTGCCCCCTCAATCACAGCATCAATATCATCCGTGAAGCAGTCAATGCCCGCCTTCAATCCCTCGGCAATGGTCTCCGTATGAGATCCAAAATAATGATGACAGTCTACGGTCTGTTTCATATCGCCGCCATCGCACACCACATGATGTACTCCCCATTGCTCCTTGGCAATTTTCTGCACTTCATGATTCAGGATCGCAGGTACACCATTAATCTCATTGTAAGAGGTCATCATTGCCTCGGCGCCACCCTCTGTTACGGCGCGACGGAATGGCTCCAGATAATACTCATGTTTATTCCGCGGATCAATAGAAGAAGACCTCCAGACACGTCCATCCTCCACATTGTTGGCATAAAAATGCTTTAATGTAGCTCCACAACGTATATTATCTCCTTCTCCCCGCATCCCGCGAATATAGGCGGATGCCATCTTTCCCGTCAGATACGGATCCTCTCCGTACGCCTCCTCGGTACGCCCCCAACGGGGATCGCGCTCCATGTCAATGGTTGGAGCCCACAGACACAAGCCGCCCCTTCGTCCGTCCTTTTCAAAGACAGCTCTCGCCTCTGTTCCTACAACTTCTCCGGCTTTTTGGATCAATTCCGGATCCCATGTACCGCTCATCCCAATAGGATTTGGGAAAATCGTCGTTGGCTGCGGCTCTCCCTGATCAAAGCTCTGATCATGGCGCATCTGCAAACCGTGGGCACCCTCACACCCCACGAAAAAAGATGGAATACCCAGCCGTTCGATCGCAGGATTGCCTGTACCAAGACAGGAGAATTTCTCTTCTAAAGTTAATTCCCCTACCAGATAATCCAGTCTTTCTTCCATAGTTTTCCCAGTATCCCACAGCGGATTGTTTCTGTTGGTATTGTTGTCTGACATGATCGTTTCCTCCTGAAACATTTTAGTCTATAGTATATATGATATTTCTTAATATACAAAACGGGACCCGGCATCCTTCTGCCAGGTCCCTAGCCTTACGTTAATATAAACTATTTTTTAATTTTCATTGATTTTTTGACACCGGCCTTGCTTCCAAAAAGCTTCTTATATGCTTTCAGTTTCTTTGCCGGTACTTTGAATACTGCTTTTTTCCGGATACCCTTGAAGGCATTCTTTCCTACCTTCTTCAGGCTTGTGGATTTCACCACAACATTCTTCAGTGATTTACAACCGGAGAATGCATTGGCACCAATTGATGTAATATTGACACCGATCGTTACTTTTTTCAGCTTCTTGTTATTCTTAAACGCATTTTTGGCAATGGAGGTTACTTTATAAGATACACCATTTACCTTAACTGTCGCCGGAATCGCCGCAGATGTCTTTGTTTTGCTTGCAGGTGCTTTATACTCTACCGTTTTATTTTTAACATCGGAAACCGTATAAGACGCATTTTTGTCCTTTACAACATCGCCCTTTGCCGGTGCAGCTGCAATTGCTGTCTGGGTCGGAATCTGTGCAGCCGGTGCGCTTGGTGCGGCAGATGGCACCTGTGCAGCCGGTGCGCTTGGTGCAGCAGATGGCACCTGACTTGGTGTTACTGTTGGACTTTCGACCGGTGCATTAGACTCTGCCGGTGTTAAATCATCCGTTGTGAAAAGCTCAATCTTTGTGAAAACCGGTTTGTTACTGGCAGAAATCCATAACAGCCCATTTCCCTGCAGGAAGCCCTCTTCCAGCGCAAAGATTTTACCACTCCACTCATCTTCCGCGCTGACATCTGTTGCTTTTCCAGCTTTACATTTTTCAAGAGCCGCCTTGCTTGCACTAAACATCTCTTCATTTTCATCGAACAGTCCCTTTTCCGGAGGATAAGAGGCTCTAAATTCTGCCGGTGCAAGCTGAAGAGCCGCACTGTCAATATCATTGTCCTGACAGGTTGCACGGATATATAAATGCTTTACATTCTTTAAAGCCTCAGAGTAAATAACAGCCCAGTATCCATATGTATTACAGTGGAACGTCCAGTCATTTGTTCCATCATTGGTCTGTACGGAAAGCTTTGGATTACAGTAGGTATTATCGTCTCCACCATTCTTCTTCCAGCTTCCCTCCCAGGTAAAGATCTTGGTTAATGCACTTTCATCTGTCTGCTCTGTATACTTTGGTTTACCTGTATTTACATCCGTTTTTGCAAAGGTCCCTTCTGCTCCTGTTACGGAAATAATGGCATCTGCTACATTGTCAAATGCGATCACATTATTTTCACGGTCAAGCCATGTACCATTATCCCACAGTACCGGAACCATTCCTTTTTCGATTGCATATTTTCCAAACTCACTGATATATTTCGGAATACCATCCGCTGCAGTTGTCTGAACACCAAACTCGCCAAGGATTACACCATATCCCTGCTCCGTAAACTTACTCATCATATCAAGATTGTCATGCATTTCCTTGATATCAGCATCCGTACCCCAGTCAAAAAGACGCGGTGCGCCGCCCTCGGTCTGGTGATACTCGCTTCCACCACAGTAGTTCCAAGGAGTGTAATAGTGAACAGATACGCTGAGCTTGCTGTTTCCATTTCCCTCAACCGGATCGGTCGGCATAACAAATCTATCATCGCAGGTTCTTTCAATATTGGTGCTGTAGCCTGCGATCAACAGATAACGTTTTTCATTATTTCCACCGGATTTACGAACAATATTTACAAATTCCTGATTGATCTTGTTCATTGTCTCATACTGCTCATCAACGGACAATACACCTGTTTTATTGCTGGTGTCACGTTTAACCCAGTTATCGTTCAGACGATCTCCAAGCTCTTCGTTGGCAGACTCGAAGATCAAACGGTCTGAGTAATCTTTATAGCGTTCACTCAGCTGTGTCCAGATCTGTCTGTAACGGGCCCATGCCTGCTCACGAACAGACGGATCCTTGTCACCAAACTGTCCCCACCAGTCACCGTCATAATGAATGTTGACGATTGCATATAATCCGTCATTCAGACAGTAATTGATGACCTCTTCCACACGCTCCAAATACTTTTCATTGATAGTATATGTCATTTTATCCTCAGAAATATCCATCAGATTGGACCATGCCACCGGAATACGGACATTGTTGAAGCCATATGCCTTGATCGTATCTACATTTTTCTGTGTTAATGCAGAATTGTTTGCAGATGTTTCACAATAATTTACGTCTACCTTTTTCTTTTCATCCTCAGTCATACTGCTGGTATCAATAGACTGATCCAGAGAGTTACCATAGTTCCAGCCAAGTCCCATTTCTTTCATATAAGCGGCGGAATCCATATTGTCTCTCATCTCGCCATTGTCCCTGGTCTTAAAACCACTTGGCAATGTACGTTCCTCGCCAATATTACTTGGCACATCCGTTTCTGCTGCCTTGACAGTCTTTTTCACTGATGCAATGCCGATTCCGCTTACGGAGCTCACAACCATTGCTAACGAAAGAAAAGACGCCAATAATTGTTTTTTTAATTTCCTCATTGTATTATCCTTCCTTTTTATTAAAATATAAATTTGCATTATAGGCAAAACCACTATACCTACACGTTCATACTAACACATTTTTATGCAGTTTGCAACATTACAGATTCATCGCAACCCCTGATAAATGGTGCATTTCACAATTTAGCGTGGAACATTCTATAAATAATAGAAATATTCTATAAAGCAAGAAAGAGACATTCTATCCGCAGATAAAATGTCCCTTAAAATTTTATGAATAATTATGCATTGATATCGCCATCATCCTCTGTGGAGGTGGAATATACCAGCTCTCCGTCAGAAGAAGCAAAATCCTTTGCAGGCTCCTCTTCGATCACAACCTCTTTCTCTTTTGCACGATCTTTCTTGTCGTCCTTCTTGTCCTCATCCTCAGACTTTGCAGCTTTGGCAGCACGGATTGCTGCAATCTCGCGCTCTGCCTCTTCATCACAGTCCAGTTTTACGGAACGATATCTCTTCATACCGGTTCCAACGGGAATCAGCTTACCAATGATAACGTTCTCCTTCAGACCTACCAATGGATCGATCTTACCCTTGATCGCGGCATCGGTCAGAACCTTTGTGGTCTCCTGGAAGGATGCGGCTGACATGAAGGAATTGGTTGCCAGTGCAGCCTTGGTAATACCAAGCATAACCTGACTTCCCTCCGGAGGCTCCTTGCCTTCCTTGGTCAGTGCCTCTACAGTATCCTCATAGTCAAGAGCATCTACCATAACACCCGGCAGATAATCGGAATCACCGTTATTCTCGATACGGATCTTCTTCAACATCTGACGAACGATAACCTCGATATGCTTATCGTTGATATCTACACCCTGCAGACGGTAAACTCTCTGTACCTCACGGATCATATAATCCTGTACGGCACGGACACCCTTGATCGCAAGAATATCGTGTGGATTTACACTACCCTCTGTAAGCTCATCACCGGCTTCCAGCTCCTGTCCCTCAAGCACCTTGATACGGGAACCGTAAGGGATCAGATATGCCTTGCTGTCACCTGTCTCTTTATTGGTTACTACAACTTCACGTTTCTTTTTGGTATCACGGATGCTTACAGTACCGCCAAACTCAGCGATAATTGCAAGTCCCTTCGGCTTACGGGCCTCGAAAAGCTCCTCGACACGAGGAAGACCCTGTGTGATATCATCACCGGCTACACCACCGGCATGGAACGTACGCATGGTAAGCTGTGTACCAGGCTCACCGATGGACTGTGCAGCAATAATACCAACAGCCTCACCAACCTGAACCGGCTCACCGGTTGCCATGTTGGCACCGTAACATTTTGCGCAGACACCGATGTGTGACTTACAGGTCAGGATTGTACGGATCTTGACTCTCGCCTTAGAACCGGCATCCATAATTGCCTTTGTCTTGACAATACGTGCTGCTCTCTTTGGTGTGATCATATGGTTTGCCTTTACGATCAGTTCACCATTGTCATCATATATATTCTCACAGGAGAATCTTCCTGTAATACGCTCTTCCAGAGACTCGATCAGCTCCTTGCCATCGGCAAACTCCCCAATCTCCATACCCGGAATCTCATCACGTTCCACGCTGCAGTCTACCTCGCGGATTGAAAGCTCCTGAGATACATCGACCAGACGACGGGTCAGGTATCCGGAATCGGCGGTACGAAGGGCTGTATCGGACAGACCCTTACGGGCACCATGAGCGGAAATGAAGTACTCCAATACGTCAAGACCTTCACGGAAGTTTGACTTGATCGGGAGCTCGATAGTACGTCCTGATGTATCTGCCATCAGTCCACGCATACCGGCAAGCTGTTTGATCTGTGCCTGAGAACCACGGGCACCGGAATCAGCCATCATGAAGATGTTGTTATAACGATCCAGACCAGCCATCAGAGCTTTGGTCAGCTTATCATCGGCTGCGAACCATGTATTGACAACTGCCTTGTAACGCTCCTCCTCGGTCAGGAGACCACGGTGGAACTTACGCGTGATCGTCTCAACTGTCTTTTCTGCATCTGCCAGAATATCCTTCTTTGCAGCAGGCACGGTCATATCAGAAATTGATACGGTCATTGCTGCACGGGTAGAATACTTATAACCTAATGCTTTAATATGATCCATTGTCTCAGCAGTACCTGTTGCACCGTGTACATCGATACACTTCTCCAGAATCTGCTTTAACTGTTTCTTACCTACATGGAAGTCTACCTCCAGTGTCAGGAAATTGTCCGGATTGCTTCTGTCTACAAAGCCCAGATCCTGCGGCAGGATCTCGTTGAAGATGAAACGTCCCAGAGTAGACTCAATGTTTTTGATTTCAACCTGTCCCTCGGCATTAACACCGCTTCTGCGGACTGTAATACGTGAGTGAAGTGTAACCACGCCGTTTTCGTAAGCTGTGATCGCTTCATTGACAGACTTGAAGAACTTGCCTTCGCCCTTTACACCCGGTCTTTCCTGTGTCAGATAGTAGATACCAAGTACCATATCCTGTGAAGGAACGGCAACCACACCACCATCGGACGGTTTCAGCAAGTTGTTTGGTGAAAGAAGAAGGAAACGGCACTCTGCCTGAGCCTCTACGGACAACGGCAGATGCACAGCCATCTGGTCACCATCGAAATCGGCGTTGAACGCGGTACATACCAGTGGATGAAGCTTGATTGCCTTACCCTCTACCAGTGTCGGCTCAAATGCCTGAATACCAAGACGGTGAAGTGTAGGGGCACGGTTCAGCATAACCGGGTGCTCACGGATAACCTCCTCCAGCACATCCCATACCTCCGGCTGAAGCTTCTCAACCATCTTCTTGGCCTGCTTAATATTGTGTGCTGTTCCGTCTGCTACCAGTTCCTTCATAACGAAAGGCTTGAACAGCTCAATAGCCATCTCCTTTGGAAGACCACACTGATAGATCTTAAGTTCAGGACCAACGACGATAACGGAACGGCCGGAATAGTCAACACGCTTACCTAACAGGTTCTGACGGAAACGTCCCTGCTTACCCTTTAACATATCAGACAGAGACTTGAGAGGTCTGTTTCCGGGACCTGTAACAGGACGTCCACGACGACCGTTGTCGATCAGGGCATCCACTGCCTCCTGGAGCATTCTCTTCTCGTTGCGGACGATAATATCAGGCGCACCTAACTCCAGCAGTCTCTTCAGACGGTTATTTCTATTGATGATACGACGATACAGATCGTTCATATCAGATGTTGCAAATCGTCCTCCGTCCAACTGTACCATAGGACGAAGATCCGGTGGAATTACCGGAATAACAGTAAGGATCATCCATTCCGGCTTGTTTCCGGAACCACGGAATGCCTCGATCACTTCCAGTCTCTTGATGATACGTGCACGCTTCTGACCGGATGCGTTTTTCAGCTCCTCCTTGAGGGTATTGGACTCTTCCTCAAGGTCAATGCTCATCAAAAGCTCCATAATAGACTCAGCACCCATGCCGGCACGGAATGCATTGCCATAGTTTGCTCTTGCCTCCTGATACTCTGCCTCAGAGAGGATCTGCTTCTGCTGCAGACCAATACCATCCTGCGCCTCCAGTACAATATATGACGCAAAGTAAAGGACCTTTTCCAGGTTCTTTGGAGACACATCAAGGATCAGACCCATACGGCTTGGAATACCCTTGAAATACCAGATATGTGATACCGGTGCTGCCAGCTCAATGTGACCCATACGCTCACGACGTACGCTGGCCTTTGTTACTTCGACACCACAACGGTCACAGACAACGCCTTTATAACGAATCTTTTTATATTTACCACAATGACACTCCCAGTCCTTGCTCGGTCCAAAGATCTTCTCACAGAACAGTCCGTCCTTTTCCGGCTTCAATGTTCTGTAGTTGATGGTCTCCGGCTTCTTTACCTCACCACGGGACCACTCTCTGATCTTTTCCGGAGATGCAAGACCAATCTTGATCGCATCATATGTGATATGCTTTTCTTCCTTTACAGTACTATCGATCATAGTAACCTCCATTCTTCCACATCCAGGTTGTGTAAATCCGAAGTTTCGTCTTATAACAGATCCGGCTCCTCTGAAGCTTCAAAATCACCAAAAATGTCGTCATTCTCTAACTCTTCTGCAGTTCCCTCTTTAAAACCGGCAGATTCAAAGGACTCACCACTGCCAAATGCAAAGTTGGCATCGCCATCGATCAATGGCTTGATGTCCTCAGCATTATCCTCTTCTACACTCTCCGTCATCGGTACTTCATTACCGTTCTCATCCAGAACAGTTACATCAAGAGCAAGTGCCTGCAGCTCTTTGAGGAGTACCTTGAAGGACTCAGGGATACCAGGATCAGAGATATTCTCTCCCTTGATGATCGCCTCATATGTCTTCACACGTCCAACCACATCATCGGACTTCACAGTCAGGATCTCCTGAAGTGTATATGCAGCACCATAAGCCTCCAGCGCCCATACCTCCATCTCTCCGAAACGCTGTCCACCGAACTGGGCTTTACCACCCAGAGGCTGCTGTGTTACCAGTGAGTAAGGACCGGTAGAACGTGCATGGATCTTATCATCAACCAGATGATGCAGCTTCAGGTAGTGCATGAAACCAACGGTAACTTCACCATCGAAGTACTCACCTGTACGTCCGTCACGAAGACGAACCTTACCATCACGGCGGATCGGTACACCCTTCCACTGCTGACGGTAATCCTTATTCTCTACCAGATAGTTCATAACCTCCGGATCAAGAATATCTTTATATTTATCAACGAAAGGAACAACGTCTGCCGGATACTCTACGCCATCCGCTGCAGCCTTTGCCTTTTCTGCCTCAAGCTCTGTCTGATCCAGCGGGGTATTGGCATAATCGTTTGCCAGCTCCAATGTATCCATGATATCGTGCTCGTTTGCACCATCAAAGACAGGAGTTGCTACATTAAAACCAAGTACCTTGGCAGCCAGACTCAGATGAATCTCCAGGACCTGACCGATGTTCATTCGGGAAGGCACACCCAGAGGATTCAGCACGATATCCAAAGGCCGTCCGTTTGGAAGGAATGGCATATCCTCCACAGGAAGTACTCTGGAAACCACACCCTTGTTACCGTGACGACCAGCCATCTTATCACCCACCTGAATCTTACGCTTCTGGGCAATGTAGATACGAACATTTTCATTCACTCCCGGTGGAAGCTCATCACCGTTCTCTCTGGTAAATACCTTGGCATCCACAACGATACCAAACTCACCATGAGGAACCTTCAGGGAAGTATCACGTACTTCTCTTGCCTTCTCACCAAAGATCGCACGAAGAAGTCTCTCCTCTGCGGTCAGCTCTGTCTCTCCCTTTGGAGTAACCTTGCCGACAAGAATATCATTGGCACGAACCTCAGCACCGATACGGATGATACCTCTCTCATCCAGATCCTTCAGTGCATCGTCACCAACGCCCGGCACATCGCGGGTAATCTCCTCTGCACCCAGCTTGGTATCTCTTGCCTCGGCATTGTACTCGCTGATGTGTACAGAAGTATAAACGTCTTCCTGAACCAGTCTCTCACTTAAGAGAACCGCATCCTCGTAGTTGTAACCTTCCCATGTCATGAAACCGATCAACGGATTCTTACCAAGGGCGATCTCACCACCACAGGTAGAAGGACCATCTGCAAGGACCTGACCTGCCTTTACCTCGTCTCCCTTGTTGACCAGAGGTCTCTGGTTCATGCTGGTTCCCTGGTTGCTTCGCTGGAACTTCGCTAATTTATAATTATGAATGGTGCCGTTTGTCTCCTTCACAATGATCTCATTGGAAGCAGAACGCTCAACCACACCATCTGCCTCTGCGATCACACAGTTACCGGAGTCGATCGCAGCCTTCATCTCCATACCGGTACCAACCGCAGGAGCCTCTGTCACAAGAAGCGGTACTGCCTGACGCTGCATGTTGGATCCCATCAGGGCACGGTTCGCATCATCGTTCTCCAGGAACGGGATCATGGCTGTTGCCACAGAGAACACCATCTTAGGAGATACGTCCATCAGATCGATATCCTTCTTCGGGAACTCAGATGTCTCTTCACGACGACGACCGGATACACTGTTACGCACAAAATGACCTTCTGCGTCAAGTGCCTCGTTCGCCTGTGCAACAGTATATTTATCCTCCTCATCAGCAGAGAGGTAAACTACCTCATCGGTTACGCGAGGATTTGCAGGATCTGTCTTGTCCACCTTACGGTAAGGAGCCTCGACAAAACCATATTCATTAATGCGTGCATAAGATGCCAGAGAGTTGATCAAACCGATGTTTGGTCCCTCAGGAGTCTCTACAGGACACATACGTCCGTAATGAGAATAATGGACATCTCGTACCTCGAATCCGGCACGGTCACGGGAAAGACCACCAGGTCCCAATGCAGAAAGACGACGCTTGTGAGTCAGCTCACTCAGCGGGTTATTCTGATCCATGAACTGTGACAGCTGGGAACTTCCGAAGAATTCCTTAACAGCTGCCGTTACCGGCTTAATATTGATCAGAGACTGTGCTGTGATGGAAGAAAGATCCTGTGTGGACATTCTCTCACGAACAACACGCTCCATACGTGACAAACCGATACGATACTGGTTCTGAAGCAGCTCGCCTACTGCACGGATACGACGGTTACCCAGGTGATCGATATCGTCATCATTACCAATACCATACTCCAGATGAATATTGTAGTTTATGGAAGCAAAGATATCTTCCTTGGTGATATGCTTTGGAATCAGCTCAGAGATATTGTACTGGATCTCCTCGATGATATCCTCCTGAGACTCGTTCTCGTCCAGGATCTGCTTTAACAGTGGATAATATACATCCTCTGTCACACCAATGCTCTTCGGATCCACATCCGGGAGATAATAACGAAGGTCAACCATCAGGTTGGAAAGAACCTTTGTCACATGCTCCTCATGCTCAACCATCACATAAGGAACTGCAGCATTCTGAAGCTGGACTGCGATCTCCTCTGTGATCAGTGTACCTGCCTCCAGCTTCTCGCCGGTCACAGTATCTACTGCATCCTCTGCCAGTCTGCATCCTACGATGCGGTTCTTGAAATGCAGCTTCTTATTAAACTTATATCTTCCGACCTTTGCCAGATCATATCTCTTTGGATCGAAGAACATACCATTGAGAAGATTCTCGGCACTGTCTACGGAAAGCGGCTCGCCCGGACGAAGCTTTTTGTAAAGCTCAAGCAAACCATCCTGATAATTCTCTGTTGTATCCTTCTCGATACTTGCAAGGATCTTTGGCTCCTCACCGAAAAGCTCTTTGATCTCTGCATTGGTGCCCAGTCCAAGAGCACGCAGGAATACAGTGATCGGAACTTTTCTATTTCTATCTACACGGACGAAGAAGACATCATTGGAATCCGTCTCATACTCCAGCCACGCACCACGATTCGGGATTACTGTAGATGAAAATAACTCTTTACCGATCTTGTCATGACCGATCGCATAGTAAATGCCTGGGGAACGTACTAACTGACTTACGATAACACGCTCAGCACCATTGATGATAAAGGTACCTGTCGCTGTCATAAGAGGCAATTCACCCATAAAGATCTCGTGTTCCTTGATTTCCTCAGTCTCTTTGTTGTGCAGACGAACCTTAACCTTTAAAGGTGCTGAATAAGTAGCATCCCTCTCCTTACACTGGTCAATATCGTACTTGCTCTCGTCTCTGCAAAGCTTGAAATCAACAAATTCCAGGCTGAGATGACCGCCAAAGTCAGAGATTGGGGAAATATCCCGAAATACTTCCTTCAGACCATCATCCAAAAACCACTGGTAAGAATTGGTCTGCACCTCAATGAGGTTTGGCATCTCCAGAACTTCTCCCTGATGGGCATAACTCATTCTCACACCATTGCCTACTTTTACCGGACGTATTCTGTTTTTCTCCATCGCCGTTTCACTCCTTAATTTTGTAGAGTATTTTGTGGCTTTTCAATCCTCATAAACTATGATATAATATACGTTATACCTGTTTGAGTTTATAATCTGCCACAATAAGTGCATTTTCCATCTTACCATCTAATCTGATGGTTGTCAAGCTTTTCCGTTTTATTGAATAATTCTTTCTATAAATTTTTGTATATAATAAGAAAGGAGACATATATGAACATCAAAAAAATGATACAGGATATGACACTGGAAGAAAAAGCAAGCCTTTGCTCCGGTGCAGATTTCTGGCACACCGAAGCGGTGGACCGGGTCGGCTTAAAGAGCATTATGGTTTCTGACGGACCTTACGGACTTCGCAAGCAGGAAGAGGTCGGAAACAATATGGGATGGGCTGAAAGCATTCTCGCCGTTGGCTTTCCTACTGCTTCCTCTATGGCGTCCTCCTATGACCGCGATCTCGTCCGGGAGGTAGGCAATGCCCTTGGAGAAGAGTGTCAGGCAGAGGATGTTGCCGTTCTTCTGGGACCGGGTATCAATATGAAACGATCCCCTCTGGGAGGCAGAAACTTCGAATATTACTCCGAGGATCCCTATGTAGCCGGAGAGATTGGTGCGGCCTTTGTAAATGGCGTTCAGGAAAAGAATGTCGGAACCAGCCTGAAGCATTTTGCTGCGAACAATCAGGAAACCCGTCGTATGAATGTCAGTGCCCAGGTGGACGAGCGTACGCTTCGTGAGACATATCTGACCGCTTTTGAGCAGGTTGTCAAAAAAGCGCAGCCATGGACCATTATGTGCAGCTACAACCGCATCAACGGCACTTATTCCTGCGAAAATGACTGGCTGTTAAACAAAGTCCTCCGGGATGAGTGGGGCTTTGAGGGTCTTGTTATGACAGACTGGGGTGCCATGAATAACCGCGTGAAATCCTTAAATGCCGGGCTGGATCTGGAGATGCCGGACTGTCACGGAGAAACTGACAAACAGATCGTAGAAGCAGTCAAAAAAGGTACCGTTTCTATGGATACTTTAAATAAAACCGTAGAACGGATCCTGACTGCGGTAGATAAATATTATTCTAATAAGAAAGAAAATGCTTCCTATGATAAGGAAGCCCACCATCAGCTTGCCCGCAAAATGGCCGGCAACAGCGCTGTTCTTCTGAAAAACGATGGAATCCTTCCTCTAAAGGAATCCCAGAAGATCGCCATCATTGGTGAGTTTGCGGAAATCCCCCGTATTCAGGGCGGCGGCTCCAGTCATATTAATTGTTTCCGCGTGGAAAGTGCACTGGAGGCCCTGAAGGATAATTCAAACATTACTTACAGCAAGGGCTTCTGTTCTGAACAGGATGAGACAGACGAAGCTCTGTTAAAAGAAGCGGTTGACGCAGCAAAGGCTGCTGAGGTCGCTGTGATTTTTGCGGGACTGCCGGATTCCTTTGAAAGTGAAGGCTTTGACCGGACCCATCTGGATATGCCGGAAAGCCAGAACCATCTGATCCATGAAATCTGCAAGGTACAGCCAAACACCGTCGTTGTCCTGCACAACGGTTCTCCAATCCGTATGCCTTGGCTTTCCGAGGTAAAGGGCGTACTGGAAATGTATCTTTCCGGCCAGGCGAGCGGTGCTGCCGCAGCAGATCTGCTCTACGGCAAAGTAAATCCGTCCGGCAAGCTTGCGGAAACCTTCCCGCTCCGTGTCCAGGACAATCCAACCTATCTGAATTTCCCCGGAGCACAGAATGAGTCCCATTACAGCGAAGGCATTTTTATAGGATACCGTTACTATGATAAACGGGAAATGGATGTCCTTTTCCCATTCGGATACGGTCTCAGCTATACAAGCTTCCGGTACTCCAATGCCAAGCTCATCGTCAACGGCCAGTCTGTCAGCAGCTCTGCCACAAATAATGCAGAGGGTTCCGAGCCAAATGTGATCCCTTCCATTACGGCAAAACCGCAGGATCAAATCCTGGTATCTGTAGATATTACAAATACCGGTGATGTATACGGTAAAGAGGTTGTCCAGCTCTATGTAAAAAATGCTGTATGCGATGCCATCCGTCCGGAACAGGAGCTGCGAAACTTCACCAAGATCGGTCTGGAGCCGGGCGAAACCAAAACGATCACCCTGGAGCTGGATGAACGTTCCTTTTCCTATTACAATACACAGATCCATGACTGGTATGCACCATCCGGAGACTATGAACTGTTACTCTCCGCTTCCTCCAGGGATGTGCGTCAGCGTCTGACGCTTCATCTGGAAAATGAGCAGAAACTGCCGTTTATCGTAACAGATATTACCTCCTGCGGTGATGTATATGATCACGCAAACGATCCGTCTCCTCTTGATGATCTGATGGTCAAAAGCGGCTTTATTGATTCCGCTGACAAAGAGAATGACAGTATGGGTGGCGGAACAGCAATGATGATGCGGGCAATGTATAATGATACCCCGCTGCATTCCATTCTCTCATTCAGCACAGACCAGCTGACCTGGGAAGATATCCAGGAAACGATCCGTGCCATCAATGAGAAGCAGTCATAATACAGTTTTTAAGCTCTGACAGAGAGCTTCCTGAAGCAGGAGAATTTTCCATGCATTTAATAAGCATTCCGGAATTTCTCCTGTTCTTTTTCTTTTAGAAGATATTTTTCTTTCGTGGCAAGTCCTCCCCGGATATGGCGTTCAGACTTATTGACATCCAGTACCTCCCGTACCTGCGATGCCAGAGCGTGATTGATCGCCGGAAGCTTCTCCGTCAGATCCTTATGTACCGTGCTTTTGCTGACCCCGAATACTGCCGCTGTCTGCCGGACCGTTGCTTTATGTTCGATCATATACTGTGCCAGCAAAACGGCACGTTCCTCCAGACATTCTGACAATGAACCTAACCGATATTTTTCATATTTTTTCTTTTCCACTGAGTGTTTCTCCTCATTTCATACCTTACTTCATCCTATGCAGAAAATTCTTTCTTATGATTCCGGATAAATTTTTCTTGAAACTTGTGTAAAAAAAGAATATAGTATAGAGTGTTTAGATATGTCACCCTGTCTTCCACGTTTTTTGTGTGTCGTCCGGGTATTTGTTTTGGGAGGTAAGATTTATGTTGATCGCAAAGAAGCCGGCGAAACAGGGACTAAATATTATTATCGTTGGCTGCGGAAAAGTAGGACTTACACTGATCGAACAGCTTGTAAAAGAAGGACACGATATTACGATCATTGATCAGGATGCCAAAAAGGTCCAGGAAGTCGGAAGCATTTATGATGTTATGGGCGTAGCCGGAAACGGTGCCAGCCACCGTGTTCAGATGGACGCCGGTATTGCCTCTGCGAATCTGCTGATCGCTGTAACAGAATCGGATGAATTAAATCTTCTGTGCTGCACCGTGGCAAATCAGGTTGCAAACTGCTCCACGATTGCCCGCGTCCGCACACCGGATTACAGCGGAGAGGCAAGTTATCTCCGGGACAAGCTTGGACTTGCCATGATCATCAATCCGGAGCTGGAGGCTGCCAGAGAGATTGCAAGGATCCTGTATCTGCCAACCGCATTGGAAGTCAATTCTTTTGCCCATGGACAGGCTGAGCTGATCAAGATTCAAATCCCCGAAAATAATATATTAGACGGAATGAGCGTGGCAATGCTCAGTAAAAAGATCAACACAAGTGTATTGATCTGTGGCATTGAGCGCAGTGGTGCCATGTACATCCCATCCGGCGATTCCCTTCTTCTGGGCGGAGATAAGATTTCCTTTGTCGCACCGAAGGGACACGGCCGCTTTTTTCTGGAGGATATCGGCATCAAAACAAATCAGGTAAAAAGTACCATGATCATTGGCGGTAGCAAAGCGGCATACTATCTCGCAAAGCAGCTCCTGCCGATGGGCGTTTCCGTCAAGATTGTGGAGCAGGATCTGAAACGATGTGAAGCCTTAAGTGAGCTTCTTCCAAAAGCTACCATTATCAACGGAGATGGCACAGACGAAGACCTGCTGGAAGAGGAAGGCATTGATTCGATTGAATCTTTCGTTCCATTGACCGGTATTGACGAGGAGAACATACTTTTGACTCTCCATGCCAAACAGATTTCCAAAGCAAAAGTCATCACAAAGATCAATCGGATGAATTTTAAGGACGTGATCAGCCGTCTGGATCTGGGAAGCGTTGTTTACCCCCGGTATATCATCTCCGAGACCATCGTTGCATACGTCCGCGCCAAAAAGGATTCTATGGGCAGCAATATCGAAACACTGTACCATATGTTTGATTCCCGTGCAGAAGCCATTGAATTCCGCGTCAATGAACTATCTGCTGTCACAGATATACCTTTAATGGATCTGTCTCTCAAGGACAATCTGTTAATCTGCTTTATCAGCCGCAACGGATCCATTCTGATCCCGACCGGTTCTGATTCCATTCAGGTCGGAGATACGGTTATGGTAGTAACTACCCATACCGGTTTTAATGATCTTCAGGATATTCTGAAATAAAGGATGAAGGGTTATGAATTATTCGATATTAAAATATATTCTCGGTTATGTACTAAAAATAGAAGCAGCGTTTATGCTGCTTCCTTGTGTTACATCTCTTATTTACCATGAGGAAGAAGGACGCTATTTCTTTCTCGTCTCCTGTGTCTGTATGCTTTTGGGCGTGCTTATGACATACCGCAAACCCAAAAACACGGTCTTTTATTTGAAGGAAGGATGTCTTGCCACCTCCTTAAGCTGGATCATTCTGAGTCTTTTTGGTGCGATCCCGTTCTGGATCAGCGGCGAGATTCCCCAATGGGAAAATGCACTTTTTGAAACAATCTCCGGTTTTACCACCACCGGAGCCACGGTTCTCAGCAATGTAGAAGGCTTATCGCACACTGCACTGATCTGGCGAAGCTTTACACACTGGATCGGCGGCATGGGCGTTCTCGTCTTTCTTCTGGCAATCCTCCCGTTGAGTGGCGGCTCCAGTATCAACCTGATGCGTGCAGAAAGCCCCGGACCATCTGTGGGCAAACTGGTACCAAAGGTACGTTATACCGCAATGATCCTGTATACCATCTATTTTGGCATGACGGTTATTGAGTTTATCTTTCTGCTGGCAGGCAAAATGCCTGTTTTTGATGCGCTTACTACCGCCTTTGGTACTGCCGGCACCGGAGGCTTCGGTATCAAAAATGACAGTATAATGGGCTATTCACCCTATATACAATGGGTAGTTGCCATCTTTATGATATTGTTTGGTATCAACTTCAACTTTTATTTTTATATCCTGTACCGTCATTTCCGCAAGGCGATATCTATGGAGGAGATTCATTATTATCTCGCCATGATCCTGATCGCCGTAACGATTATATTCTTAAATGTCCGTACCATGTATCCAACCGGATTTGAAGCAATGACACATTCCGTTTTTCAGGTTGCGTCCCTTGCCACCTCCACGGGATTTTCCACCACTGATTTTGACCTGTGGCCGCAGACCAGCCAGACCATTCTGATCATTGTGATGTTTGTGGGTGCCTGCGCAGGCAGTACCGGCGGCGGTATTAAAGTGTCGCGGATTGTCATTATGTTTAAAACTGTTTTAAAGGAATTAAACAGTTATATCCATCCAAAGAGCGTCCGCAAAATTAATGTGGAGGGCAAACCGGTGGACCACGAGGTCGTCCGTTCCATCAATGTATTTTTTATTACGTTTATGATTATTTTTTCTCTTTCCGTCTTTGCGATCTCCTTCGAGGATGAGGATCTGGTCACCAACTTTACCGCAGTTCTCACCACCATCAATAATATGGGACCCGGTCTTTCCAAGGTAGGACCAACACAGAACTTCGGACATTTCAATGTCTTTTCCAAGCTTGTACTGATGTTTGATATGCTGGCCGGCCGGCTGGAGCTGTTTCCGCTGCTGATCCTGTTCCATCCTGCCATCTGGAAAGATTCCTTTGAAAGTCACCGTAAAAAGAAACAGAAAGCATAAAGAAACACCTTCGAAAGCAGCGTTTGGAGCCGTTTTCGAAGGTGTTATTTTAGTGTATAGGAAAATGCTCGTAGCGTAGAGTGAGCAAGGGCAAAACGCTGGTTTTGCCCTTTTTTATTGTTGCGCAGCATCGCTGTAAACTTTAGGCGCAGGCACAAAGTTGCCAAGCAAATTCTATTCGCTTTATTCGTATCGCAATGCCTCGATGGGATCCAGCCGGGCCGCTTTGTTGGCCGGATAATATCCAAAGAATACCCCGACGACCATAGAGAACAGTACTGCAATCATAATTGCTGCCACCGGTGCCGTTGCGGAATATCCCAGTACCGATGCCGCCACAGATCCAAGGATCAGTCCCAGCGCGATTCCCAGGCAGCCACCCACCACACAAAGTACCATGGATTCTATGATAAACTGAAGACGGATCGATCCATTGGTCGCTCCCAGCGCCTTTCTTGTTCCAATCTCTCTTGTCCTTTCTGTAATGGAAACCAGCATAATATTCATAACGCCAATGCCGCCCACCAGAAGGGATATACCCGCGATCAGCGAAATCGCCAGTGACACGGTCCGGATCATTTCACTCATAGACTCCGTCATTGACTCCATTGTAGATGTGGCAATCTCATAATTGTCATTACTCATATAATAAGGTGTAAAAAACGTCTCGATCTGATCTGCGAAATCCGATACACTGGAAACAGAAGTGTCTGTCACAATGGTAAACTGCGTATAGCCATCATCGGAATGCATGATTTCCTTGGCGGTTGTCAGCGGAATATACGCATTTGTCGTAACATCCTCCGAACTGTCACTGACCGTTCCCTCGCTTTCATACTGATACACCCCTACAATATAGAAATCCTGATAATTCCCATCAATATTCAGACTGATCTTCTGCCATAATGCACTTTCATTGTCTCCATCAAACAGGGTTTCCACCATCTGATCCGATATCATAATGACATGCTTATTTCCCTCCAGATCAGCTTTTTTGATAGAACGCCCCGCCAGCAGGGCAACCTTGTCACTCCGAAAATAATCTTTATTTACGCCCGATACATTCAAACTGGCAGAATCACCGTCCTTTTCTACCGTAGCAGATCCTGCCGATTCACTGATCGCCACCGCAGAAATCCGGTTTTGAAATGTTTTTTTCATTTTTTGCAGCATAGCATCCGTGATCCTGTCATCCTCCGTAATAGATGCATTCCGATTACCGGCTCCAAATCTCATTCCGTCGGCACGAACCTCTTCTTCCTCACTTTTGGCGGATAGTCCTACCGTAATGTTATTGGCTCCCATCTCCTGAAAGCTGTCGGATATGGATGTGGTCAATGATTCACTCACCGTCATGATCGCAATGACAGAACCAATACCGATAATAATACCCAGCATCGTCAATAACGCTCGAAGCTTATTGGAAAACAATGCTTTACATGCAATCCTGATATTTTCCCAAATCAGCATTTTCTGCCTCCTTTTTTATATTCTACCATCCGAAATCCGGATAACCCGGTCTGTTTCCTCCGCCAGCTCTCTGGAATGTGTGATCAGTACGATCGTTTTCCCCTGCCCCTTATGAAGCTCATGAAAAATATCCATAATCTTCCGGCTGGTCTCGGAATCAAGGGCACCTGTCGGCTCATCAGCCAGTATGATAGAAGGGTCATTCGCCATGGCACGGGCAATGGCCGTTCTCTGTTTCTGGCCTCCGGATAATTCCTCCGGCTTATGAAACATCCTCTCTCCCATCCCCACCAGTTCCAGAAGCTCCTTTGCCCTGGCACGGCGTTCTGTCTTTTTCACCTTGCCGTACAGCATTGGAAGCTCCACATTTTCCAGAGCGGTGGTCCGTGGAATCAGATTATATGTCTGAAACACAAAGCCGATCTCCTGATTTCGTATCATGGACAATTCTTTATCTCCCGTCTCTCCCACATTTCTTCCCCGGAGAAAATATTCCCCCTCCGTAGGGCGGTCCAGCGCACCAATGATATTCATCAGCGTGGATTTACCGGAACCGGATTCCCCCACGATGGATACAAATTCGCCCTGCTCCACCTGCAGGTCAATCCTATGAAGAATTTCCAGTTCATTCGGCTTTCCAATATAAAATCGTTTTACAATCCCATGCAAAGAGATTACAGCGGAATCCTTTTGTCGCTTTTTCATTTATTTTCCACCTCCCGGTCCGCCGAAGCCGCCTTTGCCGCCCATATTACCAGCGTCCGGCATACCACCTCCGTTCATGCCTCCCATCCCGCCAAGAGCATTGCTGTTTTTGTCTGAGGAGGAATCACTTCCGGAAGAAACCTTGTCAGTCGGAACCACAACCTCCAATCCCTCCTGCAGATCATCTCCGGAAATCTCCACATAATAATCAGTCTCCATTCCTTTGGTTACTGTGATCTGACTTGTCCGGGTCTGGCTGCTGCTCTTTCCACTGTCCTCTTTACTGTCACTGTCCTGTGGCTTCTGCCCCTTCTGATCATCCGCAGGATTTCCATTCATCTGTCCGGCGTCATCGCCCTGTCCGCCAGTGTCATTACTCTTTTGTCGGTCTGTATTATTTTCCGTTTTCTGATCACCGGTATTATCGTTATCTACCACTGTAATATAACAGCTGCCATCCTGTGCCTCGCTGACCGCATCATATGGTACAGCATATACATCATCTGCTTCCTCTTTAATAATGCTGCATTTAGCGGTCATACCCATTTTGAGACGGCTGTCTTTTGTTTTCAAACGAATGCGGACCTCATAACCATCACTGCTGCTGTTTCCTGTATTCCCGGCATTTCCGGTGGTTTCTGCTGAGGAACTGCTGCCGGTAGACGGCGCCACGAATGTTACAACACCCTCCAGTTCATCCTCATCTGTCGCCTCCGTCAGGATCACCACACGCTGTCCCTTTTTCACATCGCTGATATCGTATTCATCTACACTTGTAGTAATCGTATATCCACTGGTATCATCCAGCTCTGCAATGGTTCCGCCGGTATACGTGTCTCCCACAGATACATTTAACGTTGTCACAACACCATCCATAGGAGCTGTCACTGTACATTTATCCAGTGACTCCTGCGCTTCCTCAACCTTTTTCTGTGCCTCTTTGACGCTCTTGGTCTGATTGCTTCTGGCATTGCTCACGGAACTCTTTGCCTGGATCACAGAGGATTTATTTTGTCTTGCAGTATCTGTCTGATTGTCCTTTGCTGTCCCCAGCGCGGATTTTGCCTGCTCATATGCCTCCTGGGCTTTCGTCAGAGCCTCCTTTGCCGCCGTAAGTTCCTGACTGTTCTTCCCCTTTGCACCGGTTTGGAGCTTCTTTACTTTATTTTTGGCAGTCTGTAATGCTTTTGCAGCCGTTTCCTTTGCTTTTTGCGCTTTCTTCACATTTTTGGCAGCCTTCGTATTATTGTAGCTCTGGTCACTGAGCGCGGTGTCATACTGCTCCTGCGCAGATTCTATCTCCAACGCAGCAGAACTCTGTGCTTCCGATAAAGCATCCTGTGCTTCCTCCAGACTGCTCTCCAGACTATCCGAATCAAAAAGAGCTATCTTATCCCCCTTTTTCACTTTATCCCCTACTTTGACATAAACCTTTTTGACGGTCACATCATTCACCGAAGCCGATACCGTCTGTGTTTTCCGGCTCTCAATGGTTCCGGATGCACTAATGGAATCGGTGAGATCCATTTTGGCCAGGGTTGTTGTACTCTGTCCGGTCACTCCCTCCGAGGAGGCTTTTTTTGCCTGAAGAAAATGTCTTCCTGCCAGAATCCCTCCTGCCAGAACCAAAACAACACCTCCACAGACAATCACCTTAAACTTTTTCCCACGTTTCTTTTTCATATGACACCTTACCTTTCTAACAAATCAATCGAATAATATGTTCCAAATCATACCCAAATTTCTTGTTGAAAAAGTGTAGAAGCCGTGTTCAAATTGTGAAACGAAGTTTCAGTTGATAAAATACTCCAATACTAATATAATAAATTAGATAATAATCTGTTTATTCTTCAAGAAAGGATTGGTATATAAAATGAAAAAAATAGTTCTTACCGGCGGAGGTACAGCCGGCCATGTAACACCAAACATCGCCCTGATCCCGGAGCTTCAGAAGCAGGGCTACGAAGTCCACTACATCGGCTCCTACGAAGGCATTGAAAGCCGTCTGATCCCAGAGCTTGGTATTCCTTATTATGGTATCTCCAGCGGCAAGTTGCGCCGCTATATTGATCCGAAAAATTTAAGTGATCCATTCAAAGTCATTCGCGGCTACGGACAGGCACGAAAGCTGTTAAAGCTCCTCCGTCCGGATGTGGTATTTTCCAAGGGCGGCTTTGTTTCCGTTCCCGTGGTTGTTGCAGCCAAATCCCGTCATATCCCATGTGTGCTCCACGAATCCGACATGACACCGGGACTTGCCAATAAAATCTGCATCCCTTGCGCAGACAGAGTCTGTACAAACTTTCCGGAGACCTTAAAGCATCTACCGGAGCACAAAGGCGTTCTGACCGGCTCTCCGATCCGCCAGGAGCTTTTTCAGGGCAGCAAAGAAAAGGGACTTGCTTTCTGTGGTTTTACCGACGAGAAGCCTGTTATCCTGATCATCGGCGGCAGTCTTGGTGCCGTCCGGGTCAATGAGGCTGTTCGTGCGATCCTGCCACAGCTTCTGGAGCGTTTCCAGATCATCCATCTGTGCGGCAAAGGCAAGATGGATGATTCCCTCAAGGACACAAAGGGCTATGTACAATTTGAGTACATAAAGGAAGAATTACGAGATCTTATGGCTGCCGCAGATATTATGATCTCCCGCGCCGGAGCCAATGCCATCTGCGAGATCCTTGCCCTTCGTAAGCCAAACATCCTGATCCCGCTTTCCGCTCAGGCAAGCCGCGGCGATCAGATCCTGAATGCCGCCTCCTTCGAGAAACAGGGCTATAGCATCGTGATCCAGGAGGAGGAGCTGACCAACGAAAAGCTCCTGAATGCCGTAAATACCGCTTTTGAAGAAAAAGACCGCTTTATCAAGGCAATGCAGCGAAGCCAGCTCAACAATTCCATTGAAAAGATTGTGGAACTGATCAACGTCTCTGCAAAAAATAAAAAGAAATAATGATACAACGAACTCGAAAGATTGGAGGATTCCCATGAATATTCCAAATGATCCTATGATGTTAGTTAGTTATTTAAACACACAGCTCCGGGATTTTTATCCAAGTCTGGAAGAGCTGTGCAAATCACTGGATTTAGACCAGCAGCAGATCTGCGACAAATTAAAAACAGTGGATTACAGCTATGACGCTGCCACCAACCGCTTTATCTGACGTATCGATGATATCCGGAAAGTTCTCTTTTGTCTTTTCGGATACTCTGCCCGGCTTTAAACAATAAAACAGCAGCTTTGATACGAAATCACAAATTTGTGATATCCGTTCAAAACTGCTGTTTTCTGTTTATACTATAAGTTTAATTCAAAATATTGGGGCACTTATTCACTTGTGCCAATTCTGTAAATAACAAAATCATAAAGCCCTTATGAAGTAATGATACTTCCGTCTGCAATCCGCGAAACCCACATAGACATTCCCGGACCATGATTGCCGAAAGGACGTGTATGAAACCCAAAGCGCTCATAAAAGCTTTCTCTCTCATATGCCGCCATCAGGCTGACCATCACGGTCTCATCATCCATTACATCCCGCTTGATATACTCCAGAAGCCTGTCGATCAGAGCCGTACCAATATGCTCTCCCTGACACTCCGGCCGCACGATCACATCAGTAATAAAATAAGTATAGCCTCCATCACTGACGATCCTCGCCATTCCAACCGGCTTGCCGTCCTTCCGGGCGATGAGTTTATAGAAAGAATTGTTCAATGCTTTCTGAGCTCTCTTGTCTTTTACGGTGATCCAGTTTACAGAACGTCGCAGGTCATTATACTCCTCCACCGTAATCTCATCTGTATATGTAAGCATTTTGTCGTCCCTTTCTTGCTGCTATATTAATCGTTTCACCCCTCGATTACACCATGAATATTTTCTCTGATATTATCAACACGGAAGAAGGAAATATCCTCCTCCAGAGACTTGGACAGCTCCTGAAGCTGCCTTGCTGACTCTGCCAGAAGATTCATCGCTGCATTCATCTCCTCCATAGAAGCCGTTGTTTCCTCTGTGGATGCTGCATTCTGCTCCGAAATCGCAGAGAGGTTTGAGATTACATCTGCCACATTGGCACGTGCACTATTGCAGTGCTCTGTCTGCTGGCGGATCATACCTGCCGCCTGGGCAGCTCCACTGATACCATCACCAACCTCCGCAATCTGCTTTCTGGTTGCCTGCAGCTTCTCCTGTTGCTCGTTCATAATCTTCTGAACTTCTTCCATGACCTGTACGGAATTCTCAGAATCCTTCAAAAGCTCTCCAATAATATCGGCAATGCTTCCGGCAGACTCATTACTCTGCTCTGCAAGTTTCTGAATCTGACCCGCTACCACAGCAAAGCCACGTCCCTGCTCTCCGGCACGGGCTGCCTCAATGGAAGCATTTAAAGACAAAAGATTGGTCTCTTCTGCAATAGAAGTGATCAGATCAACAGCTGCCCGGATCTTTAATGCAGACTCATTCGTTGCGTTAACCTGACGGGAAATATGTCTAACAGCCTCCATACTCCTGTCATTGGATTCTGTAAGATCCCGGATAATATCGATTGAACGGTCACTGGAGCCTTTAATCTCCTGAGTTCCCTGATCCAGCTCTGCCACATTATCTGCAATATGTCCGATCAACTGACCCATTGTATCCACCTCATGGGATGCCCTCTCTATCTCATCTGCCTGAGATACGGCTCCCTGGGAAATCTCCTCAATCGCCTTACTGATATCATCTGCGGTGGAGCTGGTCTGCGTTGCCATATTGCTAAGATCCGTACCAGACTTCAACAGCTGCTCAGAAGAAGTGCGGATATGATTCACCACCTCAAGAAGCTGGTTCATAAGCACTGCCACACCCTTCGTCATATCTCCCAGCTCATCATTACGGCGCATGGCTTTCGACTCGACTGCTACTGTCAGATCACCGTTAGACAAACCGTGAACAACTTTCTCCGCTGCCTGCAGTCCCATCTGGATGCCTTTGGTCAGAAGGAAGATCACGATTATAGCGAGTACGATCATTACCAGCTCCACAATAACAATATGACTGGTACGCTCGCTGATCAATGTCTGTACTTCTGTCACAGGCTTGCCGGCAAATACCATGCCGATCACCTTATCTCCGGAATCCTTTAATGGCGCATAACAGGCATAATACTTCTCTCCGTCAATGGCAATATTATATTCCTCTACGGTCTTTCCATCCTGTGTCACAGCCTTTGTAACAGCTTCATCTGCCTTTGTCCCGGTAAGACGATTCCCTGACTGGTCCTTGAGTGTCGTTGCCATACGGGTGCCCCCATAAAATACCGTCACCTGCATGTCTGTTCCTTCCACAAAGGAATCCAGAAAATCTGTCTCATCCGTAACATTAAAGCTTCCCTTCATCAGCTTATCGCCACTAACAGAATATGTATCACTGTTGACCGCATTATACAACTGCTCCAGAGAATGTGTCTCTGTCTGCAGTGCATACATCATCTCCTGACGCATACCCTCTTTCATATTACGTGTAGCGGAAATCCCCACGATCACTGCCATCAGTATCATTGGAAGCAAAGCAACCAGCATGATTTTGATCCGCAGTCTGCTGCTGCCGTTTTTCTTCTCTTTCCTTCTCTTTCCAGCCATAATTACCCTCCTGATATTTCATAGAATTCGTTTGAAAATATAACAATATTATAAATCAGATAAATGTTTCTGTCCAATCTTTTTCCCTATTTTTTAGAATATCTCTTTTCTTTTTTTCATATATTGAAACATACGGGACAACAAATCACATATATGGAGGAATTCCCATGAAATTATCCTTAGAAACTATGATTACAAACCAGATAAAATGCCACGGCAGTATCCAGACCACTCTGGAAGATGATGTAAATGTGCCGGACACAAAGCCGGACATTGATTTTATCATAAAGCAGCATGGCTGCCTGGAGCTTACTGAGATCACCTGCGAACAAAATAAATGTATTGTACATGGACAGCTCCAATTCGAGCTGCTGTATGCCAGCAATGATGATATCCGCCCGATACATAACATGAAAGGACAGATTCCCTTTGAAGAAACGATAAATATGGATAGCTTATCCGACACAGATACCGTTTTTTGCAGCTATGATCTGGAGGACTGTCAGATTAAACTGATACACTCCCGCAAGATCAGTGTTCGTGCAATTGCCGGCTTCCACTGTCAGGCAGAGGACGAAACAAGTTATCCTGCGGGAGTCGATATTATCTCGGACGATGCCGCCCGGGCCGGAATGGACGCTCTTGTCCCGGAGGGACTTCATAAACGTTTCGACGATATCTCTTATACCCGGTCCACTCCCCGGCAGAAGGATGTTTTCCGCATCAAAGATGAGCTCACCCTTCCAAAGGGAAAACCGGATATTGACACGATCCTTTACTATGAAATGACCCCTGTAAATCTCCAGACACGTCTTCTGGAGGACAGCATCCGCATTACCGGAGACTTGCATGTGTTTGTGTTGTATATACCGGTGGATGAGGAGCGCCGGATGGAATATCTGGAAACGGAGACTTCCATTGATGGTATCGTACAATGCGACCAATGCAGCGAGCAGATGATTCCTGATATTATATTCCAGCCCGGATGCGGCTCTATGGAGGTCAAACCCGACGAAGACGGGGAACAACGTATTCTTGAGATCGAACTGCCGCTAAACATGACTATGAAATTTTACGAAGATGTTAAGCTTCCGATCCTCAAGGATGCCTATTCGACCGCCTGCGAATTGACACTATCCAAAAAACCGGTTACCTTTGAACAGCTCCTGCTTAAAACACAAAATGTTATCCGTGTTTCTGATCAGATCAAACCAGATGATAAACAGGAACGAATCCTTCAGATCTGCACCGCCTCCGGCCGGGTCCAGATTGATGAACAGGAAATCCGGGAAGACGGCATTGCTCTGGAAGGCATCGTTGCTCTGGATATCCTGTATATCACCGAAAATGACGATCAACCTCTGGGCAGCTTAAATGCTGTTATTCCATTCCAGCATTTTATGGAGATCAAGGGGATTTCCCCTGAGGATCACTATCTGCTCCAGACCGACATCAGCCAGATCAGTGTGATCATGCTGGATGCGGCGGAAATTGAAGCAAAGGTGGTTCTCAGTGTCAGTGCTATTGTATTCACCTCTGCCGGCTGTAACGTCATCACACAGATTGAAGAAGCTCCCCAGGATCTGGAACGTCTTCAGAAAATGCCCGGCATCGTAGGCTTTATCGTCAGTGATAACAGTAGTCTCTGGGATATCGCAAAAGAATACCAGACCTCTCCGGAAAGTATTATGGAGCTTAACGGACTCACCTCAGAGGAAGTTCATCCGGGAGATCGCCTGCTACTTGCAAAACAGGTGGATGGGCTGTAATTTCCGTATGATCGACCTCCCAAAAAAAATCCATATTTTGCCATGTTACTGCAATGAGTGAAATAAACACATTGTCTGATAAAACAATAAAGACATCGAATATAGCTCTGTGTCTCTCCTAAAATTGTTTCCGGGAAACATAGTTCACATTCGATGTCTTTTATTTTTCAAAGCCTCCATCTGCCTTCCGGCTGACTTGCTTTATATTTTGTATTACTCGATCACCTTGATCCAGCCCTTAGGAGCTTCAATGCGTCCCATCTGGATACCTGTCAGCGTCTCATACAGCTTCTTGGTAATTGGTCCCATCTCCTCCATACCACTCGGGAAGCAGATTTCTTTACCATGATCATTGATCTTGCCAACCGGAGAGATAACTGCAGCTGTACCGCAAAGACCACACTCTGCAAAGTCTTTAACCTCATCGAGATATACTTCTCTCTCCTCAACCTCAAGACCAAGATACTCCTTGGCTACGATCAGCAGAGAACGACGTGTAATAGATGGAAGAATACTGTTCGACTTTGGTGTAACGACTTTATTATCCTTTGTAATAAACAGGATGTTTGCTCCACCTGTCTCCTCAATCTTTGTACGGGTTGCTGCATCCAGATATACGTTCTCAGCAAATCCCTGATTATGTGCATCTACAATCGCATGTAAGCTCATTGCATAGTTCAGACCAGCCTTAATGTGGCCTGTTCCATGAGGTGCTGCACGGTCAAAATCAGAAACACGGATTGTAATTGGCTTTGCGCCGCCCTTGAAATACGGCCCTACCGGTGTAGTAAATACACGGAACTGATACTCATCAGCCGGCTTTACACCGATAACTGCATTGGTTCCAAACATGTACGGACGTATGTAAAGAGTTGCACCGGAACCATAAGGCGGTACATAATCAATATTTGCCTTTACTGTCTGTACGACCGCATCTACAAAGCGATCCTGTGGAAAAGCCGGCATTTCCAATCTCTTTGCTGACTGTTCAAGACGCTCTGCATTTAAATCCGGGCGGAAGCACACCACATGACCGTCCTCTGTGGTATATGCCTTCAGACCCTCGAATACAGTCTGTGCATACTGAAGTACTCCGGCACACTCACTAATTGTAATCGTATCATCGCTGATCAATGCGCCATCGTCCCATGCACTATCTTTGAAATTGGACACATATCTTTTGTCCGTTTTTACATAACCAAATCCAAGGTTATGCCAATCGATATCTTTCTTTGCCATAACTATTCCTCCATTCTGTATACATTTCATGCATGTATACGATTGATTCATTGAATCCAATTTTAATACTTGATATGAAGAGTGTCAAGGGTATCTTTTCTGCTTTGGATGTATTTTGTCCGGGGCTTCACATCCCTGCGCCGTTACTCCTCCAGCATATCGATTCTCTTCTGATGACGCTCTGCATTTGAAAACTCTGTATTTAAAAACGTATCAACAATCATCAATGCCAGACCCGGCCCAACCACACGGGCCCCCATGGCCAGCATATTTGCATCGTTATGTTCTCTGGTTGCCTTGGCACTAAATACATCATGACATAATGCCGCGCGGACGCCCTTGATCTTATTGGCTGCAATAGAAATCCCGATGCCTGTCCCACAGATCAGAATGCCTTTTTCACATTCTCCGGAAACGACCGCCTGTGCTGCCTTTTTACCGAATACCGGATAATCACATGGACTTTCATCATAGCATCCGTAATCCTTATACTCGATCCCTTTCTCCTCCAGATATCCGATGATCTCCTGTTTTAATCCATATCCACCATGGTCACTTCCCAATGCAATCATTCTGCTTGTCCTCCTTCGTCTTTCTCATTTTTCATTAAAATCTGTATCACCTTGCGGATCCGCCGGGCAATATCGTGATAACACATATCATACTGCTCCTCTTCCCCGCCATAAGGATCTGTAATATCCGTATCTTCTCCAACATATTCTCCTAAAGTATATACCTCACCGCCCTGATATTTTTCAAGATATGCAACCTTCTCACTGAAAGTCATCGTGAGTACCAGGGTATCCTCCCCAATATCAAACTGCTCTAACGGCACAGAATTTTCATGGGAACAAGGCCGCAGATCATGCTGACTCAAGGAAACATTTACCTTCGGGCTGATGGGTTCTGAAAAAAGAACCACCAGTCCCCTGGAACAGCATGACGGAAAGGACGGTACCCTCTCTCCGCGTTCTCTCGCCTGTTCTCTTTCCTTTTCTGTAAACTGCCGGTACATAGCTTCTGCCACGGGACTTAAATATGTGTTTGCCGTACAGACAAAAATAATCTTTGAATAATCCAATAATCAGTACCCCTCTCTATACATTGATCACATGATATGCAGCCGCCTTCAACATCCGATTCATAATTGCTTTTCCCAGCGTATCCTGTTCAAAGCTCTCTGCAAATATATATTCCGCACCAATATGGTCCATCTCTCTCAGTATATCATATAATCCGGCCGCAATCGACCCCTCCGTTCTGCGCGATCCCACGCTCCGTACATTGTCACACTGATATCTTGTTTCGGTCTCCTCTGTAGCAATTACCGCTACGGAATGTCCTTCCAGCATCTTCTCCCGGCAAAGGCGGTTGATCTCCCCGATCACCTTTTCGGTTTTACCCTCCACGATAGTCATCTGTCCCTTAGGCGCATAATGACGGTATTTCATTCCCGGTGCCTTTGCTACGATATTGGGATTGATGGTTCTGGAAAGAATCGCCGGATCCACCTGCACCTGTCCCAATACCTCCTCCAGCATCTCTTTTGTTATATATCCGGGACGCAGAATTGTCGGAACACCTGTACTCATATCCACAATCGTGGATTCCAGACCGATTCCAACTGCTCCTCCATCAATGATCATATCAATCCTACCGTCCAGATCCTCCTGCACATGCTCTGCCTTCGTGGGACTTGGTCTTCCCGATGTATTAGCACTTGGAGCCGCAATATAAACGCCGGACTCCCGGATCAGTGCCCTTGCAACAGGATGGCTTGGCATTCGTACTGCCACCGTATCCAGCCCACCCGTTGTAGACCCCGGCACCTTCTCTTTCTTTGGAAAGATCATTGTCAGCGGTCCCGGCCAGAAATGCTGTGCCAGCTTCGCAGCCTCTTCCGGAACCGTCTGTGCAACCTCCTCCAACGATTCCATATCTGCAATATGCACGATCAGCGGATTGTCCGAAGGGCGTCCCTTGGCTTCATAAATCTTCGCAGAAGCCTCCGGTCGAAGTGCATCACCACCCAGACCATATACCGTCTCGGTAGGGAATGCCACCAGACCTCCGTTCTGCAAAATCCTGCACGCCTCCTGCAGCTCTTCATCCTGAAAGCTCTCCGGGTTTATCGTTTGCATTATCGTTTTCATTTTAATTATGACCTCCGCTCACATACTGCAGCGTCCCAAGTGCAACTGTCCATGCCACCCGGCGCTGATATGCCTCCTGCGTCAACAGCTCTGCCTCCTGCGTATTTGATAAAAAACCACATTCCACAATCACCATCGGCGCCTGAGTATTTTTTAACATATAATAATCACTGTTTGCCTTTGCCACTCTGTTGTTTTCCGGATCCAGTCCGGATACCAGCTGCTCCTGCAGTATTTCTGCCAGAACCTTTCCCTTTTCGGAAGTTGTCTGGTAAAAAACCTGTGCTCCCTTAGAGCTCTCCGATGTAAAACTGTTCTGGTGAATACTGATCACAGCATCTGCTCCACTGTCGTTAATGATCCGACAGCGTGCATGCAGGTCTGCTATCTTTTTGTTGGTATCCCCGTCCTGATAAAGTCCCTGATCCGTCTCTCTCGTCATGATCACCTTGCAGTCATTTTGTTCCAGAATATCCTTCAGCTTTAGGGAAATCGCCAGATTAACATCCTTTTCCGGCACATCATTTATTCCAATCTTGCCGGGATCATTCCCTCCATGTCCCGGATCGATCACAATTGTATAACGCTGCTCTTTGTCTGCCTGTTTCGACCATGTATAAACAGCATTTCCTGTCTCAAAGATCATGGCTGCAAATGCCAGTCCCAGGATCAAAAAGCTCATCACTCTGTTTATTTTGTTATTCATGCTTCTACGCTCCGGTATATCCTTTTGTTTCATATTATGAATATACCAAACCAGATAGAATAACTACATATATTTGATGATCATATCCCATACAGCTGAATCTTCAAGTCCCAGCTTCCAAAATGCATATCCGGCGGTCTGATGATCTGAAACCACCTTCATCTTCTCTTCCAGAGAAGTCTGATCCTCCAGCCACATTTTATAAACCACACCATCCTTGGTGTACTCTGCATAATTCATGCCACTTTCATCATTCCACTCAAACTTTGCTCCTGCATCGATCATAGATTCCTTCGCAAAGTGCATTCCATATGCCTCTGAGCTCAGCTTAACCTTTCCATCCTTTGTCGTTTCCTTCCAAAGACGGCTGTAAAATGGCAATGCTATGATCGTCTGCTCCGCCGGTACCTCCTTCAATGTATTCTCTGTAGAATCTGTCACATAATTCAGAGAAGACACCGGACCTGCCTTCTCAGAGCCTGCATAATACTCATCATATGCCATTGTGATCACATAATCCGCTACGGCAGCCTGTTCCTTACGATTATAATACATAGAATAGGAAGTCGGCGGATAATTATCAATTGATAAAACGACTCCGTTATTGCGGCACATAATGCCAAGCTCCCGGATAAACTGGATGAAATCATCCCCATTGGCCTTCCTGACGTGCTCAAAGTCGATATTGATGCCATCCAGACTGTACTTGATCGCTTCTGCGATCAGATTTTTTTCCAGCTTTTGTCTGGTCGTTGTCCGTTCCAGTACCTTGCCAATCTTGCTGTCATTGCTGAAATCATTGCATACCCCCCACACATCAACTCCGAGGCTGCGTGCCCTTGACACATATGCATCGCTGGCAAGAGAAGTAATCTCACCATGATTGCCGGAAACCGTAAACCATGTCGGTGCTACCACATTGACACCCTTCGTCGCATTGAGCAGGTTCAGCACCCCATCATTGGCTGCGCTTGTGGTCACCTGATGCCATACCAGATTAACCTTCCCATCCTTCAAAATATGAGTATACTGCTCCTCTTTAAAATCGGTCGTGTATTCCGACTGATATATCTTTCCAAGATCTTTTCTGCGGACATATCCCACAACACCATCCACAGACATTACCTTATCAAAAGAAGATTCATTGCCATCGCCCGACTTCGTACTGTCTCCCTGCTCCAGCACACGTACCTGGTCATCCTCCTTCAGCTTCACTAATATATCACTTTTGATGCTTGCACGATAACGTATTCTGGCTTTCTTTTTTGCCTTGGCATAATCTGCCTTCTCATTATAACGATAAGTGATCACCACTCTGTCCGGTTTATCGTACTTCTTATAATCCAGTGCTGTACGCTCCTTTACATAATCCAGTGCCACATAAGCCGTGTCACCCTTTACCTTTACGATCGGGTAATCCATAGAAGCCTTGCTTTTATTGGTATAATAATCCTGACTGTCTGCCGCAGCGGATATCACTGCAGTAGAAGTAGTATATAACAGCTGGTTCTCCTTGGAATCCCAGTAAAAACGGGAATTCAGATAATCGTGAACCATCCCATAATCTACATAAATCTGCCCATTCTCATACAGAGCTTTTGTGTCATAAATCTGATCCTGCAGGATCACCTGCATCTCCCCTTCTGACACCTTAAAATAATCTGTCAGTGCCATCTCCCTGTTGCTCGGCATATACCTTTTCACCAGCAGAGCAATCCCTGCAATCACAATGGCAAGAACCAGAAGTGCAATAAAGGTCAGCGTCAATTTCTTTTGTTTATTCATGGCTCAGTCCCTCTTTTCTATATAAATGACGTAAATCAAACCACATCAAATGCATATATTTGAAAAAAGTATATCACTTTTCCAACGCACAATCAATCCTCGCATTTTATGCAGAGCGGAAAGCCCCGATCATATCATTAAGTATCCGGAAAAAGAAAAACCAGATGTGCCTGTCTGTCCCCGGGCCAACGGTTTCCAGACGGCACATCTGCTTGATCAAAAGGTTCTAATACTGGTTCGCTTTAAACGGCATATATCTGCCATACACCATACATCGTCGTCAGACATGTTCCAAGTGATCAAAATCAATCTGTGTGATCCGTCCCTGACGATCCCCGACATAATCCTTCATATAATACGCCTCCTCCATCATCTGATGGAGCTTGTCCGTCTCTGCCAGAGTATAGGGTCTTCCATCCACGGAAACGCTTAAGCCGGCAGCCTCCGCCTGCTCCATTTCTGCCAATATCCACGAATACATCTGCTCTTTTAAATCACCTGTATTTTCCTTCATCGACACACCCTCCTATGATAAGGATGATACGGAAGTACAAATTTGTGATACGTTTTCCTGATCATCCCACCTGAAATAAACTTTTATTGTTGACTGGAGAAACATCTCGCTGATACGCTGGATATGTGTCTTCCTTCGTCTGACTTTTTGTAACCTCCTTTCTTCATTTTCAAGACCGTCTCTCCAGCTCCTATTATACTCCGTCATAATCCGTCGTGACAACCCATAAACAGGGCGTTTCGCGCCGAAATACCACTCTCTGTTCTGTCATTTTTTCACAAAACAGAAGTGTGAAAAATCAGTTTTTATTCAGTATTGTATTTAAAAATACAAATAATAGAAAACCCACAAGAAAATGCCAGTATTTCTTAGTGAAAATCAACAAAAAATAAAGAGGAACGCAAAATTGACTTATGCGTAAGAATATTCTATAATCAAACTAACCAGAAGGATTGTTCGCTTTAATAAAAACTACTCCATCTGTTACAAAAAATCATGGAAAGGAAGTGAGCCTATGCATATCGAAAAAATTAATGATCATCAGATTCGCTGTACCTTAAACCAAAAGGACTTAAGTGACCGGGAACTTCGAATCAGCGAGCTCGCCTATGGCAGCGAAAAAGCAAAGGCTCTTTTTCGCGATATGATGCAGCAGGCATCTTACGAATTCGGTTTTGAGGCAGAGGATATCCCTTTGATGGTAGAGGCGATTCCTATGTATCCGGACAGCCTTGTTCTTGTGATTACCAAGGTGGATGATCCGGATGAACTTGATACACGATTTTCTCATTTTACCGATGATGATTCCGATTTTGAAAATACAGATATGGATGATATAGATAATGTCTTTACTATTGAAGAGGATGATATGTCAGATATGGATCTGTTTGACAGTGATATTCTGATGGAACCGGAACCTCCGGCATCTGATCCTGCTTCCACCACTCTGTCGGACGATGCCGGTCACAGCACATCCGACGGTGACTTCATTTCCCTGTCTGAAGCATTAGGCATGGAACGCCGTCCAAAAACCAAGGACTATACTGCAAGCCGCGACGTGATCAAAATATTCTCATTCCGGAATCTTCAGGATCTTACCGATCTGGCAGAATATCTGGTATATACCTATTATGGTTCCAACACTGTTTACAAGGATGAAAAAACCGGCCTATATTATCTGATCGCTCATAAATCCGAACACAGTCCCGAGGAGTTCAATAAAATCTGTAATATTATGGGCGAATATGGCAGACCGGTACACAATATGTATGCAAGCCATTCTTATTATGAAGAACATTATGAGCCATTGATCCAGGAGCACGCGCTTCAGGTACTGGCAAGCATCTGATCTGAATGCATCAAAAGGGAAAACAGTGTTTTTCCCTTTTTTCAGTGTATAGGAAAATGCTCGTAGCGTAGAGTGAGCAAGGGCAAAACGCTGGTTTTTCCCTTTTTTATTATGTTTCGAGCAGTTTCTATACAAAATAAAAGACCTGTTACAAACCGGTGCAGCAGTTTGTAACAGGTCTTTTATTTTGTATTCATTTGATTTCATAATTATTTCTTTGCCAGATAGCCGTTTACATTCTCAATCAGCTCGTCCGCATTGAGACCGTGAACCATAGCGGCCTCCTCCAGACTCTCTCCCTGTGATGCAGGGCAGCCTACGCAATGCATACCGGATGCCATCAATACAGCAGCAATACCCGGATCGATCTGAAGCATATCACTAATGATCATATCTTTATTTACTCTAGCGTCCATGTTAATCCTCCATCTTATACAATATCCGGCTCTCTGCCGGATCTGTATATCATTCTAAAAAACTCATTGTTTGTGTTGAAAAGGAAAAAGACTGTCCACGGTGAAGCCATCGAGGACAGTCCGGTAATTCATGTGTAATGATTACGCCTCTGAAATAGCTCCAGAAGGACATGTACCAGCACAAGCGCCACAGCTGATGCAAGAATCAGCGTCGATCTCATAGTGCTCAGCACCTTCTGCAATAGCTCCTACAGGACATCCGCCTGCACAAGCGCCACAACTTACACAATCATCTCCAATAACATATGCCATTTTATAAATCCTCCTTTTCTTAGTATAACCACATTCTAATACAATTTTGTGTTTTTTACAAGAGGAAAACCTTACTAACTCAATTTTCTCATTTGTGTTAAGCGAGAAAATTTATCAATAACCTCCGGTGCTCCATAACTATGTCAGCGTGAAAGGTTATATTTAGAAATCTACCTCTGTATCATAATAGCAGCATTTCAGCAGCTTCTCCATCTCCTCCTGGGATGGCTGACGAGGGTTCGAACCGGTGCAGGCATCCAGGATCGCATTTGCTGCAATCTCCGGCAGACGCTCCAGAAATACTTTCTCCGGTACAAAACCTTCCTCTGTCGGATAACTGTCCGGTCCGTAATTTTTGATACAATGAGGAATATTTAACGCATCATTCATTCCACGAAGATATTTGATCAGAAGCTCTACCTTTTCATCATCATTACTGCCTCCAAGCTTCATAAAATCTGCAATCTCTCCATAACGTTCCTTTGCTGTGGCATCCTTTGCGTTAAATGCAATAACCTTCGGCAGATACATCGCATTGGCCGCACCATGGATAATATGTGCGCCATAGTCTGCAAAGGCAGCTCCGGTCTTGTGTGCCATAGAATGTACAATACCAAGAAGTGCGTTGGAAAATGCCATTCCTGCAAGACACTGTGCATTATGCATACTGTCTCTCTTTTCCATGTCTCCCTCATAGGAGCCTACCAGATCTCTCTGGATCATCTTGATCGCATGAAGTGCCAGCGGATCTGTATAATCACAATTTGCCGTAGAAACATATGCTTCGATCGCATGAGTCATAGCATCCATACCGGTATGTGCCACCAGTTTCTTTGGCATCGTCTCTGCAAGTTCCGGATCCACAATTGCTACATCCGGCGTGATCTCAAAATCAGCAATCGGATACTTGATACCTTTCTCATAATCTGTAATGATCGAAAATGCCGTAACTTCTGTTGCCGTTCCGGAAGTTGAAGAAATTGCGCAGAATTTTGCTTTTGTACGAAGCTTTGGCAGACCAAACACCTTACACATATCCTCAAAGGTCACATCCGGATACTCATACTTGATCCACATTGCCTTGGCAGCATCGATTGGAGATCCACCGCCCATGGCAACGATCCAGTCCGGCTGAAACTCCTGCATTTTGGCTGCGCCTTTCATCACCGTCTCCACAGACGGATCCGGCTCAATGCCCTCGATCAGATCAACCTCCATGCCTGCTTCCTTCAGATAACCGATTGCCTTATCCAGGAACCCATTTCTCTTCATGGAACCGCCGCCCACACAGATGATTGCCTTCTTTCCTTCAAAGTCCTTCAGGGCCTCCAATGCCCCCTTGCCGTGATACAGATCTCTTGGTAACGTAAATCTTGCCATAAATATTACCCTCCTTTAAAATCTGACAATTCCATCGACAAGATAGATTTGTCGTACAATTTGATACTTCTATTTTACACCTGATGAGATATTTCATCAACAGAGAATCTATGGAAATATATGAAAGATTTGTGAAGATATGACCGGCTTTCATAGACAGTAGATACATTCTTGAATCGGGAAATGTATTCTGATAGAATTGTGACATGACATAATTTCAGATTTAGGATTTGATGCGTGACATATAAAAGATCACCGGAAATGAGGATTACTATGAATAACTATAAACTGATCCTGCAATACGACGGCACCCGTTACAGCGGCTGGCAAAAGCAGGGTAATACAGACAACACGATACAGGCAAAGCTGGAAACCATTGCAGGAAAGCTCACCGGTACTCCAACCGATGTCAATGGCTCCGGCCGGACAGACGCCGGTGTCCATGCTTTGGGACAGACAGCCAATTTCCGCTGTGAGAAAAAACTTGCTGATACCGATTATATCCGGGATTATTTTAATCATGCCCTTCCGATGGATATCCGCGTCATTTCGGTAGAGGAAGCACCCACACGCTTCCATGCCAGACTCAATGCAAAGGAAAAGCACTACCGCTATGTGATCGACAATGCAATAGTGCCTAATGTATTTGAACGGCGTTACGCAGCCCGGATTCCTTCCGGACACGAAGCGCGCATCCCCTATGATATAAAAGAAATGAAAAAGGCTGCTGCGTATCTGACGGGGGAGCATGATTTTAAAAGCTTTTGCGATAACCGCCACATGAAAAAATCCACTGTCCGTACGATCCGGGATATCCGGATCGCCAACGATAACGACCGGATCACTCTGGATTTCTACGGCAATGGATTTTTATATCATATGGTGCGTATCCTGACCGGAACACTTCTTGAGGTTGGAAGCGGCCAGAGATCCGCAGAGGATATCCCCCACATTCTGCAGTCCCTTGACCGCCGCGAAGCAGGTTTTACCGCTCCGGCACCGGGGCTGTTTCTGGTGGAAGTAATGTACTGACAATCACGCGATCTTTGCGCATGACGGAGGTCCAAAGAAGCTCCTGATATGAGCCCCATGCATCATCCCTGCATTTTCTCCATAATCTCTTCCAGCAGCTTTCCTGCTACCTCCTCCTTGGACTGCAGTGGCAGCTCCGTTGCTCCATCTGCTGTGATCAGCGTCACCACATTGGTGTCTCCGCCAAATCCGGCACCCTGCACCTTAAGATTATTGGCAACGATCATATCCACGTTCTTTTTTGTCAGTTTCTGACGGGAATTTTCCAGCATGTTCTGTGTTTCCATAGAAAAACCACAAAGGAACTGCCCCTCTCTGCGGTGTTCTCCCAGCCATCCGAGAATATCTTTGGTACGGGTCAGTGCAATGGCATTGTCCCCATCCTTCTTTTTGATCTTTTCGGTTGCTGTAGTAACTGGCGTATAATCTGCAACCGCAGCCGCCTTAATAATAATATCCTGTTCCTGTGCCCGGCCGGTCACAGCCTCGAACATATCTGCCGCACTCGTCACCGGCACCACATCCACAAACATTGGCGGGTCGATCGCTACCGGGCCGGTCACCAGCGTTACCTTTGCGCCCCGAAGCATCGCCTCCCGCGCAATGGCATATCCCATCTTCCCGGTAGAATGATTGGTAATATAGCGGACCGGATCAATCGCTTCCACTGTAGGTCCTGCTGTTACAAGAACCCGCTTATCTGCCATGGTTTTCTCACAGGCAGCTTCTTTGAGAATATACTGCAGCAGAATATCCTCGGACGGCAGCTTTCCGGCCCCGACATCATGACAGGCCAGCAACCCCACAGCCGGCTCAATGATCTCCATACCGTAATGTTTTAACTTTTTGAGATTGTCCTGGACGATCGGATTCTCATACATAGCCGTGTTCATCGCCGGAGAAATGATCTTTTTGCAGCGGCATGCCATAACCGTTGTGGTCAGCATATCATCCGCAATACCATTGGCAAGCTTGCCGATCACATTGGCGGAGGCCGGTGCGATCAGAACCACATCCGCCTGCTTTGCCAGAGCCACATGCTCTACACTATACTGAAAATTGCGGTCAAATGTATCGATCAGACACTTGTGGCTTGTCAGCGTCTCAAATGTCGTCGGGTGAATAAAATTGGTCGCATTCTTTGTCATAAGCACCTGTACATCCGCATGAAGCTTTACCAGCATACTTGCAAGATTTGCAATTTTGTAAGCAGCAATACTGCCCGTCACACCCAGTACGATCGTTTTTCCCTTTAACATGTTCATGTCTCCTTGCTGTATAGTATGTCAGATCATTTCATCTTTACGATAACTGTCCGTGCTTTTCATAATTTGTCACACGGCTGATATGATTTTGTTCATCCACAAATACCACCTTCGGCTTGTGATCCTTCGCTTCCTCCGGCGTCATCCGGCAATAGCACATAATGATGACATGATCCCCTACCTGCGCCTGTCTTGCCGCTGCTCCGTTCAGACAGATCATGCCACTCCCCGGCTCTCCGGCGATTGTATATGTCTCAAAACGGTTGCCGTTTTCCACATCCACGATCTGAACCAGTTCATATTCCAGAATTCCCGCCTGCTCCATCAGCTCCGGATCCACGGTAATGCTTCCCACATAATTAAGCTCCGCCTGCTGTACCACGGCACGATGGATCTTGCCCTTTAACATTGTAATCTGCATGTTGTTCAATCTCCTTTTTTGCAGCAGTGTGTTGCAATCGGCAAACAATTTGTATTGCACCACTCTGCCTGTCTCTTTGTGATTCGTCATTATTTAACGAGGCCACGGATTAACCCTTGCGCATCATTTAATAAAGTTGTCGATCAGTCTTGTTTTGCCAATGTAAACCGCCATGGCCGTCAGGATTTCCCCCTCCGTGCTCTCTACCGGCTCCAGAGTATTCCAGTCTACAATCTCCACATAATCAATCTTTGCCAGAGGCTCCTTCTCGATCTCCCTGCGAATGGCTGCAATGACTTTCTTTGCATCCTTCTCGCCATCTTCGATCAGCTTTTTACCAAGCTTCAAGGAGCGTGATAATACGAGTGCTGCTTTTCTCTCTTCCGGGCTAAGATAAGTATTTCTGGAGCTTTTGGCAAGTCCATCCTCCTCACGGATGATCGGGCATCCTACGATCTCAATGCCAAAGTTGAGATCCGATACCATATGACGGATCACTGCCAACTGCTGGGCATCCTTCTGTCCGAAATATGCTCTGTCCGGTGTCACAATATTAAAAAGCTTGGAGACTACGGTACAAACTCCCCGGAAGTGAATAGGTCTTGTCTTCCCGCAAAGGCCGCCTGTTAATGTACTCATATCCACAAAGCTTGAAAAATCATCATGATACATTTCCGATGGCTCCGGATGGAAGATCAGGCTTGCTCCTGCATCCTCACAAAGTGCTGCATCCCTGTCCATATCTCTTGGATAACTTTCCAGATCCTCACTTGGTCCAAACTGCATCGGATTGACAAATACACTGACAACGACACGGTCATTGTCTGCTACAGCCCTGTCAATCAGACTTTTATGTCCCTCATGGAGATATCCCATAGTTGGCACCAATCCAACCGTCAGTCCCTGTTTTCTCCACTCTTTTACCTGTTCTCTTACCTCTGCTACTGTATTTACAATTTTCATTTTGTCTTACTTCCTTTCACGCCAATCAATATAACTTGTCCAATACATCGTCATCTATCTTAAAGGTATGTTCCTGTGCCGGATAAGTGCTTTCCTGTACTTCCTTTATGTACTTGGCAAAGCCTTCCTTCATTACCTCTCCGACCTCAGCAAACCGTTTTACAAACTTTGGAGAATAATCCGAGAACATTCCAAGCATATCCTGATATACAAGGATCTGTCCGTCGCAGCCCACACCGGCACCGATACCGATCGTCGGAATTTCCAGCTTGTCTGTGATGATCTGTGCGAGCTTTGCAGGAATACATTCCAGAACAACCGCAAATGCTCCTGCTTCCTGTACGGCAAGTGCAGCATCAATAATACTCTGGGCAGCTTCTGTGCTCTTTCCCTGTACCTTATTGCCACCAAATGCATTGACATGCTGTGGGGTCAGTCCCAGATGGGCACATACCGGGATTCCTGCGTCCACGATGGCTTTGATCTGCGGACAAACTTCCTTGCCTCCCTCCAGCTTTACTGCATTACCGCGGCCTTCCTTCATCAGACGTCCTGCATTGACAACCGCATCATAAACGGATGTCTGATATGACATAAATGGCATATCGATCATCACAAGGGCGTTTTGGGCTCCACGGGAAACGGCCGCACCGTGATGGATCATATCCTCCATAGTAACGGAAAGTGTGTCCTCGTATCCAAGGATTACATTCCCAAGGGAATCTCCTACCAGAATCCCGTTAATTCCAGCCTCGTCCTCCAGCTTTGCCGTAGAGTAATCGTATGCGGTGAGCATTGCGATCTTTACGCCGTCCTGTTTTGCCTGTCTCCATGTTTGTACTGTGTTTTTCATTTGATTACCAGCCTTTCTGAATATCCGCTATCTTTTGATAGTCGCATTTCCTGTCACTGTTCACGTCTGTGTGTAACCAGTAACGATTTCTGTTCTGTTCCATTTTACGGACAGATGGATGTTGTCTGTTAAAACTCTTAATCCATGCTCTTTTCAAACAACGTCCGGACCGGTATATAGTCCCGATCAGGATTGCGCCGCTTTGCAAGCTCTACCATGGTGCTTCCAAGGCTCTGATAAATCTTTCCTGCCTTGCTGCCCTCCAGTGCCTGCAGATGCTTCCGGACCGTCTGTGCGTCACCACGTTCTACCGGTCCCGTCAGCGCATTCACGCATCCCTTTTCCAGCATAGAAGCAATATTCCCCTGTACCAACGGTGTCAGAAGTGCCATAGAATCCTTCTCGGAGAAGCCACATTCTGACAGGATATCAAGGCTCGCCTGCATCAGGCCAAGCATTTCATTACTCGCCATGGCCGCTGCCGCGTGATATTTAATCTTATCCTCCGCCTTCAAAGTCAGCACATGATGACCAATCGCTTCCCACATGGGCTTCATGACTGCAACCGCCTCCGGGTCACCCTCCAATGTCAGATACGCTGTATGAAACTGTTCGTATGAATGAAATTTATCGCTGAACGCGTACATCGGATGCATCGAGATACCTGAGGCTCCTGCCTCTTCCCGACCAGAAAATACATAAGATGATAATGAACCACTAAAATGACAGATAATGCGATTTGAAATGTCCTGATGCAAAAGTTCCCCCCACACCTGAGGGATCACGCCATCCGGCGTTGTAATAAAAATAACATCACTCTTCTCCACCAGCTTACAAAGAGAAGAATATGTCTCTGTTTCCGCAAAAGTCGCTGCTTCGTCAGCGCTTTCATGCGTCCTGCTGTAAAATCCGGTGACATTCTTTCCATGAATGGACAGGTATTTCCCTAATGTCGTTCCGACCTTTCCAGCTCCTATTATTCCGATCCTCATAGGAAACCTCCCTGTGGTGATAAGAAGCACCCGCTTCAAATCTCATTGAAATCATTTCCACTATCGTCTGTCATATCATTATATCACTAACCTTCGCGGCTCCAGCCGCTCTCCCTGATGCAGTTTCTCTCCGAATACCGCTCATATAGTACAGCGAAAATGAAATCTTTGCCAGATCGATCATTCGCTGTACTGGACAGAATAGCACAAATCGGCGGCTTTTTCAAGCCGTCGATTCATAGAATGCAAGATTTGATAATGAAAACTTTCTTAACAAAAAACGGCAGCCTCCCGAATCACTTCGAAAGAGCTGCCGCTCATAAGTCTGTCTGACTATTAGTCTGTAGTGTATGGCATAAGTGCTACGTGACGAGCGCGCTTTACAGCGACTGTCAGAGCTCTCTGATGCTTTGCACAGTTTCCGGTAATTCTTCTAGGAAGAATCTTACCTCTCTCAGAGACATATCTCTTTAATTTGTTGGTATCCTTGTAATCAATGAAATCATGCTCTTTATCTGCACAGAAAGCACAAACTTTTTTTCTTCTGCGAATCGGTCTTCTCTTTGCTGGAGCACCGTCTCTATCGCCTTTATTATAAGCCATGATAAAACCTCCTAATCATAATCTCCGCCATCCAAGTCTAGTTAAATGGCAATTCCTCTTCGATGGCATCCGGAATGTTCATGAATCCATCTCCTGCTGCCTGTGTCGGCTCAGGTCTTGATGGAGCCTGCTGATAGCCATCTCTGTTTCCGTTGTAGTTTGCTGCAGCCGCTTTGCTCTCGGCAAACTCCTGCTCCTCTACAACTACATCGGTCGTATAAACACGGTTGCCTTCCTTATTGGTATAGCTTCCTGTCTGAATCCGTCCGGTTGCCACAATCTTGGTACCCTGATGAAGATAATTCTCAGCGAACTCTGCACCTCTGCCAAAAACGACACAGTTAATAAAGTCTGCTGTCTGCTCATCTCCCTGACGTCTGAATCTACGATCGACTGCAAGTGTGTATCTTGCAACTGCTGTCTGATTTTCTCCGGAAGAATATCTGATCTCCGGATCACGGGTCAGACGACCCATCAAAATTACCTTATTCATTTAGGAAACACCTTCCTTTCTCCTATGCTTCCTGTCTGATGCATAAGAATCTGAGAACATGATCCATAATGCGGACTGCCTGCTCAAGCTGTCCCGGAACATCTGCCTCAGCATCGAACTGAATAAAGTAGTAGTAGCCTTCCTTCATATGCTGGATCTCGTAAGCAAGCTTCTTCTTGCCCCACTCATCCACATTTGTGATGTTACCGCCGAATTTTGTTACATAGTCCTTTGCTTTCTCGACAGTTGCTACTCTTACATCCTCTTCGATCTTAGCATCGACAACTAACGCTAATTCATACTTGTTCATAGTTGTCTGTACCTCCTTTTGGTCTCTGGCTCTCTCCATGGCTCCGCCTCCGTGTGATAACCGACTGCGGCATGTCCCTGCATGCTTTGCCCCGACAGGAGAGAACAAGGAAAAATAAACGTATCACAAATCAATAGTTTACAACATTTTTCACGCGATTGCAATACCTATTTTTCAATTTATATTTTCAAGTCAGCAATTTATATTTTTCTATAACTTATAAGTAAATTTATTCCATTTTCTTTTTCTTTCCCATCAAGGTGTATATCCCCAGAGTCACAGCAGAGATCCCCGTAAAGATCCACATACCTGTCACAAGTCCTATGCTGAGCATTCCACCAAATACCATGGTTCCGATGGATTCGCCCAGATTATCTGCCAGATTATAATATCCCATAGCCTCATCCTCTCCGTATTGTGCCACCACAGGCTGTCTGCAAAACAGAATTTCCCTTCCTGCCGCTCCAAAACTTTTGGAAGCTCCCAAAAGAAACAGTGTAAGAGCCAGCATAGGCAGGTTCTGAAAATATCCAAACAGAAGCACTGCCCCCAAGGAAAGAGCACTGGACAGATAAATGGCTCCTCTTCCCAGATATTTCATGGTAAGACCCGTCAATGCCTCGCTGAGGAAAATTCCCACCAGACAATTCATGACAAGCAAAAGACTGGTCTGAGACTCACTGAGGCCATAGCTGTCACCAAAGATCGGCAGAAAATAACTGGTAAATCCATTGATGACCACATAAGGAACCACCACAAGAAGCAAGTAGCCAAGCACCGGTCCGGAAAACAGAAATGCCAGTTTTCCGGTATGCTTCTGCCGTTTTTCTTCTGACATATGAAAGACTCCGCCGATAACAAAGATCAATAACAGCATACTTACCCAGATTGCCGCCGAGAAAAAGAACATCCGTGATTCGCCCAGATTTTCTGCTAGAGCGGCTCCGATCACCGTGCCGGAGATCATTCCGGATAATATCGCACCATTGATCACGGAAAATCCCTTTGTCTGATCCTCCCCCTCCTGATTCGCTGCTATAATAGACAAACCATTCATCACAAGACCGCAGCCGGCACCTCCCATGATCAATCCGCCCAGAACCATGGCATAATTTTCTGCCAATGCCATGGAAATCTCCCCAATACCACAACACAGAGCCCCCGCCGCCATGACAAGCCGGAAACCAAATTTACGCAAAAGTCCGGTGCAAAATATTGACAATATGCCGATCATGGCAAAATTAACCGTCAGGGGCAATGAACCCGCCAGCTCTCTGGAAATCGGAAAATCTTCCCGGTAAAACTTTTCAATATACACCGGCAAAAAACTGGTAGGCATATTATAAGCGGCAAATACAAAAAATGTAATGATCCGCAGGTACGGAATCGGAAAGCTTTTCTTTCCCTGCTGTTTTCTTTTACCGGCCCATTCCCGGCGATCCTCAATAAATGCAAGACATTCATTTAAAATAAAGACGGCAATGATCACCATCAATGCGATCTCTACCATAATTTTCGTTTTTATGGAGTCGATCATTCCCGACAGGGTATCCGACACCATACCGATTTCTATAATGCCGATCACTTTACCTGACTGATCTTTTACCGGTGTTTTTACATAAACATACGAACCTGTTGCATCCTGTTTTCCATCATTGATCAGTTTTTTCCCTGTCCGGTAAACTTTCTTTGCCTCTGCTGCCTCTCCTTCATCCAACGGAAAATAACCACCCACGGAATTATCAAGATACGCCAGAGCATATGCCCTGTCCCCGGATACCTTTACGATATTACAATATAAATTTTCGCTGTACTCACTGGTCACATCGATCAGATCATTCATACACTCCTGCAGTTTCCGGTAATCCTCTGATCCATAATCCGACGGATATGTTACATGCTTTAATGCTGACACGTCCATAATTTCGGATGCGATCTGGGTCACGGTACACATGCTGCTGATCTGCTCCTGCACATAATTTTCCTTAAATCTCTGTAGCATGCTCATCATTACAACCATTGCAGAAACACTGACTCCCAATATCATAAAAATCGTAAATTTCTTTTGGAGAAAGATACCTGACACGATCAGATATTTTACCAGAACTGCCAGATAATATGCTGCAATGACTGACTCTATCCCCAGGCAAAAATATCGCAGTCCCAGAAGAAGGACAGAAGTCCGGGTATAATTCATTTCTGACGACGGACTGACATCCTGACTGCGGTTCATCCCGATTTCTGTCACCCGGTTATTCCAGGTTACTGACAGGATCTGTTCTTTTCCTTCCCCTGTCACGTTTATGGTTTCTAAAATATCCTGCCCTAATTGACCGGAAGTTATTTTTTCAAAATCCTCCTTTCCATACAGAAGCTTCGCCCGGCTGCCATCCAGCTGATAGACCGCCTGATTGCAGATATCCGAAAAATAAAGGACTCCATTCTGACTGGACAGGCTGTAGGGAAGCATATATTGTCTGTCTGCCACCTGATAGGCAACCCGGATCTTTGCAGAGTCAAAGGAATAAATTGTTCCATTTTTGATCACAAAATAACCCAGCTTTTTATCCAGCGCAAAATCCTGAATTTCAATCGCACTGTCCCAGTCAAATTCCACAGACTTCTCAGCCTTATTCCGGCCACTCTTTAATATATAGGTAGAAAATCCTTTTCCATCCGGATGTACCTCCGCAAAATGTATCTCGTCCCCGACACGGACAAGAGAGAACAGATGACGCTTTGTGATCATGGTTTTGGAATAGTCCTTTTCAAATACAACCCGGTCAAATTTTCCATCCGGCGTATAACGCAGTACCCGTTCCATCGCAAGTCCCAGACCGGTGTCGTTCCATATAACATCCAGTACATATATATTGCCTTTTCGGTCTACTGCAACTTCATCAGCCTCCCCAAAGCAGTCTGCTTCATGATTGTCCCAGGATAACCTTGACATGATCCGGTTCTCCTTCGACACCTTGAGCACTTCACTTTTCCCCTTATTAATAATATAATGATTTCCCTTCTCATCCCTGGTGGTAAAGTACGGATTTTCTATGACTTCTTTCAAGGAAGATGTCTGCGGAAAGCACCACCATTGCAGTATTCCTGCCACAAACAGCAGCAGGGATAACAGCAAGAAAATGATATCCTTCTGTTTTATTTCCAGTTTTTTGATCGCGGTAAACATATTTTCACCTCATTTCTTTCTATAGCAGCTGACGTTGTGCCATCTTTGCAAATTTCCCGTTTTTCTCCATTAGTCCTTCAAAGTCTCCCTGTTCCACCACCCTGCCATGTTCCAGATAAATGATCCGGTCACAGTCCCGGATCGTGGACAGGCGATGTGCGATCACCACTCTGGTACAATTCATATTTTTCAGGGTGTCCACCACCTTTGACTGGGTTTCATTATCCAGAGCTGACGTGGCTTCGTCAAAGAGAAGAACCCCCGGATCACTGGCAAGGGCTCTGGCGATCAGCAGCCGTTGTCTCTGCCCCCCGGAGATTCCTCCCCCCTCCTCCGAGATCATCGTAAACATTCCCATAGGCATCTGACGGATGTCTTCCGCAAAACCGGCCCGTTCTGCCGCCTCCCATGCCTCCTCCATGGTAAGCCACGGGGCACAGATCGCGATATTATCAAAAATATCACCGGCAAATAATTTTCCATCCTGCAGTACCACTCCGATCCGGCGCCGCAGAGAAGGAAGATCGAGCTGCCCCAGATCACGTCCGTCAAAATAAACGGAACCGGTTTCCGGCGTTTCAAAGCCAAGGAGAATCCTCATTAAAGTGGATTTACCACAGCCGGACTCCCCTACAATTCCGAGATATTCTCCGGCTTTAATCTGCAGATTAAGACCATCCAGCACATAGGGCATATCCGGTATATAGCGGAAGCGGACCTGATTTAGTTCAATTTGTCCGTTCAACTGCTCTACATATTCCCGGTTCTCATATAATTCCGGACTTTCCTCCATCAGGGGACGCAGCATATTCACCGCCGGTTTCAGGCTTCCAAACTGAAATCCAAAATCCGCCAGCATCATGACAGACACCACAAAAGACGAAAATGCCGTCTGAAATGCAATATAATTCGAAGCAGATATTTCACTTTTCCATGCAATGCAGTACAATGCAATGCTCCCCACCAGCGTTATTGCTTTACCAATAATCGGAGAGATCGTAATCCATGGATGCCCCATCACCGGCATATTTTCCCATGCCTTTGCCCATCGGCCAAATGCCGGAATCTGCGCTCCTGCCGTTTTTATTTTCTGAATTCCTTTGATCAACTGAAAAGAAATACTTGTCACCTGCGTATGTACTTTATTTTCTTTTTCCCGGAGACGGATCTGTAAAATCCCGGTCAGAGCAATGTTGATCATCTGCGCACAAATGATCACAACAGACGGCAGTAACAGCCGTTCTGCAAAAAAGGATACCTGAAACAGATAGATCAAAGATAAAACTGCCGTCAGAGCGGAAGGAATCATTCTGCCTCCGATCGTCTTACAGATATCCTCTATAGCATCGGCTCTCTGATATAATTCTCCCGAATCATACCTCTTAAAAAAAGATGCCGGAAGCTGCAGCAGCCGCCACCAGACAGCACTCTGTCCGGCAGTTTTCATTTTTTCCCCAATCCGTGCCACAGAGATTTCCTTATATAGTGAGATCAAAGCAGAAAAGAATACTGTGCTGATCACCAGCACCACAATTCCCGGAATCTGTCTGGATGTGCCGGAGGGAATAACCGTGTTATACACAACACTGTTAATGTATGGCAGGATCAGACCACATAACTCCACCATGAGACTGATTCCAAGAATCACAAAAATATCCCATACGGAAATGCTCTCCCACAGGAAACGCCATACCATTTTCATTCCTTTTTGATCCGATGGAAATGGCTTATAAAAGCAATAGGCTATACTTTGAAAATCTGTCGTATTTTGGGAATTAAGGCGCTGCTCTTTTCCATCCCTCCAGACACAATATCTCCCTCCCCCGGAAGGAATTGCCGTATACTGCTTTCCTTCCTCATCCGTAAGCAGAAGCGGTACCGACGCCTCCTTCCACCATGCACCGTCCAGAGTGATCCTCCTTGTGATCAGACCACTCCGTTGAAGCATATGTTCTATATTTTCGTGCTGCAGACCTGCAGCGGATTCCTTTAAGGGCAGATGATAATACTGTAAAACCCGCCGGAGCTGGCTTTGTTCTCCCCGGTCCACACCACCCGCCGTTTCTTTTTCATTTTCCAGGAGATCATACAGCCGCAGACAGGATTCCTGAAGCATCTGTTTCTCCCGTTCCCTTTTCTTTTCTATCTGGTTCAAGCCATTCTCCTTTCGCTAATCGGAATGTAACAATGCCGCATAAGCTCCCTCCTGTTTCATCAATTCCTCGTGAGTTCCTCTTTCCTTTACCACACCCTGCTCCAGCATAATAATTTCATCTGCATCACGGATAGTCGATAACCGATGGGCAATAATAATACAAGTGAGACCCCTTTTTCGGACAGCTCCCATAATTTTCTGTTCTGTCATCACATCCAGCGCGGACGTCGCTTCATCGAGGATCATGACCCCGGGCTCCATAACAAATGCCCTGGCTATCTCCAACCGCTGTCTCTGTCCTCCCGAAAAATCAGAGCCACCTTCACTGATCTCATACTGATACCCATTTTTTCTCATCAAAATATCCTGATGAATACAGGCATCCTTACACGCCTCCACCACCTTTTCCTGACTGATTTCTTCGTTCCACATGGTAATATTGTCCCTTATGGTTCCTCCAAACAATGAAATGTTCTGATCTACCACTGCGACAGAGGAATGAAAAAGATAATGATCCAGCTCACCAATAGGAATATCATCATATCGGATCTCCCCGGAATTGCATGGATATAAACCGCATAACAGCTTTGCCAGTGTCGATTTTCCACTTCCACTGCCTCCCACCAGAGCGATCACCTGTCCCGGTTCCGCATGCATATCAAAATCCCGGATCAACGGTGGGGCGGCGGGGCTGTAGCCAAACGTGATATTTTTCATATCAATTCTCCCTTCCAGCCGCTCCTTTCCTTCCTGTGCCGCGCAGAATATTTTTGTTTCATCTATTTCTTCCTCATATTCAAATACATCCTGAACCCGCTCAATACTTCCCTTCATCTCCTGCAATGCCTGAATACATCCGGCCAGAGACGCCATGGGAGCAAAACAAAGCTGCAGAAATGCCTGAAATGCCACAAGAGTACCGATGGTCTGTTTCCCCTGAAATACAGCCTGTATGCCCAAGATCAGGATCAGACCATTGCAGATTCCCTCCAGAAGTCCCGGCAGGGTTTCCAGATAAATCCGGCTGCTTGCCATTTTCAGTGCTGCATTGTCATACTTTGCCTGATAACCCAAAATTTTTTCAACAATTCCTCTTTCTGCTCCACTGGCCTTTACCGTCTCGATCATAGAAATCCCCGACAGCTTGATCCCGGACAATTTTCCTCCATCCCGTCCAAGCCCCCGGCTTAAGTTTCCGTAATTTTCCGTCAATGCCAATATACATAATAACTGCATTACTCCTGCTGCAAGCACAACTCCTGCCATCCGGGGATCCAGCAGAAACATCAGAAACATCAGACAGCACACCAGCACCAGATCCATAATCGACGGAACGATCCTCTGAAATAAAATTGCCGCGATTTCTTCGTTATTTTGCTCCCGCGATACAATATCCCCACTGAAACGCTGATCAAAAAACGACATAGGAAGACGCAGAATCTTCCAAAAAAACCGAGAAGTGTTACAGATCCGGAATTTCGCCATCATTTTTTGCAAAAAAAGATTTTTCAGACATCCGCTGACCAAAAGAGCAGCTGCTGCCGCCAGCATAATAAGCATCAACGGCTCCATCCATTCCGGTGCTCCTCCCAAAAGAATCCGGTCTGTAAAAATCTTATAAAATACCGGAGATAATATCTGAATCAGACTGTAGATAATCCCCAGGATCGTCACAAAAAACAATGCCGGTTTCATCCGCGCGAGCTCCCGTCCCAGAAAACTTTTCGTTGTTTTCGGACTTCCCTGCGGCTGAAATTTCTCTCCCGGCCGGAAACACATAGCAATACCGGTAAAGGACCGGTCAAAAACATCCGCCGCAACCTTGATTTTGCCGGAAGCCGGATCATTGATCACCGCCTCCTCCCCATCAAATCCGCAAAGAACCACAAAATGATTAAAGTTCCAGTGAATGATCATGGGAAAATCCTCCCTCTGCCGGATCTGCTCCGGATCCATTTTATAAGCCTTAGCCTCCAGCCCGTTGTGCATCGCAGCCTTCACAATATATTTTGCAGAGCTTCCGTCTCTGGTCACATTACATTCGATCCGCATCTTTTCCAGAGGAATATATTTTTTATAATATGCCAGGATCATGGTCAGAGAAGCAGCCCCACATTCCACTGCCTCCATCTGCAGGATTACGGGTACTTTTTTTATCTTTCTCATATCCGCCTCCATTACCTCTCTTTTATGATCAATTCATACGGGTGATATTCCTGTTTGATGATCCGGACCTTGCACCGATCGCCGGATTTAATACTAAGTGCCTCCCCCTTCGGATTAGACCAGACATATCCTCCCTGTCCGTTTTCACGGACACTAAGCTGTATCGTCACCTCTACACAGTTTTTGGAAGGAAGAAGCTCTTCTACATAATCCATGGTACCCATATGCTTTGTAATGTGATTTTCCGTCACAATATTTTCATCAATATGCGAAATCACTCCCTCCACATACCCATATTCTTCCCGCATCACATAGGACGGGGTGATCTGCGCCTCCATACCGATGGACAGTGCACCGATATCCTCCTTGGGCACATATATGTATACCTCCTGATAACTATACTCATCCTGTGGAACGATCACCGCAGCGACATCTCCCTTTTCCACTGCCTGTCCTGAAAGCAGAATTTTCTGCACCACCCCGTCTACGGTACTTCGCAGCATATACCCTGCCTGATAGTTTCGAACCTTCTCCTCTATTTTTTCATATTCCGCCGATTCCTTTGAAACATTCTTCTGCCTGTTCCTCAGATTGCTGATCTGCCGCAGGGATTCCTCATTATTTATGACCGCAATAATATCTCCCCGCGCAACCTGATCTCCCTCCTCCACCAATACATCCCGAAGCAGACCATCCTGCTGCGCCCGCACACTTAAGACATCATTATAGTCAAATACAACGCCCTGATAATTGGCACCGCTGGAAACTGTCCCAAAAAACGCCCACAATAACGCTGCTGCCACACCGGTCACAATAGCGGCAAACATGATCCATCCCCCGGATGGAATAATCTTAATTCTTTGATCCAGCTGCTCCGGTGTTGACAGGCTTTCCACTGCTTTTTCCTGAAATATTCCCTGTTTCATACTAATCTCCTCGCACAAATTTACTGTTTTTACAGATAAACACAGGACATTTTTCTACAAAAAGGCGTCCTTTCCCGTCAAATGTGATGGTGCCTGCCACACCTTCATAGCCCTTTTTATTTTTCAGTTTCTTCATCAACGCCCGTCCCGTTTCTTTTTGCTTTGTTGCTGCTTCTCCAAGCATCCGGAACAGATCATAATACTGCACGGCTGCCGTAGAAAACTCCACGCTGCTTTCTTCTTCGTAACGTCTGATAAACCTCTCCATTTTTTCACTTTCCTGATACGGATACACCGGAACGATCACGACTCCCTCTAAATCTTTCCCATATTCCTTCAATATTTCCGAGCTGTCCAGTGCATAATCCCCCACCACCATCATCTCCGGTCGTTTCTGCCGAAGTCTGGAAAGCAGCCAGGCACTGTCTGTCTGGGTATAAAAATTTGCTACCACAGCATCAATTTCCAATGTGTCACAATCGGTCAAAAGCTGTGCCAGCCCGGAGTCGTCAAAGGGTCCGGTCTGTGTATGATATATATCCATTTGATCTGTCCCGTTGATCACGGATTGGATTCCCTTCATCTCATCCTTTTCAAAGGTTGTATCCGAATGACACAATGCAACACGACAACTCTTTTTGTTTTTGAGATACTCCCCGATCCGTTCACCGATCATTTTTCCACTTAAAAAATCGGTGATCAGATACGAATATCCCTTTTCTGCCACCTCATCATAGCATCCCATAGTAACAATGAATGGCTTCTGTGCCTGTTCAAAAAAATCCGCCTCGGCTCCGATGGATTCGAAATTTTGAAAACTGATCACCGCATCCACCTGATCATCCTCAGACAATGCCTTTGCAAGAGAAATGCCATTTACATAATTGCCCCCGTCATCAACACGTTTTACTTTTATGGTAATGCCCTGCTCTTCCTTTAAATCCCTTAATGCAAGCCTGATCCCATTTTCAATACCATCATCGGAATAATAGTAATCGCCGCTGTCAAGGATTACCAGATTAAATGTGTCCGTTTTTTGGTACACACCTTTTGCAGGGTTAAAATAATGCAGAAGAAATAGTGCCACAGCAGCTGCGATAACCCCTCCTCCTGCTGCCCATCCGACCCATCTATATTTTTTCAATTCGTTCCTCCATTTCCAGATAATCTTTGTACTCCAGAGACGCATTGTATATTGTATGCTTCCCATCACTGCTTAAATACTCCGGATATAGAATCTGGATCAATTCCATATCCTTTCCGTGAATTTTATTACATTTTCTTCCGGAATCCGTTTCATCAACACTGTCTACCTGCACTACATACGATGTCCCATAAATATAATACGGAAGTGCCAGCATTGTGATATAATCCACAACCGCCTCTTTCTTCTGATCTCTGCCGGTAATCTTGCGCATATAAGCAGATTCTTTGATATATTTTTCTCTGCGCTGCTCAAACAGCCTGCATAACTCCCGGTCCCGATGATGTACCACCGTATATTCTATCTGCGGATATTTCTGTGCAATTTTCTCGATCATCCGGATATATTTATCTGTGATGCCGTAACATTCCCGGTAAAATTCTTTCATAATCCTTTTTACCATAAACTCCGGGAGCTTCCACAGAGATTTCTCCATATATTTAAAATATGACATATCCGGCAAAGGGATCACGACCTTTCCGTGAAAGATCTCCGCTACAGCAAACAAATAACGGATACTGTCATATTCCTGTCTTGTCACCCCGTTCTTCCGGTTTAAAAAACGAAAGGAACAAACCTGATCTCCATGCTTTGCAAGATAATCCTCTATGCTTTCCTCTCCCCATATTTTTGCCTGTGCCACGCATCGGCGTCCACAGCTGCAATCAAATATTTCGTTATGTCCATCCGGTCTCTGAAATTCAATGAGCATTTCATCAATTCCAAACAGACATGGCCCCCCGACAAATCCGACAGGCTCCTTATGACGGACCGCCTCCCTGAGCTTTTCCAGATGGGAAACAAAAAGAGGAATCTGCCGGATATCCTCTGTCCTGATCCGTTCCAGTGCCGGAAACATCTTCTGCAGATCATCAAACCACGAAAAATAAACTGTATTTTTATATAAAATTGCTTTCCTTGTCTGAAAATCAAATCCATATTCCGCAATCATTTCTTTTTCCAGATTTTGAATAATTTCCTTCTTTCTTTTTTCCAGCCGTTTTTTCTCCTGTTTTAACTTTGTTCTCTCCTCCCAGTCAAGAATCTGCGCGGAACCCTGTTTTGTTTTCAAAGCTTTTGACAATTTTCTGACCTGCTCCTCACATTGTGCATATTCGGTAATCGAATCAAGCTTTGTAAAAAAATGGGTTTTGCTGTCCAATAATGCCGAAAACTGTTCCACCGTTTCCTGTCCTGAAATCACGGTATTGAAATTCCCAATGGTAAGGGGATACTCCGTAATCGCCTTCGGAAGCTCTGCATAAACAGTCTCCTCTGCATTTGTTTTATTTTCCATCAATACGCTTCTTATATCTGTCAACATGATAATCTCCATTTCTGAATCACTGCTGCTTTTCCTTTTTTACAAACCCGGATCTGTATCTTATATTTCTTTTTTATCCTGTCTGTTTTCAACACATACCTTCCTGTTTTATCCGCCTTTCCATAATAAACAAAAAACCTGTTTTTTCTTTTTGCCTGTTTTACTGTCCCGTTTTTAGGATAGATTTTTACAACAATTTCTGCTTTTGGTTCTGTAACAACCAAAAGTCTTTTTTTCTTAATGCGAATACGATATAATTTCGTTTTTTTCTTTGTCACAGATGCGGTTACCGTCTGAGGCTGCTGTGAATATGGCACTGTGGACATCGCCGGGCTCTGCCCCGGTCCCTGTGACACAGCTTCCTCCGGTTCAGAAGTTCCCGATACATCCGGGCTTACTTCCGGCTTTGGTGTTTCCGATACATCCGGACTTGCTTCCGGCTTTGGTGTCCCTGATGCTGCCGGACTTGCTTCCGGTAATTGCTCCTCCTTTCCAAACTGCTCCTCGTAATATAAAAGTTCTTTTTCTCCTTCCCTCAGCAATAGCTTTCCTTTTGTAATATATTCTTTTCCATCCTCTGTGTACCCGTTTTTGTACCGCAATGTAATATCCATCAAAACACGCTGCCCCTTTTCCATATTGTCAGAAAAAGTGATTACCGCATTTTGTTTCTCTGTCACAGAAACACTGTTTCTGCTTGCCAGAGATTCCACATTCTGATCCGGCAGCTCCACAGAAACATTTTTATCCTCTGTTGTAACATAAAGCTCTATATCCTGTGCCCTTGCCCATAGATTAAATATTTCCAACGGAAGCTGAAAGGTTTCTCCCTTCTGCGGAATTCCATTTTTGTCATTGGCAGTCCCCCACCTTGTGTTATCGTCAACTGTCACATTCCGGATATGGACCCGCGGCTGCGGTGTTACCTCCAATGCTTTTTCCAGATTGATCCTCGGGAAAAAATGAAGTTCTCCCTTTTGGTCTGTCAGCCGGACATATTGATCCGCCGTAAATACCAGCTGGCCTATCATAGCTGCCGGCTCATATTCTCCGTTCTCTCTCCATTTTTGCACCAGTGTTCCGCAGGCTCCGGCTGCGATCGGTGCTGCCATGGATGTTCCGGACTGCTTTTTAAACCGGTCGCCCGGCCATGTAGAATAAATATCCGTCCCCGGTGCCGCAATCTCATAATCCACCGTAGTCCCCGGCGCATAATCCCAATTGGAAAACCACGCAAGATCTCTGTCACTGTCATATGCCATAACACCAAGTACATCCGGCAGCCCCGCCGGAAATATGTTTGTCGAGTCCGAAAAACCGGACTCACCGGTTGCCGCGCTTTCATTTCCCGCTGCTGCCACGATCACTGCTTTACGGGAAGCCGCGTGAATGGCCTTTTCCAGTTTTTCATCCAGATAGTCTGCCCCCAGGGACATGGTGATGACGTCTGCTCCATTTTGAACGGCATATTGTATCGCCTTCACACAATTTTCTGCTGAAAATCCATTCCGGCTGTTTCCTGCTTTTACGATCATAATATGTGCCCCGTAACCGAAATTCCGGCCCTGCTCTGTTTTCATTCCAAGAATTCCCGCCACATGTGTTCCATGTCCATCGGAATCCGTAATATCTCCATTTCCGGCCCAGACATTGTAACCATGCACATCATCAACGAAGCCATTTCCATCGTCATCAACTCCGTCCTGTCCATTTTGTTCCGCTTCATTCACCCACAGACAGTCCTGTAACGCAGCATGGGCGGTATCCACACCGGTGTCGATCACAGCGATCACAATTTCTTCCGCTGCATCACCTGCTGCATTCAGTCCTTCCTCCGCTTCATACCACTGAGACTGCTCCTCCGCCTTCGCTTCCGGAAGGCACAACAAATTTCCCATTTCTATGATGTATAACAGCAGGAATGCCATAATTATTCCGGCAAACTGCCTTTTTTCTTTCATTATCTTATTTTTTTCATACATCTCTGTTTTCCTTTCCCGTCAGGAAAAACAGCCCGGCAGAGTGACCCGCCGGACTGCTGATACATCCGGTCAGTATAATCTGATCAGATACATTATTTTTTCACTTTGACCACTGTCTTTTGCTTGTAAGGCTTCTTAACAGCAGTTACCCGGACAGCCTGTTTCTTTTTCAATTTTTTCTTTAGCCTGATCGTGATCTTACCTTTTTTGTTAGCCTTAACAACTCCATACTTTTGGAGTCTTCCGGCTTTCTTTCCTTTCAAGGCTGTCTTTTTATTCTTATAAACAACCGTTGTGATCTTTGCCTTTGGCAGAGACTGCACCGTAACCCTGTCACCTTTCTTATGAACAGTCACCTTCAGCGTTGTCTTTTTCGCCGAAGTCATTGTCGGCTTTTGAGTTGCTTTCGGTGTTTCTCCCGGTGCTGCCGATGTTTCTGTCGGTACTGCCGTCGGTGTTCCCCCCGGTGCTGCCGTTGGTGTTTCTGTCGGTACTGCCGGTGTTTCCGTCGGCTTCGCAGCAGCCTTTGTTACCTTCACTTTGATCGTAGTGGTCCGGATCAGACTCTCCGGAACCTGGTACATTGCTCTGTCCTTTCGGAACCAGCCTTCTCCCTCGCTCTGAATCAATGTGCCAAAGTCATCAATTTCCTCCCCGTCAATCCCTGTCGGAACAAATGGATCCGCTGCGGTGATCTCACCACCCGGATATGTCTTGGCGGTAATGCTGACCTCTCCTTCCTTTAACGGAACGAGAACACCGTTCTCATCAACATATGCGATGCTGTCATCTGATACAGACCAGGTTGTATTCAGAATTCCCTTGGCATCCAAACCTGCTTTTTTCAGGTCGCTTCCTGCCCCGTTGGAATCATCCACGTCATAAATAGTATCCAGCTTCATAACCTGATCCTCTGTCATCTCCAATGTTCCATCCACCTTCTGCAACGGCTGTACAGAACCGATCGCATCAAGCACACTCTGGTCTGTAGAGGCACTGTCCTTTGTAATCTCATATTGACCAATGCTGATACTCTTTACGGCATCCGCAGCAATTCCTTCCCACTGGGATACCCCTCTGCTCACCTCAAACTGCTGCCAGATATCACCATATTCTGCAGTCAGCGTGATCGCATCCTTCCGGCTGCCATCCTCCTGTATCATGACTTCGCCAAATTTACATGTGCTGATATCAATAGTTTTCTCCAGACTCCGGCTCTCACCATATGGAATTTCATAATCCTTTTCCTCTGCAAGGATCTGATCTCCATCTTTGATCGTCAGATCACCCTTGAAATCTTTATTTCCACTGTTTGTAATCTGCAGACTAACAGAGGCGGTCTTTGCATCCAGCAGCTGTACATTATCTGTCTGAATACTTAATACTGCTTTTTCTTCCAATTTCTTCTCTAACGTATCCACCTGATCTCCGTTTTTAATTTCCACAACAATCGTTGTGCCGTCGATCTGATCTGCATTCAGATCACCGTTTCCACTGAGTGTAACGGTATTTCCTCCCAGAAATACTCCCGGTCCGTCTGCTTTTTCAACATCCCCAAGAGCAGACCATTCCGGCTCCTCTCCGAGAATCTGATCCCCGTTTTTGAGATACATACGATACTGTGCACCTGTAACCGGCTTCAGACCGTCATTTGTTACATCAAGAGTAAATGCAATCGTCTCATTCTTTGTATAAAGCTCCTTATCAGTGGTAATTTCGCCATATACCAGTTCACTTGTTACCACAAAATTCTGTACACAAAGGGCTTTTGCTGCTTCATCCTCCTCAAATACATTGTTGTCGTTAAGCTTCTGCTGTCCCTTTGCAAACATTGCCTGCATCCATCCGTCCTCATTTACCCGGAAGGAAACATCTGTATAATTGGCTCCCTTACTCTCTGTAATCTGTACCGGTTCAGACCAGTTATATCCGTCACAAGAACGGATGGACTTCACCTTCGCCGGATCTCCTGCCTTTACGACACCGGTCTGACCATTGAGATCTTCGTCCTTACTGTAATCAATCTGATATACATCTCCCGGCGATAGTACGGTTCCATCTCCCAGAGTCATTTCCTTCTGTGCTGTAAAGCTTACCGGATATGTGGTGTTGTCTTTTCCTTCTGCAAACTGATATGTCAGTTCATCCGTATCCTCATATGCAAAGGATTCTTCCACACTTTCCAGCATCGGCTCACAATATGCGCCATAAAGCTGTGTCTCCCTGACAGTATTTGCTGCCCCTGTTTTTTCTTTGTCCTTTACAGAGGTATCCACTGCACTCCAGAGCACATACATACTGGTATCATTTGCCTGCACATCATAGTCACTGATCCTGTCTTCTGTCACATTGTCCTCGGCATCCGTCTCTGATCTGTGCCGGATTGCTGTCACAACCGGATCATTCTTATATTTGTTCAGAACATATACTTCCCTCGTAGTCTGATCCTTCATCGTAACCTGCTTCTTTTCCAGATAGCTGTTCTCCGTATTCAACGAAGAAACAACATCACTGACATTGAGATACTGGATATCTCCACCATGGAGCCAGTATAAATAAGTCATTCCCTTGCAGCGTACAAACTGCGGTTTTGCTGTCTGCATTGCATCTGCCGTGATCTGGATCGGATGATGGAAGGTATCCTCCTCAAAGTTATAAATCTGCAGATAAAGCTGCTGATCATTTGTGGTTTCCAGATTTGCATCCCGGTCAATGGTGTACGCATATATGGACAGACCATTGTAAGAAATGCTGTCGGAATCCACTACACGGGGATCACTGTTTTCGTCAACCACAAGATCCGTTACCGTTCTTGTTTCTGTAACCGGACGTTCCACCATATCTCCGTTTTCATCCTCAACAGTTACTGTATTACCTGTATTTACCTCAATGGCACTCTCCGATACCACTGCGGCCACACCAAGATCTAAAAATCTCTGTCCATATGCCTCCGGAAGCTCCGGATCTGCTGCATCCCATGCGATGTTATCTCCCTTAAGGGTTCCCATACGGCAGGCAATTACATTGTAACCGTTAATAATATCTCCATATGTGGTAACCTCTCCGGTGCTGTCTGCATTTTCGTCTGCTACAATATCCTCCTTCGCTTTCTCGTCAAGCTGGCTTCTGGTATCCCCGTAATCCGTCTTGGTGTAATAAACCGCTAGACGATTTGTTTCCTCGTCGTATGCGATCATAGGATCGGTATCCGCCATCACCTCGTCCTCTGTGGTCTGTGTGATCTGGAATTCTTCTCCCATCTTCTCTGACTCAATGTCAAACCATGCTCCACTGATATCAAGCTGTGAGAGAACTGTCTTCGTGTCATCTTCCTTCGTATACTCGCGGCTGGCATCAGACCAGGTAACAAGCACCTTATCCTTGCCCACCTTGTAAAGAGCCGGGGCTTCATCCCATGTGCCATCATCACTGACACTGACCGGCACAGACCATTTCTCACCGTTATCTTTCGAGATACTGTATACCAGCTCTGATCGGTTAATATCAGCTCTGTCGCCTTTATCCGTCAGAAATACCGCCAGGAGCTTTTCATCCCCGATCTCTATGATCCGGGACTGAGGATTTGGATATGCTCCCTCCTGCAGAACAATTTCCTTTCCGGCATCTACTGCTTTTGCACTCATATCATACGGCTGCCATTTACTCTGATTTTTCAGATAATCTCTTGCAAATTTCTCTGTATTGGAATCATCATCAATATCCTCATAGAGATAATTCTCTGTGAAATCTGAAAGCATTTCTCCAACACTGGATGCGCCGTAATTAAAGAGACTCATTTTCTCGCCCTTATACAGGGTCCATTTTTTCTTAATAAAAAGTATCTTTAATTTCAGTGCAGCACTTAATGTGACATTTCCATAGCCTGCAGAGGATTCATTTTCTCCCATGATCGGCATTGTAAAGCCAAAATCAAAGTCTGCTGTACCTGACACAATGACATTGATCACTTTTCCAACACCGACACCGGCACCTACTGTAATGGTCGGAGCCAGCATAAACTTGGTATAAAGAGAGAAATTATCCTTATTCAGACGGAAATCTCCTGTCTTATCTTCCCCCGCCTTTGTCAGATTAAAGACATCATCATACCTGCTGCCATTAGAGGACTCTGCCGAAAATGCCGCAACGGCTTTTCCTCCTACCTGCAGTTCCGCAATAATCTCTACACCGATCGGCGTCATATAGGATACCGTATACTGAAAATCTGCATTAGCAGAAGCGATCAGTGCCAGGGAATTAAAATAATAATTTCCGTCTGCTTCCCCGTCGGCATCTACACCGGATTCCACCGTCAGGATCACTGCCACACTGAAATCAAAATTGAAGCTGCTGGTACCCATGCTGCTCTTTTGCGGAGCTGCACTTTCCTGCGCCTTTTCTGCTGCTTTTTTGCTCTCATTCAGATCTTTCTTTGGAGCCGGTGTCTGTTTCTCGTCCTTATCATCGTTATCATCATCGCCGTCATCATCATTTCCATCGTCGCCCATAAGGCTTTCCATATACTGACGGATATTATCTCTTCCACTCAGACCTTCTCCCTTATTTTCGGCACGATGTTCTAACTGCTGCTGTTTTAAATCCTTCATCACTGTGCTGTTATAACCAAATGCTACCTGAATCACATTAATCTCAGCCCCGGTCTCCGGATCCGTGTATGGTGTCGTATATCCCAGACTTCCTAAATTATAATCTAACGGCAGATCAAACTTTGTGCTGACCTTGCCGATCAGCTTGAGCACCTTATTAAACGGTGTCTTAAAGCTGGAAGCCACCCTGACAGCTGTCAGCTGATTCTGGAAGGTAAGCCCCACATTGACTGCAGGATATACATGATCCACTTCTTTTCCCTGCACCTTTTCGGAGAACACACCCCGTATGGTCATTTTATCTCCCCCTTTAACACCTGCTTTCAGTGTGTTAAGAGAGAGTGTAAACAAGCTGCTCTTGTCATCTCTTTTTACAGTCTTTTTATAAACTTCATTTCCTTTTCTGGTAATAGTCACAATTGCCTTATTTGGTTTGACTGCAGATCCATTAGAAAATCCAAAGGTAAACTCTGTCTCCCCATCCGCAATATCAAGCAGGGCATTTCCGTTGGTACGCACACCTGTGCTTTCCCCATCGATCGTTGCACAGAAATTGTCCGGGAACATATACTGGGACGGATCAATGGATGCTTTCGTATAACCGGTACCCTGTACGGAAACCATATAGCTCATAGAATCCAGATTCACTCTTGCCGTATAAGTCTTACCCTTTTCATAGCTGCCCTCCGACTCATAAAAGCCCTCTTCATCCCCGGAAACCTTGTCGATGCCGGCAAAGGTTACCGTCGCATCTGTCAAAGGCACCTCCACCTTCTTCTTTGGATTGATCACCGTTCTGGCCTCCTGGGTAAGCTGTACCAGTAATGTATTATCCGTTGCAGTAGAGGTATCTCTCTTTACGAAATCATAATAAACCTTGCTCTTTGCATAGGTTTCCGGTTTATACTGGAATACATTTCCATAGTAAATATTGACACTTCCTGCCAGATCTTCGGAAAATCCCAGATCCTTCAGTCTCTTCTGTGCCTTCTGTACGTTCTCTTTCCCTGCATTACCGGAGTTATTGACATCCACAGAATAGTCGCCCCATCTGCCGATATACATTGGTGATACATAGGATGTCATCGTATAATCCGTAAATGGATTGACATTGTTAAATACCAGATCTCTGGCAAGATTTCCCATCTTGTTTCCTTTGCTGTCCGTAAGAACATCCGTTGCGTCAGACACCGTCACATATCCGCCGGAGCCTGCCAGAAAATCTACTTCTGTCTCAAGGGAGGTCTGTTTTCTCCCCTTAAACTGGATCGTACAGCTCGTGCCATCCACCCAGCCAAGATTTTTCCATGTATCACTGATGGTAAAGGTATATTTGCCATTCTTTTCCACCGGCTTCACTGTACGGGACGCAGCATTTAACAGCACTCCCTCCTGATCATATACATTAACATTAGCACCGGAAGGCTTTCCAAACGTAATATTTTGCTGGCCATTTCCATTTAAATACTTTGGATTTGCCAGATACTCAAAATACATAGTTACCTTTGCGTCCTGATCCTTCGCATAAAGCTGCTCCATGGCATCCTGCATTTCCTGAACCTGTTTTGCATCCGAGCAGTCATATGTTTTACCGTCAATCGTGTACTTTAAATTGGTGTATGTGTTACGGTAGGTATTAGGATCTGCCATAACCGTCAGCTCGGTATCATTGTAATCAAGTTTTACAATGTTATATTCTGCCTTTAAAGTCACGTCCGCAACATTGCCCGCGGTGTTATTTTGATCCAGCGTCAGATTTGTATGATCTGCTGCAGCCCGATAATTTAATCTGCCGCTATTATAATCGTTTTTATTCCAGGTGGTTCCCAGCGAAAATGCCGGATTATATGCCGCAACATTTCCCTGTCCGGTAATCCCCTTCACACTGTCACCACGTTTCAGGGAATACTCCTGACCGTTCTCCACGCCATAAAATGTGCCGCGCTCTTTATTGGCAACCTTAAACTTCAGTTTAGAAGTTCTCTGGGACACCTTTGGCCGGAAGGAAATGGTACTTTTACTAAACAGATCAAATTTCTTAAAAAGATCCGCATTTAATACAACGGAAAGATTGCTTCCCTTGGAAACCATGGTCCATTTTTTCCCATCGACAGACGCTTCGATTCCATTCAGTTCCATGCAGTCATCCGAAAAGTTTTCCAATTTAAAGTTAATGGCATCGGAGCGATACACATTATAAGATGTGCCGTTTACATTATTTTTGCTGTTCTGCACATTAGATGAAATGGAATCAATCTTTAATACCGGAGTAATATTTTTGGCAGACTCCTGCTTTAGTTCGCATTTCTTGTTCTTATTGTTATATTCCAGCTTATAGGTTGTCGCATAATATTTATCCGCTGTTGCCACACACTTTGCACTGTACTGTTTTAACCGCAGACGAAGCCAGCCCACATATCCGTTGGAATGATTTCCCTCATTTGCCCAGTTCTGTATCGTGACGTCCTGTCCCCACTGGCCGTTGTCAAAGGACTTATTGCATACTGCCCATTGTACCGGTCCGTCATAATTCCACATACACCGGCCACCATACCACAGCTGCGTTCCAAACTTATCCTCATGATGATAGTCTGTCACGGTAACCCGCTTAAATTTTTTCCAGCTCCATTTCTTATGAGTCGTAGTCCAGTTTTTACCGGTTCCATAATTATAGTAACCAAATTCCAGTTCCTTCGCCCCGTAAGTATAATCATTATTATTGATCTTCATCTGCCGCAGACCGCCGGTGCCTTCAAAACGTGTTTCCTCTTTCTGCCGCCAGATTCCTCCCTGCAAATATCGCATATCTTTGGACGAAACCGCCCACTGGCCGTTTTCCGGTTTCCATCCGTTCGGACTGATCTTCTCCGCCTTGGCAGAACCTGCTGTAATCTTTGTCTTTAAGGTTTTGGCATCCGCCGCAGAATCAGCCGGAATTGTCACGTGACAGGATGCCTTCATATAAGACGTGCCATCCTGACTTAACAATACATAAAAATCTCTGCTTTTTGTCCGATACTCGTTTTTCAGAATATCAATGGAGATTTTCTTCTCTGTCTCTCCGGCATAAAAATCCACTTTTTTGAGACCCGCTTTGTAATCCGCCCCCTGATTGGCAGTTCCCTCGCCGGTTCCCACATAGATCGTATCAAAATAATTTTCTCCTGCGGTACGCCTGACAGTTACAACCGCCTGCTTCTGAGAAGCCTGCACCTCTGAACTGCTAAAGGTATACTGTGATTTTTCCACCGCATCATTATCTTTGATATTTACATATGCATTGTAAGAATCTCCCACCGGTGCACTGTCCTCTTCCGTAAGCAGTGCGCATACCAGCTGCTCCTCTCCCTCGGAAATCTTATCATCCTTCGGAACTAAATAGAGGTATTTGACATATTCTCCGTCTTTAAAGTTTAATGTCTTTTCCGTACCTCCCACAGAATCCATAAAGAGCTCAAAGTTCTCTTTGACCTCATCTGCCTTTTCGGAATTATCCGCAATTTTCCAGTTTGGCCGGTCGGATTTCTTTCCGGTAGCAGTCTCCCGGCGCACCTTCAAAGAAGTTCCCTTGCTGTCTGCTTTCGCATTTTCCGACTTGACAGTATCCGTTTTCTTCTCTGCGGTGTCTGCTGAAGCATCCGGATACTGATCCAGAGGGTTTACAGCAGCAGAAACCGCCTGCACCTCAGGCTTCCCCTGAGACTGTGCACCCATGGCATCCTCTACCAAGGATTCTCCGTCTGTCTGTGTCTCTGTCTCCGTCGCATCCTCTTGGCTCAGATCCACCTTTTTTTCCATGGCGGTCTTAATCAGAGGAAAGGCATCCTTGCCTTTTTTCAGCGCAGAAAAACGGGATTTTCCCACATAAATTTTGTAATCATCCCCATAGGAGCTGGTAATGTCGATTGCCTTAAACTTAACCTTTGCACTTCCCCCGGTGCCTCCCTGACGGATCACGGCGATCTCCAGCGCACCATCGCCTTCCTTCACCTCCATCTGGGTTCCCAGGAAATTAAACAGACCATTCGGATATTCCTTTACCATCTGTTTTCCATCCCGGATCGCTTCCCGAAGCTGCGCTTCATCTACTTTATTCTTCTGCTGCTTTTGCGATGCAGCAGCCGCCACAGTGGAAACATTTCCCGTGGACAGCATCGCCGCCACCAGAAGAAACGACACCCCCCGTGACCAGTAATTCTTCCATTTTATCATACATCTCCTGCCTTTCTTTGTTCCTGATTTTACCGGATATCTCCCATCAGATCTTGCTGATCGTTCCGGCACTGATGTCTGTTGTTTTTTCCTTCTTGGCATCCCGCAGGCTGTATCCCCCTGCCACCTGATCCAGATCATCAAGAGCAAGCTCTTCTGCCTCCTGTCCCTTTGTCTCCTCATTCATTCCCTTCTTCTTTTCCATAATCGACTCCTTTCCCCACATGTCTATGTGGCGGCACTGTAATAACCAATGGTTTCCTGTCAACATGATACCATCCATATCTTGCCAAATCACCTGCATTCTATCCCCTAAATTATGCACTTGGTCAAAAAAAGTGTGCATTTGTGCGGATTTAATATTTTATTCTTTTTCATTTATGTTATACTTGTATTAAAGGAGAAACCTGTACTTATTTACGACATCAGGAGAAGGATAAAATTTATGAAAATAACAATTTGCGATGATGACCGGGAGCTTCACCCGCTTCTGTCCGGATATATTAAGGATTTTTTTGTTCAGAACAAACCGGAGCTTTTAAACAATATTATATTTTCTAATTTCTTTTGCGGAGAGGAATTTTTAAAAAATCCCCATGCAGATATTCTGTTTACGGATATTTATATGGATTCCCTATCAGGTATCGACATGCTGCAAAGGATACCCAAAAAGTATCATCCCCGCTATATTATTTTTATCACGACCAGCCGCGATTTTGCCATCGAAGCCTTTCAGATGAATGCAGTTCATTATCTTGTAAAGCCCTTTACCAAAGAGGATGTTTTTACTGCACTGAACCGCTGTCAGATTCGTGAAGCCGCAGCACCGGTACTGGCAATTCACGTCGCCTCCGGCCTGATCACGATTCCTCTCTCTTCAATCCAATACATAGAATCCTTTAATAAACGTATTCTGATCCACACACCGGATCAAACATTATCAATCTATGATTCCCTTGCTGCCCTGACAAAACAGTTAGATCAGCGATTTATGCAGCCACACCGGAGCTATATTATATCCATGGCACATATAACTGCCTTTTACTATGACCATCTTGTCATGGACAGCGGGCTGGAAATTACCCTGTCCCGCAAAAAACGAGCGGCATTAAAGGAACAGTATCACCATTATTTATCTGAAATCACCAGAGGAGAGTATTCGTTATGATTATATTTATTCGATTATTTTTGGGATGCTTTATCCAGCTGTTTCCGTTTTCCCTTTTATGTATCTATCCTTTTCAGGGACGCTGCAGATATCCGGATCACCGCTGTCTGCGCTTTCTGATCCTGGGAATTTTTGTACTGTCCTGCATTTTCTCCGGCATTTGTGTAATGATGCATTCTTTTCATCTGGTTTCCCCGGAACGGGAATATCTGACTTCCAATGTTCTGTTTATGCTCCTGCTGATCCCATGTCTTTTTCTTTATATTCATTTGACATTTGGTATCCCGGAAATGAAATTATTTGTCTTTCTTTTTGCTGTGACTGCTGCTTTTGTCATGACATCCCTGTGCAATTTAGTATTTGTTCATATCCCCGATCCACATAAATCCGATCATCTGCCTTATTCTTATGGCTTCCTTCCAATCTTCCTTGCATCCTCCCTGTTATGCCCTCCCCCACTGATACTCCTGTTGAAGAAAAAGTTCATACCCACAAGCAGCTTTCTCGGCAAGAGGGAATACCGGCAGCTTTGTTTTCTGGCTCTGATCCTTTTCGTGATCCTTTTGGTGGGATTTGTTCCATTGTTTGACAACGACCGTTACAGCATCTGCATGCTCTGTCTGTATCTGGGCCTGATCCTCTGCGCATTTCTGATCTATTATATTTTCTTCCAGATCTTTGCTCTGGAAATGAAGCGTTTCGAATCGGACCGTCTGCTGGAGCACTCCAGACAACAGATGGAAGCACAGAACGAATATTACAAAAATATTATCGAAAAAACAGAAGAAAACCGCCGTCTCCGACACGATTTCCGCCAGCATCTTATTGTAATCCAGGGGTTTGCGGCGGAACAAAATTACAATAAACTGACAGAATATCTTGCAGATCATTTAAACCATCTGGATACGCTTGCCATTCCTCAATACTCCAATCATATGATCATCAATATTCTCCTGTATCACTACCACAGAATCTGCCGGGAGGAGTCCATTGAATTTGTAACCGCCATTCCTGTACTTCCGGAGCTGTCCATCTCCGACACGGATCTTTCCGCCCTGCTGGGAAATCTGTTGGAAAATGCTTTAAATGGAGCCCGTCACGCCATTTCCGGCCACAAATACATCCATGTCCATATGCGGGTTCAGGGCAACCAGTTTGTCATCACCGTAGACAACAGTTTTGACGGTGTGGTGGAGGAAGTACGGGACACTTATCTTTCCACCAAAAAAGACCATACAGGCTATGGTCTTCTAAGTGTACGGCAGATCTGCAAAAAATATGACGGCACCGGCACGTTTTCCCACGAGGGAACTGTTTTTCATGCCTCTGCCGTCATTACGATCTCTTAAATATTTCATTATTGTACCCGCACGAAATCTATGCGAGTCTGTTTTTGCTCAAAACTGTCTCTTGCCATATTTCATTATCTGTTCTGAGCTATGATCTGTTCTGTTTCCCGGATAAACCGCTCCATCTCCGCCTGTGTTCCAATGGAGATCCTCAGATAATTCTCGATCCGTTTCTGTCCGAAATGGCGCACGAAGATGTGTTTCTCCCGCAGTACATCGAATATCGTCTGCGCCGGTACGCTCTCATGAGTCGCAAAGATAAAGTTGGTCTGGGAATCCCGGAAGGAAAATCCCAGCCGCTTCAATTCCTTTTTGGTCCACTCTCTCGTTTCGATCACCTTGGCAACCGTCTCCCGGAAATATGCTTCATCCTCCAGTGCTGCCGCACCAAGCGCCACGGAAAGCCTGGTCATCGGATAACTGTTGTAGGAATAGCGCACATCATTCATTGCACGGATCAGCTCCGGATTACCCATGGCATATCCGATACGCATTCCTGCCAGTGAACGGGATTTGGAATAGGTCTGTACGATCAGCACATTGTCATATTCTTTGGTAAGCTCCAGTGCAGAGCTTCCGCTAAAGTCCGCATATGCTTCATCAATGATCACAACTACATCCCGGTTATGCTCGATCACATCCCGCAGGAAATCCAGGCTCTGCAGGACACCGGTCGGTGCATTTGGATTGGCGATCACAACGCCGCCGTTTTCTTTGTAATAATCCTCCGGTATCAGATCAAAGTGGTCATCCAAAGCCGGTCTCTCATATGGAATCTGAAACAGCTCTGCCCAGACATCATAGAAGGAATATGTAATATCCGGAAACAGGATTGGCTTTTTCGAATTGAAAAATGTCATAAACGCAATGGCAAGTACATCATCTGACCCGACCCCCAGAAAAACCTGATCACTCTGCAGACCATAACACTTTGCCAGCGCATCTGCCAATACCTGCGAATTTGGATCCGGATAAAGCCGGAGACTATCACAGTCAAAATCCTTTAATGTCTCTACCACCTTTGGTGATGGGGGATATGGGTTCTCGTTGGTGTTCAGCTTGACCATATCCGGCAGATTTGGCTGCTCTCCCGGCACATATGGCTCAATTGTCCGTAAGTTGTCTCTCCATGTACTCATTGCTCATCCTCATTTCTGTGTAGTTAATATATTGACTCTTACAAATTACTGATAGCTCTGCGCCAGCTTCTCAAAGGCAGGCAGGGACCGTTTGATCATCTCCGGATCTACGCAGTATGCGATCCGCACATATCCCGGACACATAAAGGAGCTGCCCGGCACCACCAGCAGATTGTACTCCTTGGCTCTTGCCACAAATGCCATGTCATCATCCTCCATCGTCTTAACCCAGAGATAAAATGCTCCCTCCGGCTTGACCACCTCATAACCATACTCTGTCAATGCATCCAGAAGCATCTTACGGTTTGTGTCATAAGCCGCCACATCTGTCTGCTCTTCCAGACATTTTGCCACGGCAAGCTGCATCAGCGATGGGGCATTGACAAAGCCCAAAATACGGTTTGCCACATTTGCCGCACAGATCACATTTTCAAAATCATCCACCTCATCAGGAATCACCAGATAACCGATACGCTCTCCCGGCAGAGACAGTGACTTGCTGTAGGAGTAACCCACGATCGTATTGTCATAATATTTCGTCAGATACGGCACCGTAACACCATCATATGCAAGCTCCCGGTATGGCTCATCTGCGATCAGATAGATCGCTGTACCATATTCCTTCTGCTTGCGCTCCATCACCTCCGCCATCGCCCGGATGGTTTCCTCACGATAGACAACACCGGTCGGATTATTTGGATTATTCACGATAACCGCCTTTGTTTTTGGGGTGATCTTGCCCTCAAATTCTGCCACATCCGGCTGGAATGTCGGTGGATTCGGAGATACCACAACCATTTTGCCATCGAAGTTTGCCACATAGTTATTATATTCTCCAAAATACGGAGCGAAGGCAATCACCTCATCCTCCGGATCAAGCAGCGTCTTCAACACAACATTGAGTCCTCCGGCCGCTCCCACGGTCATCAGGATATTCTGCTCCCCAAAAGAAGTCCCGAAACGCTTATTCAGGGAAGATGCAATGGCACTGCGGACTGTCTCATAACCGGAGTTATTCATATATCCATGGACATAACATGGGGCTTCCTTTTCCAGAATCTCGCAGATTGCATTTTTTACTGCGACAGGCGGCTCCACGCTGGGATTGCCCAGACTGAAATCATAGACATTCTCTGCCCCATATTTTGCGGCCATTTTCTTGCCTTCCTCAAACATTGCTCTGGTAACAGAACTACCCTCTACATACTTTACCATCTTCTTTGCTATCATTGCGGAACCTCCATTCTGTACTATGTCCGTCATGCGGTCTTCGTTGTCTGACCGCCCTTTTGTCTTACATACAAGTATACCATTCTTTTGTGTTTTTTCAAGGGAATGGTTTACTGCACCGTCAATCACAACGGGAATATTTACTGCAAAGAAAAAAGCACCTGATATAAATATCAGATGCTCCATATATAATGCGCGATCAGGGGTTCGAACCCTGGACACCCTGATTAAGAGTCAGGTGCTCTGCCAGCTGAGCTAATCGCGCTTATATCGCTGTGCTTTCGCAAGCGACTTTGCTATAATAACAGATTCTTCAGAAGAATGCAACCCCTTTTTTCAAATTTTTTCAATAATTTTGAATACCCGTTTCTGTCAGTCCATAAATAACTGAGACCAGTAGTATTGATCTCCTTTGGTGGTCTCATAATATCCCACCCCCATATAAGTATAATCAGATGACATGATCTGGGCACGATGACCTGCATCCTCCAGCCACTTCTCTACAACATCCTTCGGGGTCTTACATCCGGAAGCAATATTTTCTCCAGCTGTCTCATAGACAATCTTCTCATCTGTCAAAACACTGCAGCCGTTTCTGCCATCCGGTCTGTTGGGAGAATTCTCTGTGACCAGTTCCTTCGCCCGGATATTGGCAGCTTTATTTAATGCATCGCTGGCCTTTAACGCCGGGAGATCTTCCTTTGCTCTCTCTGCATTGACAAGCTCCAGTACCTGTGCCGCGTACTTATCGGCCAGGGTAACCACTACATACTTATTGATCTTGATGATCCCGGAATACTTGCCGGTTACGATCCTGGAACCGGAAGTCTTATACGCACGCACTTTTACATAATATGCTTTGTTTTTCTTCAGCTTGCTGAGTTTGAAGGAAGC
>ENA-ORCM01000058-ORCM01000058.1-human-gut-metagenome-genome-assembly--contig:-NODE-58-length-87336-cov-24.401930_pt1 | contig 87336 bp, 111 predicted proteins | sample MGYA00242906_ERZ507928 | MGnify/ENA primary metagenome ERZ507928 (study PRJEB26167, sample SAMN06115497) | human gut metagenome | host: Homo sapiens | place: China:Shanxi | collected 2015-05-07...
CTTAAGCGAGATGTTATTCGATAACTATGGAGAATTTCCTACAGAAAAGGAATTGGCCGAAAAACCAAACGCTATCCCTTATTATCCAGAACAAGGTAAGCTTACCGATTACGAAGTAACTCTATCTTCAGGTAAGGTAGTTAAATTTGATTTGCTTACTGGTGCAGGAGAAAGAATGTTGGTTACTTTGCCAATAGAAAAACAAACTCGTAATGCAGCATTGATTGCAAGGAACTTACATCTTCAGATTGATGGTAAATGGGAAAAGGTAGAAAGCTTCCATTTATTCTCAGTAAGAGACATTGCAGAGATTCGTAAAACAATATTTGAATATGACCCAGTCTTCGATGGTAACACCGATGTAGAACATCCGAGTATACCTGGAAGAATTGATAAATACCCTATAATGCTTTCACCGACTTTTTTCTACCTGACGGAAGCGTAGACCACCCGGGTACATTCACTTATATATGTAGAGCTGAGGTAGCCATTGACTATCTCAGCTTTTTGCGTCTTCCGTATCGAGAAAGGAAAAGATTTAAGGATATAGCCGATGAGTATTATGAAAACTTAAAAAAGAAAACTAGAAAATGATAGACAGAAGAAGCTTAGTCGAGGTCGGTGTTGCAATGGTATTAAGAGACCGATTCTCTAATGAGGCTGGCAGAATATCGAACTCATTTAGAACAATGATGAACGATATGAATACCTGGAATCGAGGTATTCAAATGTCAACTTCTAATGCTTTTGAGTTTGGAAAAGAATTGGTTGGAGGTATGGCAAGGGCCTACCAATATTCTGCAGGAGTATACGACCAAGTATTCTTAGCTTCTAAAATGTCTGGAGCTAATGCTGCTCAACAGGCAAGGCTAATGCAAGTAGCCAAAGAAGTCAATGAGGTAACTCCTCTTACTGCTGCAGATATTGCATCAGGCGAAAGGTACTTGGCAATGGCTGGTAACAATGTAGAGCAAATCGAAAGAATGATTGGCCCTGCAGCTAAGCTAGCTTCTATCTTCAGTATGCCTCTTGGTCAGAAAGGTGGAGTTGCTGACTTGATGACTAACATCATGCAGACCTTTAATATACCTTCACAGAATGCTACTCAGGTAGTAGACCAATTGGCAACTGCAGTAACCTCTGCAAATATTTCTCTAACAGACCTTGCCCAATCTTTCCAATATTCAGGAGCAGAATTTAGAAATGCTAAAATCAGTATGGGTGATGCAGCTGCAGCCATTGGAGTACTTGGTAATCAAGGTATCCAAGCTTCATCAGCTGGTACTGCATTAGCAAACATGATGCGCTATTTAACACTTTCCGTAACCGGGCAGAAAAAGGGAGGTGGTGAGATGCTAAAATCTTTAGGCATTGACCCAAAAACTCTAGTAGATGCCTCGGGTAATCTTTTGAGATTAGATAAGATTATATCTATATTGGGAGATAAACTTAGAGGTAAACGAGGAATAGATATCTCCTCTGCTCTGTTTAATATCTTTGGAGTTCGTGGTACAAGAGCTGCCTCAGCTTTACTTCAGGATTACTGGACTGGAGCTAATAAGCTTACTGAACTTATGGATAAGGTTGCAGGTGCAAGTGGTACAGTAGAAAATTTAACTCAAGAAAGATTACAAACTCCTGCAGGTATTATCGAACAGTTTAAATCAAACTGGGAGAACTTTATTGTAACTGCAGGTTCTACACTTGCCGAAGTTTTTAGCCCAGTACTTAAATTAGGTTCTGGTATCCTAAAGATTATTAACAGTATGCAAGAAACTTGGGCAGGTAAATTCTTGGTAAAGGTAGTTGCAACTGGTGCAGTAGTAGGTACTCTATATCAGGGATTTAAGTTTATTCAGGGTACTATCAAGATGATTAGTACCTTCCAGGCTTTAGCTACTTCAGAAACTAATGGTATGGCAGAAGGTATGGTAAGAACTAATGTTCAAGCTTCAATCCTTGAAGGTCACATGAGAAATATCTCAGCAATGATGATGAGAATGACTGCTATGCAAATGGCTCCAGGTAAATTCTTTGCATTACCAATGGGAGGTACCATAGGTAAAACCCGAAAAGGTACTGTAGTAGCAAGAGATGCAAGAGGAAGATTTACTTCAATGAGTACTCTTGCAGGAGCAGGGGTTGGAGCAGCAGTAGGTTCTACCGTAACTAAAACTGCAGGCCAACAGATTGCTAAGAAAGGTGCTATGGGATTTGGTGCTAGATTACTTGGTGGTAGACTTTTAGGATTCTTAGGTGGGCCTTGGGGACTACTAGCTTCTATAGCTATTCCTGCATTAATCGAAGTAATCGGTGGTCTTACAAATTCTGTGGATAAGAATACTGCGGCTTTAACCTCTGAAGAAACTAAAGCTTCCATTCAGGATAGAAATCAACAAGCTTTTGTTGATGCCGTTAGGAGTGCAATCAGAGATGGATTTAAGGATTCAAGAATTAATATATCAGTAGATGGAAATGAAGCTGGAGACTTTGCTCCTGGTGGCCAACAAGATTTTACTGGTATATCATTGGGATTAAACTAAACAATCATGGCAAGAATATTAAATCAGATAGCAGGTGGGGTTGTTGAAAAGTATAATGACCTCACTCGAGATTCTGCAGGAGTTCTTACTGGTCCTTTAAATAAACTTTGGAGGGCCAGAATCTATCTCAATAGGGCAACTTCAACCTTGCCTAAAGATACTGCAGATAAGGGTAAAGTATATGACCCAAATAACCCATTCGGACCCAGAGCTAATTCAAAGAATCCTAAGTTAAACCAAAGGATTCAGGCTCAATATCGAATGGAATTAAAACATCAAACAGAAGGTGGAGTTCCATTTGGATACGAAGAAATGGACCCGGCTAAAGGCCAGAATGTTACGAAGAATAAAGAACTTTTCTTGGTAATGCCTGAGGTAAGAAGTATGAATCAAGTAGTGATTTATAATCTTACTGCTAGCCCCTATCAATATATCACTCTTCAGAATAGACCACCATCAATTGATTTTAGAGGAGAAACTACTTGGGCAACGATTAAATCTATGGGACGTAATACTCCTATGTATCACTTTACTGGTAGTGAGGACATAATTCAATTCAATGTATCTTGGTTTTGTAATGACCCAGATAATCCAAAAGAGGTAATTACTAAATGCCGACTATTGGAAATGTGGACTAAGGCAAATGCTTATCAGGCAAGCCCTCCGATTCTAAAAATCGAATGGGGTAGTTCTGGTATATTTGATAATCATCAATACATTCTTACATCTGCTACCTATACTTTGAATAACTTTAGGAATGCCTCAAGGACTAGAGTAGCAGGTAAGTCAAGTACAATCGAGGATTTAAAGTTATTGCCTGCAGCTGCAACCCAGGAATTAATCTTCAAGAGAGTAAGTGCTTACAACTTATCTTATCAAGATATTGTAACTGAAGAAGATTTAAAGAATACGAAAGGAATACAGATATGATAGATTTAAATCAATACCTAACAGGAGCAAGTCCCTATGATGGAGCCATTGCTCTTAAGTATGATGAGGGAGATTATTCATTAGAGGTAACTCCCCCAAACGTTCCTTATACTGATAACGATAAACAACATACTGTATTGGATGGAGAAACTATACAGAATATTGCCTATCGTTATTATGGTGATTCTGGTAAGTGGTATTTGATTGCCGAAGCTAATAATATCTTGAACCCTTTTCAAGAATTAGAACCTTATCAAATTTTAAGAATACCAATGTATGGCTGAAATTAGAAAACCTAACCAACCAATACTTTATAATGGAACAGCAACACCTTACATGGCTCTGTTCAATTCTGGAGGTATGCCTATAATGAATCCCATTACTGGCATACCTCTTGGCGCTTATATAAGTAATTGGAGCTACAAGTATGATGAGGAGAAGGAGAACCTAGCTACCATTACATTTGATACTGGAGACCCAGATACAGTAGATATCGAAGACCTCCAGGAAAGCTCAGTTATTTATCTTCAGTGGGGATACATATACCCAGACGGTCAATTTATCTCTAGCCCAGTACGAAGTATCAAGGTTAGAGATTTGGATTGTGTATTCGATTCTACTGGTACTCATGTGACGATTAAGTGTATAGATACAGTTGGAGATTTAAGATTCCAACCACCTTATACTCATTCGGATTTATCAGAACACAGTTTATCCAACTTCTTGGATAATGGTTGTAACGATGATATAGGCGTAATCATAGAAATATTTCAGTAATGGCTAAACAAATAATAAGTAATAAAGTTTACGAGTCACTACAGGTCCCGACAGAACAAAGTCGAACTACTACTGGAAAGATACTTTACGCTAACCGGTTTAGTGGAGTAGCTCAAGTAGCTATGCCCAGTGATTTAAAGTCCTTGATAGATAGTGACTTGGGATTAATAGGAAATAACATCTTAGTTCAATTAGAACAAAAGATGAAAGGGTATGCAAATGGTCCTTGGTATATTGATTCCCGGGATGGTGTAATATACATACACAACCGTAAGTTTCAAGAAGAACCAGAATACAATTATATTTACCAATCAGAAAATGGAGAAGTACTTAGAGTATCATTCGCTACTCAGAAAGTAACCAAAAGGGTAAAGGCTCAATTAACTCAAGCCTTAGACCCAGAAGATAAAGGTTTAATTGTAGGTTCAACAGATATCACAGAACCTGAAAAAGAGAAAGAGGAAGTAACTTTACTCAAACCATTTGTAGCTCAAGTAGATAATACAATGGTAGTAAATTATGGTAGTGTACCTTACGAAGATTATCGTAGTCATCCTACTACTAATATTGCTGCCGAGATGGAAGCTGAACAAAGGTATGGAGCTAAAGCTCAAAAGTATAATTCTGCAATGAAAGAGTATGGTTCTCAGAAACCCTATGTTGCTTACAATGCAGGTAAACAAGAGGCTTTAGATAATCTGAGTACTGAGCAATATCGAGAAGCAATTAATACTGCTGTAAATAATTTACCGAACGATAAGAAAAGGGTTATTCAGCAAATCTTGAAGAACTCTAAGAACGGTAAAGAGTTAGAAAGTAATCTTAGGCAATTACTAGAAAACGAAAGATACCTATTTACTGGAGAATATAAAATGGAATACCTTGCAGAAGAATGGGTAGACCCAAGAGAATATGACCCAGAAGGTGGAACTATAACTCACATGGTGAATATCAGAACTTTTTCAAGTAATCCTTATGAAAAACAAATGATAGATAACCAATCTCAGAGAGGTATATCTGCAATGGAAAAGAATCCATATATTACTGTATACCCTGATACCTATAAAGTAGAGTATTCTGGAGATGGAGTTACTACACCTACTATGACTCGAAAGGTTAAAGCTAAAGTTAAGATACGAAGAATGAAGAAGGTACCATTCTTAGTACCAATCTATAAGTTATATCATAATCTCTTTAGTAGATACGGTGGAGCAGATAAGGTTACTTGGGCAATGAATGCTAATGCCAATGGAGGTCTTAAGATATCCGAAAGAAAGTTGGTATGCCAAATGACTGTAGTAGGTAGACCTTCATTACAATCTTCTCAGATAATATCTTTAGAGAATGTAGGAAAAAGGTGGTCAGGCTTTTGGTATATCAAGTCAGTACAACATTCAATGGATGCAGGTCAAGGTTATCTCTGTACATTAGACTTGGTTAAGAATAATGCAAGGGATGGACAGACTACATCTAAGACCCAACTTAGTACTCAGGACATTGTAAGTAATGATGCTAAGGATTCTGCTAAAACTGACTTTGGTAAGAACAAGAAGAATACTGCTAATGCTTCCGATATTGTACATGACTTTACCTACAATGAAGTAGTATACTTCGTAGAAAGATACATGGATGATAAGGGTAGAATTATCGATAAGAAAGGTGCAGGAGAGTTCTTACAGAATAAGTTCTATTATGATGAGATAAATGCTAAAGACCCTCAGGCTCTTGCTGCAGGTACAGTTCGTACAGAAGGTACAGTAGTAACTTCAAATGGTACAGCAATCTATGGTAAGACCAATGTGGTAAAGGCAGACCAATCGAAGGTTACTCCTTCTATGAAAGAAAGGTATAACTTTGATGAGTTTAATTGGGCAATGAAAGCTTATGAACGATATAAATCCAACAAGAAATAATGTACTCAACAGCTAAACTATTAACAGAAGAGGGTATCGAAGGTTTAGGTAGATACTACTCTGTCTACCGTGGTATAGTGGTAGATAATAATGATACGGAGAAACATATGAACCGTATTAAAGTATGCTGTCCAGAAGTCATGGGTGGAATCATTACATGGGCTTATGCAAAGGGCCAACATGGTTCTATCAACAATGGGTTCAAGTATCTTGCTCCCAAAGTTGGAGATATAGTATTTGTCACCTTTGAATTTGGAGACCCAACTAAACCCCTATGGGAATACCATGGTTGGGGATTACAACAAATACCAAGCCCACTAGATGGTCCTAATAAAATGGGAATCATTACTCCAGAGGGAAATGTAATGGTACTTGATGACGATAATGGAAAGCTAACCATTTATATAAATGGTGATGTAGGCCTTGCTGCTAAAGGAAACATTTCTATTCAAGCACAAGGCGATGTAAGCGTAGGTTCTGGAGATACAGTAATCTTAAATAAGGGGGAGAATCAAGGAGTAGTTAATATTAAAGAACTAACCGAGAAACTCAATAATACCATTAAAGAACTGGAAACTCTAAGAACTTTATTCAATTCTCACGTACACTCGGGTGTAACTACTGGACCCGGTTCTTCAGGTCCTACCGTAACTCAAGCAAGTCAACCGTTCTCTACTTTCAAACAAGAAGATTATGAGGACATTAAATGTATACACTAATGGATAACTATCTTACTAACATTGTTGGAAAGGGTATGATATTCCCTATTCAACTTACAAGAAACGAAAATGGTGAAACAGGTTGGTATCCTGTTAATGGTGATATGGCTTTGGTAAGAAATAATATAAGCTCTATAATGTATTATTTAATAGGACAACGATTTCGACAGGAAAACTTTGGGAATCGCCTATGGGAATGTATAGAAGAGCCAAATACACAAGCCCTAAGTTTTATTATTAAAGAGTTTATTAAAAGCTCAATTGGTGAATGGGAACAAAGGATTACCTTTAAGGGTATCACCGTTTCTAGACAAGGTGCTAAAATAAACATAGAAGTTCATTATGTAGTTAATGAAACTTCTACTAGTCAGTACCTGTACCTGACCTACGATAAAAATGAAAATTCATTAAACTCTTATTAATATGGGAATCACTAATAAATGGCTCAACCCTTATCAGAGGTCTTACCAACAGATTAAGGCCAAGCTGATAGAATCACTTACGAATATCAAAGACAAAGATGGCAATGTACTCGTAACTGATTACTCGGAAGGAAATATATTAATCATTATCCTTTCATTGTTTGCGGCAATTGCCGAAGTTCTTCACTACTACATTGATAATATGGCAAGGGAATCATTCTTACCTACTGCTCGTAAATACAGCTCAGTAGTTAAGCATGGAGCTTTGGTAGATTATCATGCAAGAGGTGCTATTGCAGCATCAGTAGATTTGGTAGTATCCCGGGATGTATCGGGAGATTCTATTGGTGCTAAGTTAACTATACCTTCTGGAACTTTATTCACAGATTCTAATGGTAACAAATGGTTATCTTCTAGGGATGTAACTTGGTATGCTAATGTAACTACTTGTAAAGTTCCAGTTGTACAACATGAATTATATACCGAAAGCCAGATAAATGGAATGGTTATACCTTCAGATGAAAGGGTAACTATTACTCTTGGTACACTACCTAATGGTAAGTATTACGAACATGGAACTATGAGTATGAAGATTGGTGGAGAATCTTGGGTATTGGTAAACACCTTTGCTTACTCAAAACCAACCGATAAACATTTCATGGTTACCATGGATGAAGCTTTAAACCCTTATATCTTATTTGGTGATGGTAAATATGGACAGAAGCCAGCAGCTAATGCTAAGATATCTGAAGTTAAGTTCTACCTTACTACGGGTATCAATGGTAATGTAAAATCTGGTATGATTACTTCTGTACCTTCAGTTATATCTTCATCAGTAACGGATACTACAGTATCTAATACTTATGCTGCAGGTGGAGGTTCATCATACGAAAATTTCAATATGCTTAAGGAACATATACCTTTGAGTGTAAAAACTATGGGAGTTGCTATTACCAAACAAGATTTCATAGACTTAGCTAAACTAGTTGATGGAGTTAGTAAAGCAAAGGCAGAATATGAATGTGGTAGAAAATTAATTGTTTACATATCTCCAGATAATGGTGCTACTGCTGACTCTAATATGATTCAAAGGGTATATGATGTATTACATCAGAACTCACCGCTTACTACTTGGTTAACAGTTAAGTCTGCAGGTAAGGTAAATATTATCTTGGATGTAGAGGTTACTGGAAAGAAGTCTTATAAAACTTCAGAGATACAATCACAAATTCTTAGTGCATTATTTAATGCTTATTCTCCGGAAGCCTCAGATATTGGTGGCAGCGTAAGAATCTCTGATATCTATGCACTTATAGATAATCTTGAATCGGTAGATTATTTACACTTGAAGAAGTTCTATACTAAACCATGGCCTACTACGGTATACGGTAACAAGGAATTAATCCTTGGTCAATTCCAATTGGATGAGGCTAATGGTAGTATGTCTTACTTTATATCTTTTTCCTCGGGTACTCAATTCACAGTACGTTCAGTTAAGGGAGGCTTTTCTTATGATGGCCAAGTGGGTAAGACTACACAGATTAGAGATACTATAAATGGATTTGTATTTGCCTTGGATATCCAGAACAATGGTTATCAATCTGGATTCAGATATACCATAACCATTGCAGAACCAAATAGGGATTACACAGACCCCGGTTATAATATTCCGGTATTCGAAGACTCAAGTCAGTTAACACTTAAAGTAAACGAAATAGTATGATAAATCTTAAAAACCTAATTGATTTCTTACCTTTCGAATTTAAAGAGCAAGATACTTATAAAGTCGACGGTAAGGGCATATTAGAAAGATTTCTAGAAATTTGTGGTAACTATTTCCAAGAAGATATAACTAAAGATATTGATAATATTCTAGATATAATCGATATCGATAAAACTCAGCAGAGGTATTTAAATTACCTCTGGGAGTTCTTGGGAGCATTACCATTTGCTAGAACCGGAGAACACAAGGGAGTTCCCAACTTAAGTGATGAACAGATTCGAACTATCTTAAAGTATTCAATCTCATTACTTAAGATTCGTGGCTCAAGAAAGTTCTTCGAAATTCTTTTTAATATGTATGGGCTAACCTGTACAATTACAGACCCAACCGATGGAGAGATGGATAAATGGGAAAAGGTAGACCCCTTATATGATACCGATTATTCTCAGTACGACAAATACAACTATGATAAGATTTATGGTTGTGCTCAATGTATAGAGGTAGGTATTTCTATAAGCGGTCATGGGTTTACTTCCCCCACTCCAGAGTTCAAAGCTTTCAAACAATCAATTGATAAGTTATTCGATAGATTCTTACCATACAATGTATCTGGGAAGATTGCTTATGGATTTGATTTGGCTTACAATTATAAAATTGTAGCTGAACCTCTTATCAGTCCTGCAAAGATTGTAACTGGGCATATAACCGAAGTACCTATTAGAGTAATAGTTACATCAGATTATGATGATGCCGATTTAAGGTATCAGGTAACTGGATATGACCCAGCTGAGAATAAATGGAGTTCAAAGAAATACGAAAGTGGTTCTATTTTCTATGCAAGAAAGGGTGACCAAAGATATTATTTCCGAAGTGTAGGAGATACTTCAGTAACTACCTATGTAGATATAGGTTTAGAATATTACACTAAATCTTATCACATATATGCCGACTTGGTAGAAGGAGGAACAGACCCAAATAATTTAGTAATTACAGGTACTAATCCAGTAATCAAAGTAAGGGTAACTGCAAATATGAATTATCAGGGAAATATTAAACCTGTATCCGTACAGTTACTTAATACCTATGAAACTAAAGATTCTGGTTCTGTTTGGGAAATAACCTCTGCAGGTACATATGAATGGGTTATTGCAGACTTCCCAGCAAAGAAGGTTACCTTAACCGTAACTGCTATTGCTACTAACTATACTGTACTCTGTGAACCTCGGAATATAAATCTTACCAACGGTGAAAAGTCTTTGATAACTATTCGTTCTTCAGATCCTAACGAAGATACAAGTCAACTTATTGCCGTATGTATTTCAGACCCCGGTATTTTAGTTCGTAATGGTCAAAGATGGGCACCAACTACTACTGGTACATTCCAATTTAGATGTACTAAAGATGACTCAGGTAATGCTAGTAATTATGGTACAGTAGTAGCTTACAGATTAGGTTATACGATTAACTACGATATAGGCGTATCAAACAAACGATTAAACCTAAATGCTCAAGGTTCTGCATCAGTTAATCTTTGGGTTACATCGGGTATTTATTATTCTACTTTCGAAAGTGCAAACTTAGGTAGTTATTTTGATACCGAGGTGACCATTTACAAAAAGAATACCCAAGGTACTTGGGTAAAACTTGGTACTTTAGAATTAACTAATCGCTATGTAGTTGGTCCTGATTTCTACTATGGTAGAAGTACAGAATACCAATTTAATGAAGCTGGAAGTTATAAATTTGAATCTGTAGGGGATGCCAGTAAGTCTGTAGAAGTAGAAGTACTAGAATATGTACCTGCTCCTAAATCTTACTTATGGTTAGAACCCTTGGATGAAACTGATGATAACTGGTATGAACTACAAGCTTACTCAGAAGAAGCAGAAGATGCAGGGAAGTATATCAAGGCAGGATATCAATTAACTAAATCTAAGAACTGTCAATTCTATTTACGTTGGGGAGACGGTGGTTCTGTTATAACTGGTATAATTCTTGATGGTTTTTCTGAAACCTATGATTCAAATATTATTATTACTATGGATAAAGCAGGTAGTTATGAATTTTACTATCAAGGCTCCGTAGTTAATCTTACAGTTAAAGATGTTATACCTAAGTATACATTAACCTGTAATCCAGTAAGTGCAGAATTAAGTAAGGATATACAAGAAGTATCTACTATCGTAACCTGTACTTCAGATACTGGAGAAGTTTCAGATATTGTATATGAGACAGCTCCAGATGTAGTTCATCCAAGCCCTTATCAATTCTTCACTAATTTGCCAGGTAAACATACTTTCTATGTGAAAGCTAATCCTGCAGTTAAAGCAGTATTCATTGTAAATCTGTTGGATGTAGTTGATAAGACAGAACTTACTTGGGAATCCAATGATATTTCGGAACAAGGTATTAATATATTAGTTCCGGAAGGAACAGAATGGTCACTTAAAATAGAATAAACAAAATGGAAAGCAGCTCTTTTAACACACTATTTAAAACTGGTATCATTGGATTTACTTCTGAATGTTATGCCATTATCTTTGATTTAAGGTGGATGATTTTATTAGCCTTTGTACTAATCCTTGCAGACTTCTGGTTTGGTATATCTGCAAGTAGGGCAAAGAAGATTGAAATAAGAAAATCTAGAGCCGGGAGAAGAACTCTTAATAAAATCATTGATTACTTGTGTTACATCTTACTGGGTGCCGTAATAGGTAAAGCCATCGGAGAACCTTACGGATTAAATCCAATAACAGTATCTATAACGGTAATGGTATTATGTTACTGTTTCGAGATAGATAGCATTTATAATCACATCTGTACTCTACATGGTGTAGAAAAGAAGTACAGTATCTGGTCTATCTTTTGGAAATTAATAACCTTCAAGTTCAAGGCTGTAGGAGAGGCTTTCCAAGATATGAAAAACCAATCGAAAGAATATAAGAGTAATAACAATAACGAAGATACATTATGAAAACGTATTTTGATTATGAAGGTATAATAAAGTCTAAGGATGCAGCTGAAGCAATAGCTGCTCCTGTAGGCATGGGTCCATTTTGTGGATTTGGCTCAGCAACGATTGTAAATAATGCAATCACTCTCTTGCCTAATGGAGAACCTACATCTCCTGCATATCAAGCAATGAAGGACAGAATCCTTTCAAGATATATGACTAAGGCTGCAGATTCTGGTGAAGGACCAGATACAAACTTTGGTTGTATAGCAAGAGATGGTACAATCTACATTTCTGATAGTGCTAATATTAGTATACCTAATATTGAAGGCTCAAAGGGTTCTAATGAGGATGTAATTGTATTTGCTTACCATACACCTTTGGAAGAACCTGTACAGAACCCAGTACAGTTCAGGGCTTTCTGGAATGAATCTAATTCGTTCTATTCTCTGTATAAGAAATCAGTAGACCCTTTATATCCAACACCTAAGGATACTAGAAACTTGTCAAAAACAAACGTATTAGAAGATAATGAATTATCATATGAGTCTCTAGTGAATAGAGCTATGGCTTCAGTATCTCAAGGTTTGGTAGATAAATCCTCAATGGTATTGATTGGTATATATGGGCAAGGTACCAACTCAATGGATAATAAAGTAGAGAAATATTCTATTGTTCCCTATGCAGGGAAGTTTCCCCAACCAGTAGAATATAATACTGCTATCCATGGAATGCAACAAGCAAATATAGAAACTCTCTTACGACTATTGCAAGGATTCCCTAATTTTGATATCAAGGCTTACATTGATGAAAAGCTTGGTGGTATGGCAGGAGCCAATATACCAAGAGGATTAATTGCAATGTGGAATGGAGTTTCCGTACCAGAAGGCTGGGCTTTATGTAATGGTCAGATTGTAGAAGACTTACAGACACCAGACTTATCAGGTAAATTCATTGTAGGTTGGTCATCCGGTAATGAAGATTATAATTTGATTGGTAATACTGGTGGCCAAGAGAAAGTAACTCTTTCTACTCAGGAGATACCTTCTCACGTTCACAACTTTGCAGATGCTTACTTTATTGAGGCTTACGATGGTATCGGTATTAATGGTAGTCAGTGGATTGGTAATAACCTTTATGGTAGTAGTAAAACCGATAGGGATAATTCTTATGTAGCACTTTGGGACCATGATACCCGAGCTGCAGGTGGAGGTCAACCTCATGAGAATAGACCACCTTACTACGTACTGGCATACATTATAAAACTATAATATTATGTCTTAACTACTTATATTGTTGACAAAGAACTTTTAATTTATGGATTATAGGAGAGGGACGTTGGGAAACGCCCCTTTTCTTTTGTGTTTAGTAGTGAAGTTCTTCTTTAGCTTTCTCTTCCCAATATAAGATATCTTGTTTGAGTTCTCCTATGTATTTAACTGACTTCTTAGTTCTAGGCATATCAAAGAACTCAACCAACATTATATTGGTGATTCTTTCTCCATCTTTAATTCGTTCTTTAATATAAGGAGGTGGAGTAAGTAATACTTCAAATACCATATAAGCATCTGGAGATAATTTCTCTTTCATATACTTATATAATAATTCAAGCATTTCTTCCTTAGCCTTAACCTCTTCATCGTCATCTTCTAACTCTTTATCATTATCAAATAAGTCTTCAAGTTTAAATAGGTTCTGATTGTATTCTGCAATCTCTCCATAGGCAAATCGAAGAAGCTTATTCTTAAATGTAGCAAGAGAAGAAAGGATTCTTGCTTTAAGATGTTCTTCACTACAAGTACCGTAGTACTTATTAAAAACAAATAACATTTTATCCCAGAAATAAGAAGATATTATATCTGGCGTAAGGTTAAACCTTTTGTAATCAATCTGTTTGGTAAGGTTCCGAATAACTGGCTTACAAACTTTGTATAACCGATTAAACATTGCTTCATCATAATCCTGCATGGGTTTTAATCTATGAAGCTCTGAACCATTGTTTCCATTACATTTCCTCATATTCTTTAAGTATTTCGTTATGCAAATATAATAAATATATTTTATATAATATAAGAATATCAAAAAATTTCACCGAACGGCTGAGGATAAGAAGACTAGATATTGTGGACATGAGTTCAGAACTACATGAGGACTATCAAAATCTATTAGTATATAATATTGCAATATAATAATGTATGAAAAAGAATAAAATTAAATTTAGCTTTGCACCTGACTTTCAGTTAGAGATTCTCAGGTTCATCATTCAAGATAAGGAAGGAGGTTTAGTACTGAGCAGAATAAAACCAAGCTACTTAGTACTTATCGAACATTCCTTAATTTGTGAGGGTATACTTAAATACTTCAAGAAGCAAAGAAAGATACCCTCACAGAATGTCCTTAAACAAGTACTCAGAGAAATGCTAGAATCTAAAAACTATGTTGACCTGGTTACTAAGGATGATATCCCAAACATCGAGAAGGTTATCAAAAATCTTTATTCAATTCAATTATCCGACTCAGAATATATTAAAGAGAAAATCTATCAGTTCTCTACTTATGTTGAAATGAAGAACTTAAATGATTCATTCGACTTAGATAACTTCGAACAGTACGAAGAATATTCTAGAAAGGTAGAGAAGGTTTTACAAAGAAGTAGACCTAAACAGGAGGATGAACCTTTATTCATGATTCGAGATGTTACTGAACGTCAATTTAAAAGGCAGGCAGAACCCTCAGTAGTACCATGCCCATTTAGGCAACTAAACGATTTAACCAATGCGGGAGGATTCCCAGGTGCATCAATCAATGTAATCTTGGATAAACCTAAAGCAAAGAAAACATTCTTCATGGTTAACCTTGCAAGAGGTTACCTTAGAATGAAGAAGTCAGTTTATTATGTGGATACAGAAAATGGTCAAGAACAAATCATGGACCGTTTCATTCAATCCAGTATCAATAAAACTAAGAAGGAATTATATACTGGAGATTATGATAAACTCGAGGCTAAGCATTTAAGAAAACTTGCAAGGTTTGGAGTTGAATTAATCGTTGAAAGAGTACCTGCATTAATTACTGACTGCAATTATATAAGGGAGAAGATACTTACTCTTAGGAGCCAAGGGATTGATATTAAGGTATTGATGGTTGACTATGCAGGGAAGCTTGCTTCTATTGCAAAGGATAAAGAGGATTTTGATAGAATCTCAAATGTATATATTGACTTACAGAATCTTGCTGAGGATTTGCATTTAGATGTTGTATGGACTGCTCATCATATTACTCGTGAAGGTAAGAAACACCAAGCAACTAAATATGATGAGAACGATATATCTGGTTCTATTGCCATTGTACGTAATGCTCAATTCATCATGGGTCTTAACAGTACAGAGCAAGAAGAGAAAGATAATATCCTTCGTTCAGAGATTGTAGTACAAAGGGATGGTCTTCCTTCTGGTAGAGCCTTATTTAGGTGTGATGTAGAAAGGCAAAGATGTACAGAGTTTACTAAAGAACAAAGAAAGAATTATGATGAAGTATATGGTAAGAAACTTGAAGAATCTTTTAAGAAAGGTAATCCTGATGCTGATTCCAAGAAAAGGGAAAGGACAACTGGAGATATATAAATGCAAACTCGGTATTCATGATTGGGTAACCGAGCATTGGTGGGAAACCCGACAGAAACCTCGAAGAGCTATATTTTCACACAAAGGAGGTAGAAAGAGGGCTCAGTATTATAATAAGTATTGTACGAGAACCTATTGTAGAATCTGTGGTAAAAAGAAAAAGAGGAATGAGAACTAAAAATGTAGAAGTAGTAAAAGACAGATGGACTGATGGATTAGCTTTAGAAATATCTCATAATGGTTGGCAAACAACTTCTATCAGTAACTTAGATGTTGAGGATTTGAAAAGAATCCGAAAGGTAATTCGTAAAGCAATTAGAAACCATGAAAATAACAAATCAGTTTAAGTCTAGACTTAAGACTTACTTTATTAAAAGACTTGGAGCATTTGATTATAAACATGGCTGGATGAAACTCCCAGTATGCCCATACTGTCATAGGGAATTAAAAATGGGAGTTAACTTATCAATGTATAGAACCAATTGCTTTAGATGTAATGAACATCCGAATCCTTCTCAATTGGTTATGGATATAGAAGGATTCGATACATACCCTGAACTAATTAATTTCTTAAATAGTGGAAAATTTGATGAGCTTGAATTTCACGAAGAAAAGGTTGAACTTGCAGAAGCTAAGCCTTTGTATCTACCCGAAGGATTCAGAATCCTTAACCTTGGCCAGTCACAAGTTGCAAAAAGCATTAGAGGATATGTCAAGAGCCGTGGCTTTGTCATCTCTGAGTTGTCTAAGCATGGAATTGGCTATGCGACAAAGGGGGCTTACTTTGGGTACCTCATTATACCCTTTTATTACAGAGGACAACTTAGATATTATAACGCGAGAAATGTTATCGGGCAAGGTCCTCGGTATAACAACCCTAACAAAGATATCACAGGAGTTGGCAAAGAATTTATCATATTTAATTATGATGCGTTGGAGATGTATAGGTCGGTATACATCTGTGAAGGTGCACTCAATGCCCTTACTATTGGAGATAGAGGAATTGCCACAATGGGTAAAGCTATATCTGGATATCAAGTCAATGAATTACTTAAATCCTCATGCGAAAGATTTATTATATTGCTGGACCCAGACGCCAAGAAATACGCAATCAATCTTGCGCTCAAACTTGTTGCCTATAAAAAAGTCAAGGTGGTGTTTTTACCAGAAGGAAAAGATGTAAACGATTTAGGGAGAAAGGAAACTCTTAGGTTAGTATATCAAACAAGGTATCAAAGTTATCAAGATTTAATTCAAATCCGAAACTCTTTGGAGTAAGGATTACCTATTATATTATATAACTTAAAATATTAATGATATGATGAAGATAATCGATTATGTAGTTAAGACTTCAATAGTTTTGACTGCTCTTTTAATTATGGGATATTTCTTCCCAGTTGTAAGTTGGTTTGAAAAACCCCAACCAAGGAAGAATATGGTTTTCAGATGTGAGATGGTTGATGGTAAAGTTAGGGATTATACTTTAAACTTACCCGAAAATGTTACTTGGTATGTAGGTACCAATAGAGGTTCATATTATGTATCATTTGGTTCTCCCACTAAAAACCTTTATGGGAAGAAATGCCCAATAGATAATAATGAGGGTTGTATTAATGGTGTTTTAGTTTGTAATAGAATAAAATGAGAGAACCCAGTATTCACATTACTAAGTCTCAATTTGAGGAAATATTAAATACCTTAGAGGTAGATAACTTCCCAGTTGAGGCTTTTTTTGTTATTGCACGAAAAGAGGCAATAAATACTAGAGCAGTGGTTGTTTCTAATAAAGGGACAACTAAGAAAGTAACTAATATATTACTAGCATCTAAGGGTAATGCTTCCCTTGTTGCCGATATATTATATGCTACTCGTATAAAGCTTAAGCATAGAGGAGTTCGTAAAATAAACGAAAGTAATACAAGGGAATGGGCTTTATGTAAAAAGCTTGCTGAGATATGTAATACCTTTTGTGAGGATTTTAAATTTGATACTCGGGAAGGATTTATTAAATACATTGAGACTGGTTTAAAGAGGATGACAGATTATCGTAATGTTATGCAAAGGTTAATATCCATGCAGGATAACATTACTAATCAAACAGAAGCTGAGATTAAATTACAGTCAGCAGATTTAGAACTCACTGCTAAGGTACATGATTACTTTGTAAGTAAGATTGCTAAAGCAACTGGTATATATGAATCATATGAAAAGAATCCTGAAAAGTATGTTCACTTTGCTTATGTAGCAGCATTCTTAGAGGAAGAAGGTTGGGATTATAAGGATTTCATAGATGCTCAGTTTGAATCTCTAGCATGGTGTAATGGTCTACCAGATATTGCTCAGTTATATACTGATAAAGCAGTAGAAAGGTATAATAAGTATTTATATAAAAATAAGAATAAAAAATCCTTAGAGGAACCTGAAGTTGAAGGCTCACTCTGGGAATCTATAAATAAGAAATGAAAATATTAGACAGTGTGTTCAAGAAGGTCGTATATTTCGAAATGAAACGTACTACAATTTAATTAATAATTAAAAACATAACGTTATGAAAGCTTTAAAATTTTTAGGTAACAGAGTAGAGGATGCAGCAAATGCCTTTATTGATGTCCTCAAGTATTCAGACCAGTCGGTAGACTACCCCGATTTCAAGGATATCGAACCTTGGCCAGATGAAATTGTTGATATGTTTAAAGATGCACTAAAGGATAAACCTTTTTCCGAGATTAGTGCTATCTTGATGTATACCCAACAGTCATCAAGGTTTGACCCAATTGCAGAGTTAATGCTTGGTATTGGTTTGGTAGAAATGAGACACTATGACAAGTTATCTGATTTCTTACAGAAGGCAGACCCTCATGAACAGGATTCTGTTATGGATATCTATCCTAAAGTGGAAATAGGATTTTCTCCTCAAAGTGCTTTGAAGATTGCTTGGAATTCTGAGATAGAAACCATTGGCAATTATAAAAAGATTATGAATAATCTAGCCTTGTATAGTGAACGTGCTGATTATGATGATGTGATGTATTTGTTGAATAAACTGATTGCTGATGAAGAACATCACATTAAACTCATCAAGGAAGCTATGGGAGTAGATGATACCAAGAAAGGTGTAACTGTAATTATCAAATGAGTAGGATAATCATACAGAATGGGAATATGTGCGAACTGGACTTACCTCTTAAGTTCGCACAGAAACTCTATGCAGAGTTTGCCATTCGTCATCCAAATGCTTTCTACTTACGTACAAGGCAAAGAGGTATGCAGAACTGGGACGGCAAGATTCATTACATTAACAAGCATGGTGAATTTAAAATAGGTTTACTTCCAGCAGTATATGAAAAGTGTACTGAGTACGGAATTAAACCTAAAGTTGTAGATATGCGACAACCTTTACCTAAAGTCAGTAAAGTTGTTACGAAGATAGGAGAATATAAATTAAGACCAGAACAAGAGAAGGCTGTTAAAGCAGTAATCAATAATAAGGTAGGTAAAGTACCTTTCCAAATTGGAGTTTTAGATTATACTGTTAATGCAGGTAAAACTCTTATTATGTCGTCTCTTTACTTATCTTATAAGAAGCAATTAAAGACTTTGCTAATAACTAATGACTCTGATTGGTTGAATCAAGCTAGAGATGAATTTAAGAAATACCTACCAGGAGAACAGATTACATTTGTTCAGGGTAAGGTATTAAACTGGAGTAACTTTACAATCGGCATGGTTCAATCTATTTCTCGTAACATGAGATTCTATCAGAATGAACTATCTAAGGTAGATATGGTTTTGGTAGATGAGGCTGACCAAGCAGGTAGTAAGCAATATCAAAATGTACTTACTCGTTTATTTAATACCAGAGTTCGTATAGGGTTATCTGGTACCATTTATATGAGTAAGCTTGCCAAGGATAAAGTAAAGAATACGAATCTTGAAGTATTCTTTGGTAAAGTACTTGCAGAGTTTAAACTTAAGGATTCTATTAAAAAAGGTTATTCAACCAGTACAATCGTAAAGATGGTACCAAGTAAACCTTGGTATGGTAATTGGGAATCAGAAGAAGTATCTTATAAGGAGGTATATGATGATTCTATTACCTTCAATAAATATGCCAGAAAGATGGTTTATGACAGACTTAAATGGAATATTAAACAAGGTAGATATCCTGCACTCGTAGTATGTAAATTTATTGCACACTGTGAGAAATTATGCAAATACTTTAAAAAGAAGCTAGGAAGTAAATATAATATTGCCTGTGTGCATGTAGATACTCCTTCAAAGATAAGACAACAAATAATGAAAGATTTTAGGGAAGGCAAGATTGATATCCTGGTATCAACTACAATCATTGCTCGAGGTAAAAACTTCCCTAAGCTTAGGTATTTACTTAATGCAGCATCAATGGATAGCCAGGAAAAATCTATTCAGTTCCTTGGTCGTTTGGTTAGAACAGATTCCTCAAAGAAAAAGGTTTATCTTGATGACTTACATTATCCAGGTCCTTATCTTAATAGGCATGGTAAACATAGGAAGCAGTATTATCAAAAACAAGAATTGAAAGTTATTCTGTTAGAGAAGATATGGAAGAATCATCCTATTCATTCTTTATGAGAATACCTTACTTAATCTGTTCTATTAAGTACTATGGATAATTACTTTTTCCGGTAGGAGGAAGTAATTAATCTAATAGATGGACATAGGGCATTAATCATAAGAATAAAAGATATGGAATACTTATTAATACTTACAGTACTGGGAGTGATTATCGGAATACTTTATCTCTATTCATCTCAGTATGATTGTAATGAATACAAATACAAATGCCATCATTGCAAGAAGAAATTCAAGGAGAGCGATATAAAGGATTTAAGAGGTCCTTGGCATACTAAGGATTGGACTTGTCCTCATTGTAAACATCAAAATGTAACACTTAAGAGTTATGATTACTAAGTTATATAAGAAGCTGGTTGATAAAATAATTGGAGAGGAACTAACACCTCTCCATGTTTTTAATTGTACTTCATTGGTATGGGTATCTGATATATCATCTACTCAGGTAATGGCTAATGAGTATAAAGTATATTTTGATTTATCTTTCTGTTCAGGATTGCAGGTTAGAGTACTAACTTATACTGATTCTCGTTACTCACAACACTTGGGTGATATCAGGAAACTATTTATTAATGCAATTGGACATTCCTACTTACCACTGTATGAGTCGGAATTGAAGGTTGGAAATTCAGTCATAAGACTAACTGAAAAAAAAATAGATGATTAATTATGGCAAAGAAAAAACAAATGCTTCCAGACTTAACCAAGCAGGATATCCTAACACCATTGGATATTTCTCAGTTGGGAAGTAATGGAGACCCATGCTTTGGTATTGGGTATGATTTATCCACTAAAGAGTGTAAATTATGCGGAGACTCAGAACTATGTGCGTTCAAGATGTCCCAGAACTTGAACATTACAAGAAAAGAATTAGAACAGAAGAATCAATACAAAGATTTGGATGTATTAGAAGACACGGTTGGTATCAAGAAATACATCCGAGGCTTGATTCGGAAAGGGAAAGACAGAAAAGAAATTATCTCAAAGACAGTTGAGAAATTCGAAGTACCTAAGAAACGTATTAGAGAACTTTATAGAGAATGCAATGGGAAAGGTCAATAAGTTAAGAATGATATGGGCAATGTTTAAGTTATATCTTAACAACCCAAATTATTATGTACGGCAAGATGATGTTCTTGCTGATTTGTTTATGCAGGGTGAATATGACGTAGAAAGATTCTGTCATTCACTCGGAGTAACTCCTCAACGAGGATTAACCTTTGGACAACTTTTAAAAAAATGTAATATATTATGAACAGATTCAGATTTATTAAAGTAAGAGACGTAAAGACTCCCTCAAGAGGTAATGTAGGTGATGCAGGTTTGGATTTCTATATCCCAAGAAACTTAGACCCTCAACAATTAATCCAAATTGAGGCAAACCAATCTCCAAATCATTTTACTCCAGATTTTGTGTTGGGAGTAAATACAACTACCAATTTCATAACCGATATTCAGATTTATCCGGGAGGGAGAATCCTTATTCCATCAGGTATTAAACCTCTTATTGAACCTCAAGAGTCAATGCTCATGGCAGCTAATAAGTCTGGGCTTGCTTCTAAAAGAGGTCTTCTGTATACTGCCGAGATTGTAGATTCTCCTTATGTAGGAGAGATTCATATCGGTATAATCAATCTCAGTCGAGTAATACAGACTCTAAGAGTAGATGAGAAAGCAACCCAATTTATTCATGTACCAATCTATCTCACAGAACCTGAAGAGATTCAATCAGAAGAGTTTTATTCTGAATCTCAAATGTGGGGAACGAGAGGTGAAGGTGGATTTAATTCAACAGGAAGTAAGTAAGAAAGGAGTACATTTTGGATATCAGAAATATTAAGGAAACAGTACCTCCTTTAGAAGTAGGTACGTATTTACAAGCAATGTATTCTCTTTCGTTAGAACAATTAGACGGCTACAGGCAAATAGAAAAGTTACCAGATTACCCAGTTGATATCAATAATCACCAAAATCAGGTAGTTCTTAAGGATTTTATTGCCAGGGTTATTGAAGAACTAATGGAAGGTTATGAATCTACATCCGAGGTAGTAAAGATATGTAAGAAGTGGGGATGGAATATCGAACAACTTACAGAGGATGAATATACTCAAGTACTTAATCATTTACAGAATGCCAATGAAGAACAAGGAGATGCTCTGGGATTCCTATTCACTTTGTTTCACTTTGCAAACATTCTACCAGAAGACATCTTCTCATGGGGAACTTCTTATGTAATTGATTATTCTGATTTTAAGGTAAAAGACTTAAAGGATATAATCACTCTTGGTATGGCAATGGTTACTGAAGGTAGTATAGGTTTAGTTAATCGATTTAGAATGATTGATGAAGACCATGAATCAGTAAAGGATTATACTCCCGGGTTTAATACCTTAAGCGAAGCTTCTCATGAAGAAGAGAAGGTGTTATTATTCGATGTAGTATATGAACTGAATATTGCAAGGAATCTTCTTAAGTGTAGACCCTGGAAACAAACCCAAGTAATGACTAAGGAATTAGACTTTCAGTATTCTTTGGTAAAAGCTTTCTATCTATATATGGGATTCTTGGGTATCCAGGGATTTTCAGATGAATCAATCTATAGGTTATTCTTTAAGAAACAAAGACTTAACCTCTGGAGACAAAAAACAAATTACTAACATGAAGAAAGACAATATACCAGGTTACCCAGGACATTACTTAAATCGAAAAGGAACTCTTTGGAGATTTAAAAATGGTGAATGGATAAAAGTGAAAAGGTATATTAGTCCAAAAGGGTATCCACATGTTCATCTCTATAATGTTAAGACTAAAAGGTCACATATAAAAAGGTTGAATAGGTTAGTGGCTACCCTTTATATACCTAATCCGGATAATTTACCAGTAGTAATGCACCTCGATAATAACCCATTAAATAATAAAGTGAGTAATTTAAAGTGGGGTACCTATAAAGAGAATACCAAACAGATGATGAGAGAAGGTAGGAATAAAGGTCAATTTAGTTCTAAACTATCCCTCGAACAAATGAGGGAGGTAGTAAGATTATACGATTCGGGTAAGTTTACGTTAAAAGAATTATCAACTAAATTTAATTGTAAGAATATGAGTAGGATAGTAAGAAGAGTAAAAGGGGAGGTAGTAAAATGAGTGGTTGGAACTCTAGGTTACCGGGTCTTCAATCTAATACGGAGGAGACCCTCCACTCTTTGGAGTTTGCTACTTCACAAGAGGCATGGGAGAAATTGAACGAGGCTTTCTTAAGGTTAGACCCAGTTCTTTTTGATAAGGGTGCTACTGCAAACAGTGGAGTTGCAGTAGCATACAATGTGTTTATAAAAATACGTAAAGCATGGGTAGACCCAGATTTTGATTACGGCAGGTGTTTTAATTACAAAGAAACTAAGTGGACGAGCTTATTGAATAATTATATTGATTTTAATAAATTAGACCTCTTACGTAGCAAATTAAGAATCCTGAAAAACAAATATAATCAGAATTACAATGTTACGTATATGTTTAACAATCATCATGATAATGGTAAACAATGTTTGATAGCTGCGACTTTTTCAAAACGATTCGGGGAGGACATCCCAGTTATTACAATGGTAATCAGAGCATCAGAGATTACAAAGAGGTTAATATTCGACTTCCTATTAATTCAACGGATGGCCGAATATGTGTATGGGCCGGACCAGTCAGTACAAATCAACCTATTTGCGACTCAAATGTACGGGAATGTAGAGACACTCTTAATGTACTCGGCTTATAAACCCCTAAAGAAAGTAATCAAGGGTATAGATAATCCTTGGACTAAAAGGGTTAAGGAGGTTTATAAGAAAATTCAAAACGGTACAGAAAAGGAATGGTCTTCCTTTAAGGTATTCTTTCGAAGTTTTAAAGTACTTCGTCCGGACTTATATGAATACCAAGCTTTGTTAGCAAAGGACTTGCTATTAGAATATGAAGATATAGAATATCCAGAAAATGTGATATCCTATTCTCAACGTAAAGCATATAAGAAGAAACTTTTAAAGAAACAAAAGAATGAGAATCTACAGTAATTCTTTTGAGTTAATGTCAGAACTTGGCAGAGAACTCAACAGTTATGGTCAAACTGTAAAACCAAAGACCTATCAGAATCAAGTCATTGAAGGTAAAGAGGGATTCGAAACTAAGGAACTCATTTGCCAACAGTATTGCTTAACTTCACTCGGAGACCCGGTATGGTTATTTGTATTCTCTCATTCAAAAGAATGGGCAGATGCCGAGTTTGATGAAAGAATTGGTTGGTACGAATTAAATCCTGGTAAAGCTTGGGAACTGAGGAAAGATTTATGGGAACAGTTCCTGGTAAATGGTAGATTTGATTATACCTATCCAGAACGTATTTGGAATCAATTATATCTGTATGGTAGTACATCATTTAATTGTGATTCTGCAATGCAATCTGTTATCGAACTACTTAAAAGGGATAATGATACTCGTAAGGCAGTACTCCCTATATTCCATGGTACGGATTTAAGATTTCTCGATGGAAGTAAACGTATTCCATGTTCTATGTATTATGATTTCCTTATCCGTCAGAATGGTAAAGGAGAGAAGGTATTACATATTTGCTATCATCAAAGGAGTTCAGATTTTGTTACTCATTTTGGTAATGATGTATACCTTGCATGGAAACTTATGGAATATGTAGCTAAAGAGGTTGGAGTTAAACCAGGTTACTTATATCATACAATTGATTCTCTTCATTCTTACAAGAAAGATTGGAAATACCTAAATACCAATCTTGAAGATTTACAGGACTCATTCTAATATTAGAGGGATGTATCTACTACAGGTGGGTATGTCCCTCTTTCTATTTATAATATATGGAAACGAGATATAAGATAATTAAGAATAAAAGAGAACTCAAGAAACTTATTGCTTGTTGCAAAGCAACTGGTTATGCTTGCTGTGACTACGAAACTAATGCTGAACCAATCTATAACAAAAGTTTCAAGCCAACTATTCTCTCGGTATCTTGGATGCCAGGATTTGGTGCTTCTATTCCCTTAGACCATTTCCAAACCAAAGAATATACTTCACCAGGATGGAATTGGAAGAAGATGTTAAGGAAATTTGGGGAAGAGGTTATTGAGAATTATGATATTGTAAAGGTTGCATGGAACTGGAAATTCGATGACCAGATTAATCAAAAGTATCACATCTATTATAGGGGTACTTGCCTTGATGGGATGCTTGCAAAATATGTTCTCAATGAGGAAAAACCTCACGGTCTAAAGGATATGGTTAGAAGATATTTACCTGAATACGGTGATTATGAAAAGCAAGATAAATTCGATAAGATACCATGGGATAAGAAGGAATTAGACCCATTATGTAAATATGGTTGTCAAGATACAGACTTTACATTACGATTAATGATATTCTTTGAGAAGAAGTTAATTGACTTAAAGATGTATTCGGTATTTCGTAATTTATTCATGTGTAATTCTCGGGTATTAACTTCTGTAGAGAAAGAGGGATTATATCTTGATAGAGATTTCAATCAGAAATTGCTTGAGGAATATAAACCAAAAATTGATGCTGCTAGACAGGCAATCTATGATTTACCAAGGGTAAAGAAGTTTACCAAAAAATATAACCAAGGTAAAATTGAAAGATATATCGAATCTATTTACCAAGAACTTGAAGAGTTAGATTATAATGACCCAAAAGACAAACGTAAGATTGATTCAAGACAACAGAAAATATCTAATATTCGTGCAGGGATATTTACTACCAAGAAAGAACAGGAACTTATAAGACCTCTTAATCTTGGTAGTCCAGTTGATTTACCCCAACTCATGTATTCAGATTCTGGTTTTAAATTCCCAGTAATTAAAAATAATGAATCGGGTAAGCCAAGTACCGATGAAGATACTTTGGTTGAATTAAGGTTAACAATAAAAGACCCAGAATCTCCAAAAGCAATATTCCTTGATAAGCTACTTGAATTAAGAGGTTTGCAGAAAATGTATACTACTTATATTGAGGGTTGGCATGAAAAAGTCCAAGATGATTCTCGATTACATGGTAGGTATAATATACATGGTACTGATTCTAATAGATTTAGTTCGGCTGACCCAAATATGCAGCAAATACCAAAGACATCAGTAGACCCAAATATCAAGAAACAATTAGTTGCTCCTCCAGGTTATTTATATATGGCATTCGACTATTCTCAGGCAGAGTTAAGAATGATGGCTCATTTATCTGGAGATGAAACCTATCTGGAAGCATTTGCTAAAGGAGTAGACCCTCATCTTGGTATAGCAGCAGCAAAGTATGGTGTATCAATTGAAGAAGCCAGTAAAGCTTATGAGGATGAAACACATCCGGATTATAAATTATGGAAGGTAAGGAGAAAGCAAGCTAAACAGATTGCTTTTGGACTTATTTATGGAATTGGTAATAAATTGCTAGCAGTTAAACTATCCGACCCAAAAGCGGGTATTATAGTTACACCAGAAGAAGCAGCAAAGGAAATGGAAGTATTCTTTGGTCAACATCCTAAGATTAGGAAGTTTAAAGAGAAACAAGAGAAATTCCTTCGTAAGCATGGGTATTACACCCAATTATTTGGTACTAAACGAAGACTCCCCCAAATATATTCAAATGATAAGCAAGAAGTTGCTTATGCAATTCGTTTAGGTCTTAACTTCCCATGTCAAGGTGCTGCAGCAAATATGACCAATTTCGGAGCTATCCTTGTTTATTGGTTAATGAGACAAGGTAAATTACCAATGATGAAAGAAGCTTGTACAGTACATGATGCTGTATATATGTATTCTAAACCTCAAGATATTAACACATGGACTGTATATACAATCTGGAATATCCTACGTAATCCGAGTACGAAAAGGTATTTCGGATTTCAAGTTGATGATGTTGATATGGACATGGACTTTACCATTGGTAGAACTATGGCAGAGGAATTGCCATTTATTCCTGGGTATGATTATCGTAAGATGTTACAACCCGATTTCTCGGTAGAGGAGTATATGGAAGAGCATAAGAAATATAAGCATATTCACATCAAACAGTTTAAAGAAAGATTTAACAAACAAATAAAGAGATATGAAAAAGATTTTGAATGGACCCACAGTATGGCGAGCTAAGTGCCCATACTGTGATTGTGAATTTGAATATGATTATTCAGAAGTAGATTCACATACCTTTGCAGATTGTAAACTTGTAAAATGTCCTGGATGTAATAGGTATTTACATCATAAAGAAAATCCAAAATCACCTACAGAAGTGAAGAAAGAGGATACTATGACAACATAAAATAATAAAATATTATAAACTATGGCAACTGAAGAACAAATAATGAATACAAATAGGCTATCATCTTTAACTTATATGATATCTGCTTGTTTAGAGTTCTCTATCCAAAATCTTAATCATCAATTAGACCAATGTAATCTGAGATTAGTCGGTAGAGATAAGATGGTATTCAATAGAGTAAGGTCTCAGATAGAGCAACTTCAATCGAATCTAAAGTTATTAGAGGATTTAGCCTTTGGAGTAATGAAGGATGAAGATGCAAGGTTAGCTTATGAAGATGCTACCCATATTTATTGGGCTTTGTTTATGACTTTAGTAGATAGAGGAGGGACAGATAATCTATGCGACCTAAGATTCAAGGCTTTAATCGATATAATTGGTAAGTACGAATCTATTCTTCATTTGCCTGGTTTAGATATTGCATATCATTGCGCATTTGCTCAGGTATCTAAAGCAATTCAAGAAGGTAAATATTCAAAAGAAGATTTTAAGAATTTATTGAAAGTACATGAAGACGGAACTGAAGAAACTAAAGGTTAAATTCGAAGGTAATATCATAACCATAGATATTGCTAAGGAATTATCCATTAATGAAAATATCATTAATTCTCAGTTAAGGGAATCTCCTACTAGTTATTATATACTTTGTTCTTTAAGAGATAAGTATATTAAAGAAAGAGATGCTCTAGCAAGGGAAAAGGATGAAGCTTATTCTGCTGCTTGGATATTTATTAAAGAATCTAATGAAAGATTCAATAATGATTACGTTGCTCATAAGGCTAACATATCCCCAAAATATAAATCGATATATCAACGATATTTGAAAGCAGTAGAAAAGGCTAACAAGTATATTACAATATGTAGAGCTTATGAGTCTAGAGAGAATATCTTGAGGACTATTAATGCCAACATGAGGAAGCAACAATAATAACTATAAGTAATTACTAACTTTTAAAAACGAATTAAGAATATGAATTATTCATTATCTTTTATCTCTGCTATGGTAGCAGCTCAGTTTGATAATCAATTACCAGGATGTCCAACTGAAAACAGAGTTCTTATTTTATCCCCAAAAGAAGTAAACCAAACTCGGTCCGGGCTTATTATTCCGGAACAGGTAAAAGAGGGAGTTCCTCGTAAGGGAGTTATAGTTAAACTCGGTGAGATTACCGAAGAGTATAGAACTTACCGGGATTTGGTGCAAATAGGTAGAATAGTTACCTATGGTTTGTATGCCGGTAAGGAACTGGAATTTGAAACAGACAAGCTTACCCCAGGCTTACAACAACTTTTGGAAAAGAACACTTTAACGGTGTTGAGTATGAATGAGGTAATTTACTCAGAACCAAATAATAACGATTAATATGGCACTTGACAAAAAGAAAAAGAAGAAAGTTTCATCAGATGGACTTTCTACAAAGGAAAAGATGCTAGCTAGAAAGAAACAGTTAGAATCTAAGGGAAACGGAAATGGTTTGGTATTCCCTAAAGAAGGTACTTTACGTATGAGAATCAAATCTCCGGGAGATGACCAGGAATTGGGTATAGAAATTGTTCAGTTCTATCTTGGAGGTAATCTGGGAGGAGTAATATCTCCGGCTACTTTTGATGAACCATGCCCCTTCATGGAAAAATATCAAGAATTGAAAAACTCAAAGGATGAGGATGACAAGGAACTTGCAAAAACTCTCGTACCAAGAAGAAGATACGTTATTGGTGGTCCGGTCTATGCAGACGAAAAGGGAACTAAATTTGATTACGAAGGTAAAGATAAGGGAGTTCTAGTTCCACGCTCTGTTTATCAAGATATTATCGACTTATACCTCGATGAGGATGAAGCTGGTGATATGACAGACCCAAGAAATGGATACGATATCAAAATTATTCGTTCTGGTTCTGGTAAGCTTGATACTACCTATTCTGCTCGGGCTTGTAAACCAACCAAATTGGACAAGAAGTACCAGGGTAATGTAGACCTGGAAGGTATAGTTCGTTCTCAAATTAAATCTTACGATGAACTGGAGGAACTTCTTGCTAAGTTCTTAAATGAAGATCATGGAGGAGATGATGAGGATGACAAACCAAAGAAAAAGACAAAAAAGAAAGGGATTCACCGAGACCATTATATGGAAGATGATGAACCCAAAAAGAAAAAGAAGAAACGTTACAAATCCGACATTTAAAGGTTAGTTAATATATGGTTTCATTCGAAGGTGGTAATTAGATTCGTTCAGTTATCACCTTCTTTAGTCTAAATACATTACATTATGGTATCAAAAGAATATTGGGCAAACTTATCAGATGAAGATAAGTCAAAGATTATAAGAAGATTTTGTGAAATTAATGATATTGGGCCAGACTTTGATTATGCAAAGGTGAGGGATTTTTCTGAAAGGGTTAAACAGAAATATAAAGAATCTGGAATATACAGAAATAATCAATTTTGGGAACATCCTGTTTTAATATTGGAATTGGTAGACCCTCTTATGGCAGAAATGATATTATCATGGATGTATGCCAAAGTAGAATTACCCAATGGAGAGAGGTCTGAAGTACCCTTCATGGGATATCACATAGTAGAACTTGTATTCGACAAAGTTAGTCTCATGAAGTTTACCGATGAAGAGAAAAACGTATTGAATCAGGCAATGAATATTTTAAAATCAAGAGGAATTTAATATGGCAAAGAAAACTAAGGTTGGTTTAAAGGTACCAACAAAAAATGAGATACTAAAGAAATATGGTAGTATCATGAGATTGGCTTCAGATACAGTAGAATCAAACTTATGGTTACCCTCTACTTTCTTTGCTCTCAATTATACCTTTGGTGGTGGTATACCCTTTGGTAAAGTCCTTGAAGTAGCTGGAGAAGAATCATCGGGTAAATCCCTTATTGCTTATAATTTTGCATACACTTGTCAACAACTTGGTGGTCATGTAATTTGGGTAGATGCTGAACAATCTTGGATGAACTCCTGGGCTGAAGCAAATGGTGTAGACCCAGAAAGGGTTACAGTATTAACCGATACTCGTATAGAGTATATTTCCGATGCAGTAGCAGATTTAGCAATCTATCTTCGTTCTCAATTAACTAATAATGAACCGATTCTCTTAGTGATAGATTCTATTGCTGCTATGGATTGTGCAGATAACATAGATTCTAAAATGGTAGAGGGTAAGGCTGAAATGGGAGGTAGAGCAAAAGCTCTTTACAAATACTTCCGTATCAGAAGTGAATTATTCTATAGATTAGGAGTTACACAGATTTACATTAACCAATTAAGAACTGCTTTAAATGTCGGATTCGGAAAAGATAACACAACTACTACAGGAGGTGCAGCACTTAAGTTCTACGCTTCAATCAGAGCTGCCTTTTACTCAGGCAGGTCTATCACTGTTAAACAGAAAGGTAAAGAACGGAAAGCTGGTAAATTGGTCACAATCCGACTTATTAAAAATAAGGTTGCTCCTCCAAGACCTACAATCAGTAAGTGCCCGGTTTACTTCAATCCTAAGTTCCATGAAGTAGGTTTTGATAGATGCTATGCTCTTGAGGATGTATTGGTAGAAAATGATATCATAGAAAAATCTTCAGGTGGAGTATATAAGTTCAAAGGAAAAACTCTTGCAAGAGGGGAAGAGAAATTCCAAAAGCTTTTGGAAGAGGATGATGAACTTCGTCGTAAACTATTAAAGAAGGCCGAGATAAATACTATCGGTACAACTAGAAAGAAGATAGTAGCATTGACTACTAATTTATATCCAGTAGATGGAGTAGAATATGAATCATTTAACGAATCGGAAGACGAGGAGGAAGACGATGAGTAAGAAAACAGTATTATTGATTGATGGGGAGAATATTCTCCATCAATCTTTTCATAAGTTCGAGAAACTTAAATCTACAGACGGAAAACCAAGTGGAGCAATATTCGGATTTTTCAAATCACTTCATATGTATCTTACAAGGTTTAAACCAAACGAAGTAGTTATAACATTTGATAATGGTCATTCACCAGTAAGGGATAAGTTATTGCCTAATTACAAAGGCCATAGAAAAAATATATCGGTTGATTATGAATCCTTGCAAATACAAAAGGCAATCATAATGAAGATATTAGGTATGCTAAGAATTTCTTATATCTTTGATAAAAGGAATAAAACTCAATATGAGGGAGATGATTTCTTAGCATACCTAATTATTAATACTTATCGTTCGGATAATGTAATCTTAGTATCATCCGATAAGGATTTTAATCAATTGTTAAACAAGAACGTTAGAATATTAAACCCCAGAAAAGATGAAGTTATTCGAGTGGGCAATTGTAAAGAACTCTTCGGTTATCATTCACATGAGACTGTTCAGTATCTTGCAATGGTAGGTGATACTTCTGACGATATCCCAGGTTTTAAGGGTATAGGTCCAGTAACTGCAAGAAAGATACTCGATGAATATCAATCAATCTACAAGTATCTGGAAGCTAAACCTAACAAAGAATATCAAGAAGCTTGGGATAGAAATCGTAAACTCATTGACTTATTCTGGTTTGTAGGTAATGTACCATTAGATAAGATGCCTATCAAAAGAAAGAAGACTTTCAACTATGATAAATTTAGGAAGTTGTGCATAGAGTATTCTCTTGCTTCGTTCCTAACTAAAGAATTTATTAAACCTTTTAAAGAGTTATCCGAATGAAAATCATGTTTGCAGGTGCAAGTGGAGTTGGGAAAACCACTTTAGCAAAGGAAGTTCCCGGGATGATTAAGTTTGATGTATCAGAATATCCTCCGGTACTAGATTTTATATCTGGTAGTGTATCAGATTTAATCCCTAAAACAAAAGATATGTCTCATAAAGAGATGTTAGAAAGAGATTCAAAGGATTTATTAATGGAAGACTTTCAGGTAATGAATCTGAGAAATAAAATGTTTAGAGACAGAGATAGATTCGTTACAGATAGGAGCTATCTTGATTTAGCTGCTTATTTTTATTATAAACAAGCCAAGAATGTTCCTAAATGTGAAATGGAACACTTCTTCGAAACTTGCAAGATGTTACTCAATCAGCAATGTACTCACCTCATTCTATTAGACTTTACTACTGCAATGGTAAAGGAATGGGTTATGGAAGATAATGGCAAACGAATAGAGAATAATTACTTCCAGTTCTTAATATCTTCTATAATGGATAACGTATTGAACTTGTGGGGATTCTTACCAACTAAGGAAATATCTTCTATCTATAAGAATATATTTAAGAATCAACTCTTGGAATATGGTGCAACAGAAGGAGTAATCAAATCTCTGTATGGTGAAACTAAAGTTCTCTGTATAAGAGAAGCTAATTTGGATATTCGTAAGAAACTTATTATTGATTTTCTTCATGAGTAAGGAAGTAGTATTTATAGCATTCTCGGATTTGCACATAAATCTATGGGCAAAATTCAATGAGAACAACAATAGGACCTTGAATAGTATCAAGGTCCTTGACGTTATTGCAGGTCAATGTGAAAAGTACAAATGTCCTGCTTTATTCTGTGGAGATTTATTTCATAAGCCAGAATCAATTGACCAAGACTTAGCAATCTTTGTTGCTGAACAATTCGATAGGTTAGAAAGTAATTATCCGAAATTCAGAATGATTTATATAGACGGGAATCACGATTTGAAATCGGTAAATCGTATTGATAGGATAACTAAGGGATGGCCTTTTGTATTTCATAAGAATTTTATGAGTTGTGTTAATCTAACCAGAATTAAATGGTGTTCTTATGGAGATTACCACATTTATGGAGTTCCCTATATTGATAATAATGTGGGTCTAAGTGAATATCTTAAGAAACTTAAACTAGATAAGAATGTAAAGAACATACTTCTTCTTCATACGGATTATCCAGGAGCAAAGGATACTGATGGTAGAGAAGTTGATTCTGTAGAAAATCTCAATGTAAATATCCTGAACCGATTTGACCTTGTATTATGTGGTCATATACATAAACCCCAAAGATTATCAAAGAAGGTTTATATGATAGGAGCACCTAATCATCAAAGAAGAACAGATAGGGATTGTAAATTGGGTTATTGGAAGATTTATTCTGATTTATCTATGCAATTTGTACACCTTAAGCAATTCCCTAAATTCGTAGATGTAGAATCTGAAGAGGATATTAAAGATGATGGCAATTATTATACTGTTTTACCTAAGAAAACTAGTAACTTAGTAAATACTAACCATAAAATTACTAAGCAACTTTCTAAGAAAGCTCTAGCAAGGAAGTATCTTAAGGAAAAGGGTATAACCGAGCAAGATAAGAAAGAACTACTGATTGACATACTTAAAAAAGCTGAATCATGTTAACATTTACAACAATGAACGTAGTAGGATTCTGTTCAATAGAGAACCTACACATACCTTTAAATCCAAATTGTACCATACTTATCAAGGCATCTAATGGTAAAGGTAAATCAACTATCTTATCGGCATTGGTATGGGCAATATATGGTAAAAATCTAAAGGGAGTATCAGAAGTAACTACCTGGGAAAAGGTAAGACCAAAAGATTACCAGGGAGTAATGGTAGAGGTATTCTTTCAAAAAGGAGAACATATTTATAAAATTATCCGATGTCAGAAATGTAACATAGTTCTTGAGGATGGAGCTAAGGGTAAAGATAGACTTATCCTTATGAAAGATAATGAGGTAGTGAATGTAAAAGGTAAGAATAAACTCCAAGATGCCATTAATGCAGAGCTTGGTTTATCCTACTCTCTATTCATGAACTCAATTATGTTTGGTCAGGGTATTAAAAGGTTGATACAAGAATCTAATTCAGATAAGAAGAAGATATTCGAAGAAGTATTTGATTTGGAATTTCTTAATATTGCCAAAGGTATAGCTATGCAGGATAAAAATAACCTATTAGCTCAGGCCAATGAGGTAGAACGTCAATCTGCTATATTAAAGAAAGAGTTAGAAGCAAATAAAGAAGCTTACTTTGATTTACGAGATAGGGAAAAGGGTTTTAAAGAGAAAATCAAATCAGAACGTAGAGAATTAAAGAAAGATAGGGAGGACCTAACTAAGCAACTTATTAAAAAGCAGCAACAACTTAAGGACGAGGTAGAGCAGAGTCTTAAAGTTAAGATTAAGAAACATACAGATTATGTAGATGGTCTTAAATCTAAAATAAAACACAATCGTAATATTTCAGGAGTATCATTACCAGATTTTGTAAAGAAACTTAAGATACAGTTAGATAAAGGCCACTACAAACGTGCTAAAGAGAGCGTAGATATTATCTATAAAGCAATCATAAATTCGGATAAACTCCAGGAAGAGTATGAAGATGCTTTGGGTAGGTTGGATGAGTTGAGAACTACGAATGAGAAGTATAAGAGACTTCAAAAAGAATGTGATGATATTGCTTCTGATATTGCTGATATTGATGAAGAGTTGGAAAAGCTCAAACAAGAGAAACTTAAGGTTATGTCTCCTAAATATAAAGAGAAACTTAAGGAGATTAGAAAAACTCTTCGTAAGGTAGATGAAGATTACCATAACAAGGAGTTGGAGTTAGAGAACTACAATTGGTTAATCAATGATCCTCTTGGTAACAACGGAATCAAGGCTTACTTATTCGATTCATCTTTGGATATGTTAAATAGAACCCTTGATAAATATTCTCAAGTATTGGGATTTAGGATTGAATTTAATATAGACCTTGGCACCGCTAGAAAAGAATTTTTTACTTTAATAGAAAGAGATGGGCAAATTATTGATTATGATGAACTTAGCGGTGGAGAAAAACAATTGGTAAATGTGGCAATGGCATTTGCAATGAACGAATCTCTTACAATGTCTAAAGGTATAAACCTTGCCTTCTTGGATGAGGTATTTGAATCATTAAGCTCGGATAATGTAGAAGTAGTAACTTCTTTAATCAGACATACCTTTGCAGATAAAACCCTATTCTTAATTACCCATTTGGATTCTCTTCCTCTATCAAATACGAAAATCCTGCAAGTCGAAAAAGTCAATGGCCTAAGTAGTTATAATTTACTATAATGTTATAACTACAAGACATTAACCTATGAACTCAAAAAATAAAGGAAACAGATTTGAAAGAAAAATAGGAGCCTGGTTTACTCAGTGGACCGGGTTCAAATTTGAAAGGAATCGGGCAGGTTCAGGAGCTTGGCATTCTAATAAGGATGCCACTTCTGATTTAACCTGTACAGATGAAAAACATGCTCATCGATGTAAGATATCAATTGAATGTAAAAACTACAAAGATATCAAATTCGAACATGTACTTCTTGGTAATAAAACTTGTGATATCCTAAGATTCTGGGAACAAGCAAGTAAGGATGCTAAAAGGGCAAATAAACTCCCTATATTATGTATGAGATATAACTCTATGCCTGCAAATGAATTTTTCTTTGTAGTAGAGGGAGGACCCGGTACTCTTGGAGATTTTATATGGGTACAATCTAAAAAACCCAGTATGTCAATTAGTACTTCAGTGAATTTATATGTATTTCTTGCAAGTGATATTCTAGAGAATGTTAATTATAAGCAAGTACATAAGCAAGCTAAGTTAATCATTAAAAAGAAGTAATATGAAACGTATCCCTTATTCTTATTGTATCTTCTACATAGAACGAAAGTATTATCAGAACATTAATAAAGAACTTAAAGAAAAGGGATATAAAAAAGTACGTGCCATTATCCCTACAATAAACGTTTTAAAGAAAACCGCAAAGGGTAAGATGATATTCGAAGAAGTACCAATCTTATTCAATTATGGTTTTATCAAGATGCCTACAGAGTTAGCGTACTCTAGACCTTTTCTAAACAAATTGAAGAGAAGTATATCAGGTATAAGAACTTGGTTAAAGTCTACAGAGACTCTTCATGAAAGAAAGAAGAAAGCTAGAATAGATAACTCTGAAGACTTTGATGATTTCTCATTGGTAGCTACATGCACCAGAAAGGATGTTAAAAGGTTTAAGAGAATGGCAAAAGAAGGAAAGAAATATTCTGTAGATGATTTGATGAATGTTAAGATAGGCGATTACTTAGTACTCAAAGGCTATCCATACGAAGGAATAGATGCTACGGTATTAGGTATAGACCACATAAATAAAATGGTACAACTTCTTTTATATCCTGAAATGGGTAAAATGGAAATATGGTTACCCTTTGATAACGTAATCTATAGCGTGTACCAGAATTATGACCCAGATAAGTTATATGCTAACTCCCAAGATTATGACCCAAATGAGATAACAAGTGAATCAATAGATAGAATAATGGATTTTAGGAGGAATTAATTATGAATGATGCTCAGAAGAAAGCTTGGGACTGTTTAAACGAAATAGAAAGGCAGTCTTTATTCCTTCAGTTATCAGAAAGCAAATCCTCATGGGAAGCTGGTGAAATTTTAAAGTTGTCACATTACAAGTATTTGGAAATCAGAGAAAGGTCAGAAAAGTTCTTCAGATTATTCTCTGATTTTTTTGAGTTACACACTTCTATTTTTCGACCCGATTGCCCCTGTGAACGAAGCTTTTGTGATTTTATTGAAGGATGTATTGAAAAGAGATTAACAAGAAAAGAAGCTAGTCTATATACAGGAGACTCTTCTAACTTACTCTTGAATGTAACCAATAGTAATATAGAAAGGAATATGAAAAGACTCAAAGAATCTGAAGACCCCTGGGACCTAGATTCAATGAGATTAATCTTAGAGTTCGATAGGTGGAATAACTTTAGGATTCTACCAAGAATGCTACAACAGCCTTCTGCATTTAAAAGGAGGTTAAATAAGAAGGACAAGATATATATCAAATACCTTTTAAGCCGAGTACCAGAATGGATGCACACAAAACTGAAAGAAAGGTTTAGATATAAAGTAAAGCCTGGTAAGAAGAAATACTGGGTATGCTTAATATCAGAAGAATTATATACAGATGGATATCTATTAATGCCAGTAAGACCTTTAGATGAGGTAGTTAGTGAATTTAGTAGATTCTATATGTATGTATTCGAAAAGAAAGATGATGCAGATACATTTGGATTCATGGTATCCAAGTTTATGATTAAAACAGTTGATGTAAAATTAGGACAACGCTTCTGGCCTGAGTACAGATGCTGCGTGGAAAAAGCAGTTAACTATAATCAAGTGAATAATATAGAATTCAGTATTAAGAAACTTGATATGGCCTTCAATGCCGATAAGGTTAAAAAGAAAAGGAAGAAAAAGCCTAAATCAACGGCTGCTGAACGCATATCAGATACCTCAGCTTTTTATAAAAATAGATAGAAATATTTTTCTATATAAATAAAAAGTATTATATTTGCAACAAATTAAAATAAAAGATATGAGAAAGAACAAAAAGAATAAACCAGCACCCTCAAAAGAAAAAGCCAGTTTCCTTGGTTCAGCCGGGAGGAATATGACTTACAGGGATTTAAAAAGAAAAGCCATAGTATTGGGTATGCCTTTTCCTGATGCATGTGCTGCTGGAGTTTTCGATTTAATTGGTTATATAGAAAGGTCAACTAACAAACCAGACAAATCATTAATTGACCAATATGATGATTGGATGGATAAACAATTGGAGAACATAGGTTATTCAAAGGATGACCCTTTAAGGAATTCGAAATTAAGGCTTGGGTTTCTCGGAGAAGAAGGAGAAGATGGGCAAAGGAAATCCAAAAGGGTTCCAGGAATAAAAAAGCCAAGGGAGAAGAAACCACCAAGAGAAAGGGATGAATTTAATCTCATCAAGGGAACTAAGAAATCCTATGTATGGTCATTAGTTGCAAAGGGTTACGATTTAGAAAGAGTAACTAGAAGGATGAAAAAGAAGTTCCCAGATGCAAACGATAAATCAATAACACTTTGGTTTAGAACTGCAAGGAGGACTATGAACAATGGTAAAACTAAAGGAAAGTAGTAGGGAACCAATCCGAGAAGATAGATATTATATATGGACATGGAGACCAGATACAACCAACAAATATATTACCGAAAAAAGTTTATATCGGAAACACCTAACAGGTATACCCTATTTCACAAGGTATCAGATAAAAAAGACTTTGGTTTATATGTACGGAGTAGATGTTCTTCAATATATTCATATCATATCAGGCAGGAAATTACTTAGGCAAGGGATAAGAATACTTCAAGACATGAATGGTATAAGACATACCTCTGGTTCTACTAAATTCTGGTATAAAGGGAGATTAGTTAAAGCCAGGAAGTTTATTATCCCGGATGAATATAAAATTGATAAACACAGAAGACGAAGGTTCATGGTTCAAATGCACCGGGTCTTCAAATCAAAAGGAAAGAAGGTATTCAATGAAAGGTACTCACAAAAATTGTATGGACAACGGGAAGGCATATCTTCCAACTATATCCGGAAGAAGAGAATACAAATCCGTTCTACTATCTTACAGAATTTACAACAGGCTGAGTCAAGAGGAAAAGCATAAATATAATATTCTTTCTTTGCAATATCCCCCATTGGTATGTTCCTTGGCCTTGTATCTAAGAAAGAAATTAGATATCCCGATACAGAAAGTACTATTTATCAAAGCACAAAGGGATATGCTCGATATCTTTTATGATGAATCCTTAAATCATTTGGGATGGCAACCAAAAGAAAGGTTCTTGGTAAAAGCTTTAAGATTTCAAGGGTTCACTCCTGTAAGCAAATATAGGATGAGAAGTAAATATGCCTACATTATGACAAACAGGATGCTAGAAAATGAATATTGGGTATTTCCTATGAGATTAGCTGATAACTATAAATCAATGCAAAATCCAAAATACAAATTCTATACCGAAGTATTTGGTAAGGTTGGTATTCCTGGAATAATTAAAATTAAATACAGCAATGGAAACTAAAAACCCAGTACCGGAAGTAAAGGTACATAAGCAATTAAATCCGTTCATGGGTAAATCCTTTAAGGTTAATACCTATAATGACCAGGATAAAGTTATCGATACAGAAGATGTAAAGATAGAATCTCAAGAAGAACTAAAGACCGTAATTGATGAGGTAAAACAATATAATATTGCATTTGCTTATCTTACGGGAAGCGAAAGAAAATACAAGAAACTTATAACAGAGTGATATAACTATTGATTATTAACATTTAAACATTTACGAAAATGGCTAAGAAAAAAGAAACCAAAAAGGTAGAGTTAAAGGAAGTATCTCGCAAAGAGATTAATGGTGCAATCATCATTACTTATGAAGATGGCTCAGTAAAAATTATCCCGGCTCCTATCATGTTGTCTGCCGAAGAAGCAAAAGACTTCTTTGCTTCAGAAGAAGAGGACGATGATGACGAAGACGAGGAAGAAGAAGAGGACGATGACGAAGATTCAGATGAGGATGACGACGATGAGGACTCTGATGATGAAGAAGATGAAGATGACGAGGATGATGAAGACTCGGACGACGATGAAGATGAGGACGAAGAGGAAGAAGAATTGACCGGTGAAGCTCTTGCTGAAATGGACTTCGAAGAATTGGAAGATGTTTGCGATGACAAAGACCTTGAAACAGACCCGGACGATTTCGAAGAAGACGACATTGAAAAACTTCGCAAAGCAATTGCCAAAGAATTGGGTCTCAAACTTCCGGCGAAGAAAGAAGCAAAAGGCAAAAGTAAAAAAGGGAAGAAGTAATTCATTCTCCGGTTACGAAGGTTGGGCTAAAGCAATAGCCCACCTTTATTATAAGAAATAACTATTGTTCTATTAAATAAAACTAAAACTTAAAAGATTATGGCAACTAAGAAAAAAGAAGACACCAAGAAGAAAGGTGGTAAAGAAAAAGATGCTGAAAAAGAAGCAAAACGTAAAGCTCGTATGGAAGCTCTGAAAAACCGACCGGCAGAACAACGACCGAACAGTAAACAGATTGATGTTATCAAAATCAATGACAAATCCGAGGTTCAGAACTACGGCTACGCAGTAAAGAACAAGGAAGGCTATCAGGGAGTGGTAGTAACATCAGTTCTGGTTATTGATGGTAAACCTGCTTCTACTTCCGTAACATTTGTTCCCGGCAACCTTACCGTAAAATCCAAAAAAGGACATGGTATCATCTGTAATCCAAAAGCTAAAAAGGCTAAGGGAGAAGAAGAGGAAGCCGGAGATGAAGATTAAACTCATGTTGTTTGCATAGTTTAAATTGTATTTCAAAAATTGTATTTTAGAAGCCTATTGCCTGAGAAGGTAGTAGGCTTCATTTATTTTATAGGTTATGGAAGACAAAAGAGAAATCCGAAAGAATATAACTATCCTAGCATTAGATAACCTTATTCAGAATTATACTAATGCACTAGAAGATAAAGATATGGACCCTCCCTTATCGAATGAAGAAAGGGAACTCTCTGAATTAATTATCAAGGAAGCCAGAGAAATGCTAACTGAAATGGCAATCGAAAATAAACCAATACCAAGACCCTCATGGAAGAAATGAATTTAAGAACCATTATACAGGGTATTCAATCCATATTAAAAGATATGGAATATACTCAGTATATGATTAAGGTTACTCCTCCTCATAAGAGAGGTAAATATCAAACCCATGTTATTCACCTTCAATATCTTAAACGTAGGCTTAAGGATTTTAAGAGTAGGCTAGATAAAAAACTTAAAGGTACTATCAGTACTGTAAAGTTTAAATATGTTAATTATTCTGATGGACGTGAAATGATTGCAGAACAAACTTTTGTTAATCTTACTCAGCAAGAGATACATGATGCCTTAGAACTTGGGGCCACTCTCGAAAATGCAAGTATAGAAATCCTAGAAATTAAGGAAATCCCTACTTCGATTAGGATTTTATAACTATGGATAATTACTAAGGAAAATTTCAATCCACTTAAAAATTTTAGAACATGAAGAAAGACAAGAAGAAAGACAAACCGGTTAATAAGACTCCGGAACTTTCAAAGGCTAAAAAGGCATTAGATGCTTATCTCAAAGAGAACAACTTGGACCCTCAAAAGGATTGGTCAAAAGACAAAAAACATGGTAAGAAGGTTACCGAACTCTTGAATAAGCTCAACAAGGAGAGAGATAAAGTCGCTGCTCAGTATCCCGAAAAGGATTTGAAGAATGAAGCCAAATTGGTAAAAATGAAAAAAGCCAAAGAAGACGAAAAGGCTTCAAAGAAAAAAGAAAAGAAGGAATCGACCAGTCGAGTTACCAAATACGACTATCCTCTCATCGATGGTCGGGAAATGACTTCCGATGAAAAGAAAAAATATCGTATGGAACAGAGAAGACTGGCTGCCGGTAAAGCTCCGAAGGAAGAAAAACCTAAGAAGGAAAAGAAAGAAAAGGCAGAAGCTACTGAAAAGGCTGCTCCTGCAAAGAAGGACAAAAAGGCCAAAGATAAAAAGAAAAAGAAGGCCAAAAAAGAAGAAGATTAATCTCATATCTTATTAAGTATTCGTTAATGATGTAAAGGCCTGGCAAATCACTTTTGTTCAGGCCTTTCTTTTTAATACCAAGACTTTATGGAAGAAAAAATATATAAACCCAAACTGCGTATCACTACACTTGAGGATAATGGCTCATACATTCAAGATAGATTAGTAGATGCCTATACCGAAATGAATTCAGGGCCAAAGGTACAACACAAGGGACCCATAAGAATAGAGGTAACTCTTACAAATAAACAAGATGTTGAGAACTTTAAGAATTACTTAGATAAGCTCGTAGGTAACTTACCAATCAAGGAGCAATCAGTGGGAAGAGGAAGACCTTCTACTGGGAGTAAACAACTTACTGAATCACCAAGAGAAGATATCTTGGCAGATGTAGAGAAAATGGTTGAAGAAGGTAAGAGCCAACAAGAGATTATTAAGTATCTAAGGGAATTAGGGTTTGTCTTTATTCTTACAGAGGACTTTCTTTTTCATTTCCCAGGATTCGAATTCAACAGTAAGGATGTGGGAGAAGCCACTGACAACAAACAATATCCAAATTCGTACTCCTGGATGGCAAGATGTATCAAACGAGCCAAGGATCCCAAGGCAGATAAATTTGACCCAATGGTCATCTTCGGCTTTAGTATCCTTAGTGGACCATCGAAGAAAATTGTTCCGTATCTTTATAAAGAAAGGAAGAAACCATTAAGGGCCTCTGTTGGTAAGAAAACCATATCCTTTTCTCAGGCAGAGTTCACAAAGTTCCCCAAGTTTATGCTCGAGGAAGAACGATTAAAGTTCTCTGCAGAACAACGACAATTACTTCTCAACCCAGAGAAAAAGCCTTCAAAGTTCTTTATGAGATGGTATAAAGATGTAATATTCCCCGACTCAGTAAAACAGAAAATCGAAGAAGCTATCTCTAGATAGACATCCTCTACCTCAGTATTTAATAAAAGAGTATTATTTATTAAAATAAAATTCTTATATTTGTATAACGAAAAATAATATTAAAATGGATGCAGAAACCAAAGAGGTAGTAAAGAACATTGCTCAGATTCAAATTGAGGCATTGACTAATATCAAAAACAATATCACTACAACAGAACCTGATTTACTCAGGAAGTTGTTACAGATAAATGATGAAGAGATGCTTGATTCAGTCAATCATCATATTCAGATTTACGAAGAGATATACGAAATGCCTCAATTGATAAAGACTCTGAATGAATATCAATTATATATCTGTTCTCATATCCTATTCAAAATGGAAGACGAATGGATACATAATTTATCCCAAGGAGTTTACGGGGCATGGGAACTATTACATAGAGAAACCAATAAATTTCATCCTGAACTCACACTAATAATTTAATTTTAATTATGGACAAGAACGAATACTTAGAATCAGTTGAATTGAACACTGGAGTTGAAATGATTCCCTGCGAATCCTCAAATGTTGAAGGTTACGGATACGACTCCAAAAACAAACAACTTTGGATTGCTTTCAAAGGCAACAAAGTTTACCGTTATGATGGTGTACCTAAAGAAATCTGTAATGAATTACACCTTGCAGAATCCAAAGGTAAATACGTTTCTTCTAATATCAGGAACAAGTTTAAAACTACGGGATATGAACTCAGGTCTTAAGAAACTACCTATCATAGGGCTGGCAGGATTTATACTAATTGGATTGGCTATAGGCTCAAAACCTACATCCGATGCAAGCAGGATAAATCCTGCTCCGTCGTTTAAAAAGAACGATATACCTGAAACTAAATACAGTTTCTCATTTGCAGATAAGCATAAGTCATTAATGGATTCAATCCAAGAAATGGCAAACAAACTTGGGAAAAGAATCTACGAATATCAGGTAGAAATAGAAATCATTCCAGAGAATCAAATCTATCAGATAAGTAATTCTGGATATCAACAATACGAAGTTACTAGAAAAGGAGTAGGATACTCCCATACCTGGGTTAAATTCTACACTGATAAGAAATTAACTTACCAAGATGCTATTAAGTTTGCAGAAAAGTATCCAGAAAAATGTATACCCTTTGTACCTACTCCCAAGGCTAAATCAGAACTCGATTATTATAACGAAAACCTGGACGAATATTTATCAGACCCAGAAAACGAGATAGACTATGCTCCAGAGATCTTCGACTTCTTAGCTGATTAACCTCAGCTATTTAAAAATATTCTTTTTATTTTATTGCTATATAAAATATTATTCTTATATTTGCAATGTGATAAGAAATTAATTCATTTATAAACATTTTAAATATAGACATTATGAAAAAGAATGAAAACAAGGTTGCTAACCTTATCAGTAACAAAGTTGCTCAACAGTTAGAAGGAATTAAGGATGCTACATCCAAGTCTAAAACTACTAAGGCCAAGGGAACTAAAAAGACTAAGGCTCAATTGGTAGAAGAATCTCAAGAAGCTGCCAAGAAATTTGCAGGTGCTAAATTGGTTCAGACTACTCCAGAAGAACCAAATCCCACAAAGAAAACCTCTAAAAAGGCAGAGGTAATAAAGGATGTTGAAAAACAACAGAAACCATCTATCATTGAAAAGGTAATCTCCAACCGGGAAGTAAAATATGTATATCCCGAGGATGTAGTAGATACTCTTGCCCGGAAGAAATGGAGACAACAAACTCGCAATGAACTTCACAGACTTGAACGGGAAATGTTCCGTATCAAGGACCAAAACTCCAAAGAATACAAGAAAGCTGCTAAGGCATATGAGGACTTCAAGAATAAAGTTCTCAAGCCAGAACAAGTTGCTTGATTTTACCTCTCGGGGAAGGTACCCAACATCAGAGTACCTTCCTAATTGTATTAACCTTCTATAAAGGTATAAAAATGGATTACACTATATTCTCCGCAAAGGAGATGCTAAAGCAGGACAAGGAGTTGGTAGAGTTACATAAGAGATGCGTTAAAACCTACTTAGTTCAACGTTCACTTAAACATAGGAAGATTAAGAAGTTCTTTATTGTATACGACTGGTATATTAATACAAGTAATATAAGAAACTTCTTCTTCAGGCCTGTATCTATATTTGTGCAGGCACTAATCTTGGGACAATTAGACGAAATATCGGATTATGTAAATAAAGACGGTTATGGTAAGAAACATAAGAAAAGAAGAAATAGAAAAGGTTGAGGTAGTTTATATCAAAGGTAAATATTCCTATAAAACCCAGTACAATGTAATTAGTGGGAAGAAGCATAATATACTTTATGCAGGACCAGTTAATGCTTTGCAACCTGCACTAGAGAATATCATGATGCTGGTTAGGATTCCAACCAGAAGAATATGCACAGAGTCTAGAAAGACACTAAAAAGGCTTGAGGAAAAGGCAACTAACCTAAATAACTTCAAGGACCAAGGTATAACCCATATAATTATCTATGTATGTTCACAAATATAGTCAAAGACCTATACATAGGCAAATCGAAACTAAATATCCGATTTCAGAATCAAATTATAGAACCTGAAACCATAGTAGATACCTTGGGTGTACCTTATCCTAAATTAAAGGAATACCCTACCTATCCAGACTATGTAATAATAGGCAACTTTGATGGTAAGGATATTTTTGATATTCAAATGGGAACTAATACCCATGCCTTGTTAATCACAGGAATCCCTAAAGGTGCCAAGACTTTAGATTGGTACAGGGTAAAGGAAGCAATCTGGTCCTCCTATTATGAGGATAATTACCGAGGATATTTATTCCAGGTCCAGGATGCAACCAAGAAAGTAACACTAAAGGCTTATCCTTTAGAAACAATTAAAGAGTAAATATATGGAAGCAATAGATTACGTAAAGTTATTTAAACTCGACCAAGAGAATTACGACTTTAAAAGGGAAGAGTTTATTTCCGAATTAGGTAAGGAGTTTCTAGATTATTGCCAAACTACCACCATAGGCATTAATCCTAAGACTCATAAGTTATATTATTATAGGTTTAGGGAAATTGTTAAGAATTTCGAAAGTAAATTTTGGGCAATATCTAAGCTTAAGGTAGGCGAAGGATTTACACAGAACCTATGGAATGCTTTCTTTGCTACTCAGGTAGTACCTCTAAGAGCAAAGATATTCCCTGACATTCAAAAGTTCATTGAGAAAAGGAAAGAAGAATACCTCAATGAACAAGACAAAAAATTATCGACCTATAAAAAGGGAAATCATGGCAAAGGAAATCCTAGACCTTCACGGCAATAAATTTATTGCCAAGGATTGGAAACTTTGCCTTAATATCCCCATAGGTAAATGGGATAAATTGGTTTTCACCAGGGATTATGTCTCTGGTGATTCCTTTAATTTAGGTGTAAAAGGAAAAACCTATAAGGCATATTTCTATAACCTTAGTATTAATTGCTATGTATGTTATAAGTTAGAGCTAATAGGATATGATGAATCTAAAGATATAAGAAAGGCTTATTTATATGGCAAAAGAAGATAAAATAATAAGATTCCCTCGTCCTATGGGTACTACTGCAATGGCTTTAGAATACCAGAAGACACACGAAGAGGAATCATTGGTCAAGGTACAGAATTACCTTATTAATCAATGGTTAATGGGTAATGGGGTTTTATGTGGAGTAACATATGATATCAATTCATTCTCTAATAGGTTAGGGATTGATATAGAATATGTACGAGTATTCATGAGAGACAGATTATTGTCTTCTAGAATATGGGATAAAGATAAACAAGAAGAATTACTTAACGCGTTACTGGGAGAACAACTAGCATGGGCATTAGAAGATAGGATGGAGATATCTCATCAGTTGCAAATCTTAAGGGATTCCCAAGGAGGTAAATATACTCCATTTATCTCATCCGAGGTTAATAAGACATTGAAGCTTAAGTTGGAATCTTCTACATCATTACAATCAATTATTCGTAACCTTACTGGAGGCAATACAACTAATATCTTCAATCAGTTTAATCAACAGAATAACCTCAATACTGAGAATACTATCTCGATAGAGGAAGCAAGAACTATTGTATTAGAATCTCAAAAGGTACTTACTAAAACTGAAGAAGCAAAACTCTTAGAGGACAAATACGATATCAACTCATTGCCCGAAGTAGTTGCAACTAAGCAAGAGGGAGTAGATACGTCTAAAGAGGGCCTTAATCTTAATAAGAAAGAACTCAATCAAATTACAGATAACTATAAGGCTGCTATGGAATTATCCTCTAAAGAACACCATGAATTGCGTAGGGAGATTGAAATGAGGATTGATACTGATTCATATGACCCAGAGATGGATAGGTATTTAGAGGACGATGAAATACTAGAGTCAGAGGAAGATACATCCCTTGCTGCATCATTCTTAAACAAAAGAAAATAACTTAGAGGCTACCTATTAACGGTGGCCTCAGTTGTGTATATACGGATTTGCATATTAAAATTAAAAGTATTATATTTGCATATCAATTTAAAAATAGACAAATATATGGAAACATTAGACCCCGAATGTAAAAAGACCAAGATTAAGAACATCAATCAAGGTACTTATTTTAAACTCAAACCAACTACTACTGCACCGGTATGGGTAAGAGGAGAATATGAACGCTCAGTAGGCAAATATTCTTGCTTTAAATATGATGACACCAACCATGAAAAATTCATGAAAGGTTCCCAGGACGTATATATTAACTTTACATTTTAACAACATGTTCAAACTATTCAGAAAGAAAAAGAAAATCAGAGTAATCAAAAGCCGTAAACTTATTACTCTACAAAAGTTAGAGGGTATGGAAAATACCTTTAACGTAGCTATGCACTTTGAGCTAGAGGATTTTCATTCAAGAGTTCAAACGATACTCAATGAACTTCATATATACGATGACCGAGTTTATGTTGAGGCATACAAAGAGTACCAAGATCATTACAAGGTATACGATAGAGTACCAGACTTATTACTTTACAAGATACCGGTATTATTTGCTAACTCATACCCGGGAATCGAAGTACAGACAGATAAGGAGTTTGCTTATAGATTCTACATTCCAGATACTTCTTATTATGAAGCTTTACCAGAAGAGTTTAGATTAAAGGATTGGATTGAGGATAATTTCAAAATGATGTATTCAAAGGTATACCCTTATCTACCCGATAGTAAGGTATCAGTAAATGAATACGTAGATATTATTCGGTTTAATTATTGCAAGAACTGGGATATACTCTGGAATAACCCTCAATCAATTAGAAACTACTTTGATGAATGTATGGGTATCATTATGTCATTTGCAGATGATGATTGCTTGGTAGTGGTAAATAATATCATTGAACGATGTGCCGAAGAACTAAAAGAGAAATTACTAACCCTTAAAAATAACAAAGATGAACAAGTTTAGATTCAAGGTATCTACCATGTTAGAACAGGTAGAGGACGATTACATTAAATTCGTTGGAGATAACTATGGTGTAAACCGGGATGAGTTCCTTAAAGACTTCAAGGCTAAACTCAATCTTGAAAGCCCTCATGTATCTACAGTACATGCTGAATTGATTGAATACGAACCAAATCGTATCATTATCCAGACTTCTAAATATAATACCATAGCAAAGGAATACAAGGATCATTACCTTTGGGTATTTACTAATAAGGGTGACAGAAAGTACGACTGGGACTTAAACAGATTCCGGGCTCTACCTCAGTAATTTAAAGATAGATTATTAATTTGTTTGCAGATTGAAATATTATTTTTATATTTGTACATGAATTAATAATCTATCAAAATTTTATAACCTATGCAAACCAAGTATTACTTATCATTCGAACAAGTTGGAATCATTAGACGTATTCCACTTAAGGAACAGGACCCCGATATGCAGGGAATCTTAGATGCCTTTATCAAAGCCTTCAGAATCGCTAACGAATTGGGAGATGAGGAAGAAGTTACTACTCCAGACTTAATCAATTCTCTTAACCATATTGATGACATTTACATTGATACAGTAGAGATTTACGAGGACGGATTCGAAATGATTGAACAGAAAGTACCTCTAGGAGATGCTAGCAAATGTGTAAGGAACCTCTTACAGATTATTCAATACAACGATGCTTTTGATTTAGCTGCTAATAATCTTGCTCTTGAGATTAAAAACAGCGTGAGATTCCATTGGAGACAACTTAACCCGGGTTCTTCAACTCCTGAACCTGAGTTCATAAATCAGTTCTACGACGAAGTTATTAACCGTTTAAAAACAAAAATATAATGCTAAAAATCGTATTTACCTCAGAAGACAATGAGAACTCTATGTTTGGCATAGAAGAATTCCCTATCTCAACAGAATATGCCTCACAATTAATGAGAGGCGATATGACCATAGAAAGATTCCTGGAAGATAATTTAAATGCTCCGGATGATATCTCTCGACTCAAAGGCCTCCTCATGGAAGGTGATACTATTGACCATGTTACGGTTGCAATCAAATTTGAACCCGAATCTGATGTCAAAGAAGACATTAAAAAGCATCTAGTTAATGAACTATGGGAAACCATATATGATACTCTTTGTAGTTCAAAGGATTCCATAACTCAGGAGACTATTGAAATGCTTCATTCTAACATTGATGCTTTCTACAAACAAGAAGTTACCCGGGAAGTAAAACCATTCAAAAAGAAGAAACCCTCTTATCAGAGTTAACAAACCAAATCAATTAAAAGGCAGTCAATCCAACTGCCTTTTCTTGTATGTAGAACCTCAGCTATATTAAAATAATTGCATGAATAAAGTAATATTTAAAATAAAATGCTTATATTTGTAGTGTAATAATTAAATAATAAAAATATGAAAACAACAACATCTAAATCCTCCATCCAGAACTTAGAAGAGGTACTTAAAAGATTCCTTACTAACAAAAACACTTTCTCCCTCTGTAATGGAGAAAAGGAAAACCTAAAGGCTAACTTATACGAGTTACTTAGTAAGTTATACGATAACTATCAACTTGCCTGCATTGATATCAATCAAATCTGGGTATACGAAACTTGCTATTATACATTTACATTTGAAAGCCTGGTTACAGTAGACCGACCAAGAGAAAACATCATTGCTGATGGCTGCGTACGATTTATGCAAAATTTTACCGATGGTGACGGTATCTTTATCTCATTCACCAAGCTGGACAAGAACAATTGGATTTACCAACTTAATTTCAGAATATCATGAACGAACAAGAATTAAAATCTCTGGCCTTACAGTTACATAGGGCACAGATACAAGAATATCCCTGGGTCTCAGCAGACCCAGAGGATGCTGAATCCTATATTAGGACTTACGGAGATACTAACGTACATTTGTACTACGATTATTTACTTGCTAACGGAATAGGAGAAGTAACGGAATAGGAGAAGTAGAATTATGAAAATCAGAGCTATTTTAGAAACAGAAACAATGGACCCTGACTTCAGGGAACCCTTCTTAAATGGTATGCCCTTTGACATTACAGAATCAACCTTTGATAGAATTGTACGCTATGCTTCAGGTTGTACTGATGTTCAACAACCAGATGTAATTGCCATGGTTATTCAACATTCATTGGAAAACCAAAAAGAGTTATCCGAGTTATTAGACAGATGCAATGATACCACACAGATGAGGATACTTATACCAGTACCAATCTCTGCTCTTACATTTACTAAGCAATATCAAAATACTCTCAGAAAAGTACTAAAAGAGAGAATTAAGGGAACAATTGATGGCCTACCAAAAGAATATCGGGTAGAACTTCTTCATGAACTATCAAATGAAATCCTTAATGATGATTCTCTTAACGACGATTAACCAGTTGTTTTCATATCTATCCAAGAGGCAGGACTCTAACCTAACTAAGAGCCTGCCTCTACCTCAGTTATATTTGCATATATTATTTATTATTCTTATATTTGTAGTGAGAAATAAAATATATTATTCATTTTAAAATAGACAACAACATGGTTAATCTTTACAAACTCACCAACTTACTTGAATCTGGGATGACCATATTCCAGCTCAATCAATGGAAAAACGAAGGTATCTGGTATCCAATTACCCAATACAAAAAGGAATCAAACGAAATCGAGGTAGTCACCAACGTATTTACTCCTCTATCCGAGGAAAATCCAAGATTCCATATTCAACTATCAGCTAACTATGATACAGAAAAAGCCGAATGGAATCAATTTCTAGAGGATAACCAATGGAAACTTTATCCATTGCTCAGGAATATACTTAATGTATTCTTACCACCACATGAACCCGGGTACCGTATCTTATATACCTTATACCCTGAAGGTTTCTTATCAGTAATTGCCGAACCATTAAAATCAGAGGAGGCCTAACTATGTCACAATCAAAAACTTATCTTAAATTTAAAGAGACACGTTCCCAAGAGGACCTTGAAACTCTTAACTCATATCTCAAACGTTTATCAGAAATATCCGATATACTCAATGGAGACGAGGACTTGGATAATGAAACTGAAAACAAACTATATGACGAGGATGAGGACCTTACAGATAAAACAGTCCGGCTAATATTCGGAGACGTATTTTTCGTATTTGCCGGGGAATATAACCTTGACGGGTACGATTCCTGGGAGGATACTATCGAGGACCTAATCGAGGACTTATGTACAACCTATCAAGAATTACATGAAGCCTAATATTATACTTATCTTAGTCATGGGAGGAATTATCCTAATAATGGGTGCATCCTCCCATCCTACTAGTAAAGAACCTTTAACTTATGAGAATACTCATTGCTTAATATTAATAATATGCTAGAACAGTCTAAATTCTTAGTATCCTTCGATTGTCAAAACGAAAAATTCTGTGAGGAACTTATAATCACTTACAGAACTGAAGAACTAAGGCCATATCTAATATTCCCAAGGGTAAAACTAAATCCCAACCATCTTCATGTATATCATACCAAAAGGATAATTTCAGAACTTATAGGTATGCCATACTCTTCAATCGAGATAGTTGACCTTATAAGGCTTCAGTAGGTAATCGAGGTTATTGCATATATTATTTATTATTTCTATATTTGCATATCATTAATAATTTAAATATAGACGTTATGAAAGAAGAAAGTAAATTAATCGAATTATTTAAAAAATACCCCGGAATTGCTGCACGTATACGGAGGTCATTTGCTTATCACTACGACCAAATCCAACGGGAAATCGAATCCGAGGTTGCTACCATTAACAAGGACGATGCTGCAACCATTATCGATTATACTACCGAATACATGGAGGAATCCATGAATTGGCCTGACCCTGATAACCAGACCAACTTTAACAATCAACTCGCTTAATATTAACCAGGAGGGCTCACTACCCTCCACAAAACTTATAACATCATGACAACATTAAATTCAACCTCAATACTTGCATTAATCATTGCACAAAATCCTTATCATATTATCTCTATCCAAGGCCAAATGCCCATGTCACATGCCCAAAATACATATGACTTCGAAATTGCCGAAGATGACCCACATTACGATGATATGGTAAACTACTCTGGCGATATGCTTTGGGTATATACTTATGCCGATAAGGAATCCTTAGAACTCGACCTAATGGATATCCTCAATCAAATGGACTTACTTAGAGGCTGCGATGACCAATACTTTGATTATAACGTAGACGAAGTAGACATGGTACTTTACGGTGCAACCATTATCCAGGAACAGGAAAAATACAAACCTCTTATCATGCAAAAATTCCAACATTACAAGGATAACTTCGATGAGGAAGAACATGCCGAGGAAATCGACTATTACCTTAACTTCCTCGAAGAACCAGAAACTCTTTACACTTTCACCGAAAATATTATCAACCTTTTCAAATCCTTTATCAAATGAGAACCAAACTTATAATCCTAACATCAATTGCCATGGCTCTAGTAGTCATGGCTTTCCCTACTAATAAATTTCAACCTAAAACAGTATGGGAACACTACTGCAAGTATACATTGGGAATACACCCATCCCAGGCAACCGAGGACCAATATGATTACTTCCTTGATTGCTGGTCAGGAGATGACGAATATACCTATCTCTATGACTACTACGAGAACAAATACCCAGAATATAATCACCAACTAAAACATTACGGAAAATGAAACTAAGAATCACAACTCTGATAATCATAGAAGAAGGCCAAGTCCAAGACATATATCATTCACTCGAAGATGACCAAGACAAGGCTTATCAAGAAATCATAGACCAGGTAAATGCCGAACATGGAGACGGAGGAGTATTACAATTCTATTCTCTACAGGGTATCAAGGAATACTTCGAAATCGTACATATAGAAACTCAGGAGCTTACATCAATGGGATTCAAAACCGCAATATTAGACCTATGAAAAAGAAAACCAAGAACCAAGTATACATACCCCACCAGGATAAATGGAATGAACACTTTCCTACTCCAGGTAAACCAAACCCCAATTACTACACAGACTCAGGTGCAACCTTCAACAAGCACCTACGTACCCAAAACAAATTAAAATCCAAACAGAAATGAAAACCCTACTACTAATCCCAGTAATCCTATATACCTGGTTATCATTAACCTACAGGGATAAGATATACCATCAAATACCCAGCCCCACCAACAAACAAAAATACATATACTTAATTCTACAAGGCCTACAGATAATCCTATTAATCCTATTAGAGGCCTTAATCCTAAGGATACCAACCCACTAACCCACTAACCCACCAAACAAATATCAAAATAAATAAAGAAAGCCCAGTATAAACAAAATCATACTGGGCCTAACTATGTTACATAACTAAGATACAAATACCCCAATATCACCAATCATATAATACTAATCAATATACATATAACTAATTTGAAGGCCTTCCGGGGGTCGGAAAAATTTGAGGTAGGGGATCTGGCAGAGGCTTTCTACTATACAACCACACTACTCTATAGCTATCTAACACATATGTCTCATAGCCTTTGGTCATTATGACCCATTGCCTAAAAGGCCCACAACTAAGGCCCATTTGGGTACCTAAATCCCCTTAATCCTAGACCCCTAATGGCCCTTTATATTAGTATATATTATATAGATATTGGTTAGGATTAGGCAATAGGATTTGGGGATTAGGCATTAAAATATACCATTCATGGCCTTCAAATTTATTAAGATTAGGGGTAATTTGGCATTAGGATTTAGGCCATTTGGGGTACATAAAACTAGTAAATATGTTATTAATGGCCCTTATATTTAGTTAGAAAGAAACTAATAATGGCTAGAAGAGATATAGATTATGTAACTCTTTGATTATTAATAAGTTATAGAGCTATAAGACACTATCCATTAATGGCCTCAGTAGGATTTATAAAAATTGATTAGGATTTTGCTATATTAAATAAAATGCTTATATTTGCATATTACTAATTTAAAATTATACAGATATGAAAACAATTCAATTTAATGCAAACCAAATCCTCAACGGTAACAATTATCCTATTGCCGAAAACATGGTAATCATTTCTACTGGCCATGACGATTCTATTATCGATAACCCAGAAGGCTATCAGGAATATATCATTCCTATCCTAGAAGCAATCCAAAACTGCTCCCTTAGGAATTACTACTTAAGACTTGCATCTATTACTTCTACGGTCACAGATTACCAAGGAACACATACCTGGGTATTCACTACTGACACCTTCTATAATGAACCCGATATCGAATACCTTATAGGTGCTTTAACCAATGTCTTCGATGACGATTACTTCGAACCTATTATCAATTATACACATGGTACATTTATCGTTACTCAACCTTATTCTTGCTAAAAACCCTACAACTATGGCAACAACTAAAAACAACTGGAGTACAGACCGTATCTCTAACGTAATAATCTCAAACCTTATTACCTATAACCAAGAGTATCCTTGGCACTTACTTATCATTTACTCATCCTTAGAGCAATTCGAGCAAGTCTTACCCAAACTTATTACCTCTCAAAACAAGGTAATTAACATAATCATCATGCAGGACGATTGCTCAATCGAGTTTAATACCGATACTATAGACCAGGAGCCTAACCTAACATTCATTGCCGATGACATAACCTTTAAGGTATACTCCAAAGCCTAACCTTCGCTAACTATGTTACACCCTATAAGCCCAGCCTATCTTAGGTACTGGGCTTTTCTTATGTAACCTAACTCTAGGCCATCATGGGACTTGCTAAGGCTTACCCATGTCCTAATATGGGCCTTAGGTCTATAAGACTCCCTACATGGCCCATGGTATTGGTATAAAAGCCTGCTAGTCACCTAATGGCCTTATATGATATAATATACAGATAATATCTACCGGACTGTATGGGGCCTTCTTTTTTCTAAAGTGGTACCTATACCAACCCCTTCCATATATCCATCAATATACCTATCATATTACCTCCAAACCATGCCTCCAATCCAAACCCCTAAAACCTACTTGCAAATTTTTCATACGAAATTATTAAAAATAATTCTTTAAAAATTTCTCGAAAATTTTTCTATAAATGTTTTGCAGATACAAATAAAATGTTTATTTTTGTAGTGTTGAAAAAGCAAAGAGATATTTAAAATTTTGATTAACTATTTTTAAAGAAAAAATTCTCTGAAAATTTTGCTAATTAAAATATAAGTTGTATCTTTGTAATACAAAAAGAGAGATAAAAACTACTTTTGTATTGATAGTATTTTATCGTTTGACATTTTGAAACAACATATCTAATAAAAGATATTTGTTTGTAGTGAGAATTTAATTATTCCTTTTCTCTTTTCTTATTGTCTTATTTGTTATGAGAAAAGGATATAATAATATAAACTTAAACAAATAAGCATTTTATTTTATGGAAACAAAAACTTTAGTATCAGTTGAGAACGTTAAAGAAGTTGAGAACAACAAAATTAACAAAGTTAGTGCTAAAAAAGCAACTGCAACAGCAAAAGCAAACAGTACTATAAAACTTTCAGTTGATTCGATTTTTAAAAGTCTAAATGAAAAAACAAACGGACTTTTAAAAACTTCTTTAGGGAAAAAAACAGAAATTTATGTTGAATCCCTGTTTGCAGAATTGAACGAAAAGCAAAAGAAAGCGTATCGAAAAAAATTAAGAAACACTACTTTTTCTCTTTTAGATTCGATTTGCAAAGCAAAAGAAGAAAAGAAACAAAATGAATTAAAAACACTTGTTTCAGCTTTTCAAGACTTTTATAAACAAGTCTATAAAGTGCATGATTTTTCATTTGCAAGTATTGCAAGCGAAAATACAAAGGACACAAAAAAAGAAGTTCTAACAAAAGGTTTACAAATTGTTAAGAATTTTAAGTAACTAATATTAAAAGGGAAAGATTAAATCTTTCCCTTTTCTAAATAATAAAGATATGAAAAAGAACTACAAAGATTTTTATTACATTTTAAAAGAAAAATGTTTAAATCATACTATTTCTAAAAGCGACGGACAAATAAATATTTCTGTATTAGATATGCAAAGTGAATCATTGCAAGATGAAGAAGAAACTGAAAAACGTTTAAATGAAACGTTTGAAAATTTAGATAAGTTTCTTTTGCAAGACGGACACAAAAAAATCATTGAATCAGATTATTACAATGTTTATGCAAGAAAAGACGATAGTAGCGAATTATTTGTTTTGCAAAACAAAGATACATGTGTTACTTTGATTGAATTAATTTAATATTGAAAGGGACAAATGAATAAATGTTTGTCCCTTACTTTTTATTTTTGAATGTTAAATTTAACGTAACCGTTCCCCCCTTTTAGTACCACCACTTTTTGACACCTCGTATTAATGGGTACCTAGAATCCCACAACCACACATGCACACACAAAGAAGCCAGAGACCTAATATCCCTGGCAACTTATTAAGGTATACTATTGATTAGAACCTTAGTCCTATCCTTCCCAAGAACTCTCCTCCTCTTACCTGCATTCTTCTCATAAAAGAAAACATACCACATTTGAAGATTAGGCAACCACCATCTCTTAACTTCACCATATCCATCAAAGAATCTTTCTATACAAATCATATCAGCCCTAGTAATCCATAACTGATACCAAATTCTATTACCTTCAGAACATCTTAGGATCCTCTTATTAGGTTTATCACTTATCACTTTAACCTTCACCATAATCCCTAAACTTTTCTTTATTCATCCTAAATCCAGGCCTTGATATAATCATTCTCTGTATATCATGAATCTTAGATTGCATTTCAGATTGCTCCATCAAATGGTAAATAGGTAACTGCAAAAACTTATTCCAAAGTTCTGCAGTAAGTTCTAGGATTTCCTCTTCCTCTTGGGTAAGCTTTGCTAAATCTTCCATACTCAATACATTATAGGTTCATCTTCGGTAATGGGAGGGAGCTTAGGTTCTCCCTCCTTTTTAATTCTCTCTAAATCTTCCAGGGCACACTCTAGTATTTTTAATCGTTCAGCATTATAATCTTTAGATACAGGAAACCAGAATGCTGTTCCCAGCATTCCTTCATGCTTGATTACCTTTTCTAAAGGTACTCTAAACCAAACCCTACCATTTATATCTAGGACTTCTTCCTTCAGAGCTTGGATTAAAGGAGTAGAATATCCGAAGTATACATTAGTAAGGTTAAACCTTTGAGGAGTGAACCAGGGTTTAATGGTAAGCCTCCATAGATTTCTATCTTTCTCTATAAAATCAGCACATAACCCATGAGGTATATTTGGGTTTCTCAATCTCTGGGTAATTATTATTTCTACTAAGGCTTTTACCTCTTGGTAGTAATCTCTTACCATTTCTTCGATTACCTTATTCTCGTAGGAGTTATAATCGATTGCAATGAACGTAGGCTTTTCCATCCTTCTCTAATTTTCTTTCAAACCATTGGCAGGTAATACACTTTGGACTTCCTACCTTCTTAGTCTTAATCTCTCGGTTCATGTTTCTTCTCTAAATAGGTTATTATAAAATAGATTGGGAATAGTGGCATGATTAACCAGATAGTTAGGAATAGGAATCCCGGTCTGGTTAGCCTGTGCATTGAGCATATTACTCTAGTCATAAACCAGGCAGGTATAGCACATATTGCATATACTATACCCAGGATAATCCACATAGTCATTGTTCTTTGAAGTATTTGTTAACTATCTTGGTTAGCTTCTTATCGAAATCAATCATAATGTCCAAAGCCTTCTCATCATTCTTGAGATTCCGAATCTCCTTGTCCAATAACTCCATATTTCTCTTTATAGAAAAGTAAGCCTTAAATGCAAGGAAACCCTTTTCAGTCGTTTCTGTTAAAGGTAAAACCTTTCCCTCTTTCCCATCTAACCTGGGATAGGTACCATCCGATCCAAGAGTTCTTGCAACCTTTACTTTGTTACTTAGTAAAGCAAATCCACTTTTCTTGTCGATAGATTCTACTGTTACTTTCTCCATGAGTTGTCTCCCATCAATTAAGAAGAAGACTTCATCACCCTCTTTTAGCTTTTTGGTTTCTTTGTTCTTTTTCATATCTTTATTATTAAAATGTTTATGCAAATATACAAAATTAATCTGATTTAATGCAATTATTAATCATAATTTTTAAATCAGCTGAGGTAAATGATTTCCGATTAAGTAAGTCATCCAGTTGTTCTGGAGTTAGGATTATACCATTTGGAGTAAAAAGTTCTCTTAAGTGTGCCGGAATTATTCCCTGGAATCCCCAATTATTATATGAACCTATATACAATTTATCATTTACCATTGCAGCAATATACTTCTTGGTTGAACCTAATGACTCTCTTCTAAAGGTAGCGACTTCTAACCAAATCTTATTTAAGTGAATGGCATAATGTTGAAAGTAAGGTGTAACCAAAGGAATCATTTCGTAATTAGAATCCTCTATCAGAGTTTTATCAGATTCAAGGATTCTATGCCAAAAAGCACATTGAAAACATAATTGTTTTTCCTTCATTAACTGAGGTACTGTTTTGGCTAAATCGTAATCATCCAAATCTAATGGTGAATTACATAGGTGACATGTGAGTTTCTCTTCCATATTATTATAAATTTTTATATAAGATAATAGAACTCCTAACTATCATCCAGATAAGGTATACGCAATACTTTCTTTTCTTTAATGAACTTTAAAATATAACGTTATGGATAAGTTAACTAATGAAATGATTGTGGCTCTGGCCAATGATTTAGGACTGGAGCCAGCTCTTTTAAAGGCAGTACAACTGGTTGAAGGAGCAGGTAGAGATGGATTTCTAGTAGATGGTAGACCTCAAATTCTGTTTGAAGGTCACATTATGTACAAAGAAATCAAAAATAAGTTCGGTTTAGACAAGTCAGTAGCTGCTCAAAAGAGTTACCCTACGATTTGTTTCCCAAAATGGGATAAATCGAAGTACTTAGGAGGAGCAAATGAGTACAAAAGACTCGAAATTGCCAAGAAAATCGACGAAGAATGTGCTTTGAAGTCAGCTTCTTGGGGAATGTTTCAGATTATGGGCTTCAATCACCTCTATTGTGGCTGTAAAGACGTCTTCGAATTCGTGAAAAAGATGCAGGAATCTCATGAAAGTCAGTTAAAACTCATGTATTACTACATGAATAATACCAGTTGCTTGAAAAATCTGAAAGAACATGACTGGGCAGGCTTTGCTCGGAAGTATAATGGTCCTGGTTATGCTGAAAATGCCTATGACCAGAAGTTAAAAAACGCTTACGAAAACTTTAAAAACAAGATATAATGAAGGTAATTTACAACAAATTCATCCCTTTCAAGGGATACAAGGCAATGAACCTATTCGGAATTGTCTTTGTGAGAAAAGGTGCTAAGTTTGATACTTATGATTACTACTTATGGTATGCAATCGAGTACCTAATCATCATGTTCTTTGCTAAGTGGAACAAACAAAGCGAAAGATACCATGATGTAAGCTTCGAAGAGGAAGCCCATAATAATGACCACGACTTGGAGTATATCCGAACTCGTAAACATTATTCCTGGGTTAAGTATGTAAAACTTAGAAGCTACAAGAAATGAATGTATTGGGAGTATGTGCAGGGCAAGGTGCCCTGCTATTCCCTTTCAGGAAACATCTGATTGGGAATATAGAAATAAGAGGAGTATTCCATACTCCTGGTGAAGAACAATGGAAAGCTAATTTTGGTGATATACCTTTCTATAAAGGCTTCTGTTTACAAGAGTTTGATGAGAAAATAGATGTCATTATATCCTCTCCAGACTGTGGAGCATCATCCATTATGAGGCTTTCAAAGGTAAAAGAATTGGGTAACCCTAAGGATAACAGGAGTTTAAATCTAGTAACTGCTGCAATATTAGAATATAAGCCTAAGATTTTTCTTATTGAAAATCTTCCTCGTTTGCTATCTTTGCTTCCTTATGAGTTCTTTAATTTAACCTTTAAGGACTATAAACTTATTTTTCATGAAAGGTCAGTTTCTGACTATGGGAACTCCCAAGTATCAAGGAAACGTCTAATCATCATTGGAGTGCATAAGAAAACCGGTAAGAAATACTTGAATGCTTTTAATGAAGTATTCCAAGTAAAAACTCCAAAACTTACTAGAGACTTACTCTTTGTATCTCCTTACGGGAGTAATTACAATATCCCAATAGAAAAAACTTTGGCGATGTATGATTATCGAAAACTCCCTGAAAAGAAGAATCTGACTGTTGAGAAGATTCAAGTATTATGGAATAGTGCTTTCAAGAACGAGAAGAAATGGCCCATTAAAACTGCAAAGATGAGTACTCTCCCGGGAGTATATCGATTAGAATTAGATAAACCACCTCTAACTTTAAGACCTGCAGATAGGCAATTTAGACCCGATGGGTATCCTCTTGGGATTAATGATTTCAAGACAATCATGGGCTTTCCTAAAAAATTTAGGATTTACATTGACCAAGAAAATTACCTTTATTGGTTAAACAAGGCAAGGTATACAATTGCCAAAGGTTCGGTATATGAGGTGGGGATTTGGTTTAAAAAATGTATCAAAATGGTCTAGGTACACTTTCATGTTAATATATACTAAAGTATATATTACTCCAAACTGACCTTTGAAAAATATAGATATATAATATACTACGTATATATATCTATATTTTTATATACGTATATAGCTATTGTTTGTAGTAGATATTGAATATATGTTTTAGGATATAGGAAATTTATCTCACTACGTTCGATAAAAGGTAATCGCTTAGCGATTACCGATAGTTAGTAATAATTAAATTTTTCGTGATGATGAAAACAGATAAAAACAAGTGGAAGAACTTTGTGTTCCTTTTGCTTCTAGGATTTACTATTTACCTTTGCTTCAGGAATTACAAACTGAATTCATATATCAGTCAACTTCCTGATTCATCGGTCATTGGCATTCCTGATACAATCAAATTGAAAGAGAACTTCAAACCTGTGATACCCTATACACAATTGGTTCAGCCCCAGAGAATTCTTCTCTACGACTTCTATCGAAACAGTAGCAATTCGACTAAACCCCAGGCTTCTGATTCAACAGCGGTTATTTCGAATAGAATTAGTAGAGAAGATTCTTTGGTCCAATTTACCTTGGATAAAAACCAATTGAATCTAAGTTTATTCAACAAAGAAACAAACTCCTATTCAACGAGAATGTTTAACATGGACTTAGGTAAGTATAAGTACAATTGGTATGAAGGTCAATTAACTCAAAAAAGAATTAGAAAACTAACTCTAAGTCCATACGTTTATGGTAAATATAGGGTCTTTAATCAAATGTTAGACATAGGGACAGGCCTTTCAATCAAGACTACTAATTTCAATTATAAACTTGGTATAAATGCTTTTCATTATCCGAAGTTCTTTTCGGGAATAAAAGCTGACTTAGAGTTTTCAGTAACATATAACTTTTGATTATGGCAAAGAAGATTAACATAGAAACTAACACATCTGCTCTCACAAGGGAAGAACTAGCAACACTTGCTAAGGTTAGTAATGATGTTTTTTACTTTAGCCTTTTCACTTATGTGATACACCCTATGAGGGGAAAGGTAAGATTTGAACTTTACCCGTATCAAAAATCGGTTCTGTATAACTTCGTAAAAGAACGTTTCAATATTCTGCTTAAGTTCAGGCAGGCAGGTATTACGGAGCTTATATCTATGTACTGCCTATGGTTGGCAATGTATCATCCTAACAAGAAGATTAACATTATCTCAATCAAGGACACAACAGCAAAGAAGGTACTTAAGAAGATTAAGTTCATGTACAAAAACCTGCCATGGTATTTACAGACACCGATTATAAATGGTCGTTCGGGAGAATATGGTTCTGCATCAATGATAGAGTTCGATAATGGCTCATTCATAGAATCTATCCCAACGTCTTCAGAAGCCGGTCGTTCAGAATCTCTATCCTTACTGGTAATTGATGAAGCAGCAGTAGTTAGATGGGCAGCCCAGATTTGGGCAGCCGCTTTTCCTACTCTTTCCACTGGTGGAGCTGCTATCATCAATTCCACTCCTTATGGAGTTGGTAACTTCTACCACTCAACTTGGGTTGATGCTATTGCAGGTGGAAACCCATTTAACCCACTACGATTGTATTGGCAAATGCACCCAGAACGAGATATTAATTGGTACAATGAAATGTCTTCTGCTCTTGGAACAAAAAGAACTGCACAAGAAATCGATGGTGACTTCTTATCATCTGGAAATACGGTCTTCGACTTAGCTGATATCAAAGCTATCGAAGACTGTCTTAGTGATTATCCAGTTATTAAGAAAAGATTCAATGGTCAATATCGGCAATTCTTAGAACCAACACCAGATAAGGAATATTTCATTGGTGCTGACGTTTCAACTGGTAGGTCTTCTGACTACTCTGCATTTACTTGCATGGATAAACAAGGAGAAGAACAAGCAGTATTCAAAGGTAGACTTTCAGTAGATAAGTATGCAAGGTTACTTGGAGATACAGGGCATTTGTTTAACTTTGCTACCATTGCTCCAGAATCCAATGATGTTGGATTAGCAGTAACTTCTGCTCTTCAAACTGAAGGTTATCCTAAACTGTATTATTATCAGAAAATGCTTAAGAAGAAAGGTAAATCTAGACCTGAGGTAGATAAATCTCCAGGATGGTTAACTACACAAAAGAACCGTTCTGTTATTGTAGAGGGACTTGAACAGGATATTCGAGAAGATAATATTACTGTTAAAGACCCTTTCTTTGTTCAAGAAGCATATACCTTCATATATGATGGTTTAGGTAGGCCAGTTGCAATGGGTAAGCATAGAGCTAATAATTCTACAGTAGATGTAGACCTAGAGGGGGATGTATATGCAGATGACTCTATATTCGGTAAAGCAATCTGTAATCACATAAGAAAAGGAAAAACTAACGTAATAGTACAACCGAAATGAAAAAGCTCAATTTTAATTGGAGTTGGGGTAGAAAGAAAGACCCACCTCCTGAATCAAACAAGGAGCCAAGCAAGCCAAAAGCTGCTGCTATATCTCCTGGTAGAGTATCAGTAGATGAAGATAACTCTTTACTCAGTACTCTGAAAGGGATGACCGTAATGGTAGATCCTTCTTTTCGTGTTGAAGTAATCCCTTTGATTCGTGATTTATATAAGGTAAATCCGGATATGGGCATTGCTTTGCAGGATATGTTTAAGTTGGCAAACACAGGTCATACGGTAACATTCCCAAATAATTCAGATGCCGAAGCAGATAAGATGAGAAAACATCTTACCGAAGCTACAAAGAAATGGTCCAGGTATACTGCTGGTATAGACGGTCTAGTTAATAAGATGATTGTACAATGCCTTGTTAGTGGAGCTATATCTGTTGAAGGAGTTCCCAATGATAGGCTAGAAGGTTTAGATACAGTCTTATTCCTTAGACCAGAGAACATTGTTTTCAAAAGGGAGAACAATGGAGTATATTCTCCTTACCAGAGGAATAAGAATTACTTTGTTAAGCACCAAGATTATATCAAACTAAACCCAGAAACTTATGTGTATGCTGGTATGTTTAATGATACCGATGAACCTTATGGGATTCCTCCTTTTATGGCAGCATTGGATTCATTAAAAGGTCAACATGATATGAAGGTTAACTTCAAACACATAATGGAGATGGTTGGTATGGTAGGATTCTTGGAAGCTAAGATGACTAAACCAGACCAGAATCCTAATGAAAGCTTACAAGCTTACCAGAATCGTCTTGAACGTACACTAAAGGATTTGAAAAGAAATCTTCGTAATGGCATGAAGGACGGAATAGTAACGGGTTATATTGATGACCATGAGTTTAAACTCAATTCAACTACCAAGGAGCTTGGTAATATTGAGAAACCCTGGAACATGAATCAGCAATCAGTTGCAAATGGTTTGGGAGTTAATGGAAACCTTATTGGAGTTAGTTCAACAACGGGAGAGGGAGCAACGGGTATAATGCTGTCTAAATTAATCAGCCAGTTAAAAAATATCCAAATGCTTGTAACTTATGTATTGGATTTTCTTTATTCTCTAGAACTACGTCTGGCAGGCTTTGATAATAAGGGAATAAAGATATCATGGGGAACTTCAACTATCTCTGATGAAGTTAAGGTTCAACAAGGTCTTCAGTATAAAATCCAAAACCTGGATTTATTATATAAGGCTGGTATCATTAGCCAAGACCAATATGCTTGGGCAATGGGTTATGATTCTCCTGATGAGAATGAACCAAGAGTTTCACTTGAGGACCAATTTGCTAAAGGCGGTAACTCAGACCCTCAAGAAGGAACTAAGAAGAAGCAAAGGCAAGATGATAAAAATCAATCTGCTCGTAGGTCAAGAGATAAAACTAATCCGGCTCCATCTCGTGGAGACCAAAATACAAAAGCAAGATGAGTAAATTTACTAAAAGAAACAAAGAGCATCTTGATTCAATGGTGATTGGCCAGGGTCATACCATTATGGCTGGGTATATCCCAGAAGCAGTTGGAGCCCAGGCTTTCTCAGAGAATTATTACAAATGGAAGACTCCGACACCGGATACCATTGCTCAATTTGGATTTTGGGGAGGGGATATAGATTATAATACCTATTATCCAAACCTTGATAAATCGGAACTTACTCCGAAGGACGAAGAGTTCATAGAACCAATGTTTAGGTTACTTTCTGAAACGATTGTATCCAAGAACTGGAATCCTACTGACTTTGGTCAGAATGGAGTACTTAAGGCTTCCATGAAACTGTTACTCGGGCAAACAGTAAATTGCGACCATGAAACAAATATTGGTAATGCAATTGGAGCTGTATCTCAAGTAATGTGGCAGGAGTCTTATAAGGATGGAAGCTTTACTATACCTGCAGGTATCAACGGTATTTTGAAGATTGATGGTAAAGCTAACCCAAGAATTGCTAGAGGTATTCTCATGGAACCTCCTTCAATTCATAGTAACTCGGTAACAGTACAGTTTAAGTGGGATAAATCACACCCAGGAATGGAAGATGGTGAATTCTATCAAAAACTTGGTACTTATGACTCTAAAGGTGAAATGGTTCGTAGAATAGTTACTGAGGTAGTTCGATATATGGAAACATCCCTGGTATCTCATGGAGCTGATTCATTTGCTCAAAAGATTGGTGAAGATGGTAAAATCATTAATCCAACCTTTGCAAAAAGAACCTGGTCTTCTTATGAGGAATATCGGGATGACAAGTCCAAACAGTACTTCTTTACTGACTACAAAACGGACTTCAACTCATTCCAAGAAAAGGACAATACTCCAGATTCTTTTAATGATAATGGTACCCAAGAAAATCATAATCCTAATAAAGAAAATATGAACAAAGAATTGCAAGAATTTTTAGAAAAGCTTTTCGGAGATAACATGTTATCTCTGGCAGAAGGCAAAGAAATGACTCAGGAAGAAGTTATTTCTTGTATTCAAAGCTTGGTATCATCCAAAAACAGTCTTCAGACAACGGTAGATAATCTTACTACAGAGAAATCTTCTCTTACAGAACAGATTACCAACCTGAATGCAGAAGTTGCAAACTTGAAGGAAATGGCAACTGTAGGAAAGAATCACATTGCTTCTCTCCGTGAAAATGCTGTTACTACTTACAAGAAGTTGATGGGTGACAAAGCCGATGAAACTATTGTTACAATGTTGAATGCCGAAACTACTGGCATCGTTACTCTCATCTCCTTAACTAAGGATTATCAGAGTCGTCTGGAAGAAAAATTCCCAATGGTATGTGCAAGCTGTGGTTCTCATGATGTAAGCCGTGCTTCTTCTGTTGCAGAGAATGATGAAAAGACTGGAACTCAGAAACCTGCAACTACTTCGAATGCAGAAGCCAAGTCTACTTCGGAAACCCTCGAAGACTTGTATAAGAAGAAATTCAAGTAATAATCGATAAATATCACTGTTATGACTAAAATCGTAAACAAAGACCAGCCAATGACGCTGTTTGGGGAAAAGACCCCAAGAGCGGTGATTTACAAAAGTGAATCACACAAATTGCACCAAGCTTTCTGTGTAAAAGATGGTGAAACAATTTTGCAAGGTATGCCGGTAGCTCTTGGAGAAGACGGTTTAATTGAGCCTTACACTGAACCTACTCAGGTATATATCGGAGTGGCAGTAACCGACAATGTAAATCCTGCTTACCAAGCACAGAACAAATTCCCAGTAGAGGTAACTGTTGCTGTAGAAGGTTACATGATTTGTAACTGGGTATCTAATGCTGCTGACTTAAAAGCAGGATATGTAGTTCCCTCTGGTGACTTACTGAACGGCCGATTTGTAAAAGCAAATCAGTCAACAGATGCTACACCTTTCATTGCCATCACACCTGCAGATGAGGCAAACGAGGTAATTCAAGTACTTATTAAATAAGAGAAGAAGAAACATGGAAAAAGTTGATATTTCAAAATTGAAGAGAGAAGACTTCGCAAAAGAACTTCCTCAAATGGTACAGCAGTTGGATGCTTACCGTCAAGGTTCACAGAACAAAAAACCTGTGGACATCACATTAGGTGAACTTACAACTGGTAAATGGGGTATTACCCAAGATGAATTGTTCGAGAAGTTGGATATCAATCCGAAAATCGACACAATGGAAAACATCTTCACGATGCCTCAGCAAGATGTTCGTTGGATTGTTCCGGAAATCATTCGTTCTGCTATCACTCTTGGTATGCGTCAAGCTCCGTTCTATCCGGAGATTATTGCATCTGACCAGTCAATCAGTGGTCTTAGCGCAATCATGCCGATGATTAATATGTCCGATGCTGCACCTGCAAAGGTTAACGAAGCAGAAACTATCCCATTGGGAGATGTAAGCTTTGGACAGAAATCAGTAAGTCTCTTCAAAATTGGTAAGGGATTCAAACTTACTGATGAAGTTCGTAACTATGTATCTCTGGATGTATTGGCAATCTACCTTCGTGACTTCGGTGTTCAGCTTGGTTATGCAATGGATACTCTGGCAATGGATGTTGTTATCAACGGTAACAAACCCGATGGTTCAGAATCTGCTCCGGTTATCGGTGTATATGAAACTACGAATGGTATCACTTACAAAGACTTGCTACATATCTGGGTAAGAGCTGCTCGTATGGGACGTAACTTTACTACTATGATTGGTGGTGAAGACCAGGCAATCGAAATGCTGAACTTGCCAGAATTCAAAGAACGTCATTCTGGTACAACTGAAGCTACACTGAACGTGAAGTCTCCGGTACCTAAGAATGCTAACTTCTATATTCACCCGGGAACACCTGACCAAGGTTTGCTGTTGATTGATACAACTGCTGCTTTGATTAAACTGACTGCAAAACAGTTGATGCTTGAATCAGAAAGAATCGTATCAAATCAGACTCAGGCAATCTATGCTACTCTGACTACAGGCTTCTCTAAGATGTATCAGGATGCTGCATTGATTCTGTCTGCAGAGAAGAAGTTCTCAGAATTTGGATTCCCCGAATTTATGAACATTGACCCGTATCTCTTGGTTAACCTTGAGTAATAATACACCTGGTTTATTTTACAAATAATTCCATTTCTTGATGGGGTAGGTTTTGCGAGGACCTACCCCTAATTTTAAACATCTAAAAACTTAGTAAAATTATGGATAAATATAAAGTAACTGTAGGTGCTAAAGCTTACAGCTTCCATGACCAATCTACAGGTATTACAATTTGTAGAGGAGAAGAAAAAGAATTGAGTGCTCGACAGTACAGAACTAAAAAGATTCAGATGGCTTTGAATTCAGGTCACCTGCGTTTGGTTCTTGATAAGAAAGCTGTCGACAAATACTCCAATGATGACATCGATAAGTTGGAAAAGAAACTGAATGCTCAGTTCGAAAAAGGTATGGAAATCAAAAAGATTGCCAAAGCCTATACTCTCGAAGAAGCAACCCTTATCGCTGCTCGTCACGAAATTGTTGCCGACAAAGGTGATACAGTTGAAACTCTGATTCAGGTTCTGTTGGAAGAGTTCGAAGAATCTAAAAAATAAGATACCATGGACAATCTAGACTTTGTAGCTATTGCGAATGGTCTGGAAGTTTCATTTAGAGTATTAACCAAAGTCCCAGCCAAGGCCATTTTTGACTGGGACTTTGGTGATGATAAGGGGTCCGTTTATGATGTTAAACAACCTACTTATACTTATGAAAAGTCCGGATTCTATACAGTAGCGTTGAACATAACGAACTCCGAAGGACTTAACTTAAATGCAACTAAAACCGTAATTGTAAATACCGAGTCTAAAACTACATTAACCGATAGTATATATAACCTAATCAATTATTACATTCCTTCAGAAATCTCAGATGGTATGTCATCAGAAGAGAAAGCAATGTACATAACTAAATGGCAGTTATATATCCAACCGCTAGTAAATCATATTATCCCACTGGATAAATATAATGATGAGTTAATGTATGAAGCTCTAGAAAACCAATTAATTATGGAATTGGCAGCATGGGATTATCTCAATGTTAAGCTCCTTAATTTATTAACAAGTACAGGAGAATACCTAAGTCAACTTACTTCAACCAAAGAACAAGTGGGTGATGGTTCTTCTAAACCGGAACAAGCTCGAGGTGATAGAATCAAACAAATCACAACTGGGCCTACTGAAGTACAGTACTATGATACACTTGCCGATGCAACATCTTCCCTATGGAAAACATTTTCTCAAGCAATGCAACCTGGTGGTATCATAGACGAGTTAAGAAAAAACCTTTGTATGTTAGCTGGACGATTGGAAATCTACTTACCATTCTGTGACCAATCAAGTCATGTAGTAGTTCCAAGAGTAGTAGACAGAAGAAGACCTGGATTAATAGATGGGCCAAACCCCAGCTCTCCAGTAAAACGTAATGGTAGAACCTTAATTAGAAAACGATGACCAAGACTCCTCATAGATTGGTTAAGAACCGGTCTTGGGATAGATACAAGAAGATTATAAATGATTTCTTGGATATAGATGCTGGTAGGCAAACTATAACTTGGGCAAAGAATGTAAATCAACTCCTAAGTCATGGAGAAGATGAAATCCCTAAATATTATAATATACCAATCGAGGCATTATGTTATTACAATGCCTTCAGAAACTGGCCTATTAATAAGGCAACAGTAACTGGAGAACTCGATGATGAGAATTTATCAATACTGGTTACTAAATCATATATAGAACAACTGGGACATTTAACTCCAGAAGGCTATTGGGATTTTAACTGGTCTGAAGATAGGTTCGTAATTAATGGTATTACTTATAAACCTTCTGGAGATACACAAGTTGCTCAGGCCAAGGATGAAGCATTAGTCTTCATGGTTATCCTAAAAAGGGACCGAGATACCAAAATACAATTCGTAGAATAAAATTGAAAAGTATATGGCAAAGATGTTAATGTTACGATGGAAACCAATTAATACCGGAAACGGTATTTGGTTTGATAGTAACCTGATTGTCTTGAACGGTACATCTGGAGTACATATTGAAAGTAAGAAAAGTAATTTAGACGTTACCACATTCCAGTCTATGACTGGAGGTAAGTTTGTTACTTGCTTTCAAGATTACTTTGGAGAAGTTTGGGATAAGATAATACCTCATCCGGGTATTGGCCAGGTGATAAAATTCCGTATCAATCAACTTCCAGATTATGCAATAATCAGAGGTGATATTGAAGACGGGGGAGACCCAGACCCAGAACATCCAGATATTCCAATGAATGCCTTCTGTGGAAAAGAAGGAGAACCATTCAGAGATAAGAATTCTGACTTCTTCTGTGGTAAGCAAGTAATCAATCCTTAAAATAATAACAATATGTACGTAAGTAAGTATTACACAAATGAAGAAATTGACCAAAGACTTTTACAAGGTTATTTTGATGACTTCGTAAAGGCTGGGTTTGCTGGAACTATTAATGAGTTCTGGGCATTCGTTCTTTCTATTGCCAATAAGGTAGATAAGAGAGAAGGATACGACTTATCTAAAAATGACTTCACGGATAAACTCAAAGAGAAACTGGAAGGCATTGAAGAAAGAGCAAACTACATCACTAAGCTTTCTCAGTTGGAGAATGATACTAAGTTCCAAACTGAAGAACAGGTAAGACAAGCTATCAGTGATTTGATTGATGGTGCCGATGATGCACTTGATACATTAAAGGAATTGGCAGAAGCATTGGGAAATGACCCCAACTTTGCTACTACAATTACCAACAAATTAACGGATTTACGTAATGCACTGACAGATGAAGTTAACCGAGCTAAGGAGGAGGAAGGGAAACTGAGTACCCAAATTAGTGAGGTTAACTCTAATTTCATTAAGGCAGTGGATTTACTTAATGATAAAATCGACACTGCAGTTACTAACCTTATCAATAAGATAGATAAGATAGAAGCAAAAGTCGATAAGAATACTGCTGACATTGCAGACCTCAGAAATGAAACTACTGGTTCATTGGCAGAAGCTAAGGCATATGCTAAAGACTTGGTAGATAAAGAAGCTGAGCTTCGTAAAACGGCTGACGATGCTTTATCAGAAAGTATTCACCAACTGAATACATTGCATATCAATGATAAGGCAGAGCTCAAACAAGACATTGCTGCAGAAGCCCAATTGAGAGCAAATGCAGATGCAAACATTCAGTTGAAACTCACTGAAGAAATCACTAATCGTCAAACTGGTGATGCTGCCTTAGAAAGTAAACTTTCTGATGAGGTAGTAAATCGTAAAGCTGCCGATGAAACTCTTCAGAATTCAATTACCAAAGAGGTAGCTGACCGTACCAATGCAGATAATACCCTCCAGGTAAACATTGATAAAGAGGCTCAAGCTCGGGAATCTGCAGACCAGGTTCTTCAGACTAATATTAATTCTGAAGCTGCAACTCGTACTGCTCAGGACCAAATCCTTGACCAGAAGATAACTGCCCTAAGTGAAAAGACTGATGGTGATAAGTCCGATGTACTTGCTGCAATTGAAGCAGAGAAGGAAGCTCGTATTGCTGCAGATGCTGACCTTAATTCCAAGAAGGTAGATAAAAGAGAAGGTTATTCTTTAACTAAGAATGACTTTACAGATCTCTTGCTTGCCAAATTGAATGGAATCGAGGAACATGCAAATTACATTACCTTGGTATCACAATTGGCAAATGATGCCGGTTATCAAACTGAAGCAGAAGTAGAGGCAGCAATTGAAAAGATTATTGGTTCTGCACCAGAAGTACTTGATACTCTGGAAGAGATTGCTAAAGCATTAGGGGATGACCCTAATTTTGCTTCAACTATCACCAAGAAGTTGGCAGCAATTACAGAAAAGGTAAACCAAGAGATTGAAGACCGGGAAGCTGCTGATGTAGCCCTCCAGGCAAATATAACTGATGAAGAAACCGCAAGAATTGAAGCAGATGCTGCTCTTAAGGAAGAACTTAAAGAGTATGTAGATAACTCGGCTGCTACTGGAGATACTGCTCTTCAAGTAGTTAAAGATAACCTGGCAAAAGAAATCCAAGACCGTAAAGATGCTGATGCTATCTTGCAGGCAAATATCGACAAAGAAACTGTTGATAGAAAGGAAGCAGATAAAACCCATACCGATAACATTGCTGCTCTTACTCAGAGAGTTTCGGATTTGGCTTTATCAATGCAGGATGCTATCAATACAGTTAAGAACGAATTGACTGCTCAGGTAAATGCTAATACCACGGCTATTGCTACTAACCAAGCAAATATCACAAAGAACTCTGAGGCAATCACTGCCATGAATAAAACTATTGCCGATAACTACAAAGAAGTTAAGGATATGGTTAATGAGGAAATTGTAGACCGTACTAATGGCGATAGTAATCTGAGTTCTCGTATTGATACTACCAATATTGCTTTGGGTACAGAAACGGCAGAACGCAAGGCTGCAGACCAAATCCTTCAAGTAAATCTAGATAAAGAAGTCGGAGACCGTAAGTCTGCAGATACTGCACTTGAAACTAAGATTGAAAGTCAGATATCTAACTTAAGCCAACAGACTTCATCCGAGATTACTCGAGTAGAAGGTGAGGTTACTCAAGAAGTTAAGGACCGGGAAGCAGCAGATAAAACTTTAAGTGACCGAATTGATTCTTTGGAGACTGGTTCTACTGCAGGTTTAAATGAAGTCAAAGCAAAGGTAGAAGCTAATACCGTAGCAATTAATACTGAGAAAGACCGAGCAACCGCTAGAGAGAATGCTATACAGGCAAATTTGGATACTGCAATAGCAAATCATAAAGACGAAGTAAATGGTTTAACTAAGGATATTTCCGATGAAGCCAATACCCGTTTAGCAGGAGATACAGCTCTTCAGGTAAATATTGATAAAGAGGTTGCTGACCGTAAGAATGCCGATACCCTATTAGATAATAAGATTGCCCAGGAAATCTCAGACCGTACAACTGCTATCCAGGGTCTTGAATCTAAGAAGGTAGATAAAGTAGATGGTAAGGTACTTTCTTCAAACGACTTTACCGATGTTCTTCTGAATAAACTGAATGGAATCGAGGAACATGCTAATTACATAACTAAAGTTTCTGAACTTCTGAATGATTCAGGATTCCAAACTGAAGCTGAGGTAGAAGCTGCAATTCAGAAAATCATTGGCTCTGCTCCTGGTGTATTGGATACTCTGGAAGAGATTGCTAGGGCATTAGGTGATGACCCCAACTTCGCAACAACCATGACTCAGAAGTTAAATGAGTTAACTACGAAGATTGAGACAGAAACTGAAAAACGAGTTGAAGGTGATGCTGCTTTAGATGCCAAGCTTACTACTCTAAGTACTACTCTGACCAAGACAGTAGAAGACTTAAGAACCTATGTTACTGAAACTCGTACTGAATTGTTGGCAAGAGCAAATAACCAAGATGCTCTTATCACTCAGAATGCTGCAAACATTCAGAGAAATTTGGAATTGATTCAGGGTATTCAGAATAATATTTCTGGTTCTTATCTGGAAGTTAAGGCTTTACTTGAAACTGAGATTGCTGCTCGTAAGGCAGAAGACATTCGGTTGGAAGGTAAAATCGACCAGAATACTGCAGACCTGGGAACCGAAAGGGAAGAAAGAATGGCTGCAGATAAGGCTCTTCAAGATGCCCTGGATGCAGAAGAAGCTGCAAGAACTGCTGCTGATGCTGCACTGGGAGTTCGTATCGATACTGAGATTGCAGAAAGAAAAGCTGCTGACAAAACTCTCCAAGACAATATTGATGCCGAGGAGTATGCAAGAACTCAAGAAGATACTCGTCTGAATGCTCGTATCGATAAAGAAGTTACAGACCGTACCAATGCCGACAATGAATTAGGTACTCGTATCGATAATGAAGAAGATGCAAGGGAAGCTGCAGATACTACTTTGCAGGATAATATTGATGCTGAAGAGACTGCCCGTACTGAAGCCGATACTACTTTGCAGGATAATATTGATGCTACCAATGCTCATACTATCAATACTCATCGTTTGGATTCTAATCCAGTACTTAATGGTACTGATATCAAACTCGATGGCTATGTAAAGGCAACCGGTACTACTCCTGCAGATTTGGATGTAAAGGTAACAGATACTACTTCGGCAGCTTTTGGTAAAGTACAAAAACGAATTGAAGTCGATAAAGCAGATGCTGATTCTAAATTCAATAAGGTAAAAGCTGCAGTAGGTCTTACCAATGATTTGGGAATGCCAGCTCTTACTGATACGAATTATATGGGCGGTTCAGTTGATGTAGTTGATTCTTTGAAAAAACTTGATGCTCAATTAGAACCAATTATTATCCCGGCAGCAGCATTCAATATATCTGTTTCGGCAACCTCAGAAGAGATTGCAGCAGTATTTACTGATGAATTGCTTAATGAGATTGCAAATAACACTACACACCGTCCTTATATATTGGTAGATACCGGCAACAATTTCTATCAACAATTTAGATTAAGTTTACAACTTAGTGGTCCTACTACTGGTGCCATTACTTTGAGATTTATGTATGAATTGGCTGGTATGGAATTCTACAGAGAGTTCAAGAGAACTGCTCAAGGTGCTTGGTCTATTTCTACAGTAAGAGCTGGTAAAATTCTTATCGAAGGAGATGTAGTAAATAACTTAACTGCAGGTGGAACTAAGGTACCATTAAGTGCAGAACAAGGTAAAGCTTTGAAGGCTTTGATTGATGGTCTTGGAACTGATACTTCAGAACTAGAAACAGAACTCAAAGAATTAATCCAAACTACTAAGACGGCTTTAGAAGCTTCAATAGCTACAGAAGTTCAAAATCGAAAAGATGCTGATACTGCCTTAGATACGAAGTTAACTACGGCTATCAATAAGGAAGTTCAGGATAGAACTGCTGCTGATACTGTATTGGGTACCCGAATTGATAACGAGGTAACTGCAAGAACAGAAGCAGATGCTGCCTTGAAAACTGAATTAACCGAGGACATACAAGGAGTTCAGGATGCCCTAGATGCCTTCATTGCAACTAAGGCACAAGCTAGTGGATTAGCTTCTCTGGATGAAAATGGTAAAGTACCTTCTGAACAATTACCCTCATATGTAGATGATGTAATCGATGTATATGCAACATACGATAAGTCTCCCACTGGAGATCTTTCTAATATCTCTCTCTTTGCAGATGCTGACCATAATACACCAATAACGGGAGAGGCAGGAAAGATTTATCAGAATGTAACTACGGGAGAACCCGGTTATCAATTCAGATGGACTGGTACTACTTGGTCTCTGATTGTTTCTGGTGGAGTAGTAATTGGAGAGATTACTGGTACTGCTTATGATGGAGCTAAGGGTAAGACTACTACAGACAATCTTAATGCTCTTATGGCTTTTAATCCTATACGATTAATCTCAATTGTTACAGATGCCTCTAAAGCTGCCATAAATTATGAAAGGGCAGATGGTACTGGTATCCAAGGATTACAAATTCCTACTGCATCATCTGCTAAAGCTGGTGTTATGGCTGCTGCAGATAAGGTTAAGCTTGATACTACTTTACCAAAACAAATCTCAGATGAGGTTACAGCAAGAACTGAGGCTATTAATGCTTTGCAAGGAGAATTGGCTGATGATATTGCTCAAGAGGTAGTAGATAGAAATTCTGCAATAGCTGCTGCTAAAACAGAACTCACTACTGCTATCAATAAAGAGGTATCTGACAGAAAAGCTGCAGATACTCAAGTAAGAACTGACCTTGAAGCTGCAGTTGAATTAGTTGCTGAAGACTTAAGAGGTGCAGATACTACTCTCCAGAATAATATCACTAAAGAAGTTAATGACCGAAAAGGTGAGGTTACCCGAATAGAAGGATTAATTTCAGATGAAGCTGCAACAAGAGCTCAAGCAGATACTACTGTAAATGCCAAAGTAGATTCCCATATTGGTAACAAATCTAATCCTCATGAAGTAACAAGAGACCAATTGGGATTGGGTAATGTTAACAATACATCTGATGCGGATAAACCAGTATCTACTGCTCAGGCTGCTGCCATTGCAGAGGCTAAGGCTGCAGGTACAAGTGCTCAAACCCATCTTACTACTCACATGCAGAACATGAGTAATCCTCATGGAGTAACAAGAGACCAATTGGGATTGGGTACTACTGCTGAGATTATCTTTAAGAAGGTATCGGCTCCTTCTGGTTTATGGAAAGAATCTGACGAAAGACTTAAGACTTTCATTAAACCATTGGAACATACTCTCGATGAAATCTGCTCTATACCAACGGATTCATTTATGATTCGTGGTAATCATGATATAGGTACAATTGCTCAGACAATCGAAAAATACTTCCCAGAATTAGTTTCTGAGAATGCGGTTAAACCTGAAACAGTTCCTAATCCAGATGCCTTTGAAAAGGTAGAAAAGGATGGAGAAACCTATGTCTTGGTTAAAGAGGTAGATTATTCTAAGATGTCAGTATTGGCAATCGAAGGTATCAAACTTCTGAAAGCTGAGATTGATGAGTTAAGAGAAAAACTTTTGTTCACAAACTTAGATTAATATGGGTGAGATAGCAACATGGAGTGCTGTCAAAACTAAAGTAGGCCTTGGTAAGGATTCAAACGAATGCCCTACCAAGGCTGAATTGTTGGCACTCTCTCCTACAGGAACGGGAGAAAATTACGTTGGCTTGGAAATATCCAATGCCAGTTCCTATGGAAACAATGAAACCGTACAACTTTCTGATATTCATAAGGTAACCTATAGATATGCTTTTACTGTAGTAGACACAGTTTTAAACTTCCCAGCTTTGGGAGGGTATTCTACTCCTCGGTGGTTTGGTTTAGGTACTACTAAACAAAAACAGATAGATGGAGTAGCTATCGGAGATACTATTTCTGTGGGTTATACCCAATCTGCTTATCCAGACTGGATTGTTTATGATGAAGGTTATAAAGCTTCAGAAAATACAACTCTAAATCAACGTTCTGCAAGTTTAACCTTTACTCAGAATGAGTCAGGTAAACAGATAACAGTTCAATTTACTCAGGATGCAGGAGTTGAAACTTGGGAATATACTTTTACAAGTAAGAATAATTCATTAGTATTTAATGCTATAGGTGGTAAAGGTACACCTACGGAATTAACTATTACTTCGAATAAGCAAAAGTATATAAATGGTAAAGCTGTGGGTAGTCCAGTAAATGTTGATTATTCAAGGCCTAGTTTACCATCATGGCTTTCAGTAGAGAGTGGGTATTACGAAGCTTTAGAAAATAAGTCTGAAAGTTCTCGTTCTTATACTGATACTCTTACTCAGGCAGAATCCGGTAAGAAACTAACACCAGTTTTGTCTCAGGCAGCTGGTGTAAAAACCTATGGTACACCTACAGTATATTTAGGAAGCATTGCAGATATCCCTGCATCGGGAGGAACTGCAGCTACACCTACTTATACCTATTCTCAACTTTGGGGATGGAATGGTAAAACCGATGATGGTGGTACTATAAGTTCTGGAGCTTCAGTAGTATGGTCCGAAAACATATCTGGTTCTAATCTGGGCACGACTGCAAAGGCAAGAACTAAATTGGGAAGCCGTACATTAACAGTCACTCTTAACGGTAAATCTGGTAGTGCCTCAATAGATGTATACCAGGCAGAGAATAAGATAACCAATGTAACTCAGGGTGCATGGGTAGTTTCTATCTCTGCGAATCCGAGTACATTTACCGAGCAAGGTGGTACATCACAAATCTCTGCAAGTGCAAGGGCAAGTAGGACTAATCATTGGTCTTCAGGTGCAACCAATGCAGCATCAGATGCTACTGGTACTCCTACTCTTAGTATACCTACTGTAGTAACCGGATTCAGTTTATCTGGTACTACTTTGACTGTTGCAGAAAACACAACTGCAAATCAAAGGAGTGTAGTAGTAAGGGCAACTATGGACACTGTCTATAAAGAAGTTACGGTAACTCAAAGTGCATATTTAGTAGAATGGGTATATACAATGACTACTACCCAACCTACATTAAACTTTGACGCTTTGGGTACTATGCAAACTTGTACTATTACAAGCTACCGAGAAAAGTATATTAATGGCTCTTTGGTAGAAGGCTCAATGGAGGGAGTTAATATAAGAGTTAAATCCTCTAATGCTTACATAGCCTCAACTGGGTCTCCTAATATAAGGGAGATAACCATGTTTGAAAATAAAACCACAAATTCAAGAGTAGGGGAAGTTGTGTATGAACAATATGATTCAGGTAAAACTCAAACCATTACTTGTAATCAAGCAGCAGGTACTGTAACTACTCGAGATGTACTAGAAGTAATATCTAATTTCCCAGACGCACCAGCAGCTATGGGTACTAATAAGGTTAAAGGTTCTGTAAAATGTGGGTACTATGACGTAATTAACGGTAAAGATTCTACTTGGCATTCAGGATTACCTACAGTAAAAGCTAAATCTTCTTATATTACCAATGTAGATATTGGTAGATTTAGCAGTACTCAGATTGATATAACTTGTACCGTATCCGATAATACTTCAGAATCTTCCCGTAGATTATCAGTTGATTTAACCTATGGTAGTAAAGAAATAGAATTAGCTTGTACCCAGGCAGGTGCAAGTATTGGTTATAATTATTACTTTGAAGTTACTTCTGATTTTCCTTCTGTGGCTGCTGCAGGTGCAACTCCTAAGGCTGTAATTAAATCCAGAAGGTATAGAGTTGTAAACGGAGTAGAAGAATCATCTTATACACGAGTAGATGTATCATTATTCAGTAAACCTAATTGGACTGGTGTCTTATCCTCTAAAGTTTCTAGTACTACAGGTCCAGGAGCTGATTATGATGTTACTCTTCCCGTGTATGAAAATACTTCCGAAAGTGTACGAAATGGTGCAGTTGTATTACAACAGTCTGGTAGTAATAAACGAGTTACTCTTTTGATTAATCAATCACCAGCTGTAGTAACTTGGGATTATACTTTCAGTATTTATTCACCTTCATCTAAGATACTGAATGTACCTGCTAAGATGATAGACCCTGATACTATCATATGTAATTCTTACAGAACAAAGGTAGTCAATGGTACACAAACTTCAACAAAAGAATTTGTAGAGGTGACCATAGATACCATCGAAGAGAATTGGTTAGAAGTTACCAAAAACAGTAACGATATGACTCAAGTGGAATTCGCTGTAACTTGTTTGGAAAACAGGGTGTCTTCGATTAGAAGTGCTACGGTTACTCTTCGGCAGGTTGGTTCGAATAAGCTTGACCAAGTAGATATCAATCAATCGGCTGCAACTATCTCAACTAGATATGAGGTATTTTGGAATGCAGTTAAGTCTAATGGACCTGCAGGAGAAAGAGTAACCGAGGTAGAGATAGATGGGTATGTGAATACACCGGAAAGTGCTGTTAGATTGGACTTAATTGCTTTAGAGTATACAACTATTAATGGAGTAGAGGGCACTCCTGTTTCTTTAAATACCAGACCAGTAGGTAATAATAATTCTGTTGAGGTAGTACCTAATGGAGGAGACCAATTAGCTATAGTAGTGGTGAATGATGTAACAGAAATAGATTGTACCTATATAGGTATTTTAAATGCCAAATCCAATCTAAATGAATACCCTCGTACTTATACAGTTACTTTAACCAATCCTAAAGTTGTTTTAAATGGTAAAGAAATAGGTCAAGCACCTACAGTTACCATAATAGTTAATCCAATACCATATACTAGAGTTTTTGAATTTGGTTGGAAACAAGAAGGAAGTACCATTACTAATATTACTCTAGATGGTGATATCCATGGTAGTAGTGCAGGTAGTAGGGATATTATATCTTATGCTAGCTTACGAAGAGATGGTGTAGAGTTTGCTAAGAAATATATTAAGCCTACGTTCATAGCATCTTCTGGAGATTGGTTGCAAGTTATTGATAATGGACAGAACTCAGATAACTCCTATAATTGGGCTTTTAAAGCATTAACCAATAATGAAGGAGATTCTGCAAGAAACCAGCAAGTTAGGTTTGAACAACCCGGTAACGGTAATCAATCTTTATATGCCTATGTGTCTCAAAGTCCAAAATCTGTACCAGCTTTCTTACATGCTTACTTGTATAATACTTATAATGTAACTAATAATTTGCAAACACGTATTTCATGGCAAGGTAATACAGAGGAAGATGGTCAGATTGGAGATAACTTAGTTATCTCCCAGGGTGGTTATTTGGGAGCTTATACTGGGCTAAATGATGGTAACCTTTATGTTCAATTTAAGGGCAAACCTGGAGCGGGTATCAATTCATCGATGTATGTAAGTTTGCAAAATTTACACATAGAATCAGGTAATGAGTACGAGGGTACTCTTAAGAAAGTTCCTCTTACTATAGGTCCTTCTGGAGGAAGCTATAATATACAATGGAGTTCATTCTCGATAGATAACGATGCTTTCAATTGTAGAATTGCAGACTATGGTTTAAATACCGAGGGGGGATTCATTTACTTTGTGGTAGAAAAGACTGATACTACAGTATCTGTACTGGAAGGAGCTCAAATTGGAAGTATTTCTTTACATTTAAATTCTAATGTAGAGGGGTTTGATGGTATGTTTGGTACTATCAACATAGACTTCTTCTATGGAATGCCTTAATGATTTAGAAACAATACTGCATTACTTATATATGTATAAGCTTATACATTAACTTTAAAAATCAAATTTATGTTTAACAACTTAAAACTCAAAAATCATGGGAGTAGAAGTTAAATCTGGTGGTGAGGGCGTTCGCTGACCGCGGTTGTAATGATGGCTGCTGTAATGGACACAATTCAGGCTGGGGCTCCGGTTGGGGTGCAGTCGGTGGTGCATTGGTAGGTGGTGGTTTTGGTGCTGCTGCAGTGTCTGTATGGGACAAAATCAATGACACCAAAGCTGACATTCAGAAAGTAGAGTCTACTGTTCAGGAAGCAAAGGCAGGTATCTATAAAGATATCTCTGATGCTGCCAGAGGAGTAACCCAAGAAATCAGTGGAGTTGCAAAAGATGTTGCTGGTGTTGGTAGAGAAATCCTTAACAACCGTTTCACAACGGAAAGAGGACTTTGTGATTTGGGATACAAAACCAATTCCGATATCCGGGATTCTCGTGACCAAATGGGAGCAGGCTTCAATCGTGTTATGGACCGTCTTTGCCAGATGGAACATGAACAACAGAATTGCTGCTGTGAAACCAAGGGATTAATCCGGGAGGTAAAATCTGAACTTGCTCTTCAACTTGAACGTTGCTGCTGCGACATCAAGAACGGTCAACAGGAAATCAAGTGCCTTATCGAAAACACAGCTAAAGACCAGGAGATTGCTCGTCTCAACCGAGTAGTAGATGCTCAAAGAGACCAGAACATCATCCAGTCTGTAGTTGCTGCTCTCAAAACAACCACAGCTCCGGCATCCTAATTAAGAACCAGACATTGTAAAGGGAAGGAGTGCATCTTACGAGGTGTACTCCTTTCTTCGTTTTAACACCTAAAAACTTAGAGAGATGGAAAAAGAAAAACTAACCGAATATCAGATACAGATATCTTTGCCTGCTCCTAATCAAGAGATTGCTCAAGAAGTAGCAAACAAAGCCCAAGCCCTTGTAGACCAGTTCGGATACTATCAATTTTTAAACTTGGTAGACTTCATGCAGAAGAATCCAGGTGCAGTATCATTCGGTTTAAACCTAATAAATAGAAAGTAATATGGAAGAATTGATTTTTTCGAAGCTACAGAAAGGTGATACATTATTCACCTTGGAAAGAGACAGACGTTCTATGTATCCAATCTTTGACAAAGCTACAGTAGTCAGAGTTGGTGAAACCAAACCAATGGCCTCAGGTAATGATGGCAATTATGTTTCCAGTATAGAGGTAGTAATACAGGACTCAGTATCCTCATTAACTATTTTCTTACCTGTTCAAACTACAGAAGGTATTCACAACGGTGTATATTATACTACCGACCTTAAGAACATTGTTAATGAGGTAAATGTTCAAAGAACTAATGCCTTGAACATCCTTAATAACCGTGATAAGTATGAGGCCATCGTATCTGAATGTGATAATATCTTTAAGACCATTGAAGGTATGATTGCTCCTCAAGCTCCGGCTCAGGCTTATAAACCTGAAGAGTTTGAAACTTTTAAATCGGAGATAGATTCTCGATTATCAACCCAAGAGAGCCTTCTCCTACAAATTGCCCAGGAATTAGGATTAAATAAACAACAATCAGCTCAATCATCCAATGGCAAAAAAGGTTAACATAAATATATCACTCCCGATAGGAAGTGTTCAGATTTATGTAGACCCAAGGAAACAAATGCAAGCAGAAAAGTTGATTACTAGAACTCCCCAAATTATGAAAAAGGCTTATGATTTGGGTTCAAGGAAGTTTGGTAATCAACTTCTTCGTATTGTTAAGAGGAGCTTGAATACAGGAGTTCCTCCCCCAGGTTCCGGAGTATCTTGGCCCCCACATTCAGTAGCTACACTTAAGAAGTATGGTTCTCATACTTTATTAAACCTTACTGGTCAATATGCAAGGTCAGTTACTATAGTGAACCGAAAAGATAGAACCTTTGTTGGTCTACCTCCTGGATTGAAAAAGACAACCTACTTTGGAAAGACTTCTCGTAAAACCCTTAATCAAATTGCTATCATGTTGGAGTATGGTAGTAGAGATGGTAATCTTCCACCTCGTCCTTTATGGAAACCTGCTTTCGAGGCAGCAGGTGGAAATGTAGTTTTAGAGAAAGAGATACGAAATCAATTAAGAAAAGAACTTAGAAAATATACAAAGTAATGGCAGATTTTGAAGCAGATAAAACATCTGGTACTGGTCCTGCACTCGTAATGGTACATCCGTTAAAAGTGAATGATACAGAAGCAGATAAAAAAGCCATCCTTACCATTACAGTTAATGGAGTACCTAAGACTGTAAACCTTATTCAAAAGAAAGGCAGCCTTAACTACGAATACAAATTAGAGGTAGATAAGGAAGCCATCAACCTATTGGGTAAGGGTGGCTCTGATACTTTGGCAATCACTTCTCAACGTAGGGAAATGATTAATGGTACACCCCAAGGAGATTGGGAAAATGTAGAAGTTACAGCAGAATTCCTAGAGGAACCTCCATTTACTGCTGGACTAAGATTTATGGACAATGAAGAAAAGACTCTAGAGGTATCTATTACTTCTAAGAATCACACAGAACAACTTCTTAGCGGAACTATAACTATCAAGCAAGTTGGTGGTCTAACTAAAACTGTAACTGTAACTCAAGCTGCTGGTGAAGTAACCTATTCTTATAATATAGAACCTCATGTTAAGGTAAACTTAGGTAATACAGGATTAGAGGGTTCTTCTGGTTTTACAGTTACAGGTTATAAGTATAAATACATCGAGGGTAAAGAAGTAGATAAGAGTGTAGCTTCTTTTAAAATACCAGCTATTGGTGAACAAAGGGTAGTTAGTAATTCTATACCAACTACTTCAACTACAACTTATTGGGTTGATGGTTATGGTAATGTAGCTAATACTTTTATGCCTACTTTTTCAGGTACAGCTCATGCTAGACAATCTCAACTAGCTATATCATCTATATCTGGAGGTTGGGATGTAGAATTCTCTGATGGTGGCAAAGGTACATTTGATATATTAGCAGTAAGAAGTTTATGATATGGTAAATGCAGAAGAAATCGTAGAAAGAACCTTTTATATCTGCCTATTACAAACAGCACTTAAGAAAGGTTTAACTCTTAACCCAGAAGACTACTTACCTTTATCACAGGAGAACGAGAAAAGATTTCAGGCAGATAAGGATGCTATGCCTAAATTCATTCCCATATACGGTATAGGTAACAATCAGGTTAAGGGTGCAAAGACATGCCCTAGAATTACCATTGAACTACAAGGGTTCTATAATGGTGATATAGGTGTGAACAAATATATCATTGGTGATAAACTAGCGAGTGGAAATTATCAAGCATCAGAATTTCCATACGAAACAAAAGATATAACTCTAGATATTCATCTGGTATCTAATACTCAAGCCGATATGAGATTGCTTCATAATATCATGTATGAAGCATTACCTTCTCGTGGATACGTAAGACCTTATTATAATAACTTAGAAGAATGGGAAGATGGTAAGGTAGCACCAACCGGAAACCTATTTATAGAAATAGGTAATTACTATGACCACCCTGACGAGAATCATGGTCTACTTGAAAAGGTATATCAGTATACTTGTAAGGATGGTATATTACCTGAGAGACTTGCTGAAGAAGGTGAACTTGTACCAATTCAGGATATATCCGTATTGATGGGACTAACCGAAAAGCAAGAGTCAGATTTACTTAACCTTAACGTAAAATAGCTCAATACTAGAGGGTATTAAATAAATGAGTAATTAACTTAATTAGTATAAATATGCCTAATTCACCATCTGTAAATTTCGAGTTTAAGAACGATAACGTTCTTCAAACTACTCCTATGTTAGGAGTTTCATGTGTATTGGCTAGAACTACTAAAGGTCCATATGATGACCCCTCAGAACTTATCCAATCTTTCTCTCAATTCCAAAGAGTCTTTGGTTCTGAGATAGTACCAGATGGTTCTGTATCAAACATCGAAAAGGCTTTCAATGGTGGTTCTAAGCTTCGTATTATTCGTGTACTTGGTAAGGGTGCAACCAAAGGTGTAGTATCTGCTGCAATAAGAGCTAAAGCTGCATCTGCTCCTAAGGCTGCTGAAGACGGTTCTCCGGTAGTAGCTTCTGCAACTCCAGAGGAACCCACGGCTTCTACTCTTTTCAAGTTTACTTCTGGTTCAGTTGCTGTTGGCTTTGGTTTGGTAACTAAAGGGTATGGAGACCCAGTTGGTAGTGCTGAAACTTTCTCTGTGAATATTTACAAACAGGCTAACACGGTTTACTATCAAGTAATTAGTGCTAATGGCCAGGTACTTGAACAAGGTCCAGTAGTAACCTACAAAACTGCAGATGATAACAATGATACTTCTGTAGATTACCTTGCTCTGAGTGCATTTGCAAAGAACTCAGAATATATCGTTCCGGTATTAACTGAAAAGACAGAGAACATCAAATCTTGGAACAACTTCATCAAATGGTTAACTGATGATGTAGATGGGACAAGAAACCCAATTGATATTAAACTCAATGGTGCTGCTATCACTGCCGATGGAGTAAAATTGAATGGTACAATTGGTAGTGCCGGTAGTACTCCTACGGCAGACGAATGGATTGCTTCTCTGGAATTCGTTAAGGATTATGTAGATGTATATCAAATCTTCTGTTCACACATTGACCAACACCTTGAAGCATCCGCTGATGTACTTAAAGTACACAAGGCTGCCGTAGACATGGTTAAGGAACTGCAAGAATACACATACTACATTGAAGTACCAAAATATACTACTCACTATACTCAGGGTGACCAACCAAGAGATTTGAAATCAATCATCACTTGGATTCAGACTTGCCTTGGTACTGTAGGTAACAGTAAGTATGTTGCTTACTTTGGTGGTGGTATTAAATACTATAATGCCGACGGTAACTTGGTAGATTCAGATGTTCTTGGTACCATTGCAGGATTAGGAGATGCTTCTGCTTCTCAGTTTGGACCTTGGAAATCATTTGCTGGTATGAATCGGGGCATTATCTATGATGGTAATGGTCCAGTATGCCCAAATTATGGTTCTCCTTCAAGAACTAAGGAACTCAATGAGTTAGCACAGAATTATGCAAATATAATCTGTATCAAAGATGTTCCTAACCAAGGTAAACAAACTTTGCTGTGGCATTGTTTTTCTTCTCAGGTAAAACAGGATTCAGAAAGATTCCTTGCAATTGTAAGATTGAATCTGTATCTCAAAAAGAATCTTAGACCTATTCTAGAAAAGTATTTGGAAGAACCAAATATCTGGAACACTTGGAATAAGATTTATCTAGAAGTTAAACCAATGCTGGATAACTTGGTAGATGAAGATGCCATGTCTGAATACACCTGGATGGGTGACCAAGACGCTAACTCGTACAATGACTTATCGGTTAACAATGAAGCCGATGTTCGTCAAGGTAAATACAAAGCAATCCTGAAATTCAAGGATATCGTTCCGATGCAAGAAATCACTATGGGCATCTATATTGACCAGGCATCCAAGTCCGTATCTATTCAGGACGTTAACGAATAAAATTAAGAAAACATGGGAGCAAAAGTAAAGAATCCAAGAAAGAAATTCCTTTGGAGTATCACATTCCCTAAGCACCCAATCAATACTTATCTGTTCCAAACTTGTACTTTGCCAGATGTAGAGATTGACCAGGTTGCTCATGGAGACGTTAACCGGGACGTTAAAACTGCCGGTAGAGTTACTGTAGGTAACTTAGTAGTAGGTAAACTTTTAACTACTGCAGGTTCAGATACATGGCTTCATGATTGGCTTTATTCATGCCAAGATATGATTGCTGGTGGAGGTTTGGTACCAAGCCAATACTGGGAAAATGTAATCGTAAATGAACTTGCTGAAGATGGAGTTTCCGTACTTAACACCCACCTCTTCGAAGAGGTATGGCCATGTAAGATTACAGGATTAGACCTGGACAGAATGGCTTCAGAAAACACTATCGAAAGTATCGAATTCTCAGTAGGTACTGTAGATAAGTATTAAAAACGCTTAGTCTATTTTCACTAAGATTTTTAGGTGGGAGGGGTGGGATTCCTAGAAAGGGCTCACCCCTTTCTTGTTGTTACAGTGAACACTATGAACTAAAGTATAACCAAATAACTTATTTAAACATGGAATTAAATTGTAGAACACATGAGTTTATAACCCCATCAGGTTATAAATTCTCAATCAGGGAACAGAATGGTGCAGATGAGGATATCTTATCTAATCCTATGGATGTAAGAAACCTTATGAACCTTACTAAGTTCATTCAGGCAATTGTAGTTGATACCGACTTTACTCCTAATCGTAGATTAACGGTAGAGGATGCAGACCGTATCCCTTTGAATGACAGATACTGTATCTTATTCCAATCAAGAATCTTCTCACTTGGTGATGAAGTAGAATTTGAATATGATTGGGGCCAAGAAGGCGGAGTACAAACTTACGGTCAATCCTTAAGCGAGATGTTATTCGATAACTATGGAGAATTTCCTACAGAAAAGGAATTGGCCGAAAAACCAAACGCTATCC
>ENA-ORCM01000066-ORCM01000066.1-human-gut-metagenome-genome-assembly--contig:-NODE-66-length-85718-cov-9.066825_pt1 | contig 85718 bp, 62 predicted proteins | sample MGYA00242906_ERZ507928 | MGnify/ENA primary metagenome ERZ507928 (study PRJEB26167, sample SAMN06115497) | human gut metagenome | host: Homo sapiens | place: China:Shanxi | collected 2015-05-07 | study...
AAGAGATCAGAAATGCAGAGATCCGTCATACGACAGAGTGTGATGCAGATAAAATGAAAGAGACTGTTAAAGAGATTCTCGGAGTGTAGAATATACGATGATCAGGAAGATTTGCGGAATCTAAAATAAAAGAGATCAGGGGCAGATGTCAGGAGCAAGACCGGATATCTGCCTTTTTTGTTCTGAATTAGACAAAAGAGAGGGGAGAACAGGTGGATATTCACAAGAAATAAAGAGAAATTTTTGGTACAATATGCGATAGGGGGCAGTGCGTCTGATGGTACTGTCTGCCGACGTGGAGAACGGAAAATCGAAAAAGGAGGAACAGGCATGAAAAAGAAGAAGCGGTGTACGCGTGTGGGAGCAGGTGCACTTGCTGCAGTTCTTGCAGTAACTGCAGCGGGAGTTTCAGTTCCGGCACTGGCACAGCAGGCGGTGAGAACAGAATCCCAGTCTCAGATGAGTTCGGATCCTGAACTGGTGTATGTGAACAACTACAGTTCTACTGCACAGCGTTCCCAGAATTTTAACAGTAATTGGAAATTCTACTTTGGGGATGCAGGAAATGCACAGGGAGCAACCTTTGATGATTCCAAATGGGAACAGGTTTCCTTACCGCATGATTACAGCATCAGCCAGGAATACTCTAAATCTATGGAAGCGGAAAGTGCTTATCTTGGAGGAGGAACAGGCTGGTACAGAAAGAACTTTACATTAGGTTCTGATACGCAGGGAAAGAGAGTCCGTATTGATTTTGACGGCGTATATATGAATGCGACAGTATGGGTGAATGGTCACGAAGTTGGAACTCATCCGTATGGTTACACTTCATTTTCCTTTGATATTACAGATTATGTAAAGTATGACGGGGAAAATACGATTGCAGTCAAGGTGGTAAATAATACACCATCCAGCCGCTGGTACTCAGGAAGCGGTATCTACAGAGATGTAGATCTGACGATCACCGATGATGTACATGTAGATCTGAACGGTACAAAGGTTACAACTCCGAATCTTGAAACCGAAAAAGGCGGTACAGTGAATACCAATGTAACTGCAACGGTTGCAAATGATTCAGATACTGCAAAGAGTGTAACTGTCAGACATACAGTATTTCCAAAAGATGGAAGTGCAGATCAGAATATCGGTACAGTAACAACCGATGCACAGAGTATTGCAGCAGGTGAGACAGCAGAGATCAGGGCTACCGTACCGGTTTCCAATCCGGAACTCTGGAGTGTAGATGATCCGAACCTGTATACAGTCCGTACAGAAGTACTGGTAGATGGACAGGTAACGGATACTTATGATACAGAATACGGATTCCGTTATTTCAATTTTGACAGTAATACAGGCTTCTCGCTGAACGGAGAGAATATGAAGCTGAAGGGTGTATGTATGCATCACGATCAGGGGTCTCTCGGAGCAGCAGCTTACGACAGTGCGATCGACCGTCAGGTGAAGATCCTGAAAGAGATGGGATGTAATTCCATCCGTGTAACACATAACCCGGCAGCACAGGATCTGATCGATGCCTGCAATGAACAGGGAATTCTGGTCGTTGAGGAAGCATTTGATACATGGATAAAACCAAAGAATGGTAACAGCAATGATTATTCTGTATGGTTCAACCAGACCGTAGCTTCAGACAATGAAATCCTTGGAGCAACGGATGGAGAGACCTGGGCACAGTTCGATCTGGAATCCATGATCAGCCGTGACTACAACGCACCGTCAGTGATCATGTGGTCTCTTGGAAATGAGGTTATGGAAGGAATCAGTGGCGGAACAGATGCTGAATATGAAGCAACCGCTACAAAGCTCATTAACTGGGCCTATGATGCAGATAATACAAGACCGATGACCATCGGTGATAATAAGCTGAAAGCAGACTGGCAGATTTCCAAGACTTTTGCAAACCTTCTTGCAGCAAAGGGAGGAACTGTTGGATTTAACTATGCAGACGGAAGAGTACTTGACAAGTATCACTCCAGCAATTCCAACTGGTTTATCTATGGTTCAGAAACTGCATCAGCGATTAACAGCCGTGGAATCTATTACCGTACAACAGGCGGTGGTCAGACGAGCGACAAGCAGCTGACATCCTATGATAATTCTAATGTAGGCTGGGGAGCTACAGCAAGTAATGCATGGTACACTGTTCTGACAAGAGATTTTGCAGCCGGTGAATATGTGTGGACCGGATTTGATTATCTTGGAGAGCCAACTCCATGGAACGGAACCGGAAGTGGAGCTGTTGGATCATGGCCTTCACCGAAGAACTCTTACTTTGGAATCATTGATACAGCGGGATTTGCAAAGGACAGCTACTACTTCTACCAGAGCCAGTGGAATGATGATGTGACAACATTACATGTTCTTCCGGCATGGAACAACAACGTTGTAAGCAAAGACAGCAGCGGAAATGTACCGGTTGTTGTATATTCCGATGCAGCATCTGTTGAGTTGTTCTTCCAGGCAAAAGGAAGTGATACAAAGACTTCTCTTGGAAAGAAGACATTTACGCAGAAGACAACAGACGCAGGATATACCTATCAGATCTATGAAGGCTCTGATAAAAACTCAACAACAGACAAGAACCTGTATCTGACATGGAATGTACCGTATGCAGACGGAACTGTTTCTGCAGTTGCATATGACAGCAACGGTCAGAAGATCACGGATACAGTCGGACAGTCAAGTGTAACGACAACAGGAAAAGCTTCCAAGCTGAAAGCTTCAGCAGATAATAAGAAGATTGCAGCAGACGGAGAATCACTTTCCTATATTACAGTAGATGTAACAGATGCAAATGGAAATATCGTTCCGGATGCAGAAAACCGTGTGAAGTTTACTGTAGAGGGAGATGGAGAACTGGTAGGCGTGGATAACGGAAGCTCACCGGATCACGACTCTTATCAGGCAGATAACAGAAAAGCTTTCAGTGGTAAAGTGCTTGCCATCGTGAAGTCCAAAAAAGAAGCAGGAACGATTACTGTAACTGCATCAGCAGACGGACTGGATTCTGCAAGTGTCAAGATCACGACAACCGCAGTGGACAATGGAAGTACAGAAAAGCAGATCGACAGCTTTAAAATGTCACGCACTTACTATGTAAAAGTTGGAAGTACACCGGAACTTCCGGAGAAGATCGTGACACGTTATACCGATGGAACAAGTGAAGAACTCCCTGTAACATGGGATGCAATTACAGAAGATCAGATCGCAGCAGCAGGAAGCTTCCAGGTGAAGGGTACTGTAGAAGGCGGATTTTCTGTAGCAGTTAATGTAAATATGATCGATGAGGTCGGAGGACTTCTGAATTATTCTACGAATACAGCAGTAGGAGTAGCACCGGTATTACCGACTTCCAGACCTGCAGTACTTCAGGATGGAACGATCATGGATGTAACATTCCCGGTAACATGGGAAGACAAAGCTGCAAGTGCTTATGATAAAGCAGGAACAGTAACAGTCAACGGAACAGCAAACGTACTTGGAAAAGAAATTGCTGTAACAGCAAGCGTCAGAGTACAGGAAGAGACGATCACAATCGGTGACAGCGTTTCAGCAGATGCACTGAACCTGACTCAGAGCGTGCCGGCAGATAAGCAGTCAGATACACTGAATGCGATCAAGGACGGAAGTACAACGATTTCAAGCAATACATCCGGCGGAGCAAATCCGACCGTATGGAGTAACTACGATTATTCTCAGGATGGAAATACAACAGCGGATCTCATTTTTGAATACGCAACAGAACAGAGACTTGGACAGATCGTAACTCATTTTGCAAGAGACAGCTGGAGTATGAGATATCCGGATGCCGGAGCAACTGAAATCTATGTGTCAGCGGACGGAACAACCTGGACGAAACTGGATACAACCGAGACAATCGGAACAGAGTCGGGAAATGTGAAACCATATACTTATGATTTCGCACCGGTTGGAGCAACCTTTGTGAAATTCCACCTGACCAACAGTACTCAGGCAACAGGAACAACTGCAAAGGCATGCACAGGTATCACAGAGATTGAACTGAAAGTAGCAACAGGAAGCCGTACAACCAATACGACAGCCGAGCTGCAGACACTGACAGTCAATGGAAAAGAAGTACCGCAGACAGCACTGGACAACAAAGTATATACAACACCTGCAATTCTTGCAGAGATTGAGGCAACAGCAAAAGATAACGCATCTGTAACAGTCCTTCCGGCTTACAATGATGTGATCCGCATCATCGTTGAGTCAGAAGATCATCAGACAAGAAATACTTATGAAGTAAGACTGAATGAAGCAGAGCAGACAACACCGGGCAGCGACAGCAGAGATTATCCGGTATCAAAATTAACAGCATCCGCAGGAAGTGAGCAGTCTACAACAGGAGTTGAAGGTCCTGCATCGAATGCAAAAGACGGAGATGAGTCTACGTTATGGCATACAAGATGGAGTGCACCGGCAGCGACAAGCGATCAGTTATGGTTTACATATGAACTGGAAGAAGAAACGGTACTGGATGCACTTCGTTATCTGCCAAGACAGGGAACAGCAGACGGACAGAACAATGGTCGTGTAAACGAGTACAGAGTAGAAGTAAGCACAGATGGTTCAACATGGACAACTGTTTCAACCGGAAACTGGGAAGACAGTCAGGACTGGAAACTGGCAGAGTTTACAGAACCGGTTGCTGCAAAATATGTAAGACTGACAGGCGTTCATACTTACGGTTCAAGTGCAGCGAATGTAGATAAATACATGAGTGCTGCTGAGATCCGTCTCCGTATGGCAGAGAGTAAGACAGATATTGCAGATGCAGCAAATGGAGTAACAGTAACAGCTCCGGATTCAATCGAAGTTGCGAAAGCAGATGCAGAAAATCCGGTAATGTTCGATCTTTCTGATATTGTAGTAAAAGCAGGAGATACAACGCTTCGCTATGGAGTTGATTATGTGATCTCTTACGAGAACAATACAGACTTTGGAACTGCAAAACTTGTAATTAAGGGAATTGACGGATATACAGGAACTCTGGAGCATGAATTTACGATTACACAGAAGGCAAAAGTCATGACAGGAATTACCTGGAATACAAAATGCTACAAGAAAAAACAAACTTTCAACCGGTTCAAACGATGTTCAGGAAAACATTACAGCCGAGGGCAATCTTGAAGATGTTGTTAATTTGATTGCAGAGCTTAGAAAGAATAAAGAGCCGTTGCTACATTGTGCTGTATTTCTTGAATTAAAGGCTGACAGTATGCAAAAACTTCGTGAGTTGCAATCTGAAATTCAAATGGAACTTACAAGGTCAAAGATGTCTGTTGATAGGCTTACACTAAGACAAAAGGAAGGCTTTTTAACTGTATTGCCTGTCGGATACAATATCTTTAGAGAACAGTTTGAGCGTGTACTCCCTGCAAGTTCGGTTGCGAATTTATATCCATTTAACTATTCGGGCAAAACGGATCCTAAGGGTTTGTTTATCGGCAGAGATAAATACGGCACAAATATTCTTGTTGATTTTGATAGGCGTGCTGAAGATAAAACCAACTCAAATTGTTTGATTCTCGGCAACTCCGGTCAAGGCAAGTCATTCCTTTTGAAACTCATTCTTACAAATTTAAGAGAATCAGGCAAAAGAATTATTTCAATTGATCCTGAAGCGGAATATGAAGAATTGACGAAGGCTCTCGGTGGTTGCTATATCGACTTTATGAGCGGCGAATATATCATCAACCCTCTTGAGCCCAAGTCCTTTGGTGATGCCGATAAGGAATACGACCAATTCACACCCGAAGCATTCCGCAGAGTAACAAGGTTAAGTCAGCATATTGCCTACTTGAAAGACTTCTTCAGAGCATATAAAGACTTCTCGGATGAACAACTTGATACATTGGAGATTATACTTTCTAAGTTGTATCAAAACTTCGGTATAACCAACTATACCGATTATGACAAGTTAAAGCCTACAGATTATCCGATTATGGAAGATTTATATGCTCTGCTTGAAAAGGAATACAAGGGCTATCAACATAATCAAAAGAATATTTATCGTGAAGAAACATTACAAGAACTTTGTCTTGGACTTCATTCTATGTGTGTAGGTACAGAGTCAAAATATTTCAATGGTCACACAAATATTATTGATGATACTTTCCTTTGCTTTGGTGTTAAAGGTTTGATGGATACCAATCGCAGACTTAAGGATGCAATGCTTTTCAATGTTCTTTCGTATATGACAAATGAATTGCTCGGTAAAGGTAATACTGTAGCTGCTATTGATGAATTGTATTTATTCCTTACTAACATGACGGCTATTGAATACATACGAAATGCATCAAAGCGTGTTCGTAAAAAGGAAAGCTCGGTTATCCTCGCAAGTCAGAATATTGATGATTTTTTAATTGAGGGCGTTAAGGAATATACAAAACCGCTTTTCTCAATTCCGACACATCAATTTCTGTTTAATGCAGGAAGTGTTGAGCCTAAAGTTTATATGGATGTACTGCAAATTGAAGAGTCTGAATTTGAGAGAATTCGTTATCCGGAACGAGGCACTTGTTTATTCCGTTGCGGTAATGAAAGATATCTGCTCCAAGTTATTGCTCCCGATTTTAAACAGAAAATGTTCGGTAAGGCTGGTGGTAGATAATATCGAGTGTATGCAGAGAGATATCGGAATATAAAATGAATGCTTATACCAAAATTCATATTCCGAACAAAAATGAGGTCATGGAAGATATGATTGCCATATGTAAAGCCATTGCAGACAGTTTGTTAACTCCAAAGCCTGCGGATGATATTAAAGCTATATTTGTTGAAAGTAATAATGGTGATTTGGAATTCTACGGCTTTATTGGTAACGGTACAGGAACGATTGATACCGATGGAAATTTACTCCGCATTGGCGATACAATTGAAATGCATTGTAAAAACGGGCATTCTTTAGAAGAGTATGTTTTAATGATATTGCCAAAACAAAAATCAATTAATTTTTTTAATGGCAAATTAGTTAAGTCATATAAGAATTTATCGAAAAATATTTCTTCTCAGGATCACGGCATATTCCATTTTATTTCTTGTCTGGATGAATATTATAAATCAATAGACAATTTGTTGTGATATTGATATAATACTTGTAGAATAATTAATTGACAAATTGGATTTTGTAGATTTGCTAAAATGGCTGATGCTGTATTGGAATACAGTGGTTTAATTGTTATGAAATTTGATTTGGGATAAAAGTTATTGTATGGCAATAAAAAGATTTTATTGCATATGGATGGAATTGTATAAAAGGAGAAGTTATGGACAAGAAAATTAAAACAGGTTTGGAATATGAAAAAATTAAAGTTCCTAATGAAATAGATGATTATAAAAGACAAAGTAATTCAATGGTTTCAATAAAGAACCTTCTTCAAAATAAAAATTATATTGTTGTATTGGACGCGAATATTCTTTTGAAAGTATATCGTTCATCGCCAGATTATGCTGAGTTTGTTCTAGAGTGTCTAGACAGTATAAAGGATTATGTTTGTATTCCATTTAATGTGTATTGGGAATATGAAAAACATAGAAAAGAAGAATATGGTAAAAAAGTAAAATCCATAGAGAAATCGGTTGAAACGTGTAATCAACTTATTTCAATTATAGAAAATAAAATAAAGGGTCAATGTGACGAACTATCAAAAAATGGTTATCCAAATATAGATGGACTTGTTGATAATTTAATGGAAAAGGTTGGTGAACTTAAAAATGAATTTGATTCATATTTTGTGGAACACCAAAATCTGGATTTCTTGAATAACTGGGATGAAGATAGAGTGCTTAATTTAATGAATTCATTTCGCAAAATGCCCGAGCCTTCTGCATCTTTTATATATAAACTATGCAAGGAGGGCGAGCATAGATATAAGTCACAAACACCTCCAGGGTATAAAGATTCAAAAAAAGATGGCGTTAGTAAATATGGAGATTTAATTATTTGGGCGGAGACGTATGAATACGCGGCATTAAATAATAAAAACATTATTTTTGTTACAGATGATGTAAAAGAAGATTGGTGGGAAAAATTAGATGATGGAAGAATTCTATTTAGAAAAGAATTAGTTAAAGAATTTTCGCGTAAGACCAAGATTGGAAAAGACTTAAGTAACAATTTAAAATTGATTCCATTGGTTGGATATGATCTATACCAAGCAATTGCTAGGGAGTTTATGATTGATGCACCAGATGCAATATCATTGATTTTGAATGCTACAGATGAATCTTTTGTAGATGAAGTACAAATGCAAGTATTTGAATCCGTTTGGAGTGAAATTGCTTACTCTGGAGCAAGTTTTCTTGATGAGAATAATTCTCATGTTGGGTCAGAGGGAGTAGATGAGTGGGAGTTGGATGATGTCGAATTTGATGGCTTTGAAAGAATAAACGTAGATTCTGGTATGGCAACATATATTATTTCCTATCTTATAGTAATATCAGGTGTGTCGTATGAATACTGGGGAAGAGATGACGATACAAAAGAAATAATTACTTCTCCAGGAAGAAGGCATAAGTGTTCTGGTAAAGTTGATGTGTTAATCACAAGAGCATTGGATACAGTAATTAATTGGAATGATGATTTTGAATACCAAGATGCAAAGATTAAGACTGCGTCTATTACGGAGGATTCATATGAAGATAACGATTCCGATTTCGATTTATATTGTGCGGAATGCGGAAAAAAAATAGGATATGAATGGGAATCCCTTTATAGCGACTATAAAGGAAATCCTATATGCGATGATTGTATGATTACAAATGAAAATGGATTTGTATGTCCTGGATGTGGGAATAAGTATCCTGAGGAAATGAGAGGTGCTTCGGGGACATTTTGCATTAACTGTGAAGATAAATATAATGTCTGATTGAACTATTAGGGAATAGAGTATAAAAGCGACCAAATGACTGATTTCTGGTATATCTTTGTATGGTTTGTTATCCAGTCAAATTGATATTTTATGAATGTCAAGGACTCAACAAATTTTAGTCTGTCGAAAAGTAAAAAAACTAATATAACAATAAAGTCCGATTGCTTTTCATAATGAATCTCAATCGGATTCTTATTTTGGAGGTGATTTATATGAGTGCAGAAATAGCTGCCGCAAAAGTTGCCGTTGCAGTTGCATCGGATAAGCGAGGGCGAGCTGCAATAGCTACAATCCTATGCTCATTAATTATGCTGTTCTTTCTGCCTTTGATTGTGTATATGGGTGTTATGAGCAATCTCGGTGAAATGGAGATTGACACCGTTCAGGCACAGCAGATGATAATGCAGAATATGTCAGCAGAAGGAAAAGCAAAACTACAGCATGTTGAAAATGTGATGAATGAGATTTCAAAGGAATGCTCGAAACGAAAATTAAAAAGTATCGTAAGTAAAAAGGCACAGGCGGTTTACGCTTGTGCCTTTTATGATATCGAGAAGTCTGATAATGATTTCATTTCAAAACTTGTTGATTGCTTTGAACAGGCAAAGGACGATAACGAACTGCTTAATATGATAAATTCCGCTTTCGGTACGAATATATCAGCCGAGGATTTCAGTCACTTAATGTCTGTAATTTCAAATACCGTTATCGATATTGATTTGAGTAATACAGATAAGAATAATCTTGATTTAGTTAAATGGGCACAAATGGCTTATGACAATAAATGGGGTTATGTTTGGGGTTCACACGGCAATGTTTTAACAGCAAATGAACTTAAAAGACTTGAAAAAACATTCGGCTCTCATGTTACCGATAAAGAAGAATATATTAAGTCTCATTGGCTCGGCAGACGAACTTCTGACTGTGTTGGATTAATTAAAGGCTACGGCTGGTATGACGAAACAAGCGGAACTATTAAATACGGAACAAACGGTATGAAAGATGTAACTGCTGATGGCATGTTTAATGCTGCTGTTGAGAAAGGACCTATAAGTACCATGCCTGATATACCCGGTATAGCGGTATGGCATCAAGGACATATAGGTGTGTATATCGGAAACGGATATGTGATTCATGCAGCAAATACATACGATGGTGTAATCAAAACACCGATTACCTCAAGCGGTTGGACACATTGGCTTAAAGTTCCGTATATTAACTATATTGAAGAAACGGAGGCTAATTCAAATTGAATATTTCAAACGAAAGGCAAAACGAAATTCTTGGCAATGTTCTTGATTGGTTTTCAGAACATTATGAGCAAGAAGAATTGCTCGACATATTGCATGATAAACTTGGAATGACTGATAGTGAGATCGATTTCTTTGGGTTTGATTTTGATAGCGATATTGAAGATGAAAAAGATCTCTCAATAGTCCATTTTCATAATGATGACGAAGATTATTGTTTGACTACAGACGCTCCATTTTATCTTTGGGAAGCTGCTAATGCATATGTCAATACAATTAAGGATGTCAAAAACCGTTGGAGTCTTGACAGTATTGCCGAAAACATTGCTGATGGCACAATGATAGATGAACGCATTTATCCGATACTTTGCAAGTCAATGGCACCGGATGGAAATATTGTATCTGTGGTTGACTTTAATCTTTCGGACAATGAATTATTTATCAAGTACAACAGAGATGATTTTTGGTATAAGTTTCATCTTGACGATATTTGCGATGCATATAATCAAGCAACATCAACGCCGGGATTAAGTCAAGTAATGCAAAAGCGAATGTTTCTTGAAACCATTGTTGAAAAGGATTTACAGATAAATCCGGATGAGACTAATGCTTTAGGCATTCCAAATATGTAAACGAAAAGCGGTATCAAACACGATACCGCTGATTTTTTATTAAGGAGGTATTATTTTGGTTATAAATACAGTTATGAGAAGAAAAGATTCTCAAGTTGATTTGCAAAAATGTGTAGTAGAAAAAGCAATTGAAATATCACAGGCGGAATTTTCGGCTTTGTGTAATGGCTTGCTTGAAGATAAGGATTACATATCAAAATATAAAGATCTTATGAGAGTTGACAATAACGGTATAACGCATTGTCTGCTTGTTTTAGGTTCTGATACCGAAGACGGAATTCTCATAAACAGTGAAGGCTATAATTATGCTCGTTATTCAGCATATATTCCTAATATTAGGCAGAGCGTAACACTTGAACAATTCCCGGCTCTTGAATCATTCAATAAGCGAATGATTGATGTAACCAATAGCATAATGAACCAAGCAATTGCAAGCTGTGAAGAATCAGGCGATCCCGAATACAGAGTTGATATTAACAAATACAACCGAGTCGGAGAACCTGCCGTGTATCCTGCATTGATTGATGATATGCTTAGGGATTTAGGTAATGTCGATGAAACACTTCTATACTCCGATAGTATTGACTTAATGCTTAACAGTAAAGCAATTGACATCCCTTTTGATTATTCTGATGAGGATTTTACAGACATTGAAATTTTATGTGCAAGACATGTGCTTTGGCTTTATGGCGGTGAAGGTGAAAAAATGGATTTAAGCGGCAAGGCATTTTTGAATGTTGATTTTTCGGGCAAGGATTTGAATGGTGCTGATTTTGAGAATTGCAAGTTTTATCACTGTACTTTTGATAATGCGTCGCTTGTTAACTGTAATCTGCAAAATGCGTTGTTCAGTAACTGTTCTCTGTATAATGTAACAGCTGAAGAAGCAGAATTGCAAAATGCACGATTCTTTTCTTGTAACCTTGCCAAGGCATTTTTCACACATAGTAATTTCAAGGAAGCCGTACTTAAAAGCTGTCAAACAACAAGTTCGAGTTTTATGAATTGCTGTATTGAAAATATTGCATTAGAGGAAACTGACTTACCCAATGATGAAATGTTTGACAGCGAATCAGATTGGATTAAAAATGATATTCCGGATTTTGAGCCAAATATGTGAGGTGACAGTTATGGATAACTTGAATAAAAAGGCAAGGCTTATTGATGATTGCTCTTGGGTTTTATATGAAGATGGTTCGGGACACATTGAGAACTCAGAAGGTAAGCAATTTTGCAGTTTCGATTATACAACACAAGAGGTTAAGGACTTAAATAACCAATGGCAATTTATGAATGAATATCCATACAGGACTCCGTGGGAAATGTTCAAGACCGATGTTGAAAATACGCTTGTTTCAAATGGTCTTGCTTCATATAACTATACTGTAAAATCAATTGCCAAGTTGGAGGAAAAGCTGAATATCAACAAGAATTTTCGATTATTTAATGGCAATCAATTTGTCGGTTGGAAATCATATTATGATTTGCCCAAAGTAGAAAAGGCATTATCGGATATGGAGGCTGCAATGAAAACTACAAACAGTTTTGATCTTTCAATTGCAGACAGATTATGCGATTTGTATCCTGTAGAGGCTGTTTGCTCAATGCTTACAGACAGCCAAAAAGAAATATTGATTTTGGGTGTAGAGTTTGAGCGTGATTTCGGCAATGATGTATCTGAAAATCTATATGAGATATATAAGGCAATAACTGCTGAAAATACAATGTTAAATGATACTCAACCTGAAATGACTATGTGAGGTGATATTATGAAAAATGCAATTGTAACAATACAATACAATGAAGAAAAATTAACTACACTAAATCTATTTTTAAAAAAGAAAAATGTTGATTTGAATTCGGAAATGACTAAACATTTGGACTTATTATATAACAGATATGTGCCGTTGCAAGTTAAAGAATTTTTCAGCATGAAGAACAATGATGCAAAAACAATTAAAAATAAACAAGGAGACAAAAAATGAAATACAAAGGTTTTAATGTAATTGTTTTTGTATCTACAAAAGTACAAAAATTTGATTATGATTCAAAAAAACATCAAACGTATAATGGCTTTAATTGTTTTATATATTCAAATTATGATGAAAATTGTTATACCCCATTAGATTGTTTTGATTTAGCGATTGGAATTGACATTAAAGAGAAAAAGTATTTTTGGGTTGAAGATTATATTAAAAATTATATTGATGATAAATTTGACGAATTGAAACAATTGGAAAAAGAGTATTTTTTAAATAAACACAATTGAATATATAATTAACAATTAGGGAGAAATAATTAGATGTCATAATTTATGTGATTTAATTATATAGGATGATAAGAATGGATGATATTGCAAAAAAATTGATTGCTCGTTGTTACAAAACCGATGAAGAAATAAATATTATTGATTTTGAGGAATTGTTCAATGACGAGATAATTGATAGATGATTTGAATATGCAACAAGAGGTTAGAACGTGTGGTCTCTTAAAAGATTCAATATTTATTTGTTTACATAAATTTGATGATACAGGAGGAATTGTTGAATAAGAATTTTTATCAAATGCCAAACAATATATTTGCTTTTCATATGAATAAATATGAAATTGTTGTTTATTCGTATCTTGTGTGCTGTGCGGGAAAAAAGAAAGAATGCTGGCCTAGTCTTACTACAATATCAAGGGTACTTGGAATATCAAGAGGCACAGTAGTAAAAGCAATTGACAAACTTGTACAACTGCGGTTAGTTGACAGAGTGCAAATCATGATGGAAAACAAAAACGGAATGATGGTTATGCGAAATAACCATTATTTTATTTTGCCATTTGAGGATGCTTGGCAATTATATATGAACAATGGTATTCATTATTGAACCCATAATAGTCGCATTTGAAACGGTAATATAACAATATGAAGTAAATAACAAATTATATAGCCTTGTAAGACGATGTTTGCGTACTTTTAATGAATGTAAAGGTTGTACCCGACAAAAGCAAAAAAGCTGCTTTTGAGCCATTTGCTAAAATTTGATACTCCGCCGAATTGTTAGAGTTATATTCGTCTGATTCTGTGCAGGAATAAAGGACTGCGCTGTAAACGCAGTCACGGTTCACATCGTCGAGCAATGCTCGCCGATTTTCAACAATTAAAATATACGCTGTTGAAAAATCTATTAAGCGTAGAAAAATGAAAATATGCAATAATGGCAACAATAAAAACGTATACCGAAAGGGGTGTGGTAAATATGGAAATTAAAGATTCTTCTTTTTCTGAAAAGGGTCGATATTCATTGTGGCTGTCTAATGAGAATATAAAGAAGGCTGATATGGTTTATCCACTTGACCGTTGTAAAAGCCGTTCGGAATTTATAGACAGAGCAATACGATTTTACTGCGGATATGTTGAAAGCAGTATCGCAGAAGATTATATAGCAGATGTATTTGTGCAAACATTATTTCCTAAACTTGATAATATGAAAAAGGATTTAATAAAATCTGTATATAATATGGCTCTGCAATTATCAATGCTGATACACTTTGAAGCTACATCTTGTGATTACAGTGATGAAGAATTAAGACAATTAAGAAACAAGTGTATTGTAGATATAAAAAAAGCTCAAGGAGTAATAGATTTTGAAAAAGCAATTCATTATCAGCGAGGTGACGAATGAGTCAACTGATTGTTAAATGGAGATATATGAGTCCCGATTCAAAAGCCAATGCAAAAAACTTAATAAAATATATTGCTAAAAGAGATGGCGTTGAATTCACTGATGAATGTTGGAGAGGAAAAAAGATTACTAAATATCAGGAAGAACTGATTAAACAGTTAATAAACGACTTCCCCTCTGCAATTAATTCAGAAGAATATAAAGTGTACTTTGAAAAGCAAACAAGGGGTGCAGCCTCCGATTTAATTACACAAACACTTGATTACAACTTGGATATGGTTGCAAAAAGAGAAAACTATGTTGATTACATCGCACACAGACCGGGAGTAGAAACATACGGCAAGCACGGGTTATTTTCAGATGTTAATGTTCCTGTTGATAATCTTGATAAAATTGCAAACCGAGTTGCAAATCAAAACGATAATGTTCATACATATATTATTTCACTTTCAAGAGAAGATGCTGTCAGACTTGGATATGATAATGCAGAAAACTGGATGGGATTGATTCGGGAAAACAAAATGAATTTTGCTAAAGCACTCGGCATACCTTACTCTGATTTAGAGTGGTATGGTGCTTTCCATAATGAATCATATCATCCCCATGTGCATCTTGTAATGTTTTCAAAAAGTCAAAAAGCATTTATAACAAAGGACTGTCTTGAAAATTTAAAAATGAGTTTATCAAGACAAGTCTTTGCTGATGACAGAATTGAGATATATAAAGAGCAAAACAAAATAAGATCTCAAATGAGCGAAACCGTAAAAAATAAAATAGACCTTCTCATTTCTTCAATTAACAATAATAATTTTCAAAATGATAATATTGAAAAAACATTAATAGAACTTTCAAAACAGTTTGAAAATTATAAGGGGAAGGCAGTATATGGTTACCTTCCGAAATCAATGAAAAAGAAAATTGATTTTATCATTGAAGAACTTGAAAATGATAAGAACATTTTTGAATTATATAATTTATGGTGTGAATATAATGATGAAATAATAGGAATGTATCAACAAACAAAATCAAATTACATACCGTTATCTCAAAATAAAATTTTTAAACCATTGAAAAATATAATTATAAAAGAAGCACTGAATATTTGCAACAATCAAATAACTTTTGATGATGTTGTTGATGAAAATGATGAGCCGGCAGAAGCGAATGTTGTTGATAAATTCTTTTATGAGAACAATCCTGGTTTATATGAATATCAAATTTCAAAAAAATATCTTGATAATAATTCAGAAAATTATGATTCAAAAATCGGAATTGAAACTCTAAGAAAATCTGCAAATATGGGTTGTGTTCACTCTTTATATTTATTGGGAAAATACTATATGGATGGTATTTTTCTAAAAAAGGATTTAAACAAAGCAGAAAAAACATTTATAAAAGCTGATAATATGAATAACTGCTATGCTCAATATAGGCTTTCAAAAATATATTTTGATTCTAACGGCGATTTATTTAATCCACAAAAAGGAATGGAGTTTTTATGTAAATCTGCTTCGAGCGGTTATAAATATGCTTTATATCAACTTGGCAAAATATATTATAATGGCGTATTTGTTGAAAAAGACATAAATAAGGCTATACAATATTTAATGTCAGCAGCCGAAAAAGATTGCGAATATGCTGAAAATTTGCTTGAGTATATAAACAACAACAGCAAGGAATGGCAGAGCTACACTGCTATCCTTGCTGTGTTAAACGATTTATCTAAATTGTTTAAGAAGGAGTTCGACAATAAGTACAAGCTTGCACCTCATACTGATAGAAAAACTCTTCAAAAAATCAATGAGAAAAAACTGGCTATGGGATTAAAAATATAATCATTCGTCTTGTGTTTCATTAACATTATCTTTATTTTTTCTATTCTTTTCATTACATTCGTTATTTCTATATAAATCAAATATAATATGCTTTATTCTTCTGTTTGTTTTAACTACTAAAATAATATAAATGAAAATCATAGCAATAATTATTGCTGTGAAAAGTTCAGTATTAAATGTACTAATTTTTAGATATTCAAATGCAATTTCAACAAGCAAGGATACGAAAGGAATCGGTGATAAAAACTTAATCATTTCAAAATCTTTATTAGCACAATCTAAACAATATTCCAAATATCGTTTATCTTTTTTTAAAGAAGCAAAAAATCTTGAATAATCATATTTTTCTTTGTTTTGATTTATTGAATAAATCTTAAAATTTTCAATATAATCAGTATATTTCAACAAATATCTTGCTTCTTTATACTTTTTATGAGCCATATAACAATTGGTTAACAAAAAAATTTCAATACACAAGAATATAAATGTATTCTTATTTATGTAAACAAATAAATTATTAATATCAAAATTAATAATACCAACAAATAGGAGCATACATGCAAATATTATAAATTCAAACGCCAGCATTTTGGGTAATTCTTTTAATGAACACCTATAGTATAAATTTTTACGTTTTTCCTCATCCGTACCTCTGGTATTCCTTGTTTCGATGAATGATTTAGTTATTTTTATAAAAGTTGTTATAACAGTACATAATGTAATAAAGCAACATATTTGTTCAATTACAGAAAAAAACAGTTTAAAATCCATATGATTCATATTCTCCTTATATTTTATTTCAAAAACAAGTATACAATAAAATAAAATCATGTCAAATATTTTTAGGAGATGATAACATACAAACAAATTTAATACCACTAATTATTGCAGGGGCAGTAATAGGATTGATTTTTCTTCTCATCACTGTTTTTTCATACATATACAGTTTGAACAGTATAAAAAGTAAGACAGTTGGTGACGGACAACATGGCACAGCCCGTTTTGCGTCAAGAAATGAAATGAGAAAAACATATAAGGAAATTCCGTTTGAAGTTCAATTATGGAGACAAGGTAAAAATCTTCCGAAAATTCAAGGTACTCTTGTAGGACAAAAAACGATTGGGAAACGAACAAAAGCATTAATAGATGATGGCGATGTTCATACTTTAATGATTGGTGCTGCCGGAGTTGGTAAGACAGCATATTTTTTATATCCTAATTTAGAATTTGCATGTGCATCAGGAATGAGTTTCATAACCTCGGATACCAAAGGTGATTTATACAGAAACTATGGAGAAATTGCAAAAAAATACTACGGATATAATGTATCAGTTATTGATTTAAGAAATCCAACAAGATCAGATGGATTCAATCTTTTGTATCTGGTTAATAAGTATATGGATCTTTGGAAAGAAAATGAAGAAGAAATTTCTTACAAAGCTAAGGCTGAAAAATATGCAAAGATAACATCAAGGACAATTATATCGAGTGGAAGTGACACTTCTTCATACGGACAAAATGCATACTTTTATGATGCGGCAGAAGGTCTATTAACGGCATCAATTCTATTGGTATCTGAATTTTGTCCCAAAGGAACTCGTCATATAATAACTGTTTTTAAAATTATACAAGAACTATTGAAAAAGGAAGATTCAAGTAAGAAAAATGATTTCTCAAAAATAATGGATTTACTTCCGGATGAACATAAAGCAAAATGGTTCGCCGGAGCTGCACTTAATACATCTGATCAATCAATGGCGTCGGTTATATCAACGACGCTTTCAAGGTTAAATACATTTTTAGATAGTGAAATGGAATCAATACTTTGTTTTGATACTTCATTAGATGCAGAAAAATTTTGCAATACAAAATCAGCTGTATTTTTGGTTATGCCTGAGGAAGATTCAAGTAAATATTTTATGATTTCTTTAATTGTGCAACAATTATACAGAGAAATATTATTGGTTGCAGATGAAAAAGGCGGAAAATTAGACAACAGGATTATGATGTATCTTGATGAAATGGGAACAATACCAAAAATTGAATCGGCAGAAATGATGTTTTCGGCTTCAAGATCAAGGAGAGTATCAATAGTTGCAATAATACAATCATTTGCCCAGCTAAATCAAAATTATGGAGAAAATGGTGCGGAAATTATAACTGATAATACGCAATTGACTATATTCGGAGGCTTTGCACCTAATTCTAAATCTGCTGAAATTTTATCAAAAGCAATGGGAAATAGAACGGTTATGTCAGGGTCAATAAGTAAGAGCAAAAATGACCCTTCGCAATCATTACAAATGATTGAAAGGCCACTTATGACGCCTGATGAATTGAAATCAATGCCTAAAGGACAATTTATTGTAATGAAAACAGGCTCGAATCCTATGATTTCAAAATTGAAACTTTTCTTCAAATGGGGTATAATATTTAATGATACATATAAGCTTACCGAAAGAGAAAAAGGAAAAATAAAATATTCAAGTAAGAATGAATTAAAACAAGAAATATTAAAAAGATATCCAAGAGCTGACAGATTAAATAAAACTGTTAATAACAGTGATACACCATATAGTTATACACAAAAAACCAGAAAAGCACCAAGGTTTGATAATTATTAAAACGTTTATGCACATAAAATATACTTTTTTGTAAATAATCCAAATACTAAAAGTGATTTAAGTTATAATATCATAAATAATTACAGATTGGATGTTTTATATGAAATCAAATTTAAAATACATGCTTACTAATTGGCTAAAGTGGGATCCGAAAAGTCTAACCTATTTTCTTATACGAGTTCCTGCGTTGGTGTTTCAGCCGATTGTAACGGCATACATACCAAAGGCTATGATTGACTGCATTGAAAAGGGTGTTACAACAGAGCGATTAATTCTTGTTGTTGCACTTTTGAGTGTTCTTGTTGCGTTGACAACATGGCTTGCACCCTTTATGCAGGAACTTTTAAACGGTAGCGCACGCATCATCCGTATGCGCTATGCCGTTTTGGCTTTTCACAAAAATCTTAACACGGATTACACAAATATAGAAAGCCTTGAAGGCAGAGAAAAGAACAAAAGAGCAATGGAATTTTACCGAAGCTACTATTCATCATCTGCCGATTTTCTTGATACCTGCAATCAACTTCTGGTTTGTATTGTGGGCGTTATAACCTCTCTTGCACTCATCTATAAAATCAATATCGTTATGATACTAATTATCCTTGCGACCTGTGTTGCCGAATTTATTTTACTGAAATACCTAAACAAAAAAGAAAAGGGCGTTAAGGATGCAAGAAGCAGTATTTTCGTTAAGTTTGATTATTACTATTCATTGAGTAAGGATTTAACTGCCGCAAAAGATATACGGCTTTACGACTTTACCGACTATTTCTTGTATGCGGTTGCAAGACTGATTAACGGCTTGGAGAATATAACCTCAAAATATATGCACCAAAGCATTAAGGTTGGCGGAACAAGGGCACTTCTCAACCTCGCACGTGAGCTTGTTGCATACGCTTATCTTACATATTTAGTGTGCCAAAAAAGGCTTTCCGTTTCCGATTTTATTTTCTATTTTGGCATTATCACAGGATTTTCAAATTGGATAACGAATGCGGTGTTTCAATATTCAAATATTGAGCGATGCTGTAACGACTGTGCCGCATTTCGTGAATTTATCGAAAGTAACGGGGAAAGCAAAAGCAAGCCAAGTGCTGATTTTGGTGATATTAAATCAATAGAATTTAAAAATGTTTCGTTCACATATCCTTCTGCCGAAAACAGCACAATAAACGATATGTCCTTTAAGGTAAATAAGGGCGAAAACATAGCAATAGTTGGCGAAAACGGTGCAGGCAAAACAACGGCAATCAAGCTGCTTTGCGGCCTTTATTATCCCACTAAGGGTGATATTTTAATAAACGGAAAAAGTAGTCGTGTTTTTTCAAGTGAAAGCTATTTTGATTTGTTTTCTGCGGTATTTCAGGACTACGGCTTTTTGCCTATGACCATAGCGGAAAATATCTGTGCATCAACCAATTACGATAAGGAAAGGCTTTATTCTGCATTTGAAAAGTCAGGCATTGCCGATAAAATCAACAGCCTTAACAAAAAAGAAAACACCTTTATGATTAAAGATGTTTACAAAGACGCAGTCGATTTTTCAGGTGGAGAAAAGCAAAAGCTATTACTTGCCAAGGCAATTTACAAAAATGCGCCGGTGCTTATCCTTGACGAGCCTACCGCTGCACTTGACCCAATTGCAGAAAATGAGCTGTATCTCAAATACAACGAAATGACCAACAATAAAATATCCTTTTTCATTTCTCACAGGCTGTCATCAACACGCTTTTGCGACAGGATTTTGTTTATTAAAGACGGAAAAATAGCAGAAAGCGGAACACACGAGGAACTTATGGCACTCAAAGGCTCATATTACAGAATGTATCAGCTTCAAAGCTACTATTATAAAGAGATGGGAGGCGAGGCGGTATGAAAAAAATAAAAACCATTTTTTCTGCTTTTAAAGAAATACACCGCCTTGAAAAGCGGTTGCTACCCACCTCAATAGTTGTTGCAATCATTACGGCGGTTATGCCGTTTATCAACATTTGGTTCACCTCAAAAATAATAGATTTGCTTGATGTCGGAACAAGTATGAGCGACCTTGCGGTATATATCGGCTTGGCGGTTGGGATTAATGCTGTTTTATTCTTCATCAATTACTTTTTAGGTGATATTTACTTTATGTTCCGCTCGCTGATGTATAACAAGGAGCTTCAAAACATATCCGCAAAGCTTTTTAAAGCGGAATATCAAAAGCTTGAAAGCAGTGATTTTAAAGAGCTTATACATAAGCATTCCGAGGCACAGGACAGAGTTTTCTCGTCATTTGTGCAGTTTAGTTGGATGATGCGTGATTTCATTTCGGGAGTGGCAACGCTGATAATTTCCGTTATTATCATCATTCCGCTTTTGAAAATCGGATTTACCAAAACAGGTGATACTTATTTTGAAAGTCCTGTTTTTCTGCTGACGATTTTCGGCGCAATAGCAATTATGGCGGTTATTATCCTTATTGTTGCAACGCAGATGAATAAGGCATGGTTTAAGGCAGGAGACGAATATTCACGGCTTGACAGAATTTTTTACTATTTTCTAAATATGTTTTCCGATTACAACACCGGAAAGGAAATCCGCCTTTATAAAGAGCAGAATTTGATTGAGCACACCGCAACGGATAAGCTGCTGACAGACGGCGAAAAGCTGCTTAAAAAGGCTTCGCTTCACACCGCAAAATCAAGCTCGTTTGTTGCAATCCTCGGTGCACTTGTAGGCTTTGGAATTTATCTTTTTATCGGCGTTAAGGGTTTATACGGTTTATTTGGCATAAGCTCGCTTGTGCTTTACTGCGGTTCCTTTATGCAGATAATAAACGGCATTATGAAAATGGCGGTTACCTTTGGCAAAACTGCCGAAATGGTGCCTTTGGTAAACTATTACTTCGAGATAGTGAATGCAAATGACAATATGACCTACGGCGAAAAAGAGTTTGATTTATTGAATAAATTTGAAATTGAATTTAAAAATGTTTCCTTCAAGTATCCTAATACGGAAAGCTACGCCCTCCAAAACATCAACCTTAAAATCAACAACGGAGAGCACCTTGCGGTTGTTGGCAGAAACGGAAGCGGTAAAACAACATTTATCAAACTGATGTGCAGACTTTATGATGTAACTGACGGTGAGATACTTATAAATGGCATCAATATTAAGGAATACTCAAAAGAAAGCATTATTAAGCTGTATTCGGTTGTATTTCAGGATTTTAAAATCTTTTCAACAACGCTTGCACAGAATATTTCGGCAAATGAGGAATACGACAAAGAAAGACTTTATGATACACTCGACAAAGCAAATATAAAAGACAGAGTGCTTGCTATGGAAAATAAGGAAAGCACCTATCTTTATAAGGATTTGGATAAATCCGGTGTTGAAATATCCGGCGGCGAGGCACAGAAGCTTGCGCTTGCAAGAGCACTTTACAAGGATAGTCCTGTGGTTATTCTTGACGAGCCTACTGCGGCTCTTGACCCTGTTGCTGAGAATGAAATATATAATCGCTTTAATTCCTTTGTTGACAACAAAACAGCGATTTATATTTCCCACAGACTATCAAGCTGTGTGTTCTGCAATCGCATAGCAGTATTTGATAAATCACAGCTTGTTGAAACCGGCACACATCAAGAATTACTTAATGCAAATGGCAAGTACAGCGAACTTTGGAATGCTCAAGCAAAATATTACAATTGAAGAAGGAAAAACTAATTAATGAATGAGTTTATATTAAAAATCAATGAAAATCCAACATTAAGAGAGTTACACAACACCGCTTTTTCCTTTTCTGTGTTAGAAAAGGAAGAAATACCAAAATCTTGGATCTTAACAAATTTTTTTGTTTTACGATATGATCAAACATTAACTTATAATGTTAAATTCTTTTTGAAATGGGGTTGTTTTTCGAGGAAATTCGTTTTCTATTATGATAATATGAATATTATTGAAAAGTTGATTATGTATATTAATCGTGGATATTATATATATATGGAGCTTAATGAATATTATATTCCAAATAGACCAGCATATAAAAACCATAATTTTTATCATGATTTATTAATATACGGATACAATAAAAACAATCAAAATTTTTCAACTATTGCGTATAATAAAGATGGTTTGTATAAATCGCAATTAATATCTTTTACAAACATAATTGAAGCGTATTGTGACTATAAGTATAAATACGAACTTAAAATTATGCCATTTTGCATTTCAAAAAACTACAACTTTGAAAAGTTTGATAAAAATACAATAAAAAAGAATTTTAAAAGAATGTTATATCCATCTAATAATCGTATAGGAAATAATGCGTATAACGAATTATTAAACCACATAGATCATATGATTGATAAAAATAAAAAACTAGATTTGAGGGCATTTAGGACAATTTCCGAACATGCTAAAACGTTAATTTATTTAAATGATTTTTTCAATATTAAGCAAGAAGATTTTGATAATTTATTAGAATTGAAAAAGAAAGCTGATTATATATTCTTTTTGGCAATTAAATATAACTTAACATTGTCTAATAGCACAATAAAAAAAGTCAAAAAAAATACTATAGAATATATAAATAGCCAAAAAAAACTTTTAGAGAAACTAAATGAAATGATTTTTAAATGATTATTAATTTTTTTGCTATCCTTTTATAAAAAACAAAAGAAACATAAGAAATAATAGTTAACATAACCAATAAGGGGGACAGATTTAATTCTGTCTCTTTTGTTGTTACAAATGGAGGTGATAATAATTTATAATAATTTTGAAGATGTTCCTATTATTATGTCTGTTCCACAAGCAGCAGAAATTTTGGGCATTTCGGCAGTCAGTTTATATAAATTAATTCAAAATGATAAAAGTTTTCCTGTAATTAGTATAGGAAGAAGAAAGACCGTCCCTAAAGAGCAACTGAAAGTTTGGATTAACCGTAATTGTAAACGATAGTTTGTAATAGTTTTGTATACTGAATATGCTGGATAAATAACCTTCTTTGTGATATTGTGGTCTTGAAAAAAGAAAGGAGAATCATTATGGCTAAAAGAAATAATGGTATGGGAACACTAAGAAAACGAAAAGACGGTAGATGGGAAGGTAGGTTTAATACTGGAGTAGATGAAAATGGTAAAAAACAAGTAAAATATATACTTGCTAAAACCAAGACCGAATGTAATGAAAAATTGGAGAAAGCAATTAAAGAGTATGAAGAAGCACAGCTGATTTTAAATCGCTGTGCTTTTCTTAATAATGCTAATCCAACACTTGAGGAATGGTATGAAATATGGATGGAATCATTCTGCAAAGCGAGTGTAAAAGAATATACAGCAAACGGATATAAGCAATATTTTAATGCTAAGATAATACCCAAAATAGGAAATATTAACATTAAAAATTTAACTACAGTTGTATGTCAACAATTTTTAATGGACTTGTATCAAAACGGAAGAATAAGAAATACTAAATCGAAAGGTAACGGATTGTCGGTAAAAACAGTCAAAGATATTAAAATCGCACTGCAAACTTGTTTGCAAAAAGCAGTAGATGAGGAACTTATACCAACTAATCCTTGTAAAAAAGTTCAGTTACCAAAGGACGAACCCAAAGAAATGCAAACACTGAAAGCAAATGAACTTGCGGCATTTTTGCAAGAAACAAAGGATTCCGGTTGCTATGAGTTTTATCTGCTTGAAATCACAACAGGCTTACGACTTGGTGAAATACTTGCACTGACTTGGGATGATCTTGATATGAAAAACAAAACGATATCCATAAACAAGCAAGTGCAGAGAATCAAAAGTGAACTTAAAGCGACAACCCCTAAAACAACGGCGTCAATTAGAAAAATCAGTATATGTGACGAGTGTTTAAATCAATTGATTATTTTAAGGAGCAGACAACGACTGAATACAAAACTGATCTTTCCATCACCAATTACAAATGGCTACAGAGATCCATCATCAATAACACGAAAATTGCACCGAATGCAAAAACGGGCAGGTGTACCGCAAATACGTTTTCACGATTTGCGACACAGCTTCGCAACCTTATCGCTTGAACAAGGAATGGATATTAAAACAATATCACATATGCTTGGACACACCGATGCAGGTTTTACAATGAACACTTATATGCATGTAACAGAGTCAATGCAACAAACGGTTGCAAACGCTATGGGAAACCTGGTCGCAGAAAAAGAAAATGAAAAACGCATAAAAATAATACAGTACACAGCATAAAACAGAGAAACAGGCAGTCTTGATTTTTACATCAAGACTGCCTGTTTTTTCTTTGAAAAGCGATGTGGTCAAATTGTGGTCATGTGGATTATTTTTATGATAAATATGTTATAAATATTAACAAGAAAGGCAAATATGGAGATTTTAATTTTCGGATAAAAAGTTTATTTATTATTTGATTCATAAATTCAATTTGATAAATTATAAAAAGTAAAAAGTCCCGAAAACGCAATGTTTACGGGACTTTTTGGTACGCTGGAAGGGACTCGAACCCCCGACCTACTGGTTCGTAGCCAGTCACTCTATCCAGCTGAGCTACCAGCGCATACCAATAAAAATATATCAACTTATTCAGTTGTTAACAAAATATCCACAAGTCAACCTTGTGTTTCGTAGCCAGTCACTCTATCCAGCTGAGCTACCAGCGCGTATATGTGTTGCACTTTTTGTGCTTTAATACTATAACACAAATAAAATCGAAATGCAACACTTTTTTTATTTTTTGTAAGGATTATTTGAAATATATTTTTCGAGTATATCACCGGCGAGTTCTACAAGTTCAGGGCAAGGGCGCTTTTTGTAATACTCTTTTGTGCGTTTTTCGGCAATCGGTGAATCCGGCCCCGGCTTTGAAATGCCAAGAAGTTCACGGCATATAATTGAACCGTTTTCTTCCTTATATTCATTTGCTACTGCCTGAACTCTCTTGTAAATGTCGGATTTTTCATCATCATAAAGCGCTGAAATCACGAAAGTCATTCCCGAAACAGCACCGCATACTTCTCTCATTCTGCCAATTCCGCCGCCAAAGCCGATTGTAAGCTTTGCCACAAGTTCTTTTGGCATATTCATTTCATCTGCAAATGCCACAGCAACTGCTTGCGAACAGTTAAGTCCGTTCATAAAATTTTCTCTGGCAATTTTTCCTTTTGTCACGGTAAACACTTCCTTAATATTATTCGCCGAAAACGATGTCACTGCTTGTACTTTCGGCTACGGTAGTATCAGGAGCTTGGGTTTCAACAGGGGTAAATACCGCCGAAAAGCTTGCGTTTTGATTTGCGGTGAATGAATATTTTTCACTGCTGCTTACTTTTATTCCGTTAGAATACCAACCGTCAAATTGATAGCCTTCATCAGCAGTTGCAACAAGAGTTACGGTTTTACCGTTTTCGTACTTACCGTCACCCTGAGTTTGGCCACCGCCGCTTGAACTTGTGTTTATTATCCAAAGGGATTTTGTGGTTTCCTTTGTGGTTTTTTCAGTGGTGGATTCGGTGGTTTTTTCAGTAGTTCTTTCTTTTGTGGTGCTGCTTCTTGAAAGCTCGTCCCTCTCGGAAACCTTGGTAAGCGGTGTTGTGGTTGAGGTATCCTTATTTTTATTATGCGCAATTACAGCAATGCTTGAAACGATTGCGATAAGAAGAACAGCAAGTATAGCAATAATTATCAGACTCTTTTTTTCAGAATTTTTGTTGCTGCCGTTATTGTTTTGCGGTTTGCCGTATTGATTATCATTATAATCATTATTGTTATTGTTTTGTGGTTGATAATTTTCACCGTTTACAGCTTTGAAAGTTTGGGTTTTATCGTTATCATCAATGGCGGCATTGTCAAAATCATCTTCATCATAAAGCGGAGAACCGCATACTTCACATATGTATCTGTTATCATCATTATCTGCACCGCAGTTTTTACATCTCATTTTCGTCACTCCTTAGTTTTAAATACATCTTAATACTCGTTATTTATCGAAAATAGTATATCATAATGTTGTATAAATCTCAATGTAAAAATGAATTTTTTAAAAATTATGACTTATTTTTAAAATTTCTATTGACTTTTTGTGAGATTTAATATAAATTTAATATGTAGCGTTTTATAAAACGGATTCGTATAATTCTGAAAGGGGACCCCTGAAAATGAACAAATATGTGAAGAAAGGCTTATGCCTTGTGCTTGCTACCGGTTTGATTGCAAGCTCATTTGCGGGATGTGCAAAAGTAAATTATGTAACTAACGGAGCTATTAAAGCTATCCATCAAATTAAAGACGGTAGTTGGCAAAACCAAACAGGCGGTGAAGAGGCAGGCTCTTCAGACGACACTTCTGTTCTTGAAAAGTCATTTGAAGCCGGTAAATACGGCGGAGTTGAATTCAAGTCACTTGAAGATGTAGCTAATTACTATAAGGAAGCATATGATTATACCAAGAGCCTTACTGCTGAGTATACTAACAAAGAAGGCAAAACAGAAACATTCTACAAACTTCTCGGTAACGAAGAAATCAATGTTGGTTCTGTAATGATTGACGGTAAGGAAAATGCAGTTATTAACAAGCTTGTTCCTGGTATCGTTGGCGGTTTATTTAAGCCGAATATTTACGGTCTTGTACCTTGTAACAACCGTAACCCTAAGCTTGACAACTCAAATACAGATGAAGCAAATCCTGGCGAAAAGGACTTCAGAAAGTCATATGTAACCAAGGATGATGTTCTTGATGCTAACATCACAGATAACGGTGACGGTACTATCACAATGGTAATTCAGCCAAAGGCTGCAGAAATGAGTATGAGAGGTGAGGACTCACAGGGTAACTTCTTTGAAGTTCTCGGTGATATTTCAGGCACTGTTGCTCAAATTTCTGTAATTTCATTTGCACAGGGTACTGCTGAAGATAACATTAAGGTTACTTATAAGGGCGGTACTGTAACTTGCACAATTGATACAAAGACTAAGGAAATCACCAAGGCTGAGTACAATATGGTTGCAGAAGTAGCTGTTAACCACGCTACTGTTACAGTTATTAAAGATAAGAGTGCATCTCTTTCAATTTCTTATAAAAACACATTCCCTGCTTCTGATAAATATCTTAAGGAAACAAAGGGCGTAGTTAGAAAGTAATAGTTTAACTAATCAAAGAGCTTGGACATTGTTCCAAGCTCTTTTTACATTATGTTAATTGAATAAACTTTAATAATAGTTTATAATATGCATATAATTTTAGAATGGAAGGGGTATCTTATGCGTGAGATTTTAAACATAAATAAAGGCTGGAAATTTTCTAAAGGTGTAAGCAGTGTGCCGAGTGAACTGCCTGATGATTGGCAAGATGTTGATTTGCCTTATACTTGGAACGGTGATGACGGGCAAGACGGCGGAAACGATTATTATCGCGGCAAAGGGTATTTTGCCAAGATTTTAACTAAAGATAAAATGCCGCAGGGTGAAGAAATTTATATTCAGCTTGACGGTGTTAATTCAACAGCCGAAGTATATTTTAATGGTAAAAAACTTTGTGAGCATAACGGCGGATATTCCGCTTTCAGAGTCAAGCTTGATGATATTAAGGATGAAAATTTGCTTGTTGTTACGGCAGATAATTCACCGAATGATTATGTGTATCCGCAAGTTGCCGATTTTACTTTTTACGGTGGCATTTATAGGGATGTTAAGCTTATAGGTGTTTCAAAAAATCATTTTGACCTTGACTTTTTTGGCTCAACAAGCTTTGCTGTAACCCCTGTCATCAGTGGAAATGATGCAAAAATCACACTTGATGCATATTGCAACGGTGAAGTTGAATTTGAAATTGATGACGGAAACGAAGTTGTTGCAAAAGCAAAGGCGAGCGGCAAAAACCCGAGTGCTGTGCTTGAAATTAAAGATGTTCACCTTTGGGATGGTGTTGAAGACCCATTTCTTTACAATGCAAGTGCAAAGCTTATAGTAGACGGGCAGGTTGCAGATGAAGTTAAATCCCGTTTCGGCTGCCGCACATTTGAAATTGACGCACAAAAAGGCTTTATTTTAAACGGAAGGCCATATCCGTTAAGAGGTGTTTCAAGGCATCAGGACAGGCCGCATATAGGCAATGCCCTTTTACCTGAACATCATAAAGAAGATATGGATTTAATTTGCGAAATGGGTGCAAATACAATCCGCCTTGCGCATTATCAGCACGCACAGTATTTTTATGATTTGTGTGATGAAAGAGGTATAATTGTATGGGCTGAAATTCCGTATATTTCAAAGCATCTTGAAAAAGGTGTTGAAAATACAATATCACAAATGAAAGAACTTATTTTTCAAAATTACAATCATCCGTCAATTGTGGTTTGGGGACTTTCAAACGAAATATCAATGGGCGGGGCAACACCTGCCATCGTGCAAAATCATAAAATGCTAAATGACCTTGTTCATTCAATTGATAAAACAAGGCCTACCACCGAAGCAGTTCTTACAGCGTGCAATATCAATGAGGAATATGTGCATATTTCCGATGTGCTTTCGTACAACCATTATTTTGGCTGGTACGGCGGTGATGTTTCAATGTATGGCAATTGGTTTGATAATTTCCATAAGAAATATCCTAATAAAGCAATTGGTATGAGTGAATACGGATGCGAGGCTCTTAATTGGCACACAAGCAATCCCGAACAGGGCGATTATACAGAGGAATACCAAGCATATTATCACGAAGAAGTAATTAAGCAAATAGCAAAAAGGCCGTATATGTGGGCAACTCATGTTTGGAATATGTTTGACTTTGCTGCCGACGCCCGCGCAGAAGGCGGCGAAAACGGTATGAACCATAAAGGCCTTGTTACATTTGACAGAAAGTATAAAAAAGACAGTTTTTATGCATATCAGGCTTGGCTTTCAAAAAAGCCTATGCTTCATATTTGTGGTAAAAGATATGTTGACAGGGTTGAGGATGTAACTAAAATCACTGTTTATACAAATCTTGATGAAGTTGAACTTTTCGCAAACGGTGAAAGTGTAGGAAAGCAGAAAAAGGGCGAATTCCCGTTTTTCTACTTTGAAGTTAAAAATGAGGGTGAAACAACACTTGTTGCTAAAGCAGGCGAATTGACCGATGAATCCAAAATCAAAAAAGTTGATAAGTTTAATGAAGATTACAGGCTTAAAGAAGAGGGCGCGGTAATCAATTGGTTTGAAATTGAAACTCCGGCAGGATATTACAGTGTAAACGATACTTTGGGTGATATTCTTTCAACATTCAGAGGTAAGATTTGTGCAGTAAAGCTTCTGATGAAAATGAAAAAGGCACTCACTCCAAAAGCCCCTAAAGAAAAAGGTAAGAAAAAGCAGGGTGCTGAAATTATGGGCTTTAAGCTTAACGACATCAACAAAACTATGATTGATATGTTGAAAGGATTTACCGTAAAAAGAGGGCTTATGATGCTTGGCGGTAAGTTTACAAAAGAGCAAATTCTTGAAATAAACGCAATGCTCAATAAGGTTAAGAAAAAATAATATTTTGTAAATAAAGGCAGAAACTATTATCGGTGATAATGTGTTTTATGTTTTTGATGATGAACTTAAGAGTATTGAAATAGAAGAAATAAGCAAAAATATGCTTTGCGCAGGATTTATGACGGTTGGCGAGTTTGAACGGCTCGCCACCGTTTTTTCTTTGCCTAAAAATATTGTAGAACTTTGCAAAAAAGACAGTGATAAAAATTTTTTAACCAAATTTTTAAATGATGATTTGACTTTTTTGCGCTTAAATATAATGTGTAACAATAATAAAAATAATGAAATAGCACTTATCGTAATGAAAAATATGATTATGGCTGTTGATATTTATGATGAATTTTCGTTTAACCAAAAATGCTTTTTAAACGCACTTTCAAATTGCGCCTGCGAAAGTGTGACAGCGGAAAAATTGATATGCTCGTTTCTTGAAATTATTGCAAAGCAGTGCTCTGCAAATTATAATGAGGAGGAAGATATTTCGGCTCTTGAAAAAGCGGTTATTGATAAAAATGTAAGCGACAATTTCGGCAAATTATTGATTGAAAAAAAGCAGGAGCTTTTAATGCTTCGTGCTTTTTATGAAGAACTTATTGATGTAACCGAGGTTTTTATAGAAAACGAAAATGAAATATTGGATGAAAAATCATTAAAACTTTTTAAACTTTTTCGCGATAAAGCAGTTAGATATAAAGAAAATACCGATATACAGCGTGACAGCGTAACGCACCTTTGGGACGCTTATCAAACAAGCATTGACCGTGGGCAAAACGAAATAATGAAGCTATTCACCGTTATTACATCTGTTTTTTTGCCTATGACTGTAATAGTCGGTTGGTACGGAATGAATTTTAAATATATGCCTGAAATATCGTTTCGCTACGGTTATGTTTATGTGATTTTACTCAATATAGCAGTTGTTTTGACTTTGATTTATATTTTTAAAAAGAAAAAATGGATATAAAACGATTTGATTAAACAAAAATCATCATATATTTTGATTTATGGTTTTGTTATCGGCATATTCGCCAAAAAATAATTGTTTTCAAAAAAATTTGATGTTTTTTTATCCGCCAAAACGACCTAATCAGGCTGATTTTTTAAAAATTGTAACTCTTGTTTACAAAAGAGTAACAAAAACATCTTGATTTATCTTATAAGTTGATATATTATATAAACAATAAAGTGAAAAAGTGCGTATAAGCACAAATTATATAACAAGGGGAAAAAATCGTGATAGAATTCAGAAATGTATCAAAGGTATACGACAGTAACGGTACTCATGCCCTTTCAAATGTAAATATTAAGATTGAAGATGGAGAATTTGTTTTCGTTGTAGGTTCTTCGGGTGCAGGTAAAAGTACATTCTTAAAACTTATTATGCATGAGGAGAAGCCGACTGAGGGCGAAATAATCTTTAACGATTATTCATCTGCCACTCTTAAGAAAAAGCAAGTTCCTTATTACAGAAGAGAGATGGGAATCGTATTCCAGGATTTCCGTCTTATTCCTAAAATGTCGGTTTACGATAATGTTGCATTTGCAATGCGTGTTATCGGCGCGAAGGAAAAGGAAATCCGTAAAAGGGTTCCTTATATTCTTCAACTTGTAGGTCTTTCACAAAAGGCGCGTTCAATGCCGAATGAACTTTCAGGCGGTGAGCAGCAGAGGGTTTCGCTTGCAAGGGCGCTCGTTAATAACCCTAAAGTAATTATTGCGGACGAACCTACGGGTAATGTTGACCCTGAAATGAGCCATGAAATCGTAGGCCTTTTAACCAAAATCAATAATGCCGGCACTACCGTTATTATGGTAACGCATGAGCATGATTTGGTTCGCTCTTTCCAAAGGCGAGTTATTGTTATTAAAAACGGTGAGGTTGTATCAGATACTCCTGACCCTACTCACGCTCAATTTACAGGGGAGAACCCTAAGGCAGATACAGATATGTTCTTCTTTGATGAAGATGTTGAAATCGACGATGTAAATGTTTTGCCGAAAGATGACGAAGAAGATGTATTTGACAACCTTGAAAATGTTGTAAGTGAAGAGGAAAATCAGGGAGGTGAGCAGTAATGACAGGCGCAAGCTTAAAATATTTAATTAAAGAAGGCTTTAGAAACACTTGGACAAACAGGATGATGTCTATCGCTTCAATTTGTGTACTTATGAGCTGCCTTGTTCTTATCGGCTCGGCATCTATGATATTCGTTAACATTGATTCACTTCTCGGCAAGATTGAAGAAGAAAATGTTATTATGGTTTATATTTCCGATGATTCAACACAGGATGATATTACAAATATGCAAAATGAAATTAACGCTTGCGGAAATATCAAAAGTGTTGAATTTGTATCAAAGGAATCAGCTTGGCAGGAACAGCTTAACACTATGGAAAAAGCACAGGCAGAGTTCTTTACTCAAATCAGCTCTGATATTCCGCTTCCAAATGCATATAAAGTAACTGTTGAAAACCTTGATCAATTTGATGAAACCGTATCTAAACTTAAGCAGCTTCAGCATGTTGATACAATCAGGGAAAATAAAAATCTCGCTAAAAAGCTTGTAGCATTAAGGCAGGGAATCACAGTTGTTGCAATTGTAATTATTGCAGTCTTGTTCCTTATTTCCGTGTTTATTATTTCAAACACAATCAAGCTTACGGTATACAGTCGCCGATTAGAAATCAGCATTATGAAATCGGTTGGTGCTACAAACTCGTTTGTCCGCCTGCCGTTTGTGGTAGAGGGTATGATTTTGGGCATAACATCGGGTGTTATCAGCTTGGGATTTGTTTGGGGGCTTTATGAACTTGCGGTTAAAGAATTTTCAGATCTTCTTAATTCCTTCAACGGATTAAGCTTCCTTAAATTTGCTGATTATGCCCTTCCGATGCTTGGCATATTTATTGCTATCGGTGTTTTAACAGGTGTTGGCGGTTCGCTCATCACTATGAGAAAATATTTGAATAAGGAAGGCAGTGAAATAAGTGGCATTTAGTATGAAAAGAACACTGTCATTGATTTTAAGCTTTGCATTTTTTGTCGGCACTTTCAGCGGTGTTATTTCGGCTGAAGCCAAATCAACATCACAACTCAGAAGCGAAAAGCAAAAAATTCAACAGCAGATTGACAGCGCTCAAAGCAAACTGAATAAGCTTTCTGCAGAAAAAAAGAAAAATCAGGAATATCTTGAAGCTCTCAGGTCAAAAATAAATTTATTGCAGGACAAGATAGATTCTCTTGAAGAGGATAAATCTGCATTGCAGGCAGAAATTGATGCAATCGGTGTTAAGATTGCAAAGACAGAGCAAAATATCGCAGAAGCTCAGGCGAAGATTGACCAAAAGCAAGCAGAATTTGACCAAACATATCAGATTTATTGCCAAAGACTTCGCGCTATGTATATTTCGGGTTCGGCTTCTACCCTTGAAGTGCTTCTTACCTGTAAGGATGTAAGTTCAATGCTTACCCGTGCGCAAATGGTTAAATCCGTTTCACAGCAGGATAACGCAATTCTTGATGACCTTATGAAGAAAATGGAGGAAATCGAGAAAGAAAAGAAGAAGCTTGAAGAAAAGAGAACAGAATTAACAAATGATAAAAAGCAGCTTGAATCTAACAAGAAAGAGCTTCAATCAAGCATTGATGAAATTAACAAATCAAAAAGTGAGCTTGATTCGGAAGTTGCAGAATGTAACTCTATTATGAAGGAACTTTCAAGTCAGTCAAGCGAGTATATGGAACTTATTGAAACAAATCAGGCACAGCTTGAGCAGGTCGAAAGTGAAATCCGTGCAGCAATTGCCTCAGCTTCAAGGGGCAGCGGTTCAATTTCGGGTTCAACAGGCGGCGGCTCCGGCCAGCTTGGTTATCCAACCGATTCGCGTTCTATTTCAGCCGGTTATCCTAATTATTCTTCCGGCGGTTATCACGGCGGTATCGACTTCCCGGTAAGGACAGGCTCAAATGTATATGCAGCCGCATCGGGTACAGTTATTCTTGTTAAATATCTTAATTATAGTTACGGCAGATACATAATTATTGACCACGGTGACGGATTGTCAACATTATATGCACATAATTCAAGCATTTCGGTCAGCGTTGGCGATAAGGTATCAAGAGGGCAGGTTATAGCCCACAGCGGTTCAACCGGTAATTCAACAGGTCCGCATTGCCATTTTGAAGTTCGTGTAAACGGAAGCAGAGTTAATCCAAATAACTACTTATAAAATACAAATATTTAAAGGGGTGTAGCCAATGAAACAGAAAAGTTTTTTAACTAAAATTTTAGCTGTTTTGTTGGCTACTGCCTTTTTGTTGGCTTATCCGGCAAATGTTATTTGCTATGCAAACGATGATTCATCGCAAAGTGACGAATATGCAGGAATGACTGCCGAAGAAAAGCAGGCTGCAATTCGGGAAAAGATAAAAGAACTTGATTCCAAGCTTTCATCACTCGGAAAGGAATCAAAGGAAACAAAAGAATATATAGATGCACTTGATGAAAAGATTTCATATCTTAAAAAGCAACTTGATTATTCCGAAAACAAGATAGATTACTCCAAGAAAAAGATTGAGGATTTAAAACAGCAATATAAGGATAATGAAGAGCAAATTGCACAGCTTTCGCTTGATGTAACAAATCTTGAAAGTAAAAATGCACAGCTTGAGCAAAGCTTTAACCAAAATTTAAGCCTTTATTATCAGCGTATCCGTGCTATTTATGTGAGCGGCGAAACAAGCACAATTGCAATGCTTTTAACCTGCCCTGACCTTTCAACTCTTCTTACAAGATATGAAATGATTAAGCGCGTTTCAAAAAACGATAAGGAACTTTTGCAATCGGTTAAATCGCAGGCAGACGAGCTTACAAAAACAAAGCTTGAAATGCAAAAAAAGCAGGAAACTCTTAAAAATGACCAAGTTGTGCTTCAAACAACTCGGCAAAACCTTACCACTTCAATTTCTACGCTTGAAAATCAGCAGCAGGATTACACGCAAAAGCAAAGTGCGTATAAAAGCCAAAAGGCTGAAAGTGATGAACTGCTTAAACAGCTTGAAGATGAACAGCAGACATACAGTGAATACAGAAATCAAGACCAGGCTGAACTAAACGCAGTGAATGCAGAAATTGCAAAAGCTGCCGAAATTTACAAAAAGAAGCTTGAAGCAAAAAAGAAAAAGAAAGCTGCTACCACTACGACCACCACAACTACTCAGGCGGCACAGGATAATAATTCAACAACAAAGCAGGAAACCACTACCGAAGCAACCACTAAAGACGAGGATAATTCAAAACTTAAAATGACTTATCCCGTTCCGAGCCAGACTAAAATAACTTGCGGATACGGTTCGGCAGGGTATGTAGGGCATACGGGTGTTGATTTTTCCTGCCCGGCAGGTTCCGCTGTCGTTGCGGCAGAATCAGGTATAGTTATTATTTCTAAAGACTTAACTAATTCTGACGGAAGTTACAGAAGCTATGGCAGATATATCGTTATTATGCACGACAAAACAGATTCAGCCGGCAATTATGTTTATACTTTATATGCTCACAATAATTCAAGGCTTGTGAGCGAGGGGCAGTATGTCAGCAAAGGGCAGCAAATTGCAAAAAGCGGTTCAACCGGTAATTCCACAGGTCCGCATTGCCATTTTGAAGTCAGAACCCCAACGGCAGAATACAGTAATTGTGTAAATCCGACTTATTATTTACCGTAAAGGTAATATAATAGTTTTATATATTTATTATTTTAAGGGAATGTAAAGCGTGAATAAAAAAATATTATCATTAGTTCTTGCAAGCACTTTTGTGCTTGGTAACTGCTTTGGAACAACTGCTTTCGCGGCTGAAACAACTACGGCTGCTCAAACTCAAAATGCTCCTGCCACCACCGCTTCGCAGGCAGAAGGTGCAAGTAATTCGCAAAGCACCACTTTGAGCGCGAAGGAAGCGGAGCAAAAGCTTAAAGAGCAGCAAAAGGAACTTGAAGAAAATTTAAAAAAAGCCGATAAAAAGCTTAAAGAATTGGAAAAAAGCTCAAAAGTAACGGAAGAGTATATTGATACTCTTGACCAAAAAATCGGCTACATAAACGAGCAGTTAACCATTCTTGAAGATAAAAATCAAAAAATTCAAGATGAAAAAAAGAAGCTTGAAAAGAAGATTGAAGCAAATCAAAAAAAAGTTGATGCATTGCAGGCGGAAGTTGATAAAGCGCAGGCAGAGTATGATAAACTTTACAGCGAATTCCAGGCTGTATATAGCGCATACTGCTTCAGGCTTAAAGCTATGTATATGAGCGGAAGCTACAATGTTTTTACCGCCCTTTTGACTTGCAAGGATATTTCGAGCTTTTTAACCAGATATGAAATGATTAAAACCGTTTCAAAAAGTGATTCAAGACTTCTTAAAGAAGTAAATTCCAAAATGCAGGAAGTTACAACTAAAAAGAATGGCTTGGCAGATAAAAAATCTGAATTTGATAAAAAGAAAGCGGAACTTGATTCGCAAAAAAAGGAACTTAACGCAAAGCAAAAAACTATTGAGCAAAACAGTAATTCAATTGCAAGTAAAAAGGCTTCACTTGCAACCGACAGAGCTGAAAGTGACAGGCTTTTGGCAGAACTTACTGCTCAAAATAAGCAATATACCGAATTCAGAAATGAGGACAGCGCGTTAATAGAGCAGGTCGAAAGTGAAATTCAAGCTGTTATTTCAGGCGTTAAGCCGCCTGATGAAATCACTACCGCAGTTGCAGGCAACACTTCTCAAAAGGTGGAAGCAATTGACCAAAGCAAAAGCGATGTTTATTCAAAGAGTGACGCTGTGCTTAATATGAAATATCCTGTGCCGGGTAATCACGGTATTTCCGCAGGTTTTCCAAATTATTCTTCGGGCAAATATCACGGCGGTATAGATTTCCCTTGTGCAACCGGCTCAAAAGTTGTGGCGGCACAAAAGGGTGTGGTTATCACTGTTAAAAGGCTTAATTACAGTTATGGATATTACATAATGATTTATCACGGTACTGATTCGCAGGGCAGAAGTGTGGTTACTCTTTATGCTCACAATTCTTCAATCCTTGTTTCCCCGGGCGATACCGTTAAGAAAGGTGAAACAATTGCAAAAAGCGGTTCAACCGGTAATTCCACAGGTCCGCATTGCCATTTTGAAGTTAGACTTAACGGTTCACGCGTAAACCCGAAAAATTATTTAAGCTGATGAATAAGATAAATTACCAAAAAGAATTAGACAAATTGATAGAGCAAAATATGAGAGAGGACTTATCGCCCTCTCTTTTGCTACATAGTTGCTGCGCTCCATGTTCAAGCTATACTATTGAATATTTATCGCAGTTTTTCAAAATAACCGTACTATATTATAACCCTAATATTTCACCTAAAGAGGAGTATGAAAAACGCAAGAGCGAGCAATTGCGCCTTATCGGTGAAATGAAAACAAAATATCCCGTATCGTTTCTTGATTGTGATTATAATTATAACGAATTTTTGGATATTGCAAGGGGATATGAGCTTTGCAAAGAGGGCGGGGAACGCTGCTTTAGGTGTTACCGCTTAAGGCTTGAAAAAACAGCCAAGCTTGCAAAGAAAAATAATTTTGATTATTTTTGCACCACCCTTTCCATAAGCCCGCTTAAAAATTCACAAAAGATAAATGAAATCGGATTTGAACTTGAAAAAGAATTAGATGTAAAATGGCTTCCCTCCGATTTTAAGAAAAAAGAGGGATATAAACGCTCGATAGTGCTTTCAAAAGAATATAATCTTTACCGCCAAAATTTTTGCGGCTGTGCATATTCAAAAGCACAAAGTGTTGAAAATAAATAACATATTATTTATAATATCTGTATTAAATTGATTTATTGGAGAATGTATGAATAAACCACTTGCAGACCGTATTCGTCCTACTGAACTTGACGATGTTGTAGGTCAAAAACATTTGCTTGGCGAAGGTAAGGCATTAAGGCGCCTTATTGAAGCAGGTGATATTCCTAATTTAATATTTTACGGGCCGAGCGGAGTGGGCAAAACTACGGTTGCATCAATAATTGCAAGTAAAACCAAAAGGAGCTTGCGCCGGTTAAACGGTACTACTGCGTCAACTCAGGATATTAAAGATATAGTTAATGAGCTTGATACTTTTTCCGCACCTAACGGGATACTGCTTTATCTTGATGAAATTCAGTATTTTAATAAAAGGCAGCAGCAATCACTGCTCGAATATATAGAAAACGGAAAAATAACGCTTATTGCGTCAACTACCGAAAATCCGCATTTTTATATTTATCCGGCTATTCTTTCCCGTTCAACCGTGTTTGAATTCAAAAGTGTGGAACCTGATGAGGTTGTTCCTGCAATAAAAAGAGGGTTTAATATTTTAGCTGATGAATATCAGGTTAAGCTTGATATTGAAGAAGATGTATTTAAGCGTATAGCATCAGGCTGCGGCGGTGATGTAAGAAAATCGCTTAACAGTGTTGAAAACTGCTTTTTTGCCACACCGACTGTTGACGGAAAGAAAAATATAACAACATCACTTGCAAATGAATTTGTGCAAAAAAGTGCTGTGCGTTATGACCGCGATTCAGATGAGCATTATGATATAATTTCAGCTTATCAAAAGAGTATGCGTGGCTCTGACCCAAACGCAGCTTTGCATTACCTTGCAAGGCTTTTGCAATCCGGTGATTTACCATCGGCTTGCAGGCGGCTTATGGTTTGTGCCTGTGAAGATGTAGGCCTTGCCTATCCTCAAATTATTCCGATAGTTAAATCTGCTGTTGATATAGCTATGATGGTCGGGCTTCCGGAAGCTCGTATTCCGCTTGCAGATGCAGTTATTCTTGTTGCAACAGCACCGAAAAGTAATTCGGGCGAAGCGGCGATTGATAAAGCAATGGCTGATGTTCAAAGCGGAAACTACGGGCCGATTCCGCGCCGACTTCAAAATAAACATTTTGACGGTGAAGATGCCGAAGAAAAAGGGCAGTTTTATGTTTACCCGCACGATTATGAAAATCACTGGGTTTATCAGCAATATCTTCCTGACAGGATTAAAAACAAAAAATATTATGAATTTGGGCCTAATAAAAACGAGCAGGCGTTTAAATCATATTGGGACAGAGTAAAAAATAAGAAATGACTAAAAAAGAGCGAGTATTAAATGTAATTGAAATATTAAAAAAAGAATATCCAAATGCAATTTGTTCACTTAATTCATCAAATGCATTTGAACTTTTGGTAGCAGTCAGGCTTTCGGCACAATGTACGGATGCAAGGGTAAATCTTGTAACTCCGGCACTGTTTGAAAGGTACAAAACACTTGATGATTATGCTAATGCCGATGTAAAGGATGTTGAAAATTACATAAGGTCTTGCGGATTTTATAAAAACAAAGCAACTTCAATTATAGGTATGGCGAAAATGATAAGAGATGATTTCGGCGGAAAAGTACCTGATAATATTGAAGATTTGATTAAACTTCCGGGTGTCGGCAGAAAAACAGCAAATTTAATAGTGGGTGATGTTTACGGTAAAGAAAGCATAGTTGTTGATACCCATATGATTAGAATTTCAAACAGGCTTGGGCTTGTAAATACTACCGACCCCAAGAAAATTGAATTTGAACTTAAAAAAATCGTGCCAAGTGATGAAGGCTCTGATTTTTGCCACAGAATAGTTCTTTTCGGGCGTGATACCTGCTCGGCAAGAAAACCGCTTTGCGATTCTTGCCCCTTATATGATTATTGCAAAAACAGGAGAAAAAATAAATGAATTCAAACATTGTACTTATCGGAATGCCGGGCAGCGGCAAATCTACCTGCGGTGTTGTATCGGCTAAAATGCTGCTTAAAAATTTTTATGATACAGACTTGCTGATTCAAAATCTTGAAGGCAGAAGTTTGCAAGAAATAATTAACACCGACGGTGTGGAATATTTTGCAAAAGCTGAGGAAAGGGCAATTCTTTCCCTTGATTTAAAAGGTACTGTAATTGCAACAGGCGGTTCGGTTGTATATTCAGATAAAGCAATGCAGCATTTAAAAAGCCTTGGAAAGATAATTTATCTTCATTTAAGCTATGATGATATGTGCAAAAGAATAAGCAATCTTGAAACCCGCGGTATAATGCTTCAAGGCGGTGAAACACTTGAAGATATGTATAAAGAGCGTCTCCCTTTATATAATAAATGGGCTCAGGCAGTAATAAATTGCGGGCAAAATACAGTTGAGCAAACCGCAAGGGCAATTGCAAGGGCAAGTAAGTAACAAATAACTTTGCCGCAGTTTAATATAATTTGTGCAAATTATATACTTGAACATCCGGCTGAAAAGTGCTATTATAGTAAAAATATTTTAATAATATAATTTAATACTTGTAAACGGAGGGAATTTAATGAGCGAATACGGTGCAAAATTTGTAAAAGAAGGCTTGACTTTTGATGATGTGCTTCTCATTCCTGCAGAGAGTGATGTAACACCCGATAAAGTTCAGCTTCAAACCAAGCTTACAAAGGATATTACACTTAATATTCCTGTTATGACTGCTGCAATGGATACCGTTACCGAATCAAGAATGGCAATTGCCATTGCAAGAGAAGGCGGTATCGGTGTTATTCATAAAAATATGACCATTGAAGAGCAGGCTGATGAAGTTGATAAAGTAAAGAGAAGTGAAAACGGTGTAATTACAAATCCGTTTTTCCTTTCACCAAATCACCTTGCAAGTGATGCTGAAGAACTTATGAATAAATATCGCATAAGCGGTGTACCTATCTGTGAAGATGATGGTACTCTTGTTGGTATTCTTACTAACCGTGATATGCGCTTTATGACTGATTACAGCGTTAAAATTTCTGAAGTTATGACTCCGAAATCACAGCTTGTTACAGCACCTAAGGGTACAACTCTTGAAGAGGCTAAAAAAGTACTTATGGGTTCTAAAGTTGAAAAGCTTCCGCTTGTTGATGAAAACGGTAAGCTTTCGGGTCTTGTTACAATTAAAGATATTGAAAAGAGTGTTAAGTATCCTAACACAGCAAGGGATAAAAAAGGCAGACTTCTTTGCGCCGCTGCATTGGGCGTAACCGATGATGTTCTTATCCGTGCAAAAGCACTTGCAGACGCAGGTGTTGACGCATTTGTTCTTGACTCTGCTCACGGACACAGCCATAATATTATGAAGAGCGTTGAAACAGTCAAAAATGCATTCCCTGAAATTTCACTTATTGCAGGTAATGTTGCTACTGCCGATGCAACAGAGGCACTTATTAAAGCCGGCGCAGATGCAGTTAAGGTTGGTATCGGCCCGGGTTCAATTTGTACAACGCGTGTAGTTGCAGGTATCGGTGTACCGCAAATTACAGCTATTTATGATTCGGCAGAGAGAGCAAATAAATACGGTATTCCTGTAATTGCCGACGGCGGTATCAAATACAGCGGTGAAATTGTTAAGGCTATTGCAGCAGGCGGTTCATGCGTTATGATGGGTTCACTTGTTGCCGGATGTGAGGAATCACCTGGCGAAACAGAAATTTATCAGGGCAGGCAGTTTAAAGTTTATCGCGGTATGGGTTCTCTCGGTGCTATGAATAAGGGAAGTGCAGACAGATACTTCCAAAAGGGTTCAAAGAAATTTGTTCCTGAAGGGGTTGAAGGCCGTGTTCCTTATAAGGGACCTCTCGGTGATACAATTTATCAAATGATGGGCGGTCTTCGTTCAGGTATGGGTTACTGCGGTTGCCATACTATTGAAGAACTTAGAACAAACGCTAAGTTTATTAAAATCACAAGTGCCGGCCTTATTGAATCTCATCCTCATGATATTTCAATTACTAAGGAAGCACCTAACTATTCAGGTTCTTTAAGATAATATAAAATGGGCGATTCGGCATTATTTTGCCTTTTCGCCCATACTATTATTATATCCGATTTTTTATAATGACAAGTAGGTAATCGTATGGCTCAAAAAATCTCTAAATGGAAAAAATTTAAAAGATTTTTAAAACGAAATATGACACCCACATGGGCAAAACATTTTTCATATCAGGTTTTTGCTTTTTTGACAAGCGTTGCAATGATAGTCGGTGTTGCCGATTATGCTGTAACCAAGTCTTATGCTGAAAGGAAGCTTACTTTAATGGATGATTTCACCATTACTGCACATACAGGTGCTTTTGATACGGAAATGAACACTATTGATTCTGTTAAAGCCGCAATAAAAAATAAAGCAGAAGTTATTGAACTTGATATTCGCCAACGCCCTGACAAAACTGTTGTTATGAGCCACGATTTAGTTGTAACGAACAATGACGCAACCGAGCTTGAAGAGGCACTTAAGCTTATAAAAGATGTTCCCGATATGAAAATAAATTTTGATATTAAGGAAACCCGTGTGCTTAATTCGCTTCATGCACTTTTGGTGGATTATAATCTTATTGACCGTTCATTTTTAACAGGTATTGAAGTCATAAATGTTAAAGCCGTGAAAGAGTCAAACTGCGCAAATATGGATTATTATCTTAATTATACACCGTCAAAATTCAAGGCTTTTTCTGATGATTACAGGCAAAAGATAATCAAGCTGCTTGAAGATACGGGCGCAATAGGTATTAACTGTAACTATAAATTTGCAGGTGGCCAACTTTCAAATCTTTTGCATAAAAAGGGATATAAGCTTTCTGTTTGGACTGTTGATTCACAGCGCAATGCTAAAAAAATGCTTGTTATTAAACCGGATAATATTACAACTAAAAACCCCGAAATGATTAAAGAAGTTATATCAAATTGGGGCAAATAAATTTCAAAAAAATCAAAAAAGGACTTGACTATTATTTAAAATTATGATATAGTAGTCAAGCGTTGGAGATACGCTGGTGTAGCTCAGTTGGTAGAGCAGCTGATTTGTAATCAGCAGGTCAGGGGTTCGAGTCCGTTCACCAGCTCCAATATGGAAGAGTTCCCGAGCGGCCAAAGGGAACAGACTGTAAATCTGTCGCTATTCAGCTTCGGTGGTTCGAATCCACCCTCTTCCACCACGTCGTCACAAGCTATATATCGCTTGTGGCGATTTTTTTATATCCTTTTTTAAAATCGCCACGTCACTCATACCGCTGCTCCTCCTTTTCCCCAAAAAGCTTACGCTTTTCGTGGACCCCGATATTTATTTTTGTTTTATTTCAGCTTTTTAATGCATTTAATTGTTGCGAACTATACAGCTAAACAATAATTAAGCATTTGTTTAAAAATAAGCAGATTTAAAACGAATTTCTCTTAATTTTTCGCAATTTTATATATAAACATTGTTAAAAAATAAACAATCTTGGTAATATTGCCAAAAAGGTAATAATATCTTGCAAAATAAAGCAAAATAATATATAATTGTTATCGGTTAAAATTATTTATAATCATTATTAAATATATGAGAGGTAAAAACAATGGACGCTTTAAACAAAAAGACTATTGAAGACATTGATGTTAACGGTAAAAGAGTTCTTGCTCGCTGTGACTTCAATGTTCCGCTTAAAGATGGTGAAATCACCAATGATAAGAGAATTGTAGCTGCTCTTCCTACTATTAAGTATTTGATGGAGCACGGTGCAAAAGTTATTCTTTGCTCACATCTTGGCAGACCTAAGGGCGAATACAAGCCTGAATTCAGCCTTGCTCCTGTTGCTAAAAGACTTTCAGAGTATCTTGGTGTTGAAGTTAAGCTTGCTGAAGATCCTGAAGTTGTAGGTGCTAATGCAAAAGCTATGGCAAGTGAACTTAAAGACGGCGAAGTAATGCTTCTTGAAAATGTAAGATACAGAGCTGAAGAAACAAAGAATGAAGAAAACTTCTCAAAGGAACTTGCTTCTCTTGCTGATGTTTTTGTAAACGACGCATTTGGTACTGCACACAGAGCTCACTGCTCAACAACAGGTGTTGCTTCATACTTGCCTGCAGTTTGCGGTTACCTTATTCAAAAGGAAATCAAGTTTATGGGCGGAGCACTTGCTAACCCTAAAAGACCTCTTGTTGCAATCCTCGGCGGTGCAAAGGTTTCAGATAAAATCGGTGTAATTGAAAACCTTATTGATAAGTGCGACACAATCATCGTAGGCGGCGGTATGGCTTACACATTTATGAGGTATTTCGGCCACAATATCGGTGATTCACTCCTTGAAGCTGACTGGGTTGAAAAAGCAGGCGAAATGATGAAAGCTGCTGAAGATAAGGGTGTTAAATTCCTCATCCCTGTTGATAACAAGGTTGGTAAGGAATATGATGAAAATACAGAATCAAAAATTGTAAGCAGTGATGAAATTCCTGACGGCTGGATGGGACTTGACATCGGCCCTGAAACACAGAAATTGTTTGCAGATGCCATTAAGGGTGCAGGCACAGTAATTTGGAACGGCCCTATGGGTGTTTCTGAATGGGAAAACTTTGCTTCAGGTACAATCAGCATTGCAAAGGCTGTTGCTGATTCAGGCGCAATTTCAATCATCGGTGGCGGTGACAGTGTTGCTGCTGTTACAAAGCTTGGCTTTGCTGATAAGATGAGCCACATTTCAACAGGCGGCGGCGCATCACTTGAATTCCTTGAAGGAAAGGACCTTCCGGGTATTTGCGCACTTCAGGATAAAGACTAATATATTTATTTTACGAGGTAAAACATAATGAAAAAGGATTTAAGAAAAGCTATTATTGCAGGTAACTGGAAAATGAATAATACTCCGGCTCAAACTACTGCTCTTATTAACGAAATGAAGCCGCTTGTAGCTGACGCTGATTGCGAAGTTGTACTTTGCGTTCCTTTTGTTGATATTCCTGCCGCAGTTGAAGCTGCAAAGGGTTCTAACATTAAAATCGGTGCTGAAAATGTTCACTTTAAAGACAGCGGTGCTTTCACCGGTGAAGTTTCAGCAGATATGCTTCTTGAACTCGGTGTTGAATATGTAGTAATCGGCCACAGCGAAAGAAGAACATATTTCGGCGAAACAGACCAGACTGTTAACCTCAGAACTCTTAAGGCTCTTGAAAAGGGATTAAAGCCAATCATCTGTGTTGGTGAAACTCTTGAGCAAAGAGAACTCGGTTATACAGAAACACTTCTTAAGTATCAAACAAAAATGGCTCTTACAAATGTAACTGCTGAACAGCTTAAGAATGTAGTTATCGCTTACGAGCCTGTATGGGCTATCGGTACAGGTGTTACTGCTACTGCTGACCAGGCAGATGAGGGCAATGGTTTTGTTCGTGCGGCAATTGCTGAAGCTTACGGTGCAGATGTAGCTGAAACAGTTACAATTCAGTACGGCGGTTCAATGAATGCCAAGAATGCAGATGAGCTTACATCAAAGGTTAATGTTGATGGCGGTCTTATCGGCGGGGCTTCACTTAAAGCACAGGATTTCTCGGTTATCGTTAAAGCAGCAAGCAAGTAATTATAAATTTATGAGTGGGTGTGTTTCGGCATACCCACTTTTTGTGAAAAACAATATGGAGGAAAAGTTATGAAAAAACCTGTTGTATTATGTATAATGGACGGTTATGGCAAAAATGACAGTGATTACGGAAACGCAATTGCAATGGCAAAAAAGCCAAACCTTGACAGACTTATGGCACAGTATCCTATGACATATATCGGTGCAAGCGGGCTTGATGTAGGTCTTCCTAACGGGCAAATGGGCAACTCTGAAGTTGGGCATACAAATATCGGTGCCGGCAGAGTAGTATATCAGCCGCTTACAAGAATTACCAAGGCATTTGAAGACGGCGAAGCAGAAAAAAATCCTGCACTTAAAGGTGCTATGGATAATGCAAAGGGCAAAGCACTTCACCTTATCGGCCTTGTTTCACCGGGTGGCGTACATTCACACATAGAGCATCTTTATCATCTTCTTCAAATGGCAAAGAACAACGGTGTGGAAAATGTATATGTTCACGCTCTTCTTGACGGCCGTGATGTTGCGCCTGCATCTGCTGTTGAATATCTTGCAGAACTTGAAGATAAAATGGCTGAAATCGGTGTTGGTAAAATTGCGTCTGTAATGGGTAGATTTTATGCAATGGACCGTGATAATATTTGGGACAGAGTTGAAAAAGCTTATGCTGCAATAGTTTACGGTGAGGGTATCCAGGCTGACAATGCAGTTGATGCAGTTAAGGCTTCATATGAAACCGTTGATGAAGACGGAAAGCATCTTACAGATGAATTTGTAATTCCGACTGTAATCGGCGGCAGTGAGGGCAGAGTAAAGGCTGATGACAGCGTTATATTCTTCAACTTCCGCCCTGACAGAGCAAGAGAAATCACTCGTACTTTTGTAGACCCTGATTTTGACGGATTTGAAAGAAAGAACGGATTTTTCAATCTCTACTATGTATGTATGACTCAATATGACGCTCAGATGCCGAATGTAAAAGTTGCTTTCGGACCTGAAACTCTTGTTAATACTTTTGGCGAATATATTTCAAAGCACGGTATGACTCAGCTTCGTATTGCTGAAACTCAAAAGTATGCTCATGTAACTTTCTTCTTTAACGGCGGCGAAGAAAAGCAGTATGATGGTGAGGACAGAATTCTTGTAGCATCACCTAAAATTTCTACTTTTGACCTTATGCCTGAAATGAGTGCACCTGAAGTATCACAAAAGCTTAATGAAGCTGTAAGAAGCGGCAAGTATGATGCAATTATAGTTAACTTTGCAAACTGCGATATGGTTGGCCATACAGGTATTATTCCGGCAGCTGTAAAGGCAGTTGAAACTGTTGATGCATGCGTTGGTTCACTTGCCGAGGCCGTTATTGAAATGAACGGTAATCTCTTTATCACAGCAGACCACGGCAATGCTGATAAAATGCTTGATGAAAACGGTGAACCGTTTACAGCGCACACAACAAATCCTGTTCCGTTTGTTGCAGTTAACTGCGGTGACGGTGTAGAACTTCGTGACGGCGGTAAGCTTTGTGATATTGCACCTACAATGCTTCAAATGCTCGGACTTGATAAGCCTGCTGAAATGACAGGTACATCTTTAATTAAATAATTGATTTTATTTATGGCAGGCAGGGTGAAAGCTCTGCCTGTTTGACTTTATATGCTTATCTTATATAGAATGAGGGGTAAATTATGCCGATTGAAATAATCAGAAATGATATTACAAAGATGAAAGTTGATGCCATAGTTAATGCCGCAAATCGCACTTTTTTGGGTGGAGGCGGAGTTGACGGTGCTATTCATAAAGCAGCAGGTAAAGGCCTTTTGAAAGAATGTATGACTCTCGGCGGCTGCAAAACAGGGCAAGCGAAGCTTACAAAGGGATATAATCTGCCCGCAAAATATGTTATTCATACGGTAGGCCCTGTTTGGCACGGCGGAAATAATAATGAAAAGGAGCTTTTAACTTCGTGCTATAAAAATTGCCTTGCAACAGCAAAGGAAAACGGTTTTAAAACAGTAGCATTTCCTCTTATAAGCGCAGGTGTGTACGGATATCCTAAAGCGCAGGCATTAAAAGTTGCAGTTGATACTATTCGTGATTTTCTGCTTGAAAATGATATGACGGTTTATGTTGTTTTATTTGATAAAGAGCTTAATGAAACCGGCACAACGCTTTCAAAAAATTAGAGTGAGAATGTTAAGTAGGATTTTGAAAAAAGAAGCAAATAATACAACCCCCCACGATTAAGATTAAATCGTGGGGGTCAGACCGTTGATAAAGTGGCTAAAGCGCGCCTCGTCTAAAGAAATTCCGTGTTTGAATAAATTTTACAAAATTTATAATAAACACTCCATTCATTTCTCCTCTCCCCAAAAAGCTCACGCTTTTCGAGGACCCCGGAATTAAACAAACCTTTTTGCCTCCCTTGTAAAGGGTGCGGGTCTCCGGTGGAGACCTCTGCACAAAGTGCAGAAGCACCGACCGAACCAACAGGTGAGACGGTGGGTGCAACTTGTTGCACTCGGAGGGATTAAAAAATAGCTTGGACATCGAGTCCAAGCTATTTTTTGCGCTTTTTGTCTTTTGTTCGGGGGAGTGAATTGTGCGAAGCACAAGAGACACGAGGCTCCAAATTCATTTATGAATTTGGCAGAAACAGTACGGTGTACTGTTTCGTAGCAAGTGAGAATAGTACAGCTCCCACTCGCAAAATACAAAATTTATCTCACTTTCTCAAGGTCTATCATATATATTATTCATTTACCGGTTTGATTCTGTAAACTACCGTTGAATGTTTAGGTATAGATGCCGAAATAGTAGTTCCGGTTGTACGCTCGTCAGTCCACAAGTCGTGCAGTTCATATCCTGTCGGTACTTCTTCAATACCCAAATACTTGTCTTTAACAAGTTCATCAAGCTTGAAGCTTACGCTTTTTGTGGAAGATTTTGTATTAAACAAGCACAGTGCAACATCACCGTTTGCAAGCGGCCTTGCAATAATATCAATTCCGCTTTCTTTTTTAATCCTTTTTGCCGGTTTGCCGAGAGCGTCTTGGTCAACTGCAATCATATGCTTGTTTGTAACTATTTTGAGCGTGTTATTTTCTTTATCAGGCATACCGTTTGTTACAAATTGCCTAATATCATTGCCGAGCATAAGCGGAGCGGCAAGCATACACCAAAGTGAAAAATGCGCTCTGTTTTCATTATCGTCAAGATTTCCGTTGCCGACTTCCAGCATATCAGGGTCATTCCAGTGGCCTGCGCCCGCATATTTATAAAGCTTTAATGTGCGGTTATATATCCAAACAATGCTGCTCCATTTAGGCATAATATCAGGTGTTGTGCGCCACATTGAACCTGCCTTTGCACCCCAAATGTATGGGCGTGCAGTACCCCATTCGCATATTGAAAATATTATAGGCTTTTCCGGTGTTCTTGTAACTTTTGCCCACATTTGCGTTGCTTCTTTAAGTGCGTCACCCATACGCTTATATTGAACAAAAGATGAATCAATATTAGTTACAATAGGGTTTTTGATTGTCATATGGTTTGTGCCGCTTGCAAGTTCAACCACAATCTGCTGCCTTCCCAAAGGGCTGAAACCTTTTGTTTCAGGGAAGAAAAGTTCATGCATTTTGCCGTTAATATCAATTTGCATATACTGCTTTTTCTTTGCTTTTGATTTATGGAAAACAAAGGTTAATACATATTCACCCTTTGTATCAACATCAAAATCAAAGCTTGCCGAGCCTGAACCGTGGCTAATAAATCCGATAGCCTTTTTGCTTGGCACATCGGGCATTTTAATAATCTTTGCTCTGCCGGTAAACTGTGCGTCCTCCGGCCTTAAATCAAGCTCAAATGCACTTTTTTGCTTTGTAATTTCTATATGTTCAATCGCCGGGCAGTCACCGCTTATTCTGTCATGGTGGCAAAAATCATATTTGAAAAATTCACATCCCCAAGATGCAAGCGTTTTGGCATCAAGTCTTTCATTGCCGAGTGATGCAGGCAAATCCTCACAGGTGAGTGTACCGTTTGATGAATAAAGCCCTACCTTTAAGCCGAGAGAGTTAATATCTTTAATAAGATTAGGTATACCGCGGCTGAAAGTGCCGAGGTCACCCTGCAATTTACCGTCGCTGTCACGAAGAGAGCTTTGCCAGCAATCATCAAGGTTAATAAATTCATATCCCGCGTTTGCAAGGCCGCTGTCTTTCATGGCGTGGGCTGTCTGCATAATTATATCTTGATCAATATTATTTCTGAATGTATTCCAGCTTGACCATCCCATCGGCGGCGTTTTTGCAACCTCGTTTGAATAATCTTCCTCTTCGCCGATGTCAATGGTGAGCGAAGTCGGAATAAATACTTTCTTTAAAGCACATATCGGACATTTACCGTTAGCTTTCATATTCAAAAACCAAGAAACGAATAAAACAAGTAATACCAACAAAACAGCAATTAAAATTATAGCAATGTACTTCATTCTAAACCTATCTCCTTAAACATCTCAAGCTCCTTTTGAGCTAAAATATACGTCTTTTCATCATCAAGCGAATTTACTGCATTTAGCATAAATTCTTTTTTGTGTTTAAAATTATAAATAATTCGATACACCCAAGCGTACAAAATAAGCCAAGGCCTACCGTTAATAAATTTTATATAATCAATATCCTTAAGCTTTTTATACGGCGGAAAGAGCAGGCGAAGCTTTGTCATAAAAGATGAAACTTTTCTGCCTTTTTCAAGCTCTTTTCTTGCAATGGCAATACCGTTATTTTCATTATCATTGCCAAATGCACCGCAGTTGCAAAGATATTCTTCAACTTCTTTTGTATCAATATTGTAATTGACACCGTACCCAAAAAAATTGTTGCAAACATTAAGCATTGTTTTGCCGAATGTTTCAAGGCCTACGGGTTTTAAATATTCAAAAACCCGTACTAAATCAATGTTTGAATTTTTAAGCATAATTGCAAGGTCAACAATAAGCTTAATTCCCGCACCGTAAAATTTGAAATGGTGTGCTGTATGTGCAATTAGATATGCAAAGTGAAAATTATTATCAAATGTCCCCTCAAATCCGTCAAATACGGCATAATCAAATGCATTGCAAAAAGGCTCTTCATCATAATGGTTTATAAGCTTTGTGTGAATTTCAAACAAAACATTGTTTTTAACATAGTTATATACCGGCCCATTTTGCTTAATGCAGTCAAAACCATTTGATGTGAGAAGTTTTTTCACTTTGTTTCGGTCACATTCTTTAATAAGTATGTCTATATCGCCCATAACGCGACTTTCAGGCACAGGGTAGCTCTGCTTAAGCACTGCGCCTTTAAACACGATATACGGCACCTCAGAGGTTTTGAGAAGCGTTTTCACTTCTTTGAGCATATTTGATTGCAGGTTTGCAAGGTATATCAAATCAAAAAAGCTGTTTTCAACCGCATTTTTAAATTTTGGCGATATATCATTTTTATTTTCAGCATTGGCAACTGCACAGTTAACAATTCCCAAAAGGTTATGAACCTTTGCATATCTGTAAATTTTTTTGTAATCAACGCTTGTATCGAAAATAAAGGCGTTATTGTTAATATAATTTTTGCAAAGGTTGATAAGTGCTTTATATTCCTTATCCATATCAGTTAAACACTGCATTACCTACTACAAGGCTTAATAGCGTAATAATAAGGCCTGCAATGAACACACCGAGTGAAATTACAATAAAACTCTTTTTCTTATCAAGATGGAGGAGGGAAGCAAGAAGTGCGCCGGTCCATCCGCCTGTACCCGGAAGCGGAATTGCCACAAAAATAAGAAGCCCCCAAATACCGTATTTATCAATTTTATCTCTCTTTTTTAATGTTTTATCTTCAAGCCAATAAACGAATTTATTTATGCCCGGAACTTTCTTTAATAAGTCAAAAATCCAATTTATTAAAAGAAGTATAAAAGGAATAGGCAATATATTACCTAAAAAGCTGATAATAAAGCCAACAAATGGGTTCATCTGCAACAGCACGATTGCTGTGAACATACCGAGTCTGCATTCTAATATAGGGCAGAGTGAAATTATAAATACAACAAGCCAATCAGGTATTCCGTGAGCGGTTAAAAATTCCTGCAAATTTCTACAAAGTTCTTGAACCATAAATTATTTCTCCTTTAGATTTGTGGTTTTATTATTTGTTTTTTTTTAGATTTTCTTTACATTTTTGTTTTTGCTTTTTCTTATAATTTTCATATCTTATTTGTTGCTTGCTTTTCTGTGGCGGGGTAAATTGCTTTTGCCTTTCCATTTGCGCTATTCTTTCCTGCCTGAGTTTCTCTTTTATTTCCATTTCTTTTTGAACATCTTGCGGCAGAGGAATATCTTTTGTAACAATAAGATTGTTTTTAAGTAAGAAATCAACTGCTTCACGCAATATTTTTTTATCATTTTCAAATGATAAAAAGCCCATTGCCTGGTCATAAGCAAGCCACATAAAGTCATCAATTTCTTCTTCCTGGACTATGGTTCGCATATCATCGGTAGTTGCAACAAAGATTGAAACTTTTTTATCAACATTATTTCTGAGCTTGTATTTTGATATTCCTTCGTATCCGAGTTGAATACGGATATGAAGTCCTGTTTCTTCAAGCACTTCTCTTTTTGCTGCATCATATTTTGTTTCGCCCATTTCAAGATGGCCTTTAGGAAATCCCCAATTTGACGAGCGTTTGTTTTTAATAAGAAGATAACGAAGCTTTCCTTTAATTGACCTATATACAACTGCGCCGGCACTTGATTCATAGTAGCAAATGAGGTTGTGTTGCGGAAAATCGTTTTCAACATCAATGACCTGTAAAATGTCTTGATTTATATAGCGTGAACTGCGTGACGCCATAATCCACATAGTTTTTAAATTTTTGTTCTCAGAGTCTTTAGGAATGAGCGCTGCAATAATTCTACCGTCAAAATTGCATACTGTGTGAGTTACTCCCATTACAAAAGCATATTGGTTTTTATGTCCGTTAATTTCAACTACATTTAAGGGATAAACATAACCGCTTTCGTCAACAGAATTTATAGGTTTAACAACTCTTCCTTTGGCTGCCTTGCCGAGAAGCATAACATCACCACCAAGTAAAAGATATAATTCATTTGCTATTATATCTTATTTTTAATGGTAATACAAGATTTTTTATTTATAAATATAAAAAGATAAAAGGCAACTCTATGACAATTACAACGAGGCGCGCTTTAGCCACTTTATCGACAGTCAAAAAGGGCAACTCCCAAAGGAGTTGCCCCTAATTTTTATTTCGGCTAAAACTTTATGTTTATGCCATTGTCTGAAGAAGGTCTACAAGAGAAGCAATAACTGTATCAGTATCACCCTGAAGAACAGGAAGAACCTGATTAACAACTCCGGATACAGTTTCGTTACCGCCTACAAGACCTGTGATAAGATCACTTATGTTCTTGAAGTTATCGCCTGTGTTAACAGTTTCGATTAAGTAGCCGAGTACTGCAATGAGTGTTTCTGATGAATCACCTTCAATATAAATTCTTGCACCGTATGTAGCAGCCTGTGAAGTATCTGTAATTACTTTACCGTGGCTTGCAAGCTTCAACCAATCTACATCATTAAGCTTAATTCCGAGTGGTGTGCCCTTAATCTTAATAAGACCAAGGATATTATTTACAAGAGGAATAATAGCGTCACCGCCAAGGAGTGGCTTAAGTGTTGCATTAAGGTCATAGATGTCAAGAGAGAAGTTTGTAACACCAATCTTACCGAGAATTGCATTAAGGTCAACTTTAAGTGCCTTAAGAAGTGCAGGTAAGAGAGTATTAAGATCAACTATTGGTTTGATAGCATCAACAAGAGCTGAAATCGGAGTGAGGAGGTTGTCAAGAATCTGGCAAAGTCCGTCATTACCAATGAAGAGTGCAAGGTTTGGAAGCATTGCAAACAATGTTTCAAGAGGAGCATTAAGTATATCCTCAACCTTATCCCAAAGAGGATTGATAATATCAAGAAGAATATTATCGTAAGCTTCGTTTATATCTTCTCTGTATTGATACTGAGTTTTGATGTTATACATTGAGAATGCTTCCATAAGAGGAACGATTGATGATGTATAACCGTTTGAACCAGGAATTCTTACTATGTCAAAGATTCCGAGTGATGCATCATTAAGAAGTACATCGAGTACGCCGTAGATAGGACGGAGAACTGCAACAAGTGCGTGGAAGAATGTATCTGCATCCTTAACACCCCACTTAAGTGATGCTGTGTTAACCTTTGACCATGAACCTGCCTTTGCGATTACGCTTGCATTTGCAGCATAAGTTTGACCGTAAGATTCATCTGTAAGAAGTTTAGCAACATTGCTTGTTGAGAAGTCAATGTTAGTTTGTGCAAGGAGAGAAACGAGTGAACCGTCGCCAACCTTAACACCTTCAATTGCACCGTAAAGTCCGGTAAGAAGTGAGTTAATAATGTCATCCTTGAAGATAAGACCGCCGATTAACTTGGTAAGACCGCCGTCAACCAAACCGCCTACAAGTCCGTCAAGCATTGGAGGAAGATTCTTAAGGAAGTCAACATCAACACTTTCAGGATAAGAGAAGTCATATGAACCTGTCTTATAAGCTGTGTAATCCCAGAATGCATTAGTAGGTTCGCCTGTTAAGAAGTAGAATACTGCACGAACAATATCATCCTTATCAGCAAGGCCGATTGTAGTGAATACACTTGAGATGATAGATTTGAGCATATCATTACTCTTAATAGCTTTAATTGAAGTAATAAGTGATTTGATAGATTTTGAGTTCTTAACAAGAGTATCTGCAATATAACGGAGAACTGCAACAAGAACTTCGCCCTTATCAGCAATTACTTCCTTATTTGTAAACTTGCCTTCGGCATTCTTAACCATTGATTTAGATGTAACAACCTTACCGTGTGATGCGATTGTTGACCACTTAAATTCAGGAAGTTTAATACCGGTCTTCTTAAGTAATGAGTTAAGAAGAGGAACTACAATATCTTGAATGTTGCAAGACTTAAGGTTTGCAAGTTTGATGTTAAGCTTAACACCTTTAACCTTGAGTGCGTTTGTAACAACTTTGCCAAGGTCCTTGCCGAGTACCATTGTAAGAATCTTATCAACATCCACACCTGCTGATTTAGCAGTTTTAAGAATATTTGTAACAGGAGCAAGGAGATTATCGAGTAACTGGCCTATGCCGTTGTTATCAATAAAGTATGCAAGGTTTGGAAGAACAGATGTGAGTGTATCAAATGGCTTATCAAGAAGTGTATCTACAAAGCTCATAAGAGGATTGAGAACATCAAGAATTACATTATCTTTAGCCTTCTTGCAATCTTTCTGATACTGCTTAAATGTTTTAATCTTGCTGTTGCTTACTTGAAGAACATCAAGAAGAGGAACAATTGCGCCTTCATAACCGTTAATACCGTTAACGCCTACATTAAGAGCATTAAGATCAAGCTTAATTGTTGAAAGCTTGGAGTCAGGGTTCATATCATCCTTAAGGGTAAGAGTGAGAACGCCTTTCTTAAGCATATAAGTAAGTGCAACTTTGCTTGTTACTTTACCGTTGCTGTCTTTAATATCAAATGAAGTTGAAGCCTTCTTGATATTGATATTACTGAGGTCAATCTTTCCTTCATTGAGGAATACAGCAAGAACGCTGTTTACAGGACGGAGGATTGCTGCAAGAGCATTGATAAAGCCCTGTTCTGCTTTTGCTGAACCATCTTTGAAGCCCCAGTTAATTGTTTTAACTTTCTTCCAGCTCTTTGCCTTCTTAAGTGTGTTGGCTGCTGAAGTGTAAGTTTTGCCATAGCTCTTATCTACAAGGAGATTAGCAACACCCTTTGGTGATACTGCAATGCCTACCATATTGAGATATGGTGAAATCTTCTTGGTATCAAGTGCACCGTAAAGTGCCTTTGCAAGAGATGTGAGGTTAGCGTTTGTAAATGCCAATCCGCTGACAATGCTCTTAAGATTTGATGCGTTAACTACACCGAAGTTGGCGAGAAGAGCCATAACTGCATCAACTGCTGTGTCAAGCTGTGAAACAGCGTTATTTGCATCAAAAGCTGTAATTCCGTCAGGATACTTAAAGTTTAATGATGTACCCTTGTAATTCTTATAAGTCCAGTAAACTTCTGTTGGTGACTGAGTGAAGTCAAGAAGCTTGCCGATAACTTTAAGAAGTCCCATAGCGTCAAGCTTACCTGTTTCAATGTACTTGATAAGCTTTTGAATTCCCTTGCTAATCTTGTTGTTGCCCATAATCAACTGAATGATTGTGGTAAGATTATTGTTTGTCTTTACGAATTCGATTACATAATCAAGAACATAAAGAAGTGTTTGAGCAGGAGAAGCTGTTTTGCCGAGTGCATTCCAGTTAATGTTATTAAGCTTAATGCCTGTTTTAGCAAGAAGTGTATTTATAATAGGTATAATATTATTACCTGAAAGAAGGTATCCCTTTACTTCAATACCGATTTCCTGCTTATCATTAACTGTTACCAATTTACCGAATGTTTTAGTAGCAATGTTTTCAAGGAATGAAGCAAGAGTAGGTGATGTTGCACCAAGAGTACCATTGCTTATTCTGAGGATTTTTGCAAGTCCGTTAACTTCGTTTGAAATAGGTTTAACGGCGTTTGCAATTGTTGAAGCAAGTGTAGGAGCTGTTGTGTCATCTAATATAACACCGATAGCCGATACAAGGTTCAACAATGTAGTTACAGGTTTTTCAAAGAATTTGTCAAGTAATGCAACGATTGGGTTAACAATTCCTACAAATACTTCATCACGGTATGGATTGCTCTTGTCAGCGAACTTTTCAGGAGTATCAACTGTGATGCCTGTTTTTACTGCGATTGTATTAAGAACCGGATAAAGTGCATTTTCGTAAATGCCTGTGTCAATAAGAAGTACGCCGATAATAGATGTGAGAAGTCTGAGTGATGTTGAAAGACCATTCATAAACTCATCTCTGTTGCCGGCTGAAACACCCCAGTTAATGCTTACATTGAGTGTTCCGTTGTCATTAACAGCATCGCTCCAGCTTGCAAGCTTCTTAAGTTTACCGCTGGCATTCTTAATATCTGTGTCTTTAATTCTTACAGCTAATGAGTCAGGAGAAATAAGTCCGTTAACTGCTTCGCTGATAAGATTGTATTTAGCTGAAACATTGTTTGCACCTGTGTATGAATAAGCGTACTTATCAGTAAGGTTTGCAACAAGTGATTCAATGAGTGCATAAGTTCTTACTACTACTGTGGTAAGTCCTTCATTTGTGTAGATATCCTTAGGGTTAACATTACCGTTAGAATCAGCTGAGCGTGAATCTTCACCGTTAAGGTAATATAAATAGGTATTAAGTAAATCTATTACTGCATTTGCTGAGTTAGCACCGATGTAATTTGAAAGTAATGAAATTACGCCGACAATAATATTATTTGTTTTGTTGATTGAATAGCCATTGATTCTTGAATCAGCAAGGAGAGATGACAATGCTTTATCAAGCTTTTCAATTGTGCTGTCAACACTCTTAACATCTTTGCTCTTATACGCTGAAATGTCAACTGATGAGTTAGGAGTTTGAACTGCCTGTGTAGGAGCAGTTGTTGTATTATTATTTGTATTTTTATTTGTATTTTCAGTCTTCTTAAATGATTTGACAAGACTTTGAATTACATCTACAAGCTTGCTTACATTAGTAATAAGGAAGTAAGCATTGTCTTTATCAAGTCCGACAAATCCGCTTGCCTGCTTTTCAAATGTAAAGCTGTATTTGCTTTCACGGGTGATTTGGAAAATGCTGTTAAACAAGTCTGTAAGTGCGCTTGTTTCGCCAAATCCGCCGATTGACTGAAGAACACCTGTAATGATAGGAAGGTTCTTTGCAAATGCACTGTTGTCTGAATCAATAACATTGTTTGCAAGACCGAGGATTGCATCAAGCCAATCTTCTACAAAGATACCAACGAAAGTATCAAAAATCTTTGTTGAATCAGGATTTTGAGCATATGACTTGAATTCAGTTACCTTTGTGTTAGAAACAGCGGTATAGGTTTTACCCGATACTGTAATTTCTTCAGTTTTAAATTTACCGTCATAGCAGTATGTCCATGCATTTTTGCTGATACCGTACTTATCTGCTCCAAGGTCTTCCATAATATCGAAGAGCTGTGGAATAGCAACCATTAAGTTGTTAAGTCCGCTGTTAGCAATATTTCCGTTGTTATCTTTACCCTTAACTTGATTTCTGAGGGATGGGGTATTTACATAAGTGTCAACTGCTGTTGTAAATAATCCTGCAAGTTCGTTAATTACTTCTGCAAGTCCGGTTGCAAGCTGAGCGTTTGTGTCTGAAAGAACGCCTTTATCATCTGTAAATGCTTTCTTAAGAACCTTATCAAGTCCGCTGAGCTTAGCGTCCCTAAGTGCTTTATCGGCAATGTAAATTCCTGTGATGTAAGGAACTTTTGCTTCATATTTACTGTAAACAGTAAATTTAGCATTTGTCGGAGCTTTTGCAAGAGCTACTGAAATATCATTGCTTGTTACACCGTTATATGTATAGTATGTAACATCTTCGGTATATTCAACTGTCTTTGCAGTACCGTTTTCATCCACTTCTGTTTTTGTCTTCTTTTCTGTTACAACTTTAGAAGTGATTTCGTTGCCTTTACTGTCAACAATCTTTTCATATTTAGTAACATATGCCGGTTTGCTGATAACAGTACTTGTTGTAATATTCTTTGTCGTAATTTTATCAAGTCCGCCTGATAAATCGGTATATTTGGTGATTTTGAAATTCTTTTCAGCACCATTATTCCAATATGTACCGCCCATCTTGTCATAAGAACCGTCATTCTTGAGCCAATGCATAAGCAATGGAAGCATTTCATTAAGGTCCCAAGCAAGTGTGTCAATACCGATGTATGAGCCGTAATCAGCAGTTAAGTCATAAAGAAGACCATCATGTGTGAAGTTATAAAGCATATTGTTTTGCTTGGTTTCACCTGATTTAGCACTGAAGAATATCGGTTCAAGTACTTCGTTTACAAGAACAACAACAAGCGGAAGAAGATTGAATATTGTTTCAACCGGTGATTCAATAAGGTTAGCCCAAATATTGTAAGTTGCTTTGACAAGGTCAATTTTTGTTGAAGCAAGTTCGTCAAGAGCACCGTTGATAATATTACCTATTGTTGAACTCGGATCGAGATATGTGGAAATAATAGAGTTAAGAACTATATTTGTAAGCTGTGTACCACCGTTACCACAAAGAGCTGCAAGTGCATTGTTGATAACAGGCTGCTTTTGAGCGTCTGTAAGAGTTACACCTGTTGTATCAAGATGTTCTTTAACATAGTCATTGATAAACTTGCTAATATCCAAAGAACATTTGATTGAATTGTTATCATAAGTTAAGTCGTCAGACGCAGTGCTTATTTTTGAGCAAAAATAAGATGTAAGAGTTGACATATATGAATATTTAACCCATTCATTTAAATCTGCTTTTGAATAAGTATTGCCGGTATGCTTGTATGCATAAATACCGGTGTTAGGATCTGAATTTTCAGTATCTAAAAGAGTAGCATTTTGAATATAATCACTTGTTTTATTGCTTCTGTTGCTAATCCAGTTACCTGCAAACAAGTTGATAACCTTGTTACGCTGTTGTGCATCAGAGTTGTTATTCTTTCTGCTGTACATCTTCAAGAATGTAGCAAAATATTCAATAGTGGCTGTATCTCTGAGATTCTTAGGAAGAATGAAAGTTTTAGAACCGTCTGTATCATTAAACTTCATACTACCGTCAGCAAAATATCCGTTTATTGTTTCAGGGAAATTGTTATCTTGAGTAGCAACCAAGTTCAAAATTGAATACATCTGCTCAAGTTCATCATCTGTAAGGAAGAATTCATCTCCGTCTTGCCAGTAGAAGTTGAAGCCCGCAGGCATATCCTTATCAACTGCTTGATTTATATCTTCAAGTTTAAGTCCTTTAAAGTCAACCAATGCTCCTTTTAAAATATATTGAGCATAAGGAGCGTTTTGTCGTCCGCCGCCATTTACATCATCAACAAGTGAAGCGTATGATAATATGATGTAAAGGCTTGTAATATAATCCTTTACAGATGACATTGATAATGCATCTGTGGATACACTATCTCTGGTGAGCATTTCGCTTACTGCAGTGTCAAGACTGTCGTATCCGAGAGCTTTAGCAAAGAATGGCTCAATCTGTGATAATAATTCGTCAACAGTTTTAAAAGTTTTAATACCAGTTGATTCAATGGTGTATGGGTCTCCGGTAGGAGATGTAACTTTTGGGTTCCATTGGTCATTAAAGAAATCTGAATCAGCAGAGAGTTTGAAATCTGCACCGCCGTCAACAGCAAGTCTAATGTAAGGCATGGTTCTTGCTAAGTTACCGCCAAACATATTTGTGAAAGTATCTGATTGAGGTGAATATGCATAGTAAATACAATCAGCAACATCAGAGGCATTAAGATCAATACCAAAAACTTTATAGTAATTGTTTAAGTAACTGCATACTTCATTTACGGTTTTCTGCTGATCTTCTGTGAGTGTGTAGGTTGCGGATTTAAGCTGTGAAAGGCTTGCCATCATAGATGTTTCACCTATTTTTACAGGTCCGCCGTCACCGTTAAAATCCAACATATCTGTGATTGAAGAAAGTTCAACAGGTTTGATTTTACCATCTGCAACTTGATCGTCATATTGCTGTGCAATTGCAGGCAAAATATTATCAACAGCATCGGAAATATCAAAGTTAGTAGAAGTATTTGAATCTACTAATGTTGTTAAATACCACAAACCTTTGGTGTTGTATTTAATGTTAACGTAGTGCTTGTGCTGACCTGTTGAGTCAACAGTGATTTTTTTGATTGCTTTACCATCAAGGTTGCGATCGCCTGCACCATAAAGAATATCTTCAAGTGCTTTCTTTGTTTCTTTGTTTGCAGAAATGTTGCTTACACCGTCATAAATGAGCTTATGGCACATACCTGCAAGCTGGAAGAAATTGATGTCGTCACTGAAATTGTTGAGGTAGTCATAATTGCTTACATTTGATGATGATTCACCAATAATGTCTGTGACAAATTCCGATTGGCTTGTAGATACAGCCATTTTGCCGACAGCATTGATAAGCGTAGGCTGAAGTGCCTGCAACATCTCAGGAAGAGTCGTATTCTCCTTAATTGATTCTTTCTGGTCTTTAGTCAACTTGTCTGAAGTTGTACCAAGACTGATTGCCCCTTTGTTATAGACTACTTTTGAAATTGCGTCTATACCCATGAGAAGGGACGGAAGCTCATCTGCCAAACCATTGACGGTTTTATATGCGGATGAAGCATTAACGCTGGAAGTGTTCCACAATGGGTTGTCATTACTGTTTTTTGCAAATGCAGTAAATCCAACTGAACAAGTGGTCACGACCATTACCACAGCTAAGAAAAAGCTGAGTATTTTTTTGCTCGTTCTCATATAAATTTTCTCTCCTTTACAATATGATTTACGAACTTTGTCGTATGGTAACGCATTTTGGATTATGCGCCGAGCAGTATTTGTTTATTACACAGTTTCTACACAAAAACTGCTTTTTAGGCGCAGGATATCCACACGCGTATTAACAAATACAATATATTTATATCAAATAAAATCTAATAAGTCAATAATTTTATAACATATTTTGAATTTATTGTGAATTTTAACATATTTTGTGTTTTGAATTTGACAACGGAGTGCTTGTAAATGGACTTAATCGGAAATTATGTCTAACAAGCGTCGGTTTTATTAAGAGTAACTGAAAAACGAATAAAACAGAGAAAAAGTGCATTAAAAATTTCGCAAAATGTAAAGCCTGAAACCTTTACAAATGTAAAAATTGTGTAAAGTATTGTCGCTTTACTCGCCGTGAAAAGCTTATTTTTCTCCTTGAAATTATTAACAAATTGTAAAATTTTCGTAAACTAATTGTGCAGAGTGACAAAAAAACGAAGTCGTTTTTGGCTAAAGTTACAAAAATGAGGATTGTAGGTTTAATTTATTGACTTTCGGGTGGCCGTATGTAATAATTATAATGTGTTTAAAGCACATATTGCGCCAATTTAATGCTGTGGCTTGTAATGAGCCTTCATTCTAATTCAGATTGCCTGATGGTCAGAGATTGCGACGGGCATTACGCACAATATGTTAACACTTCACTTTAAATTTTTTAAAATTTTACGGAGGTAAAAAATGAAAACGAAAGCAAAAAAGTTTTCCCATAAGCTGCTTGCGTTGTTTATGGCTGTTCTTATGGCTGCTTCTTGCTTAACATGTGCATTTTCAGCTCACGCTGCACCTGTTAGTTCAGAAAAGCAGTATACAGATGACGCGTTAGAATATAACGACCTTGCTTGGAATATTCTTTCTGACGAACAAGCCGCAACAGCATTGCTTGACTATGCGGACCTTATGCTTCCTACAGTTGCTCCAACAGTTTACAACCTTCTTGCAAATCTCCCATCCAGCGTTACAGCTTATATGACATGGGATGCCGCTAATAAGCATCTTAATATCAACGCGTTCGGTATTATTAAATATACCTTAACAGTTAAGCTTGACAGCGTTGATGATGTAATGCTTACACTTGAGAGTGTTGCAGGTCTTCTTTCTAAGTATGGTAGTTATGTTGGTGACGCAGGTAACATTCAGCTTAAATCATTAGCTTCAAGTGATGCCAGCAAGAATTTCTGGCATGTTACAAGAGAAAACTATTCATCAACTGAGATTGTTAAGAGAGCTCTTGCTCTTCTTCAAATCAACTCAGCTGACTATGCCGGTAAGGATGTACTCGGTCAGGTATTAAGAGGTGATTTCAACCTCGGTGTTCTTAAGAGTGCGGTTAATATCTACAAGCTTCTTGCAGGTCCATTAGGCTTCAGCGATGAAAGTTATGCTAAAAACCTTGTTTATAATGTTGTTCAGCAGCTTATTTTCAACTATACTAAATGGTATACACAGGATGAAATTGATAATTTCAGAAATGGTACAACCCAATGGGTATATGATGACCAGCTTTTCGATAAGCTCTCTACCGAGCTTCTTCAGAAGATAAGCGTTCTCGTTACATATAACCAAGAATATAATGAAAAGAACGAAGATGGCTCACTCAAGCCTATTCAGGATACATCAGCTACTCGTTATCTTGAAATCAAGGCCGAAATGAATAAGTCAGGCTCGGATTATGCAGCAGCCGCTGCTAAACTCGGTTATGACCCTAACCTTGTATATTCAAGCGAATTTAAAGATGATGACGGCAATCCGCTTAATGTTCTTCTTTTTGCTTATGGACATCCGGATAAAAACGGTTATGCAACAGAGCAAACAACAAAGATTACATTTAAGCCAACCGATTCTCTTTTCAAATTAGGTTATACAGCACTTGATCTTGCTTGGGATACAGTTCTCAAGGGTTCAATCAAGCTTCTCCATGTAAACACCCAGGGTGACAGAAATCTTGATAATGCATACTATTATTATTTCGACAAAAAGGGTGAATGGAATTCAAGCGATATTGCTTCTAACTATACTCAGGCAAAGATTAACGAATGGGCCGACGCTAATTACGAAGCTTATGGCGATAAATCAGCAGATGACTTTATTGCAAAAGCTAAGGAACAGCTTTCATTTGACCGTGCAGCTGCTGAAACATCAACAGGCAAGTGGTCAGATATTGATGAAACAAAGCTCTTTGCTAAGTTAAGATACAGCCCTCTTGCTGACTACGGTTTCAATATGCAAACAGGTCCTATCAACCTTTACTTTGCACAAACCGGAACAAAGAATATTGACGATTTCTTTAAAAATGAATATTCAAATTACGGTTCAATGGTAGCAGGCTTTAACGATGCACTTGTTGCAGCAGTTAATGATTTGTTCCCACAAAGAGATAACATTATCGGCACTCGTCCGGAAATGGCAAAATCTAAAACTACAAAGGCAGACGGTGTTGAATCAATCAATGATGCAACAATCAAGAAAATCACTTCAACACTCGTTGGCAATGCACTTAAGATGGTTCAGTACACAGCAGATGCTACTGACGCTAACATCCTCAAGGCATTCTATGATGCTAACGGTACTGATGCTGTTCTTTCAGAAGCAAATCTTGAATCAGCAATGGTTCCTATGCTTGTTGCTTGTATCGGCCAGGTTAACCTTGGTGCAGGCAAACTTCAAGATATTATCCACCCAGCAGAATGGGATGGTTGTAAGGATGCAGAAGCAGTTGCTTATGTATGCCTTAAAGAATACTTATCATACGTACTTCCTAATAAGGATTATTCATCACTTGTAAATGTAGCCAATGACGGTACAATCACCGCAACACTTGAAGGTACAATTCTTCCTATGGCTCGTGACGCAGTTGCATATGTACTTGAAGGATATGTTCCTGTATCATACCAAGGCAAAACTTGGAAGACAGAAAACGAAGATGTTAATTCAAGTGCTACAATTTTTGACCTCTTGAATTCAGTAATTCTTTACTACGGTGGAGATTACTCAATGAAGAAGGCAACTAACTCAGGTGAAAGAGCAATGGGTGTTGCAGCTCTTCTCGGTATTTGCGATGAAAACGGTAACAGTGCTCTTACAAATAACCTTTGGGAAAATATTGATAAAATTGCTAACAAGTTCTTACCTGTTCTTGGTACACTCCAAGGCAAGGAATACGGTAAGTTCGATTCACATGACCTTATCTGGAACGATGTAGTTCTTTCAATTCTTAATATTGCAGATAAGAAAGACAGCGGTTTCTGTGGCGTATCTAATTTCGTTTACAAACTTATCACAATCGTATCTGCTGAACCGATTCAGTCAAAAGGTTTTGTAAATACTGTTTATGATTTGCTTGCTGACCTTATCAACGGTCTCCTCGGTAAGCGTTATTCTTCACAGCCGCAGAATTTCACAACCGTAGTTCCTAAGTCAAACGGTGACAACAAGCCATTTGATGATTTACTTCAGGTTGGCACTCTTGCAGGTACCGGCGGTACTGACATCGGTGCAATCCAAAAGGCTATTTGCAACTTTGTTGAATTCACCGGTTATGGTGCAGACAGCACCAAGGGTAATGCTAACAAGTATGGCGATTCAGTAATGAGGGGTATTTTCTTTGCTCTTTCAGCAGTTAACTCTTTCGTTCCTGAAGCTATCACTCCAATCGGAACTCAGCAGCTTAAGACTGCTTCAGCAAGCTTTGCTACACCTTCTATGAAGACAACAGCAGGCGGCGATTGCAGCGACACAGTTTCATTTACAAATAACTGCACAGGTCTTAACCGTGCATATATCTCTAATGGACAGCTTGTTCAACTTTCTCGTTACTATTACAAGCTTAAGTCAGCAACTTATATTGGCAGTAACAACGAAAAAACTGATATTACATCTCAACTTAAATCAGGTCTTATTGCTCCGAACGAAACAATAGTAACACCTAAACTTCCTATTACTTTCAATTCATCAGCAGGAGAATCAAATGTAGTTGAAGTTCAGTTTGTATACGACATCGTACTTAAAGATGGCACAGTTGTTGCAGCTGATAACAATGTTTCAGCTTATAAGTATATGACAACCGCAACAGGTTGGAAAGAAGCTATGTATAATAGTAACAAGCAGTTCTTGCATGATACAAATAAAGCTGATCAAACAGTTGGTGTTGAGGGTGCTTATGTAAAATCAACATCTACATTTAGTAAGGATAATACTCTTCTTGCTAACTATCCTGAATACATGGTACTTGATTCATCAAACCTTGCTGATATTTCAACATATTCAATCAGATATAGAAGTAACAGAAATAAGGTTTTAGGCGGTAAAAAAGCAGTTGACGGTATCTACTTCTATGATGAAGATTCAAATTATCAGTCAAACACACTTGATGCAAATAATGTTGTAACAAAGTATGATAAAAATGCTGCTTATACAACAGTAAACATCACCAGTGAAAACGCTATCCCTGCTTGGGATAAGACAAACGGTAACCTTCTTAAGTATAATATGTATGACTACCGTGTTGAAACTACTCCTGGTTCAGGTGAATTCGGTGAATGGAACCGTAACGAGGTAACAGAAGCAACAGCAGGTAACAGCGATAAAATTACTTATTATAAGGGTTACACAAGCGATGAAATTGATGCTGTTAAGGCTCAAACTAACCCGGATGGTACTTCAGCTGCAAATATTAAGGCTATTCAGACAAGAACTCATGTAGTTTACACTCTTTCTGAAGCTATTGCTAAGAATATTATCGCAGGTTACCATGTTGGTGACGGTGATATTTACGAATCAGTTTATTTGCAGAACAATGGTGGTCAGATTAACTACGATAACCTCTTCAACATTGTTTCAATGGGTAACACCAAAGTTCCTGGTTTCTACATTGAAAGTGAGAAGAAGGAGATTCCAAATGCATCTGCTCTTGAAGTTCAACCGTTCCGTTATGATGGTGAAACCAACATTCAAGGCGGCGAATATCCGGTTGATATGTGTATCTACAATGGTTCTAAGTCAGCTTATGCTCACTTTACTATCCTTGTAGGTGATACTAGCCAGCTCAGCGGTATGAATACTGCTTATGATAATTTGGCATCACTTGTATCACAATATAAGCCTTCAGACTTTACTAACTCAGCTGTTTTCGAGCAAGCTAAGCAGGCTCTTCTTAATGTACTTTCTATTAAGTCATCTGCTATGACAATTGCTTTTGCACAGAGCATTAACAATAAGACTCATCTTACAGCAACAACTAAAGAAGTTACATCAAAGTTTGGCGATTTAGCTTATGTTCCTTATACAAAATCTGCTCCAACAGTAACATCTAAAGGAAAAGAATATACAATTCCAAAGGATGTTTTGGCTAACGCTTATGTTGGTGGCGAAGCTCTTGCTGACGGTTCAGGTAAAGTAGGCGGTGTTGAAGGCGTTTACTACTTCGATGCTGCAGGTACAATGCCAATCTATTCACCATTAGCTCTTTCTGATGATAATGGAAGCGTTCGTACAACAGACCAAGCCGGAATCAAAGTAATTAAGAATGCAGATGGTAAATACTATCTTGCTAACTCAGTTGTTTATGAAACAACTTGGGACAATGCTATTACCACAAATGGTAATCCTTGCCAGATGCCTACTGAAACTCAGGCAACTGACGCACAGGGTAATCTTCTTTACAACCAGGTTCAGTATGTATACCGTGATGCCGATGGCAAGAAGGTTAACTCAAATGAAGATTGGTCATGTAAGTTCCCTGTAACAGATTATACTATCGTTCCTAACGAAGTTAAGTCTGACGGTTCAATCGTTGATAACCGTGGTGCTGTTGCAAAGGCTGTTGATAGAATCAACTATGTAACAAGCATTATGAATGATACACTTAAGCCGGCTGCAGATAATGCATTCAAAAACATTTCTGTTGCAAGAACCGGTCTTAATGACACAAACTTTAACATCTTAACATTCTCTAAGATGACTGACATTGCCAGAAACATTGAAAAGAACTTTACTGTTGATCTTGAATATCATTATGATAAAGTTGTTTTAGGTAAAGATGGCAAACCGGTAATTGATGAAGCTACCGGAGAGGCTAAAACTGAAGATGCAGTTAAGAAGGAATTAGGCGTTTCTCCTGCAAGTGCAGCATCAACTGTACAAAACTGCATTGACAACGGAAAGTCTTACACTTATGTAACTCATTCATCACTTTCATCAGCAGCAGTAGCTGAATATACCAGACTTTTCAATATCTTTGCAAGCGCAGCTGTTGAGCGTGGTTACCAGGGTGCACAGCTTGAAAAAGAAATTAAGTGTGCATCAGGCAACATCTATTCAACTCTTACTGCTACTAAGGCTGTTTATGCTGAAGACGGTAAGACTGTAACAACTGAAGCTTCAGTTTCAAAGACAACAGGCGCAAACGCTCCTCGCTTTGGTAAGTGGGATGCTGAAGGTAAGCTTGTAAACGATGGTTCTTACTCTGCAGAATCATGGACCAGATATGTCAGAGCTCTTGCAGCAGCAGTTGCTCTTGCACAGTATGGTCACGGCGATTATGCTCATAAGGATCCAGCTAACTTTGTTCTTTCTGATAAGAAGGGCTACGATGCTTCACTTACAAATATCTACACTGTTGATACAGAACTTCAGGCTGCAGAGATTGCTCTTGCTCCTGCTGAAACTACAAACAGCACTGTAACAGTTAATGCTGTTGAAGGTGCTACTGTAACAATCAATGGTGTTGATTACTCAGCTCCTGTTTCAGTAGAAACCGGCTCAACAATCACAATTGATGTTAAGGCAGCTGAAGGTTACCAAGTTGTTAATGAACTTACAATCAACGGTGAAAAGGTAACAGTTAATGCATTCCCTTATGAATATAAGGTTGACGGCGATGTTACAATTGCTCCTTCAGTTAAGCAGGCAGCAGCTGATACAATCACTGTAAGCGGTAAGGTTCTTATTGCAGCAAATGTTGACGGTACTGAATCATCAACAGGTGTTGCAGGAATTGATGTTATCGCAAACGGCGAAGTAGTTGCTACTTCGGCAGCTGACGGTTCATTCACTGCTACTGTTCCAGTTGGTACAACATCACTTACTGTTCATAGAGAAAATGTAACTATTGACAGAACCGTAACACTCACCGGTACAGCAGATATTTCAAATGTTGAAATTCCTGTATGTATTTGTGATTACAACGGTGATGGTGTTATTGATGGCTTGGATAAGCTTACATTCTACACTGCATTTTCCGGCGGTTCAAACGCTTATGATCTCTACTGTGACTATAATAAGGATAATGCAATTGACGGCTTAGATAAGCTTACATTCTTTACCTTCTATGGTAAGACAGTTGAGTACGCAGCACTTGCTCTCGACTAATTAAATTAAATCATATCAGGGGTAGCAATACCCCTGATATGTAACCGTTTATTATAATGGTTACTTTATTATAAATTCGATATGATCGGGTGATCCCCGTTTATATACCGGCCCTGTTTTAAGGGTTGGGAGGTTAAAGGCGATTGCGTTTAGTCACTGTTTATCCCTGATATTACAATATCATTTCTTCAAAGCTTGCTTTTACGCTTTTGCGTTTTTATAACCGAGGTTTGATTTGGTGTTGTATGCGCTCTCGTCTCTCCCGAAATTTTATTTACTTGGCAAGGAGGTAACACCTATGCAAAACGCATTTGTTAAAAAGAGAATAGGTGCTGTAATTGGTACACTTACTTTCTTGGTGCTTATTGCACTTTTCGTGTGCCTTCCTAATACTTCATACGGTGCAACTATTGGCAGTGAAAAGCCAAATATTTATTGCACTTATACAGACTCTGACGGAAAACAATATGACGGTGATAAATTGCCTGCCGGTACTTACGATGTAAACTTCTATTTAGAAGGTGTTTCCGAGTTATCGGTTGTGCAGGTAACTGCAAAGTACAGTGCAGATGCTACTGTTGATACAGCGGCAAAGTCGCTTCTTTCTAATAATATCGCCGGCATTTCGTCAATGGGAACTATTACACAAAATTCAAATTTGGTGTTTGGCTTTGTTTCTGATTCTGACTCTTGTTCAGCAATCAATAGTGATGGCACATTGCTTGCAACTTTTTCAGTTGCTTTTGCTAATAAATGTGATGCATCAAATGTAATTTCAGTTTCAACCAGCCCGAATGAGACTTTTGTTTTAACGGATTATAATGATGGGCTTAAGGATGAGTATGCTCTCGTTAACCAAGCCGATGATTATGACGGTTCTTTATATCTTATGACCTGTGATGTTTCACCGAAAGGTCCGGGTTGTGATATAACAGGTAAGATTGCTATTGCTACTTCCCTTGATGGAGGTGCAAGTGATACCGGTATTGGCGGTATAAATCTTACGGTTAAAACTGCAGATGATTCAACCGTTGCAACTGCAGTTACAGATTCAAACGGTGATTATACACTTGCCGATATTCCGGCAGGTGAGTACAAAATGTTAATCAGTGGTGAAACCACTATTGACAGAACGGTTACATTAGTAGTTTCTGAATCAAAGGATGTTTCATCGGTAAGTATTGCAATATGCGACTATAACCACGATGGCAGTATTGATGGCTTGGATAAGCTTTCGTTTTATGAAGCTTTTTCCGGTGGTGCAGAAGATTATAATCTTTACTGCGACTTTAACAAAGATAATGCAATTGATGGTTTAGATAAGCTTACATTTTTTACATTCTTTGGTAATGAAGTTAAATACGCTGATGTAACTTTGAATTAAATAGGGGGAAAGAAAATGAATAAAACTTTCAAAAAGGCAATTGCTGTCATTTTGTCAGTTCTTATGGTTGTTTTATCAGTACCTTTCACAGCACTTGCAGCACCTGGCGATTATGAACCAAATTTGAAAATGTATTTTGGTACATTCGTAGAGGATAATGCAACTAATTATACTGATTATTCAACCTGTGGCACAGGTTCAGAAAAGTTTGGCTCTTATGCTTCACTTTATGGCGCGCCGGTAGATTATAATTACACAGTTGTTAATGGTAACACTACTTCAGGTACACTTACTATTAGCAAGGATAAGGCAAATACATTTAACAGTGCAATCGATAATGCATTTCCTACACTCGAAAATGATGTTCAGCTCGGTGTCGGTGATTATTTCACAATGACAGTTGCTGTTGAAAACATCAAAGTTCTTTCATCAATCTTGGCACAAGTTCAGTTCAGTGATTCTATTGAACCTGCCGGTATTTATTCTTATAAATCAGGCAGAAAGAACGTTTATAAGCTCGGTACTGAAACTGAAAGAGCAGCTGCTAAGGGTACTTGGGAAAAAGGTAAAGGTGGTTTATCTTACCTTCCTTTATATTCACTTTGTGAAGAAGGCGTAAGCAAATCTTCATTCACAACAGATGGTTCAAACTCTTCACAGATTATTGCTAATAAAGAAGATGGCAAGTACAATGTACTTGATTATACATGGTCTTGGCCAAATGTTGATACCACTTCAGTTGCAGATCCTGACGGTTTATTTGTAGACCCTACAACAGGTGAAGCATCAGGTTATACTTATACAAATGCAATTCCTGTTGCTACATTCGTATTTAAAATCGTAACAAACGATCCTATCCAGTTCCACATTTATAATCCTACAAATGTAAAGAGCTTTTCATATGTAGGTCCAAACAGTGATGGCACTATGATTCCTAAACTTACAACATATGCTAAAAATATGTGGGATACAAAAACAAATACTAACACAGGCGATACTGAATGGCCAGGTTCAAAAAAATCAACTTTCATGGGCTTCAATGAATTTAAAGAAGCTCCTAAACCATCAACTCACACAATCACATTTACACTTAATGGTGGTGAACCTACCACTCAAATTGTAAAAGATGGCGAAATGCCAACAATTCCTACTAACACACCAACAACAAAACCTGTTGCTTCTGATTCAACTCATCACTCAATAACAAGTTACAAGTGGACACCTGAAGTTGTAGCTGCAACAGCTGACGCTGCTTATACTGAAGAAGCAGTAGTAACAAACCCTGAATGTAAATTCGTAGTAACTGACCATAAGGACGCTACTTATAAAGAAGCAGGTTATGATGTTTACACATGTACTGAAAATTGTGGCAATACTTATACAAACCCAATTGATAAGCTTGTATGTGACCACGCTGATACAAAGGTTGTAAACGCTACTAAACCTACAATCAACAATCCTGGTAACACAGGTGACACAGTATGTAATGTTTGCGGCGAAACAATCGCAACAGGTACTGTAATTGCTCAGCTTAACGGTAATGATTACAGAGATGCACTCAAGGCTGCAAAGGATGTTGATGCTTCTAAGTATACAGCAGATTCTTATGCTAAGGTAACAGAAGCACTTGCTGCTTATGATGAAGCAACAGTTGGTGCTTACACATCACAGGATGATGTAGACGCTGCAACAGCTGCACTTAAAGCTGCAGTTGAAGGTCTTGTAGCTAATCCTACAACTGAAACTTATACTTATAACTTCATTGACGGTACATCTAAACCTCAAACTGTTAATAAGGGCGAAACACCTGTTAACTTTGATAACACTCCTGCTAAGGTTACCGATAATAAGGACGGCACTCATACAACAACAACTTATACATGGTCACAGGATGGTTTTGTATTTACTGAAGTTGGTAACGACACACAAGATAGTTGTACTCTTAATTACGAAACCGTTACTCAGCCTACAATTAAGGTAGAAGGTTCTAAGACAGCTACTTGCCCAGTTTGTGGTCATGTATCAACACTTCCTATTGATAAGCTTAACGGTACAGAATACTATAATGCACTTGAAGCTGCACAGAATGTAAAAGCTGAAGATTTCACAGCAGCTTCTTACGCAAAGGTAGCAGAAGCTCTTAAGGATTATGCTCAGGCTACAGTTGAAGCTTACACAACACAGGAAGATGTAGACGCTGCAACAGCTGCTCTTAAAGATGCAGTTACTAAGCTTGATGCAGGTGTAGTTGTAACAGTTGCTTCAACAAAACTTGGCACAACAACTCTTAACGGTGCTGATGCTACAAACGGTGCTAACGCAAGACTTGCAGTTGGTGACGATGTAGTTCTTACTGCTAAGGCAAATACTGAAACAGGCGAATTCGTAGGCTGGAAAGTTGGCACAAAGATTGTTTCAACTGATGAAACATATAAAACAGTTGCAACAGCTAACATCACTTACGAAGCTGTATTTGCTGAAAAGGTTGATGAAACATTCACAGTAGTATTTGTTGACCCATATGGTAATGTTATTTCAACTCAGCCTGTAACAAGCGGTGCTGATATTAAGGTTCCTACAGCTCCAACACTTATTGGTTACACATTCACAGGTTGGTCAATGAACGAAGAAGAAATCAGCAAACTCACAGACGGTGCTACAATCTATGCTCAGTATAAGAAGGACGATGTTGCTAAGTACACAGTAACTGCTCCTGAAGGTGCTACTCTCACAGTAGACGGTGTAGAAACAGCAAGCCCTGCAACAGTTGCTTATGACGCTAAGGTTAGCGTTCATAAGGACGGCGTTGCAGCATGGCAGGTTGACGGTGTAACAGTTGCTTATGGCGATACTTACACATTCTTCTGCGGTTCAGATATGAATCTTGTAGCTGTTGATAATGTAGTTGAGCAGAAAACAACAGTTGTAATTACAGGCGTAAATGAAATTGCTGGTTCTGTTCAGGTTTCATTTGCTGCATCTCGTAATGTTGCTCCTGGCGAAACAGTAGTTAAGCAGGGCTTCATTTATGGTAAGAATTTAGCTGATTCTGAACTCACACTTGAAAATGTTGGCAATAAGGGTGCAGACGCTAATGCAGGTACTGTAAAGATTGCTTATACTAAGAATTCAGCAGCAGATATTTCTCTTAGATATGGTCTTTCTAAGAAAGACGGTAAGGTTTCAGCTGCAGCATTTGTTATCACAAAGACTGCTGATGGCACTTTGAAGAAAGCAATTTCTGAAGTTAAATCTTACACTTATCACTAACAAATTATAATTTATTGATGCTATTGCCTCTGCCTAATCGGCAGGGGTAAGGCACCGGTAAATTTGGGAGGAAAACCAATGAAAGAGCTTTACACAAAGCCAATGTCACAGATTGATGAATTCAAAACATATGATGTTGTAACTACATCAGGTAGAGAAGATGTAGAGGGCGGTTTAGACTAATACAGCCTTTTCAATCTGACATTGAAATAAAGCTATGGGAGACGGTAGAAATACCGTCTCCTTTTGCTTTTTATAAACTAATAAAATATAGGTGTAAGCAGCATAAGATTTTGGTTGACATAAAACAAAGCCATCGGTTAAAAACCGATGGCTTTTATACTGCTGATAAACTGATTTAAAAGTAATACAAAATCCGACGCACTGCTGGACGACAGATTTTGAGAGGCGGAGCAGTGGAATGAGCGAAAAATAACTTAAAGTTATTTTGAACGATATGGAACTTGCGACGACGAGGACGCGTCACAGGTTCGAGCATTACATCTAATTACATAAAAATAAAAAGGATACCTTGTAGGTATCCTTTTTATTTTGGTGGGAACAACAGGGCTCGAACCTGTGACCCTCTGCTTGTAAGGCAGATGCTCTCCCAGCTGAGCTATGCTCCCGTCAGCGATATTGATTATATAACAAGTAGGGCAGAATGTCAAGAGTTAATTTTAGAAAAAAGTTCTTTTATTCTGTCAATTTCATTATTTAAGTATAAATAGCCGAATAACGCTTCTACTCCGGTGGCGCAGTGGTACTCACCGTCAGTTGCACTTTTTGGGGAATGGCCCACTTTAGCATTGCGCCCGCGCTTGAAAATCGCAAGTTCATCTTCGGTTAAATCATCCTTGATTTTTTCGAAAGCAACGGTTTGCGCTTTTGCCGAAACATACTTTACACTTTCCTTGTGCAAATCATTTACGGGGCGATTGGCATCAAGCACAAGTGTTTCACGCACAAGTATTTCATAAATGCAATCGCCTATAAATGCCAAATTAAGCGGGCTTAATTGCTTTGCATTAACATCTTTGTCTACAAATCTCATATTTATTAAGGTACATATTCAAACTCTATGTCATAGAGTGAAACAATGTCACCCTCCTCAATTCCTTTTTCTCGAAGCGCATTGAAAATTCCGCTCTTTTCTAATACTCGTTGCATATATTGCAGTGCTTCGTAGTCTTCAATATCAATCCCTTTGAGAACTTTTGGAAACCAACTTGCTTCCACAAGAAAGTAATGTTCATCAACTTGGGTGATTTTAAAGCCTTTATCATCTTTAACCAATGCTTCAAACGGAATTTCTTCAACTTCATATTCTTTAATAGGAGGCAAGGTCTGCAACTTGTTCCAAACCGCATTCATAAGTTCCTTTGTACCTTCCATGATCGGCGCACAGATAGAATAATAGTCATATCCCTTATCTTCAACATATTTTTTAAATCTTTCGATTTGTTCAGGCTCAGCCATATCAATTTTATTTCCGGCAACTATTTGCGGTTGCTTTGCAAGTTCGGGGTTGAACTTTACAAGCTCCTCATTGATTTTTTCAAAATCTTCAATAGGGTCTCTGCCTTCGCTGCCGCTTACATCAACAATGTGTACAAGAAGCCTGCAACGCTCAACATGTCGCAAAAATTCATGCCCGAGTCCGACACCTTCGCTTGCACCTTCAATAAGCCCCGGAATATCCGCTATAACAAATGAGTTGCCCTCACCCATTGATACAACACCCAAGTTTGGCACAAGGGTTGTAAAGTGATAATCGCCGATTTTAGGCTTTGCTTGGCTTACTACTGATATAAGGCTTGATTTGCCTACTGACGGATAACCTAAAAGTCCCACATCGGCAAGAAGCTTAAGCTCAAGCGAAATTTCCCATTCTTCACCCGGTACACCCGGCTTTGCAAATCGCGGTACTTGGCGGGTCGGAGTTGCAAAATGAATGTTTCCCCAGCCGCCCTTTCCGCCTTTAGCAGCTACAAATCTGTCAGTCTTACTCATATCAGCCATAACTGCGCCTGAATTTGCTTCGCGAATGATAGTACCCCTCGGCACTTTGATTTCAAGGTCGGGAGCTTTTTTACCGTATTGGCGTGAGCCGCGTCCGTTTTCACCGTTTTTGGCTACATATTTTCTTTTATATCTGAAATCGGCAAGGGTTGCAAGGTTGTCATCAACTACAAATACAACATCTCCGCCTTTTCCTCCGTCACCGCCGTCAGGTCCACCGGCAGCCACATATTTTTCCCTGTGAAATGCTACTGCGCCTGCACCGCCGTCACCGGCTTTTATCTTAATTTTAGCAATATCTACAAACATATATAACATCCTTTGTTTTTACTAATATGAATTTTAACAAATTTTAATTGAAATTGCAACCAAAAGGCATAAATATAATTCATCTGTGACCCAATTATAAATGGTTCGTTAAATAAATAACAATAACACTTGCATAAATACACTTGTTTTTGTATAAAGTGTAAAAAATGCAATTTTATCTTGATTTATGAGGACAAACAGTATAAAATAAATAATGCATAAAAGCAATAAAACTTTAAATTATATTCGGAGGTAAATTCCAATGGTAAAAGTTGCTATTAATGGTTTCGGCCGTATCGGTCGTCTTGCTTTCCGCCAGATGTTTGGTGCAGAAGGCTACGAAGTAGTTGCTATCAACGATCTTACAAGTGCAAAGATGCTTGCTCATCTTCTTAAGTATGACTCATCACAGGGTAACTATGTTGCTCAGGGTCACACTGTTGATTTCCACGAAGGTGAAGGCGAAGATAACTACATTGTAGTTGACGGTAAGAAAATTGTTATTTACAAAATGCCTAACGCTGCTGACCTTCCTTGGGGCGAACTTGGTGTTGATGTTGTTCTTGAATGTACAGGTTTCTATACATCAAAAGAAAAGGCTTCTGCTCATATTCAGGCAGGCGCTCGTAAGGTTGTTATTTCAGCTCCGGCAGGTAACGATCTTCCAACAATCGTTTACAATGTAAACCATGACACACTTACAGCTGAAGATACAGTTATTTCTGCTGCATCTTGCACAACTAACTGCCTTGCTCCTATGGCTAAGGCTCTTAACGATTTCGCTCCTATCCAGAGTGGTATCATGTGCACAATCCACGCTTACACAGGCGATCAGATGATTCTTGACGGTCCTCAGAGAAAGGGTGACCTTCGCCGTGCTCGTGCAGGTGCTGTTAACATCGTTCCTAACTCAACAGGTGCTGCAAAGGCTATCGGTCTTGTAATTCCTGAACTTAACGGTAAGCTTATCGGTTCTGCTCAGAGAGTTCCTACTCCAACAGGTTCAACAACAATCCTTACAGCAGTTATTAAGACTGACAAGGAAGTTACAGTTGATGCTATCAACGCAGCTATGAAGGCTGAAGCAACAGAATCATTCGGTTACAATGAAGACCTTATCGTTTCTTCAGATATCGTTGGTATGAGATATGGTTCACTCTTTGATTCAACTCAGACAATGGTTCTTAAAGTAGCTGATGACACATATGAAGTTCAGGTTGTTTCTTGGTATGATAACGAAAACTCATACACATCACAGATGGTTAGAACAATCAAGTACTTCTCAGAACTTGGCTAATCTTAAAAGCTATTTATTAAAGAGCTTTCCTTATGGAAAGCTCTTTTTCTTTTGCCATATAAATTGACAATGTTTATAATAAGTATTATAATATCTTTATCTCGTTATAAATATAGTACATTTTGAATTTAGGAGTATTTATGAAGAAAAGAATTTTAATGAGAGCGAGTGTTTCGCCATTCGCTGTTCACAAACCTATTGATGTTATCTGCAAAAAAGTAATTGGTAACAATACAGGCAATCTTCTTTTTGCATACAGTATGACAAGAACACTTTATACCGAAGATGTTGAAATCGACTTCCTTGCTGATAAGGAAGTGGCACACGGTAAAGTTCAGGCTGAATATATAAACGAAAATTACGATTATCTTGTTCTTCCTATGGCAAACTCGTTTAGAAAGCAGTTTATGCAGTGTATGGGAATGTGGACAAGTATTATTGAAAAATTAACTATTCCGGTGGTTGTAACAGGTATCGGCATTCAAATGCCTTATGAGCCTGATGTTACAGAGGAGCATATATACGATGAATGTGCAAAGAAGTTTATTACCGCGGTGCTTAACCACTCTGCAAGCGTAGGTGTAAGGGGTGCAATAACCGAAAGTTATTTAAAGCATTTAGGCTTTGGCAGTAATGAAATTGATGTAACGGGTTGCCCATCATTTGCTATGTTTGGCCCGGGTTTAACCGTTAGGGATAAAAAGCCGCTTACTAATGAAAGTGCGGTTTGTGTTACAGGCTCTGTGGCAAATCCGGTAAACTTTAAAGAATTTATGATTAAAAACAGGGAGTTGCTTCCTAATTATTATTTTATGCCGCAATTTGTGGATGATTTGAGATTGATGTATCTCGGTATACCGCTTCCTATAACTAATGATTCGCAAGTGCTTTACCCTCATTTAATAAATGACGAAGTTTTTGTTAACGATAGGGCGAGATTCTTTATCAATTTACCAAGTATTCTTGAATTCAATAAAAATATTGATTTTAACTATGGCACACGAATTCATGGTGCGGTAGGAAGTATCCTTTCCGGTGTACCGAGCTTCGTATTTCCAACCGACGCAAGAATCAGGGAGCTTGCGGAATATCACAATGTTCCTAATATGCCGGCAAGCAAAGTTGATGAAAATACAGATATTTTTGATATATATGAAAAAACAGATTTTTCACAGGTGAATGACGGCCACGAACAACGCTTTTGGCATTTTGTTGATTTCCTTAATGCTAACGGTTTGCCGCATATTTATCAAGATAAAAACAGAACAGTCGTTCCTTTTGATGAAAAGATTAAAAATATTGAGTTTGAAGGTCCTGTTCATTCTCTTACAACCTGCCCTCCAAATGAAATGATAGAGCGAATCGCATTTGGTAATGAGCTTCTTATGAAAGAGCAGAAAAAGGCAGTTGATACTCTTAATGAAGATAAAAAGGAATTAAAAGCTGAAATCAAAGGCTTAAAATCAGAACAGAGAAAACTGAATAAAAGGCTTAATTGGTACGATAATTCATCAGCAGCAAGAATTGCAGCATCAAGAGTTAAGCACAAAATTGTTAAATAAAAGAAGTTGGCACGCTACTTTGTGCCAACTTCTTTCTTTATGTAGTTACAGTAAAGTTTAATAATATCAATATCTGTTTTATCATATACCATTCGTGCGCCGACGGTATCTTCTATTTCATTAAATATCAAATGCCCATTGTCAAACAGAAAATCAATTCCTATATAATCACTTTTTATTAGTGACAGCACTTTTTTTACAAGTGCGGTTTCATCGTGATTTAATTCATACGGTGTGGCTTTTCCGCCAAGGCAAAAATTAGAGCGAAAATCGGTATCGCTTTCACGCAATATGGCTGTAATGATTTTTCCGCCTATTGCCCAAACACGCAAATCTTTGCCGAGTGTGGCACAAGGCTTTTGGTAAACAAAACCGGGTTCAAATTTTTCTTTTTTATTTATCATTGTTACATTTTGCCCGCCGTGTCCGTCAATCGGCTTTTTTACAGCAGGAATTTCACTGTAATTTATCGGCAAAATTTCAATACCGTTTTTATACATAAATTCATAGCAAAGTTGCTTGTTGTTAGCAAGCATAGATAGGCTTGATGGGTTAAAAACACGAATTCCTTTTTGCTCAAATTTTTGTGCAATTATGTAATTGTTTGTTCTGTTTATCACAAAATCGGCTTTTCCGTCATAATTTTCATCCGCAAGCTTTATATCAAGATTTTCTTTGAATTTGTTAATTGCAAATATATTTCGCTTTGCTTCTTTTTCACTGTAAATCAGTATTCCGCTCATAAGATTTTACCTTTAATTGTTTCAAAAATATATGGCGCAATGTCAATTTTTGTTGAATTCATAATGTTTATTATATGCGCATTTGAATTCACTTCGCACACGCTTCCGTCATCTAATATGTCAACTCCGCCAAAGGTTAAGCCAAGCGTGTTGCACGCTTTAATTGCAGTTTCAATTTCAGTTTTGCTTGGTGTGCAAGGTGTCATTGTGCCGCCGTTTGTAACATTTGAACGAAAATCATTTTTGTTTTCACGCCTTGCCGCACATATGTATTCTCCGCCGATAATTTCAATTCTTTTATCCGTTCCTTTGCTTTCTTTGATGAATTTTTGTAAAATAAAAGGCTTATCACTTATGTGGGAATATATATCATTTTCACTGTTGCATAAAAATACCTGCGCGCCGAAAGAACCGAAAGATTCTTTAAAAACAAGCGGTAAGCCAAGTATACCAATAGCTTTTTTTACAAATTCGCTCATATCCGATTTAAAGTAACATTTAGGTGATATTAGGGTTTTAGGCTGCGGCACGATTTTATCAAGCTCAATGTAAGTAAGCCCCTTATCATCGCATTTTTCAATTGCACTTGCACTGTTGAAAACCGGAATATTGCTTTTTTCAAGCTTTTTTGCAAGGTTAATATCCTTATCCCAAAAAAGCACAAAATCTGCATTTGCATTTTGTGTGGCAAGTTCCAAATTGGTTTTAATATCAAGATTTATGCTGCACTTTTTTGCCGCAGAAACAAGATGATTGTGCAAAGTGCTGTATTTTTCACCTTTTAAAAAGTGATTTACTAATAAAATTCCGTTCATTTTGTATCACCGTGATTTATTGTATCATTCTCTATTGCATTTTTCAATGTAATGGTATAAAATATTATATCTAAATTATAAATTACTGAAAGGTGATGTAAAGATGACAGAGTATAAGCTTAAATACGGTTGTAACCCAAATCAAAATCCTGCAAGAATTCATATGGACGGAAAAGAACTTCCTTTTGAAATTTTGAACGGTGCAGCAGGATATATCAATCTTCTTGATGCTTTTAATTCTTGGCAACTTGTAAGAGAACTTAAGGAAGCAACAGGATTGCCGAGTGCGGCTTCGTTCAAGCATGTTTCACCTGCCGGTGCAGCAGTTGCTCAGCCGCTTAGTGAAGTTGACCGCAAAGTGTGTATGGTGCCTGATGATTTAGAGTTATCTCCGATTGCGCAGGCTTATGTTCGTGCAAGGGGATGTGACAGAGTTTCTTCTTTCGGTGATTTTGTTGCATTAAGTGATGAATGTGACGCAAGTGTTGCAAAATTCCTTGTAAAAGAAGTGAGCGACGGTATTATTGCTCCGTCATATTCTGATGAAGCACTTGAAATTCTCAAGGCAAAGAGAAGAGGAAATTATCTTATTATTAAGATGAACCCTGATTATCAGCCTGAAGAAATGGAAACAAAGCAGGTTTTCGGCATTAAGTTTGAGCAAAAGAGAAATGATTCAAAGCTCACTATGGCACTCTTTGACGATATGCCTACAAAGATTAAGGATATACCGGAAATTGCAAAAATTGACCTTCTTATATCACTTATCACTCTTAAATATACTCAGTCAAATTCAGTTTGCTTTGCATCGGGCGGGCAAACTATCGGTGTAGGCGCAGGCCAGCAAAGCCGTATTCACTGCACACGCCTTGCAGGCAATAAGGCTGATAATCTTTGGCTTCGCCATAATGAAAAGGTGCTTAATCTTCCGTTTATTGAAGGTCTTCGCAAATGTGAAGCTGATAATGCTATTGACCTTTATATTTCAGATGAATATGAAGATTTGCTTAAAGACGGAGTATGGCAAAGATACTTTACATCTTGCCCTGAACCTTTTACTGCTGATGAAAAGAAGGCTTGGCATGAAAAGATGACTGATGTTGCTCTCGGTTCTGACGCTTTCTTCCCGTTTGAGGATAATATTGAGCGTGCTGTCCGCTCCGGTGTTAAGTATATCGCTCAACCGGGCGGCTCTGTTCGTGACGGTGCTGTAATTGAATGTTGCGATAATTTCGGTATTGCAATGGCAATGACGGGAATTCGTCTTTTCCACCACTAATATAAATTCATATGCAGGGGGCGGCCGTTGGTCGCCCGTTTTGATAGGTAATATTTTAGGTGGCATTTATGAACATTTTAACTTGTCCTGTTTGCGGTGAAAAATTAAATATTGACGGTAAGGCTTTTAAATGTGCTAACAGCCACAGCTTTGATATTGCAAAGCAAGGGTATGTAAATCTTTTGCTTACAAATAAAAGCGGTGATAAAAAGGGCGACAGCAGGGAGTCGGCACATTCAAGAAGGGAATTTTTGCAAAAAGGTTATTATTCGTTTTTGCGTGATTATGTTACTTCAAAGCTTGGCGGTACAGTGCTTGATATTTGCTGCGGTGAGGGGTATTATGATGAATATCAGGGCGAACTTTATGGCTTTGATATAAGTCGTGAAATGGTGCGCCTTGCAGCTTCGGCAAGAAAGGAACATAATTATTTTGTTGCAAATCTTGCAAATATCCCTATTGAAGATAATTCGATTGATACAGCAATGCATCTTTTTGCCCCGTTTAATGAAAAAGAATTTTATCGTGTTTTGATAAAAGGCGGGCGGCTTTTAAGTGTTATTCCGGGTGAAGATCATTTGATTGAACTTAAAAATATTCTTTATTCAACACCTTATAAGAATGATGAAAAAGCGCCGCAAACCGAACTTTTAAAGCTGAAATCAAAAAATAAAATATCAGATAAATTTGATATTTCACAAAAGGATTTAAAAACATTGTTTTCAATGACGCCTTATTTTTACAGAACGAGTGAGGCTGATAAAGCAAAGCTTGATAATGTTGAAAATATCGAACTTACTGCTTCTTTTATTATTTTGGAATATGTGAAAGAGGGATGATTTTGGACTTACTGTGTGAAAAATGCTGGTATAATGAATATGACGAGGAAACGGACGAGTGCTTTTGCTCACTTGTGCTTGATGAGGATGAATATGTTCGCTTTTGCGAAGAGCAGAATAAAACCTGCCGCTATTTCAGACCGAGTGGTTCTGAATATGATATTGTACGCAAGCAAAACTAAATAGCCAATAAGATGAATAATTATTATTCGTCTTATTTTTTTGCTGTTGACAAATACGATATAGGGGTATATAATAAAAATACCCTAACGGGGTATAAGGAGTAATATATGGATAATAAAAATGAATGCTGTTGCCATAAGACAAAGCACAGAAATGAAGAAGAGCAAAAAGCACTTATCAATCGTTTAAACAGGATTGAGGGGCAAATAAGAGGTATAAAGCGTATGCTTGAAGAAGATGCCTATTGTACAGATATTATAACGCAGGTGTCTGCTGTTAATGCCGCGCTGAATTCTTTTAATAAAGAGCTTCTTTCCACGCATATTAAAACCTGTGTTACGGATGATATTAAAGCAGGGAAAAGTGAAACAGTTGACGACCTTTTAAAAACTCTTCAAAAACTTATGAAATGATTTTGAGGTGATGTATTGAAACAGTATAATGTAACGGGAATGAGCTGTGCGGCTTGCAGTGCCAGGGTTGAAAAGGCAGTAAGCGGTGTTGACGGAGTTGAAAACTGCGCAGTTAATTTACTGACTAATTCAATGGGGGTTGAGGGTACAGCAAGTGATGAAGCGATTATAGCTGCCGTTGAAAAAGCCGGATACGGTGCAAGCTTGAAAACAGGTGATAAAAAATCAAAAGCTATGCCTGATGATGAGCTTAAAGATACCCAAACACCGAAGATAAGAAATAGGCTTATTTGGTCTGTTATTTTTCTTGCACCGCTAATGTATATTTCAATGGGGCATATGATGTGGGGCTGGAAATTGCCTGCATTTATGCAAGATAATCATATCGCAATGGGGCTTGCACAGCTTCTTTTAACTGTTATAATTATGGTTATAAACCAGAAGTTTTTTATAAACGGATTTCAAGGTATAATTCACAGAAGTCCAAATATGGATACGCTTGTGGCACTCGGTGCATCTGCTTCATTTGCTTACAGTACGGTTCAGCTTTTTTTGATGACATCTGCCCAGCTTGCAGGTGACGGTGAAAAAGTTATGAGCCTTATGCACGAATTCTATTTTGAATCATCTGCAATGATTTTAACTCTTATTACAGTCGGCAAAATGCTTGAATCGTATTCAAAAGGTAAGACTACCAATGCTTTAAAATCACTGATGAATTTAGCACCTAAAAATGCGACTGTAATCAGGGATGAAAAGGAAGTTGTTATCCCGGTTTCAGATGTAATGCTGAATGATATATTTGTAGTAAAACCGGGTGAAAGCGTACCGGTTGACGCGGTGATTATTGAGGGCGAAACCGCTGTTGACGAGTCGGCATTAACAGGTGAAAGTATTCCGGTTGATAAAGCTATGGGGGATAAAGTATCAGGTGCTACAATAAATCAATCAGGATATATTAAATGCCGCGCAACTGCCGTAGGCGAAGATACAACATTATCGCAAATTATAAAAATGGTTAGTGACGCTTCGGCAACAAAAGCACCGATTTCAAAAATTGCCGATAGGGTATCGGGTGTATTTGTTCCTTGCGTAATAGTAATTGCATTTATTGCATTTTGCGTTTGGCTTGCTGTTGGGCAAAGCTTCGGATATGCGCTCGCACGCGGAATTTCAGTGCTTGTAATCAGCTGCCCATGTGCGCTCGGCCTTGCAACTCCCGTTGCAGTTATGGTTGGCAATGGTAAGGGTGCAAAATCAGGCATTTTGTTTAAAACTGCGGCATCACTTGAAGAAGCCGGCAGAATACAAATTGTGGCTCTTGATAAAACAGGCACAATCACAAAGGGCGAACCTAAAGTCACTGACATTATTCCTGCTAAAGCAGAAAAAAGCAAACTTTTAAGTTATGCATATTCACTTGAAAAGAAAAGTGAGCATCCGCTTGCAAAAGCAATTTGCGATTATGCGCAGGATGCTGAAGTTGACAGCTTTGAAACTGATGAATTTAAAGCACTTGCAGGTAACGGATTAGCTGCAAATGCAGGTGATAAAAAAATTATCGGCGGAAGCCTTAAATTTATCTCAAGCCAAATCAGTGTTGATGATACAATTAGGGAAAAAGCAAGTTCGCTTTCAAAAGAGGGCAAAACACCGCTGTTTTTCGCCTGTGATGATGAACTTCTCGGCATAATAGCAGTTGCCGATGTTATTAAAGAGGAAAGCCCGAAAGCTATAAAAGAATTGCAAAATATGGGTATTCGCGTTGTAATGCTTACCGGGGATAATGAAAAAACAGCCAAGGCAATCGGTAAGCAGATTGGTGTTGATAATGTTATTTCCGATGTTTTGCCCGACGGAAAAGAGAATGTTATTAAGCAATTGATGTCATTCGGCAAGGTTGCAATGGTGGGCGACGGAATAAACGACGCACCGGCACTTACCCGTGCAAATGTGGGAATTGCTATCGGTGCAGGCACTGATGTTGCAATTGATGCCGCCGATGTTGTATTGATGAACAGCAAGCTTACCGATGTTTCATCTGCAATCAGATTAAGCAGAAAAACACTTACAAATATTCACGAAAATTTGTTTTGGGCATTTATTTATAATGTTATCGGTATTCCGCTTGCAGCAGGTGTATGGATTCCGATATTTGGCTGGACGCTTAATCCGATGTTCGGCGCATTGGCTATGAGCCTTTCAAGCTTTTGTGTTGTAACTAATGCGCTTAGGCTTAATCTTGTTGATGTTCATTCATCAAAGCACGATAAAAAGAAAAAAGCAGTCGACATTAAACTTAATATCACTGCTGATAATAATAAGGAGGAAAAAACTGTGATTAAAACTATTAAGGTAGAGGGTATGATGTGCCCGCATTGCGAGGCAGCTGTTAAAAAAGCACTTGAAGCAATTGACGGTGTAAAAGAAGCAACTGCAAGCCACGAAAAGTGCGAAGCAGTGGCAGAGCTTGAAAAAGATGTGGATTTATCCGTACTTGAAAAAGCTATAACAGACGCAGGATATAAAGTAATAAAATAAAAGTTAACGGCAGTAACGCTTTTGCGTTACTGCCGTTGGACTGTTGATAAAGTGGCTAAAGCGCACCTCGTCGAAATTAAATAAACCTTTTTGCCTCCCTTGCAAAGGGTGCGGGTCTCCGGTGGAGACCTCTGCACAAAGTGCAGAAGCACCGACCGAA